>Ga0209341_10003284_pt1 | contig 15146 bp, 15 predicted proteins | sample RifCSP13_2_FD_184020 | JGI IMG/M metagenome (GOLD analysis project Ga0209341, IMG submission 184020) | Soil microbial communities from Rifle, Colorado - Rifle CSP2_sed 13_2 (SPAdes) (version 2) | ecosystem: Environmental > Terrestrial > Deep subsurface > Rock core/Sediment | place: Rifle...
TTGATCTTTGAACAACATACGTCAAATTCGAACCGAGATTTGGGTGTTCTGACATACGAAAACTCGACAACCACCGCCGCCAAGCTCCACATCGAATACAGCTCGGGGATCGCGCTCGTCGCCCAAGACGCGGCACTTGCCCTGTCGGCCGAGAGTCCAGCCCTAACCCAGCACAATGCTCTCGCGGTTGCCGACGCGCTGCTCGCCTTGGCCGCCGAGACCCCATCGCTTACTCAGCATAATGTTCTGGCGTTGGCGGACGCCTCAATCGCCGTGGCGGCCGAAAGTCCGACGCTTACCGTTGACCTAATCGTACAGGACGCCTCTCTTGCGCTGGCCGCGGAGACTCCGGCGCTTACGCAACACAACGTCCTGGTCGTCGCCGATGCAGCGCATGCCCTGGCGGCGGAAAGCCCCGCGCTTACCCAGCACAACATCTTGGCCGTAGCCGATGCGCTTCTGGCGCTAGCTGCCGAGAGTCCGAGCCTGACGCAGCACAATATCCTTGCGGTTGCCGATGCCCTGGTTGCGCTTGCGGCCGAGACGCCTACGCTCACCGCATACGAACCGGGGATTACCCTGGTCGTTCAGGATGCTCTGCTTGGACTAAACGCTGAGAGCCCAGCGCTGACACAGCATAACGTCCTGGCGATCGCCGATGCACTGCTGGCCCTGTCGGCAGAGAGTCCAACGCTAACCCAGCACAACATCCTGGCAGTCGCGGATGCGATGTTGGCCATGGCGGCGGACAGTCCTGCGCTAACGCAACACAACATCCTGATTCTGGCTGATGCACTTCTGGCTTTGGCCTCGGAATCTCCCGCCCTGACGCAGCACAACGCGCTTGTAGTGGCGGATGCGGTACACGCACTTCTGGCCGAGACGCCGACGCTCACGGTCGGCGGGGGAGAGCCCCCGGCGGGACCCGAACCGGGTGGTGGTTATCATCCATTCCGGCAGAGGTTCAGAAAGCGCACCCGTCGTCGGAGAAGTGACGAAGAGGCGGTAGTGCTCGACATTATGGGGATGACATGACGCGTGAGGAGCTGGAGGCCCGCCTTGTGCGCAAGCTGTCGGCTGCTCTGGCCGACCAGTTCCGCTCGCTGAAGGAACTCTTAGAGACGAGCACTTCGCCATCTGATGAGTGGTGGCGAGAGCAAGGGCAGCTACTGGAAGAGGCCCTGATACCCACGCTAGAGGAGCTGGCCATCGCCGGCCATGATGCCGTTATCCCGGCCAAGGCTATTCCCATCCTCGACGCCATTCGGGACTGGCTGTTGGTGCGCGGCGTAGAGCTGATACGGGATCTGACCGATACGAGCCGGGCTGGGCTGGAGGGCGCCCTGGCTGACTTCTTCTCCGGCGGGGTTACATTGCAGGAGTTGACGGATAGCGTATCGGAGTTCTTCGGCGTGGACCGGGCCCTCAGGATTGCCGTCACCGAGGCGACGAGGGCGTATGACCTGGGGGACCAGCTCGCCTCCGAGGAATTGCGCGAGCTTGGCTTGGAAGTCAAGGATGTGTGGAACGCCCACATGGACAGCCTAGTAGACGAGGATTGCGCAGAGAGAGACGGATTGGAGAGTGCAGATTGGCCAACGCCACAACGTCCACCGCTACACCCGAATTGTCGCTGTTGGATAACCCATCCCTCCATGTTCTTGTAGCCTGTCCGATATGCGGCGGCCAGCTGGGGGCCTCGCGGATGATCCCTGGCTCATATCGGAAACAGGAAGTTCCCTACGCGACTTGCCCGGATTGCACCGTTGCGGTGCAGAACCCGATGCGGGTACTCGATTACGCGGGGGGAGAGTATCGCCGAGTGGTCCACATGGGGAGGGGCGGAGTCCGCGATAGCGTGTTGGCGGGTCAGGAGCGCCACGCCAAGCTTGCGCTGGCCTTTATCGCCCCAAGGCTCGGGAGCGTCGAGAGACACCTGGACATTGGCAGCGGGGCTGGAACGTTGTTGCGCAGGGCGAAGGAGGTTTGGGGCTGCGATGGAGTGGGCGTCGAGGTGGACCTGGATTATCTTTCCTACGCCGGCGAGCGCGGCATCGCGTCCTCTTCGGAGTGGCCGGACGGGCCGTTCGATCTTGTCACCATCGTCCACACGCTAGAACACATGCCCGACCCTGTTGGCACCCTCAGAATGATACGGGAGCGCCTGGCGGGGTATCTGTATGTCGAGGTCCCCGCGGACGAGTACGACATCGTTCACCCCTTCATATTCAACGAGAGGTCCCTGCGTATGGCGCTGCTTGAGGCCGGGCTGGAGCTGGTAGAGATCGAGAGCTCGCGAGACATTCGAGCGTGGGCAAGGAGGGCCAATGCCGCCTAGTATCCTCGAAAGAATAGAGGCTCTCGAACAGAAGGTGGACTATATCGTGACTACGCTGGTGACCCGGGCGGACGCCTGGGAACAGAACGAGGTCGTCAGCTCTTATGGCGGCGGCCAGCCCGCGTCGCCTGGCCCCAACCGCAAGATTTCGGACGACATCGCCGACATCGTAGCGCTACTGAATCTGCTCCGGACAGAGTTCGTTCGCTTTCGAGACGAGATGCCCTGGTGATATACGAGGTCGAGGGTCTCAAAGAGGTTCTGGATATGCTTGAGAAGCTGGAGACTACCGCCCGGCTTATCAAGCCCATCCTGACAGACTTCGGCCGCGGCATTCTCTCGACTCAGGGCTTGCAGGTCTACCCGCCCATTTCCGAGGCCAACATGCCGCGTCCCGGTGGATGGTACCAGCGCGGTGCCGGCCCGCGGTGGTACGGAGGAAGCGGGGGAAGGAATACCTCGGAGAAACTGAACCTCCAGTGGCGCACAGAGGTCGGGGACCGGGAGCTGACCCTGTCGAACGCCGCGTCTTACGCCTTCTACGTCCACGGAGACGGCCAGCCGGGGTTCCATGCTCGCCGGGGCTGGAAGAAGCTCGGGCCGACCGTGGCGGAACTCATGCCGCGGCTCGTGGACGGCCTGCGGCGCAAGCTGCACATGATCATCAAGTAAATCGTAGTTTTCCGCACTTCCTATAGGGGGTAGAGATGCCAGAACAGAGTGGGTTCAAGGACGGGGGCGAGGTGCGTGTTCTTACCTCCGCGCCCAGCGTCGTCAAGGCCATCAAGGACGGGGATCAGCACAAGCTCCTGGTCCTGGGGGCCCCGTTCGGGTCTCCGTCTGACAAGGACAAGGACGGGGAATACTTCTCCAGGAACACCGACTTCATGGTGGATCCCGGGGACCGGCGGCCCGTCATCTACATGCACGGCGTCGATCCCGACGGGAAGGCGATGCAGAAGCCGGAGCGCCTGGGGTTGGCGACGGTCAAGAATGTCAACAGTAGCGGCCTGTGGTTCGAGGCCACGGTTGACTACACCAAGGAGCTGGGCAAGCGGTTGTGGGATAGGGCCCAGAAGGGACGCGTGCGGGCCTCTACGGGGGCGATTGCGCACCTGTTCCGCAAGGCCGGCGACGGAGAAATCCTGACCTGGGCAATTGGTGAACTATCGCTACTTGATGTCGGGGCGAAGAGGCGGCCGGCCAACGATAAGGCCCTTGCCCTAGCCCTAAAGAGTGTGTATTCCGATGCCGAGCTGGAGTATCCAAAGGCGTTCGTCGAGGCCGACGAGGCAGGGGCGGGCGCGGAGAAACGGCACAGCGTCGATACAGAAACGGAGAGAGGCATGCGAAAGGCCGATGCACCAGTGGCGGCCCCAGAGGAAGCCCCTCAGCCTCCGCCCCCGTCCAGCGGCCTGAACTTTGTGGTCGTGGACCAGGAAGGCATGTTCGTCGTCTATCTTGCCGACGAGTCCGGCGCCCCATCCGGGAATCCGGTAGGCGCTCATCTGACGCAAGAAGAGGCGGACGCTGAGGTGGCGGCCCTGATGGCCGCGCCGAAACCAGAAGAGGCTCCGCCCGAAGAGGCGGAGAAGCCGCCGGTGCCCCCGGCGAAAGCGACGAAGGAGATCGCAATGGATGATACCGTGAAGGCCGTCCTCGAGGCCCTGAAGGCCGAGAAGGACGCCGAGAAGGCACAGGCGGAAGCCGAGGCCAAGATCCGCGCCGACGAGCGCGCCAAGGTTGAGGGCGAGCTGAAGTCCAAGGCTCCGGCATGGAAGGGCGGCTTTGCCACCCTGAATATTGCCGGCAAGGACTCGAAGAACGAAGCGACCGACGCTTTCCTGTACTGGCTGCGCACGGGTGACGCCGTCGCCGCCAAGGGACAGCTCAAGGCCGCCATGCAGGAAGACAACTCATCGGAAGGCGGCTTCCTCGTTCCCGTTGACTTCTACGACCAGATCGTAGCGAAGCGGAACGAGCTGTCCATCGTCCGCAAGGCTGGCGCCCGGGTCATTCAGACCTCGCGCGATAGCATCCAAATCCCGACCGAGGGCACGGCGACGACAACGTTCGTGGCGACCGCCGAAGAGGCGAACTACAACCAGAACGAGCCCGTCCTCGATCCGATCACGGTCCAGGTGTTCAAATGGACTAAGCTCATCCTGGTCTCCAACGAACTCCTGGCCGACCAGGCCGCGAACCTGGAGCAGTTCATCGCCATTGATCTTGCTCAGAAGATGGCGATGACCGAGAACCGCTACGCCATGCGCGGCACGGGCTCGTCACAGCATCTCGGCATCTTCACCACGGATGCCGCATATGCTCCGACTGAGCACTCCCTGACCTCCGACGGTCTAACGGGCGCGCTGACTTACGCCAACTTCGTCGCCGGCGCCTATAAGCTGAACGCGGAGTATCGGGAGAATGCCTCCTGGTTCATGCACAACCAGAGCGAAGGCGAGCTTCGGGGCCTGGTGGCCGCCACCTTCCCGCAGTTCCCCACCATGGGGATGCCCGCCATGGGCGAGGGCTATAAGCTCACCGGCCTGCTCGATCGCCCGCTGTACAACCAGCGGAACATCGAGGTGGCAAGCGATGTCGCGGACAGCGATGACGTAACGACCTACCTGGCCGCGTTCGGGGATATGTCCTACTATGCTCTCGTCGAGCGCAGTGGGCTAGAGGTCTCCCGGAACCCGTACCTGTACCAGCTCTCAGACCAGACCGGCATTTTCGCCAAGTTCCGCCAAGGCGGGGCGCCTCTGCAAGGCGAAGCGTTCGTTCTGTTCAAGGGCGTCGTCAATACGTAACAATCTAGCACTGGCAATAGGGCCGGGGGGCTAACCCCCGGCCCGCGCCAGGAGGATAAGATGGGCGTAAAAGACCTGATCAATGAGACGTACATTCACTGCGACCAGGTGCCCTCGGCTGGCTCGTCCGATGCTACTTCGGACGGAACCGCCAACGTCGGCACCGGGGTCACAATGAATGGATGGCGCTATGCCACTCTCCTGGCCTCTGCCGGGGCTCCCTCGGGGACCTCGGACGGGACGATGGTGGCGCGCCTGCAATACGCAACGTTGAGCGACATCGCCTCGGATAACGCGGACACGGACTTCGCCAACTTCACGACGGACGCGGTATCCGCGTCCCTTGCCTGGGCCACCTCGGACTCCCTCAACAACGGGGTAGAGGGGGCAACCGTTGTCCACGTCGATCTGTGGGCCAACGGCATGACACGCGGGGTCGTGCGATCCCAGGTTATCCTCAACGGGACCAACGTCGCCCCAACGGAGGCGTGGATCATCCTGTCGCGGAGGAATGGCGGACTGCCCGCGAGCGCGGTGGCAGTGGCCCGCTTCTAGCGTAACCCCCTCGGGGGGCCGGTCGCCGGCCCCCCGAGACGGAGGGTGAATGAGCGCGTATGCGGTTACATCGGACCTGGTGGATTGGATCGACTTCGATAGCGATAGCACGGTTGACAACGCGCTGTTGGGGGATTTGATCACCCGAGCATCGGGTGTTATCAACTCCTATTGCGGGCGTAACTTCGATAACGCGTCCGATCTCACGGCATCGGCAAGACTGTTCGATGCGTCCACGGACGTTATGGGCCTCACTCTTTGGCTCGACCGCGACCTCGCCTCGCCGGCCTCAGACCTGACGATCACGAACGGGGACGGGACCTCCGTGGCGAATACCACCGTGGTAACGTTGCCGTCTGACGGGCCGCCCTACTACGCCCTCAAGGCTAAGGCGTCCTCGTCAACCCCGTGGACCTACGATAGCGACCCAGAGCAATCCATTAGCGTCACCGGGACCTGGACCTACCAGGCCCTCACGCCGGACCCGATCAAGCAAGCGTGCCTACGGCTGGCACAGTGGTTCTACAAGCAGCGCTCCAGTGATTCCGTTAGCGATCAGCCCGTTGTCATGGCGTCGGGGCTGACCATCATGCCAGCCAAGTTGCCGGCGGATGTGCTCTCGATGCTGGAGCCGTATCGCTACCTCCGCATGGGGGCGGCGTGACACAAGTCAGCACGATCTACGGCGCGCTGGCGGCCATGGTCCCCGAGTGGTCCAGCGACGTTAGCATCAAGGTCTGGAACGGGGCCACGGCGGGCGTTATCAAGAACACCCTCCCCTCGGCGTCTGTTCCTATCCGCATCCTGACCATGACGGGCGAGAACGAGGGTCGGGACTTTGCCTTCATCGCCATGGGCAAGCTATCACACGTCACCTGGGTCATCGAGGATCTATTGCTGGCCAAGGCGGTTGCCGAGGGGGACCACATCAAGGGAATCTCGGCCCATCTGATTCAGTATTGCGACTCATACATCACGAAGCTACGAGACACCCGGGCGCCATCTACCCAAAGTCACGTCGTGGGAGCTAGCTTCAAACCCGGCGTCTACGACTGGGGCGGCGTTCAATACTTCGGAGTGCGGGCGCTTGTGGAAGTGGAAGAATTCCAAAGCGCTGGCTAGGAGAGAAACATGGCGCTGATCAAAGACCTTCTGCAAGTCCAGCTCGGCACGAACGACTCCGACTGGGGAACGGTGATGCCCGGGACGGCGAAGCTGATGGGCGTTGAGTCCGCCAGCCTGAAGTCCGTCCACGAGGCCGAAATGAAAGAGGAACTCCGGGGTACCGTTCACCCCGGCTATGTGGCCGTCGTCAAGGGCGCGCACGGGGAGGCGTCCCTGGGGGTTCACCTGACCTACGAGGATGCCCCCTACTTCCTGGATGCCCTTCTTGGCGCGGCGGTTGTCGGCGCGCCGACCTCGGACGGAGTGCGGACCTATACCGCCTCGGCGGACTGGGCCTCGACTGACCCGCAGCCCAAGATATTTACCATCAAGTACGGCAGCACCTCAACCGACAACTACATCGTGGGGATGCCCGGCGCCACCCTGACGAAGTTCAACCTCAAGGGCGAGAGCGGCGGGCAGCTTATGTTGACTGCCGACTTCGTGGGCAAGTCGGTGGCGACCTCGGATGGCACCCTGGCGGCCCTCTCCGACCGCACCGTGAACATCGTTCTCGGATCCCACGGGGCGCTGTGGATCGATGTGTCCTCGGATGCCGTCGGGACGACCGCCATCACTACGACCGCCTTCGCCTTCGAGCTGGACGTGAACACGGGGCGGGCGCTCCAGACCCACCTTGGCTCGAGCACGCCGGACGGCTACCGGCATGGCAAGTTCGAGGCAACGCTAAAACTGACGCTCGAGATGACCAGCGCCATGTACACGATCTTCCAGGCGCTGCTTGATCCGGCCGTTACTCAGACGGCCGCCGAGCGCGTCGTGCGGCTGAAGTTCACGAATACCTCCATCTTCCAAATCGACTTCTCTGGCGTTGCGCTGGAGAAGCCCGAGGCATTCACAGACCGGGACGGCGTGGTCACGATGGAGCTTACGCTGACCGCCATTTACAACGCGGTCATGGGAACCTGGATGAAGGCGGCCTCGACCGTCGCTGACCTGTCGGCATTGGCATAGGACATGGCGAGACCGATTCGACAGTCGACTTGTCACCCGGAGCGTAGGCACAGGGCCCTGGGGCTATGCGGACCCTGTTATCGGCATGCCTACAAGGCTTTGCCGCATGTAAAGGCGAAGCGGAACGCGGCATGGAAAAAGAGATATGCCAGCGATGCTACCTATCGCGCCAAGAGATTGGCTGCCCCCGCCTATCCGCGCTCCCCGGAGTCTCGACGGAGGACGTGGAAGATACAAGATGCCAACCGTCGGGCAATGGGGTGGATGAGGGCGGCGAATGTTCGAGCTGCAATAGAGCGGTACGGCAGGGAATGTGCATATTGTGGGGGGCCATACGAGGAGCTTGACCACATTGTCCCGGTGGCGCTCGGAGGGACCAACGCCGAGGACAATCTGGCCCCCGCCTGCCGTTCTTGCAACCAATCCAAGCGAGCCAAGGCGGTCGAGGCATGGCTTCACGGAGGACACTCGCGGCAGGACCTAACCACCCTCCGGGTTGTGGGCGTGCCGCTTCTCCTAACATAATCTTGCGGAGGGATAGATGACCGAAATCGTGTTCGTGTTTCCGACGGCCGAGACGCCTGGGTTCCTGAAGCGCCAGCGTGCGGCCGTCGTTTTGCAGAGCGAACTTGCCAGCGGCGCCACGGCGGAGACCATCGAGAAGCTGGTGGAGTTCCTGCTGCAATTCGTAAAGGAGCCGGAAGACCGAACGGCGGCTGCCGAGTTGATTTGGGACATGCCGCAGGGGCAATTCGAGCAGGTCCTGAAGCAAATCACGGAGTCGGCAACCTCCCCAAAAGATTGAGGGCCACGAGAAATTGGATGAGGGGCAATACACAAATAGCACCCTATGAGGCCCTGGCAATTCTGGCCGCGCGGGATTTCGGGTGCTTGCCGGATGAGGTTGAAGAGCGTCTGACAGACGAGCAGTTCCATGTATGGCTCGAGATACGACAGCAAGAGGCCCGTGCCCTGGAGAAGGCGGGAAAATGAATCTGGAGAGTAAGCGTGGCTGAAGAAGTCAGGATCGTAATACGGGCCGAAGACAAGGCGACCGACACGCTGCGCAAGATCAAATCAGAGCTGTCCGATACCAGCTCCCGGCTGAAGGAGGTCGGTACGGACGCCGGCGCCTGGGGCGACACGCTGAGAAACAACGTCACTCCGGCGGTCAACGCGACCGAGGCCTCCGCGGTGCGATTGTCTCGCGCCATGCTCCCGGTTAGCTTCGGATTGCGGCAACTTGGCCTCATGGGGCCAGCGGCGTTCGTGCAGATGGCCGGCAGCGCGAGCGGGGCGTCCATTGCCATTGACGGGACGACGGTTTCCGTGGGCGCGCTAGAGATTGCGCTCGGCCCGCTTCTGTTGATTATCCTTGCGATTGTCGCGGTCTTCGCCACGATGCTGGCGACCATGGCCGCCATATCGGCCCTCGCCTCATTCCTGGGGGACTCTATCCGGGTGGCGCTGGATGAGAACGCAAGCCCGGCGGCTGTGCGCGCCAACAACGCCATCCTGCAAATGCAGAACACCGTGCTGGCAATACGGCGCACAGTTGGCAATGCCCTGCTGCAAGCCTTCGGTCCCTACCTGGAGCTTATCGCCCAGTGGTTCAAGGCTAACGCCCAGACCATCGTCGGCATCGTGGTGGGGATGATCAACATCATCATTACGCTTATCAACGCTGCGGCCCGCGGCGTAGTCAACGTGGTCAACCTGGCCATCCGGGCGCTACAGCCCTTCCTCAACGTCTACAACCTGCTGACCAGGAAGAAGATCTCCATCGCTCCGGTTTCCTGGAGCAACATCGGCCTGATCGCGGCCCCCAAGATCGACTTCGGAAACACGAGCCTTCAGGGGATGGTCAAGACTGAAGCTGCCGGCGGTGGCGGTGGTGCTGCTGCCCCGGGGGGCGGTGGCGGAGCCGGCACGGGCGCCGGGGCGCGGCTGCCAAGCACCACGGCGGCAAAGAATCCGCTGGGGAGTGCCGATGTAGATAGGCTGCAACTCCAGACCCTCGAGCGCGTGGACGGGCGGATGCAGGAGCTTATCGACCTGCTCAAGACCCTACCCCAGACGACGAGGGATGCTATCGTGACCTACACAGGTGGAACAAGATGACTACCAGAACCCTTCCCCTCCCGCCGGCGGCATGGTATCCGACGAACGATGCCGCAAACTTCGACTCCGCCCAGCTTCAGGTCAAGCAGTCCTCGACCGCGGTGCCCAGCCCGCGCTGGCTGGAGTGGCTGTTTGACGCGACGTCAGACGAGTTCATCATTACCTCGTTTGTCATGCCAGGGAACTACGTCTCCTCCCCCGTGCTCAAGGTCTACTACAAGTGCACCTCGGCCACCTCGGGGACGGCAGCGTTCGAGTCCCGGCTTTCGGCCATCACGGACGGCGACGCGGAGGACATGGACTCCGATGCCTTCGCCGCCGTAAACGCCGGATCCGCCACAGTGCCAGGAACGGCGGGCTACATCGACGTCATCTCCATCGCCCTGACCAGCGTGGACTCGGTGGCGGCCGGGGACCACGTGGTTCTTTCCTTGAACCGCGACACCTCGGCAGACACCGTGACGGGGGACCTCGAAGTGTTCAATTGCGAGCTTCAGTATAACGATGTCTGATGGCTATTGACTTTGCCTCGTCCGCCTATGTAGCGAATGGCACCACGGGCCTCCCGACGGGGGACGCCGACGTCTCTCTGTCTGCTTGGGTAAAGATCGGCACCATGGGCTTCAGTGTCATCTTCGGCTACGGGGACGGCTCGACCACCCGGGCATCCCCCATCCTCTACATCGTCAACGGGACCACCATCAGCTTCGGCCTGTGGGCCGACGACTTGAACTACGCCAGCGGATCCCTCGCGGGCGCGTGGCACCACATGGTCGGGACATTCGATGCCGCGACGAACGGAATGGTCCTGTACCTCGACGGGGCACAGGTGAACTCGAAGACGGCGGGAGGCAACGGGGCGTTTTCGGCGGCGCGATGCAGGACGGGGTGCAGTATCTCCGCGTCCCCCGACTTGTTCTACATCGGGCAGGTGGAGGATGCCCGGATCTTCAGCAGGGTCCTGGAGGCCGAGGAGGTGGCCTACCTCGCCGCGGGGGGGCGGCAGGCACTCGGAGGCGAGGTCCTATGGCACTCCTACGATGACTTCCAGGGGGTTGCCCACCCCGACGGAGCGGTGCTGGCCGGAGCCAATGTGGTGCCAGACCGGAGCAGTCAAGGGAACGACGGCATCCCGACCACGAGCCCGACGGCGCGGGCCAGCGAGGCACCTAGAGTGCCAAGCTGGTTCGCCATCCTGTCCGTTATTGAGCCAGCCACGTCTCCGGCATCGGGCGTCGCGTTCCAGTTGTCGGTTCAACATCCTGCCGACGGCTCATGGAGAGATCTGACAGCCGACGTTTTGGCGTATCCCGGCATCAAATACGAATACGGCGTGCGAACCAACGACATTGCCGAGAGGACCGGGACCACGGGGCAGCTCGTATGTGCCCTGGATAACGACATCAACCTGGGACAATATGGGGCCTGGTACAACACCCGAAAGGCGGCAAGCGGGTCCGTGGTGGGCGGAGGACCGTACACGCCTAACAACCGCTTCCTGGATTCTGATGGGGCGGCATTCGACCTATTCAACTATCCGGTGCGGGACGCCTCGGGCGTGGCCGCCGGAGACTACTGGTTCCAGATCGGTAACCGTGTTCGACTAATGGAATACGAGTCCCGGGTTAGCAGCACACGGGACGGGGCCTACATCGGGGCGGTGTCCTTCGAGCGCATTCGGACCGCCAGCCAGTTCGGAACCCGTTACGTCCCCATGATGCCGGGGGCGACATCGGCCATCGACCTGTTCTCGCTCGACCTGGCTTCCGATTTTGACGGAGCGACGGGCTCCCTATATGTCGGCCTGGCGGCCGTGGACAACTGGACCACGGTGGCGGCAAGGCGGGAGATCGCCTACCTCTATGTCGATGCGAGCAACTGGATCGACCTCTATCATACCTCCGACGGAGTTCCGACGATTGAGTATCGTGCCGGCGGGGTGACGCATAGCTGGTCCGGGCCTGCCGGAATTGCGGGGACCTCAGATGCACCATCGCAGGTCGCGATGGGGCTATCGTGGTCTTCGGACCAGACCCGATTCTACATGAACGTAACCTCGACCGACCAGGCGGCGGAGCGCAGCGTGGTTGCGACGACCGGGACCTGGGCTGGCGCCCCGACCCTGTTTCTTCTCGGGGCCACCACCTCGGACGGCGCTTCCAACTCCCTCAAGGCGGCCTTCACGGGCTGCGCCCTGTGGAAGAGCGAGGTCGAGCCGCGCAATCTGTTTCCTATCAATCATCATCTGAACTGGTACCCCGACTGGCTGGCGTCTATCGACTACTCTCACCAGATAGCCTACTGGCCGCTCACGGAGACTTCCGGAACCACGGTGGCGGACTGGCACGCCACGCCCTTGTACTTCAAACTCTCGGGGCGCATCAAGGACATTCGCCCCGCCCCCGGGAAGTTCGGCACAAATGCCGTTGCGATTACGGTGCTTGACTGGTTCGATGACGCCGCCAAGTTCAGCGTCGGGGCGATGCCGACCCAGGTTGATGTAACGATGGACGAAGCCATCCTTCAGCTTGTGGGGTACGCTTCTTCCCAGCCGGCGGGCCTCATCCTGACGACGGGCGCCGACATTCTCCCCTTCACGACTCACGACATCCGGGGGGTCAACGCCGTCCTGGGCGAAATCAGTAAGCTGGCGGCTACGGAGTTCGGCTACGCCTACATGCGGGGCACGGTCAATAGCGAGGAAGTTCCCGGCATGGCCCTGGTGAACGAAAGCCGCCATAGCCGCGTCACGAACACAACCGCCGCCTTTACCATCGCGGACGATGGGACCTCAGACGCCATCCGCAATATTGCCGTGGCGCAGGACCTCGACAGCCTGCGGAATACCATCGAGGTCACAACCCACCCGGCCAACGTGGATACGGACAACGTTGTAGTGAGTTCGCTTCCGGCCGCCGTGGTGCTTGAGGTCCCCTCCGGAGGGAGCTTCATCTACGCCGGGAAGTATCTCGACTCGGACAATGCCTTCCGGGTTGTAGGGGCCGCCAGCATCGTTGCTCCTGTACGCAACACGGACTTCCTCATCAACACCACGCCGACCGGCTCCGGGACCGACCTCTCCAACGATTTCCGGCAGAACATTCTCTCCATCCTGGGGGCGAACCTGCGGGCCTACTATGTGCTGAACGACAGCCCCAGCAACATCTTCCAGAATGAGGCGGACATCACGGGGGCGTCGAATGCCTCGGGCGGTAGCGGCGGCGAGGGGGACACCTCCATCACGGGGGCCACCGGGGGGAACACGGGGAAGCCGGTCACATATCAGAAGGCCTCGCTGAGCACATCGGGCTGCTTCTTGGCGGGAACCCCCGTTGACACGCCGTTCGGCCCATGTCCGATTGAAACGCTCGACCGGGGCGACCTCGTGTGGATAACTGACGAGGAGCCGGCCACCATCCTGTCCGTTCTGATTGCCACGCGAGCCGACCTTGTTGAGGTCGTGACCGACGCCGCGACTGTTGTCTGCTCGCCCAATCACCGCTTCGCTGTTCCGGATGGGTGGTGCGAGGCCTCCAGCCTGGCCGGCAAGACACTCGAAAGGGGGCAGCGCGTCGTATCCGTACTGCCGTTCCCGGGCGAACGCCAGGTCTACAACCTGGAAGTCAACCATCCGATGCACCAGTATCGTGTTGCGGGCCTCCTGGTCCACAATGCCAAGACGGCCACCTACTGATGGGCTACACGGCGACCTCCGACGATAGCATTTGGGACGGCGTAGACTCCGACATGGAAGTCGGCACCATCGCCATGTGGCTGTACTTCGACAGCGACAGCCTGCTTACGTCGGACCTCCCCGTGACCCTCCTGGCCCATCACAAGCGGTACGACAATCTCGTGATGGACCGGGTACTCTACGGCATGGAATACGACTCGGTAACGGGCGCCCGGCTCCGGCTGCGCCTCAATAGCCCCGTGGCGGGATACGCCGACAAATACTCCTCCGACATCCCGCTCACATCTGACGGACTCTTGGGATGGCATCAGTACGTCGTCACCTGGGACGCCGCGGCGACCTCGGACAACATCAAGTTCTACCTGGACTGCGATGCCATGTATGCGGCTGGCTCCGACGCCATCCCGTCCATGACGGCGCCGGCCTCCGACACCTTCATAAGCGGGTATATCACCGGCCCCTATCGGGCCGCCGGCTCCGGAAGCATGCAAATAGCGCACCTGGTCATTGGGAGCACGGCCATCACGGCGGCCAATGTCGTCTCGCTCTATCAGGCGATGACGCAGAACACCGCGGTAGGGGTTACGGTGTTCAACGGGGGAGGGGGCTTCACGGCCATCTTCGAGAACCCTACGGCGAGCACCGCCTATGTCACCCAGTTCAACATCCGCGGCAAGCGGCTGCGGCTATATCAGCCCAACGTCTACATCAAGCGAGACGAGGGAAGCGCGCTGGCCATCGGGGAACACCGCCTCTCGTTCGATATGGCCTATCAGGACGACCCGCTGGTGGGGAGGGACCTGGGCGACTTTCTCTCGACCATCCTGCCGGAAGCTCTGCCCCAAATAGACACGATTGAGTTCGACGGAGATCGCAACGCCTATCTACAGCGCATGGCACTACAGATGGAGCCGGGCGACCGCATCCGCATTACGGATTCCCACGGGGGCATTGCGGAAGACTATTGGGTCAATGGAGTTTCTGTCACAATGACGGGCGACAGCTCTGTCCATGTGACGGCGAATGTTATCCGGGCTTACGACGTGCAATTCTGGCAGCTTGGCGTGGTGGACTATTCGGAGCTGGACGAGTCAACCTTCCTGGTATATTGATGAGACAGCGCGAGTTTTCCTACGTTCCAGATGACCACATCGCCACGGCCAAGGACAAGGCGCAAGCCTACGCTGGGCGCCTGGCCACCTCTCGGGATTTCCACAGGACCATTCTTGCGAGGGCCGGCGGACGCCTGGGGGAGATAGACGAAGACGTTCGCGGGCTGAATGCCGAGATCAATCACGGGCGCTGGATTGCCAAGTGCGACCTATGCGGGGGCGCGGAGGTCGTAGACCCGGAGGACCCCTTCTTCCTGTGCCTGACCTGCCTGAATGCCCTCCTGGGCGGGAAGGTGAGGCGGGTATGGTTCCCGGCGGGGCATAAGCTATTTGAACTCGTTCTGCTCGAGCGGGAGGAGCCGGAAGCAGAACGA
>Ga0209341_10003289_pt1 | contig 15130 bp, 13 predicted proteins | sample RifCSP13_2_FD_184020 | JGI IMG/M metagenome (GOLD analysis project Ga0209341, IMG submission 184020) | Soil microbial communities from Rifle, Colorado - Rifle CSP2_sed 13_2 (SPAdes) (version 2) | ecosystem: Environmental > Terrestrial > Deep subsurface > Rock core/Sediment | place: Rifle...
CAAAGCTTATACAAGGCGTATGACATGGCTCTAGGGATGGTCGCCTAACGTGCCACCTCGCGTGGTGGCCATCATCCAGGCACGTATGACCTCCAGCCGTTTGCCTGGCAAAGTGCTGGCTGGCCTGGGCGGCCAGCCCGTGCTGGCCTGGGTGGTGCGGCGCGCCGGACGCACTCAGGGTATTGACCAAGTTGTGGTGGCTACATCCATTGCTGCCGAGGACGATGCGGTGGCGGCATTTTGCAAAGAGCAGGATTACGCCTGCTCGCGCGGCAGCTTGTTCGATGTGCTTGACCGTTATCGCCAGGCTGCCCGCGAGTACGATGCCGAAGTCATCGTGCGCCTGACTGGGGATTGCCCGCTGATCGATCCGGGAATGCTTGCCGATAATCTACGAACTTTCCTGGACACCAAACCCTCGCTCGATTTCGCTGCCAACCGCCTGCCGGGGGAACGCACCATCCCGATTGGCCTGGATGCAGAATTCTGCACCATGGCCGCGCTGGAAACCGCCTGGCGCGAAGCACAGAAACCATACCAGCGCGAACATGTGATGCCCTTCTTTTATGAACATGCTCATCGTTTCCGCATCTTGCATATCAAACACATCCCGGAGCACGGTCATTATCGCTGGACGGTCGACACTCCCGAGGACCTCGAGTTGCTGCGCGAAGTTGTTTCACACTTCAAGGATGACGAATTCTCGTGGAAAGAAGTGCTAGCGTTATTTCAGGAGAAACCCCAGCTCGCCCGGATCAATGCATCGGTGGGGCATAAGAGCCATCAAGACGTGGATGAACGCGGATGAAGAAGCTGACCGTTTTCACCGCCCCCAAGCCCTTTGTGGATCCTCACATCGCCACCATCCAGCGTAATGCCATCCAGTCCTGGTTGCGAATGGGACCAGATGTTGAAGTGTTGTTGATCGGGGATGAAGCTGGGATGGCAGAGACGGCCACACAATTGGGAGTCTCTCATCTCAAAAGTACTCGCCACAACAAGGAAGGCACCCCTCTGGTCAGTTCGATATTCCAGATGGCCCGGGAGGCAGCTCAAGCTGACCTGCTCCTGTTTGCCAATACCGACATCATCTTTTTTCCGGAAACTCTGGCGCTGGCGTTAAAGACCAGACAGCAGGTGAATGAATTTGTTCTCCTCGGGCAGCGTTATGATCTGGATATAAGCCATCCGATCGATTTCTCCGGTGGGTGGCCTGAGCGCGTGCGGGCCGACGTGAAAGCCCGCGGTCGCTTGCACCCCCTAGGCGGCAGCGACTATTTCCTTTTCCCGCGCCATTTATTTTCCCACATCCCTGATTTTGCTATCGGCCGCGCCGGCTGGGATAACTGGATGATCTACCATGCGGTAACCCATCCCTGGCCCGTCATCAATGCCACCCCTAGTCTGATCGCCGTCCACCAGAATCACGACTATTCTCACTTGGCCGAAGACAGGAACCACCAGCGCCACCCGGAAACCTTCGCCAATGCAGAACTGGCCGGCGGCATGCGCAAGATGTATATGCTTCTGGATGTCGGCCATGAGCTGGTGGACAGCGAGATCCGCCCGGCGCGCTGGAACCTGGCGCGGTTCCTACGCAGCCTCGAGCGCCGCTTGCAGCCGGATGAGCTGGTGGGCCGCGGCCCGCGCTGGCTCCTGCTCCGCCAGGTGCGCAAGCTGCGCCGCGCCTTGGCTCACTCGGAGGCAAACTAGTGCGCGTGGGACAGAATCCGATCAAATCGGTGGAGAGGATCGAAGCCCCGGCACCGGTTACTGTCGTGGTGATTAGCTCCATTCCCTTCCTAAGTGGCTATTACGCGGAAAGCCTGGATGTCCTCCGGCTTTGTCTCGACAGCTTGCATGCCCACACTTCGGGCGCTTACGACCTGCTGGTCTTCGATAATGGATCTTGTGCCGAAGTGCGCGACTATTTGCTGGGGGAGCAGGCCGAAAAGCATATTGCCTTTCTGCTTTTGTCAGAGCGTAATATCGGTAAACCGGCTGCATGGAACGCAGCCTTCGCTGCCGCACCTGGCAACTTCGTAGCCTATGCGGACAGCGATGTCTATTTCTATCCCGGGTGGTTGCCTGCAAGCCTGGAAGCGATGAAAGCCTTTCCCAAAGCCGGCATGGTCACCGCCATGCCCATGTTGATTCCCGAAAAATATTCCACGGCCACGGTCTCGTGGGCTAAACGTCAACGCGGCGTGAAGGTGGAGCGCGGCGCGTTGCTGCCCTGGGAGGATTTCTGGAGGCATGCCCGCAGCCTGGGGGACAGCGAAAGACAGGCCCGTGGTTTTTATTCTGAAAACCAGGCAATACGCATCTCATTTAGAGGGAAACGTTATTTTGCCGGTGCGGCCCATTTCCAATTCACTGCCCGTAAATCCGCCTTGCTGGCGGTATTACCCATTCCTGCTGAACGGCCTATGGGACGCGTCCGTCTGTTGGATGAGGCAATGAATGCCGCCGGTTATCTGCGCCTATGCACAGAACGCTGGCATGTTCAGCACCTGGGTAACGTATTGCCCAGGGATTCAGATTCTATTGGCTTCAGCGGGCTGCCCGCTGGAATCAAAAAAGGAACGAAAAGGGCCGGAATCTGGCGCTGGGAGCCAATGCGCAAGCTCCTGCAACGAATTTATGGCTGGAGCTTCGATCGCCTGCACCGCGGATGGCCATGACCAAGCGCAGAATCTTCATTAGTGCCGATCACGGCTTGGCCATTGTGTATTTCCTGCAAAGCGAAGTCGTCAATACTGTGCTTGACGCCGGCGTGGAAATTATCTTGCTAACCGACGATGCCCTGGTCGGCATTATTCGCCGGAGGTTTGGCCGCACTGGCCTCATCATCGAGGGACTGCGCCTCAAACAGGCGGAAGCATATTTCAAGCAAGTGGCGCCGTCCCGGCAATGGTGGTTAGACTTCCTGCGCAGGGCTGGGGCCTCCAATCGCATCAATCTGGAGGCGGTGGAGAGTTATGTCTCCCAGGTTAAAGCAGAGGCCAACCCCCGCCGCAAGCTGCTATTTCCCGTCATGCAACTGGCGGTAGCTGTTTTGCGACGCTCGGTACGCGCCCGGCAAGCGCTGCAACACGCCCAACGCCGTTTCACCCCAGAACTTTACGCTGACCTGTTCGATAAGTATCGGGGTGAACTGGTGGTGGCAAGCACTCCCGGCTGGCGCTTTGACCGCTACCTGCTGCGGGAAGCGAGCGGCCGTCGCATTCCCACAGCCTCGGTGATCATTGGCTGGGACAACACCAGCAGCTATAGCCTGCCAGGCGCCCCGGTAGATTGGATCACCTGCTGGTCCAAGATCCAAAAAGAGGAACTGGCCAAGGGGTCCGATTGGCCGGCCGGACGTGTAAATATAGGCGGCATTCCCTCGTATGATGGATATTTCAAAAAGGGGTGGTTGCTGCCACGCCAGGAATATTTCAAACTACATGGGCTGGATCCCGATCGAAAGTTAATTTCCTATGCCAGCAGCTTCATTACTTTTTCCCCCAACATTCAAAATATTGAAGCGCTTGCTAGACTAGTTGCCGGGGACCAGCTGGTCGTTCCGGCCCAGCTTTTGGTCCGCTTGCACCCCAATCATTTCCTGGATGTACCCCGTTTCGCCGCCGAACGTGAGCAGATCCGCACCCTGGCGGCGAAACATCCTCAGGTTCACGTCGTCGAACCGGTGCCCCTGGGCGGCTCCTTAGGCTATTATTCCGGGGAAGACATGCCCGAGAAATCTTCGATGATGGCTTACTCCGATGTTTTCGTCACCGTCTACTCGACCATGGTCGTGGAGGCTTCAGTGCACGAGCGGCCAGTGGTAAGTGGCTGCATAAACTCACCAGTGGGCTGGCCAGGGAAATTCACCTTGCCGCTCTCGAGGATCGGGGACTGGCCGACCCATTCGCGGTTCCGCAATTCTGCCGTCGGCCGCGTGGCGTATGATGAACGCGAATTGGCCGACGCGCTCAACTTTTATCTACTGGACCCGCAAACCGAGATGGACGCGCGCCGCGCTTTCATTGCCCGCGAATGTACCTTCACCGACGGCAGCGCCGGTCGCCGCACGGGAGAATACCTGCTCTCGCGCATAGGGAAACTTGCATGAGCTCCCGACTCACGCGGGCGCTGCACCTTCTTTTCACTGGCCGGGTCGAACCGGATGAGCAACGTGAAGTCCCACCCATCTCCGCAGAAGATCTGGCCGAGATTAAACTCTTCTTCCCAATGCCAAAGTTTTTTATCTTCGGGCATGCCCGCTCTGGAACCACACTGCTCGCTCGCTTGATCCGTTTGCACCCCGACGTGCACTGCAACTGGCAGGCCCACTTTTTTACACGCCCTCCTTTGCTCAGCGGCATGCTGGCCGATAAAGAATTCGAAGCCTGGCTATCCCGCCCCAGCAACCGCTGGAACCGCGGCCGCGATCTCTCGCCGGTGGCGCTGCGCGCCATGAGCGATTACATCCTTGAGCGCGACGCGCTCCAAGCCGGCAAGACCGTGGTAGGTGACAAGAGCCCGAATGTATTGCTGGGAGGCCAGGCGGTGCAGGAATTGCATCGCATCTATCCCGATGCTGCCCTGATTTACATTGTCCGGGATGGGCGCGATACGCTGATTTCTCACCGTTTCCAAAATTTCATTGACGGGGCGCAATTCCTCTCTAGGGCCGACCTAAAACTGCGCGATGCCTTTGCGCAAAACCCAGTGCCTTTCTTATCGGGCAAACGTTCGGTGTTCACCCCCCAGGCGCTCAAAAAAATGGCCACGAGCTGGTCAAAGAATGTTACTGACACCGATCTGCTTGGGCACCAGCTTTTTGGCGAACGCTACTTTTCCCTGCGTTACGAGGACCTGCTAGCTCGCCCTTATGACATGCTATCCAAGGCGTGGACCTTCCTTGGAGTAAACCCCGAGACCTTGGAGCCGCGCGTCAACCAGGAAATGGCCCAGAATCCGGACGCGGACTGGCAAAATCAAAAAGCCCCCGACCTGGCCTCCGCCCTGGAAAAGGGCAGGAACGGCTCCTGGAAGCAGCTTTTCACCGGGTCTGACAAGAAGCTTTTCAAGGAAACCGCGGGAGATCTCCTGGTTACCTGGGGTTACGAGCAGACTCTGGGTTGGTGAAATGATTTTCCTTATTGCCGGTTTCGGATCAATCGGCCGCCGGCACTTCCGTAATCTCAGGAGCCTGGGCGAAAGAAACATCCTTTTCTATCGCACCGGACTCAGCCAGCTTGCCGGCGAGGAACTGGGCGGGTTTACGGTTGAAGACGATCTAGGAGCCGCCCTGGCGCATAAGCCAGACGCGGTCATCGTAGCCAATCCCACCGCCCTGCACCTGGATGTAGCCATCCCGGCGGCCAAGGCTGGTTGTCACCTGCTGCTGGAAAAACCGCTCTCCCACTCCTTAGAACGGATTGAGGAGTTGGAAATGGCGGTCCGGACGAACGGCAGCCGGGTACTGCTGGGTTTCCAATACCGCTTCCACCCGGGCTTGCAAAAGGCCATTGCGCTGCTATCCTCCGGTGAGCTGGGCAAGCCCCTTTCGGCCCGCGCCCATTGGGGTGAATACCTGCCTGGCTGGCATCCCAGGGAGGACTACCGCCGAGGGTACAGCGCCCGTGGTGAGCTGGGCGGCGGGGTGGTGCTCACCCTCAGCCATCCGTTCGATTATTTACGCTGGCTGCTTGGTGAGGTAGATTCCGTTTGGGCGTCCACCGTCCGCAGCGGCCAACTGGACATCGAAGTCGAGGACCAGGCTGAAATAGGGCTGACCTTTGAGAGGGGGCCCTTGGGTTCCATTCACCTGGACTACTTGCAGCGCCCGGCGGCCCATTGGCTGGAGGTGACTTGCGCCAATGGGGCTTTTAACCTGGACTTTATCAACGGTCTCTTGAGGGTGACAGGCGCCTCTGGTGACGGGGAGCAGGAATTCCCGGCGCCAGCCGGCTTTGAACGCAACGACCTTTTCCTAGCCCAGATGCGCCATTTTATTGAAGTGGTCTCTGGCCGGGCAGATCCGTTAAGCACCCTGGCCGACGGGCGCAGGGCGCTGGAGCTGGCACTGGCCGCTCACACCTCGGCCCTCGAGGGGCGCAGGGTCAGACTTTAGATCGATCTTTAGGGGTTAAGGTTCCTGGCTCCTGTTGTTGATGCGGCTATCCACCAGGTCCCAGTGCACGTGTTCGGAATCGACGCGGATATAGAGGGGGAAGCCGTCGATCTCGAAGTATTCATACCCCCCGGCTTCCAAATAAGGGTCCATCTCTTGGCTGCTGCCCCAGATCTGGGATACGATGTCAGGCTGGAGCTCGACGATCGAATGCTGATAGTCCCACTTGTTGTGTCCTGGCCGGAAGATTTCTTCTACGTTATCAAAAGACCCGCCGTTGGCGTGCGGCTGGCTGCGCGCAACCACCTTGTCGCTCTTGCCCAGCATGTCGATCCCGGTTCGTTCGGCGAAATAAATGATGTTGCCCGCCGTCACCACGGCGATCTTGGCCTGCGCGTCGGTGATCTCGTTGATCAGCAAGCCCAGGTTGACATACCGCTCGGTCCCGGCAACAAAAGGGGGCCGCTTCAAGGTGACCCATTTATTAAAGGCGTCATTTTCTTTAATGATATTGAAACTGAACAAACTGGTAAAAACAAAAACGGCTAGCAGCCCTTGGCTTACTAGTGGGACCCAGCCGCTTGACTTCATCTGCACCAGAGAGCGGCGCAACTTATCCAGAGTTTGCACGAACAGCAAAAAGAACAATGGCATGGCCAGGGCGATGAAGCGATTGGCCCCGCCCTTATGCTCCCAGGCGTCGCCGCCCACATAAATGCTGTAAGCTATCTGGCCTAACAGCAGTCCGAACAGCAGCAGGGTCGGCGTTTCCGGCCAGAGCAACAAGAGCAGCAAGGGCAGCACCACCAGGAACCATCCCGAATCCCACACGAAATCGAGGAACGCGGCGAGGCCGCGCTGGAGCCTATCGCCCAGGGGGATGCCAACGATCTTCAAGTAATAGGTATTTGGCAGCCATTCACCGTAATACCAATAACGGAACGCGGTCTGCAAGACCAAGGACGTGGTGAGTAAACCGAAACCCCAAAGCAGGTGCCTTCTGCGATTTATACTATCTCTCCAGGCCAGGAACACACTAAGAACGGCCAGCGGAACCACCATATCGATACGCACCAGAGTGCCAATGGCCAGCAGCACATACGGCCACGGCGAAAAGGCACCGGCCTTCCAACTGCGCAGGGCGAGCCACGCGGCGGCGCTGAGCAGCAAAGCCAGTAAGCCCACTTCCATGCCTTGCAGGCTCCAGTTGTTCAAATGGAAATAGAAGGCGGTCAGGAACACCGCCAACAAAGGAGTTAAATAACCTTCCAAGTATTGCCGGGCGATCATCCAAACCACCACAAGGTCGGCAAATAAAAATACAGCCCCGCTGACCTGCAGGGCCAGGCTGATCTGCGAGCTGGCGATGGGGAATAAATGGAAGAAGGCCATGTAAAGCACCCATAAGGGATTGCTGAAGCCTTCCACCCGCTCGCCGCCGGCATTCCACACCAGGCCGTCTCCTTCGGCCAGGTTGCGGGCGTACTGCATGGAGATCATGGCGTCGTCGAACAGAGCGTAGTACTTTTGCCCCTCGATCTCAAAGCTGGTGCGCTCGATGAAGCGAAACGAGTAGACAACAAAAGCAGTTAAGATAAGCGCCAGCCCCGCAAAGCTCAGGATGGCGGCGTTTTTAGGGGAGATGACCGCTGGTCTCAACATCAAGAGTGGGATTATATATGCCCGGCCCCTTAACCGAAGAAGTTATTACTGCTCGGGGAGGAGGTAGCCGGTAATAACATCTAGGAGCTTGACAGCCCTGCGGGTTGAGGCATGCGAGGGAACAAAGGCATAATCTAACGACGACACACAGGGTCGGCCCAACTTTATTAGTCTACCAGGCGTCACTGAACCCCCTCCCGCCGCTCATACGACCATCCAAGCACAGGTTCTACGCATTTGGCCGGTGTTCGCCTGTCTGTCAAGGTTCTCGGCCTGGGAGAGGCTGTCCCACAAAGGGGAGTTCCCGTTTGCTTTCCTTCGTGGTATCATTTCGGCCAGTTACTGCTTGACAGCCTGCTTAAAAAGCAGGCTGTTTTGTGCCTGGTAACAATCACTGAACTTTCGGAGCATGAATGGTAGTCCTCGAAAAACAAAAAACCAAATTAACCTCGCCCTATGGGGGCAAGCTAGTCGACCTAGTCAAGAGCGGTGATGAACGCGAAGCTCTGGTCGAATTGAGCTCTAACCTGGCGGATGTGCGCCTGTCCCAGCGGTCCCTGCACGATCTGGAACTCCTGGCCGTCGGTGCCTTCTCGCCTCTGGACCGCTTCATGGGAAAAGCCGATTACGAGCGCGTAATGGAAGATCTACGTCTGGCGAATGGAATGCTCTTTCCCATCCCCATTACGTTGACGGTGCCGGAGGAGGATCTGCCCAAACGTGCAGAACAGGTCGTCTTGCGTGATGTGCGCAATAACGCCTTTGCCATCATGGATATCGAAGAGACCTTCCCCTGGAATTCCCAGGCGGAGGCTCTCAAAGTGCTTGGCAGTACCGATCCGCGCCACCCGCTCGTTTCTGAAATGATCCGCTGGGGCGACCTGTGTATATCCGGCAAGCTGCAAGTCTTTGATCTGCCCTCCTATAGTGACTTTGTTGAATTGCGCCGCAGGCCGAGCGAAGTGCGCCAGCAGCTCGAACTCATGGGCAATAGCAACGTGGTCTTCTTCCAGACACGCAACCCTATGCACCGCATCCACGAAGAACTCACCAAGCGGGCTGCCGAACAGGTCGAAGGCAGCCTGGTGATCCATCCCGTGGTCGGCATGACCAAGCCGGGCGACGTGGACCATTACACTCGCGTGCGCGTCTATCGCGCCCTGGTTGAGAATTACTATGACAAGAGCAAGACCATGCTGAGCCTGCTGCCGCTGGCGATGCGCATGGCCGGCCCGCGCGAAGCAGTGTGGCATGCCATCATCCGGCGCAATTATGGCGCCACGCATTTCATCGTGGGCCGCGACCATGCCGGCCCCGGTAAAGATGGTTCCGGCAAACCCTTCTACGGCCCATACGAAGCTCAGGAACTGCTCGCCAAGCACCAGGAGGAAGTGGGTGTACACATGGTGCCGTTCAAAGAACTGCTTTATCTGGCGGACGATGGACACTATGTGGAAGCCGGTACAGAGCCAAAGGGGGCGCGTATCTTGAATATTTCGGGAACGCAAGTCCGCGATGATTACCTGGCGAAAGGCTCCTATTTGCCCGAATGGTTTACCCGCCGCGAGACCTCTGAGATCTTGATGGAGATGTACCCACCGCGCCACAAGCAGGGCTTCTGCCTGTGGTTCACTGGCCTCAGCGGCGCCGGTAAATCCACGATCGCCCAGATCGTCACCTCGATGCTCATGGAACATGGGCGCCAGGTGACCGTGCTGGATGGCGATGTGGTGCGAACACATCTTTCCAAGGGCCTCGGCTTCAGCCGGGAGGATCGCGACACCAATATTTTGCGTATCGGCTTTGTGGCCGGCGAGCTGGTGCGCCAGCATGGCGCCGTGATCTGCGCCGCCATCAGCCCCTTCGCCGCCGCCCGTAACGAATGCCGCAAGCTGGTGGGCGAAGATCGTTTCATCGAGATCTACGTGAATACGCCCATTGATGTGTGTGAGGACCGCGACGTGAAGGGTTTGTACGCCAAGGCGCGCCGTGGGGAAATCAAGGGTCTTACCGGCGTGGATGACCCTTACGAAGAGCCGCGTAATCCGGAGATCATGGTGGATACCGTCAAGAATTCTCCGGAGCAGAATGCCCGGCAGATCATTCAATATCTTGAGGACCGCGGCTTGCTGCTGCCCACGACCAACCATCGCGCCGAAAAAGCAGCATAATTAGGGGGCAGAGTTCCTGCCCCCGCTTAAATGCCAAACCTGGCGAAGTCTTTTGATTTGAGTGGCCGCGTCGCTGTGGTAACCGGCGGTGCCGGTCTATTGGGTCGCCAGTTTTGCTCCACCCTGGCACAAGCGGGCGCCGCGGTGCTGGTGGCAGATCTCAATGGCGCCGCCTCCCAGCAACTTGCCAAAGATCTCAGTTCCGCTGGACATGAGGCAGTAGCCCAAGCCACCGACGTGGGCGAGGCTGCCTCGGTGCAAGCCATGGCCGATGCGGCCGTTAAGCAATTTGGCCGCCTGGACATCCTGGTAAATAGTGCCGCCCTTGATCCCAAATTCGACCCAGCCAGCCAAGGCAAACATAGTAGCGCCTTCGAAGAGTATCCTTTGCAGGCCTGGCAGGCGGCCCTGCGGGTCAACCTCACCGGGGCCTTCTTGTGCAGCCAGGCGGCGGTGCGGCTTATGTTGAATCAGGGCGGCGGGGTCATCGTCAATATCTGCTCCACCTATGGCCTGGGGGGCCCGGACCAACGCATCTACCAGAAACCGGGCTCGGCCCCGCAATACAAACCTGTAGACTACACGGTAACCAAAGCCGGTATCCTCGGGCTCACCAAATATCTTGCCACCTACTACGGCGGAAAGAATATCCGCGTGAACGCGCTCACCCCCGGTGGCGTGTTCAATGCTCACGACGAGGAGTTCACCAGGGCCTATTCCGCCCGCACGGTCTTGGGTCGCATGGCCCAGCCGGATGAAATGAATGGGGCCCTGCTCTTCCTGGCCTCAGATGCATCCAGTTATATGACCGGGGCCAACCTGGTGGTGGATGGAGGGTGGACGGCTTGGTGAAGGTGAAGCGGCCCGAAGTGCTTGCCATCGTGCCGGCTCGCGGCGGCTCGAAAAGCATCCCTCATAAGAATGCGAAACTCTTTCTTGGCCATCCATTGCTAGCTTTCAGCATTGCCGCCGGCTTGCAGGCGAAAAGCGTGTCTCGAGTGATCGTCTCTACGGACGATGAAGCCCTGGCGGCCATCGCGCGGCAGTACGGCGCTCAAGCGCCGTTCCTGCGGCCGGCGCAGTATGCCCAAGATGACACGCCAGACCTGCCTGTCTTTAAGCATGCCCTGGGCTGGCTGGCCGATAACGAGAAATACCGCCCAGATTTCGTGGTACAGCTACGCCCAACCTCGCCCCTGCGGCCCAGGGGCCTGGTGGACCGCGCCGTGGAGACTCTGATCGAGCACAAGGAGGCCGATTCGGCACGCGGCGTGGTTCCCGCTGCGCAGAACCCGCACAAGATGTGGGCCCTTTCTAATGGGGGAGCGCTGCAGCCGCTTGTAAAGGTCAAGGGCCTCAACGAACCCTACAACGCGCCACGGCAGGCCTTGCCGCCAACTTACTGGCAGACCGGGCACGTAGATGTCATTCGCGCGGCCACTATTCTGAAGAAGGACAGCATGAGCGGGGAAACCATCTGGGCGGTGATGATTGACCCGCAATACACGGTGGACATTGATACGCCCAACGATTGGCGCCGCGCCGAGTGGCTGGCTGCCGAGTTGGATATTGTGCGGCCGGGCAAGGCGCCGCGCCCGTTGCCGAAGAAGGTCAAACTGCTGGCTATGGATTTTGATGGCGTGCTCACCGATAACCGTGTGTGGTTGAACGAGGCAGGCCAGGAGCAAGTGGCCGCCAACCGCAGTGACGGCCTGGGCATCCGCATGTTGCTGAAGGCGGGAGTGGAGGCGATAGTGATCTCCATGGAGGAGAATCCAGTCGTGGCTGCTCGCTGCAAGAAAATGGGCATCCCCTTTATACAGAGGATAGAAAACAAGGCTCAAGCCCTGCAAGAGATCCTTGCGGAGCACTCCAGTTCCGCAGACGAGACTGTATTCCTTGGCAATGACACGAATGACCTGCCCTGTTTCCCGCTGGTGGCCTGCGCCGTGGCCGTGGCGGATGCGCACCCGGCGGTGCTGCAGGAGGCAGACCTGGTGCTAAGACAACGCGGCGGGCACGGGGCGGTGCGCGAGTTGTGTGACTTAATTCTGGCGAATCGTTCCAAGGAGAGTAAATGAAGCGCGAGTTACGCATTGGTAAGCAGCTCGTCGGGGAAGGCCACCCCACCTTCATCGTTGGCGAGATCGGCATCAATCACAATGGCGATATCGAGGTTGCCAAGCAATTAGTCGACCTGGCCAAGTGGGCTGGCGCCAATGCGGTCAAGTTCCAAAAGCGCACCCCGGAGCTGGCTGTCCCAGCGGACCAGAAAGACAAGATGCGCGAAACCCCCTGGGGCTACATTAGCTACCTGGAGTATCGTCACAAAGTCGAATTTGGAGAAGACCAGTACCGCCAAATTGAGGCCTATTGCAAACAGAAGGGTCTGGATTGGTTTGTTTCCGTCTGGGACGAAGGCTCTGTGGATTTCATGCAAGCCTTCGATACCCCTTGTTACAAGGTACCCTCCGCTTCTCTCACCGACCATAAACTACTGAGGCATCTCAAAACGACGGGAAAGCCGTTGATCGTGTCCACCGGCATGTCCACCATGGAGCAGATCAAAGCCGCTGTTGCTATCGTCGGCACAGACAAGCTGATGCTGACCCACACCACCAGCACCTACCCGTGCGAGCCTGAGGAACTGAATCTGCGCATGATCACCACCTTACGTGAGACCTTCCCCGTTCCCGTGGGCTATTCAGGCCACGAGGTAGGCCTGGTCATCTCGGCCGTGGCAGTCGCCATAGGCGCATGCCTGGTCGAGCGCCATATCACCCTGGACCGCGCTATGTGGGGCAGCGACCAGGCGGCCTCGGTGGAGCCGGGCGGCCTGCAGCGCCTGGTGAAATACATCCGCGTCACCGAGCAGGCGCTTGGCGACGGAGAGAAACGCGTATACGAAAGCGAAAAGCCCTCGCTCCAAAAGCTGCGCCGCGTTCAGTAATAGCTGGCCGCGCCCGGTGGGCGCTCAAACCTTGTTCAAACGCATAGCCTCTAAAATCCAGACCTGGAAAAGCGAACAGCGCATCGCTGTTACGGCGCGCGCCGTGGCCGCCAAAGCGCACCCTCAAGGGCGGCCAGTGGTCTTCTTCAACGCCTCAGCGCGGCTGGGTTACCTGAGCCAGAACGCCGCGTTTTCCCTGCTGGCCTCCTGGGGGTTGCGCCTGGCCGGTGTGCGCATCGTTCACTTTGTTTGCAAGCGCGGCATGAGCCGTTGCGTGCTGGGCACCAACCCGGACGATCCGGGGCAGCTGCCGCCCTGTGGCGCCTGCCTGGCGCAATCCCGGCGGCTGTACGCTCACGCGGATGTACGCTGGTTCGAGTACGGTGAGGATGCTCAGGTGGCGGCTTCCCTGGACGGGCTGAACCTTGCCGGCTTGGAAGAATTCTCAGCCAATGACTGGCCGCTGGGGGAGCTGGTGCTGCCGGGACTGCGCTGGGCGCTGCGCCGCCACCACTTGGCGGAGGATGAGCCGACGCGTTTTCTTTATCGACAATACATCTTGTCCGCCCTCCATGTGGGTAGAGAGTTCGAACAGTTTCTGGATGAAGTGGATCCGCAGGCGGTTGTGCTCTTCAACGGCATCATGTACCCCGAAGCCACGGCGCGTTGGATAGCGCGGCAGCGCGGCCTGCGCGCCATCACTCACGAAGTCGCCCTGCTGCCCTTCTCGGCGTTCTTCACGGTAGGGCAGGCAACTGCCTACCCGATGGAGCTGCCCGCAGATTTCCAACTCACCGCGGGGCAAAACCAACAGCTGGACCGTTACCTGGAAGGGCGCTTCCAGGGCCGGTTCAGCATGGCGGGCATTCAATTTTGGCCGGAGATGCAAGAGCTGGATGCAAGTTTCCTGGCGAAGGCCGCCGGTTTCAAGAAGATCGTGGCGGTCTTTACCAACGTCATTTTTGATACCAGCCAGGAGCACGCCAATACGCTCTTCCCGCACATGTTCGCCTGGCTGGATGAAGTCCTCAAGTTGATCAAAGCGCACCCCGAGACGCTGTTCGTCATCCGTGCCCACCCGGACGAAATGCGCCCGGGCACGCGCAAGCAAAGCCGCGAAAGCGTGGGCAGCTGGGTGCAGGCCAGCGGCGTGGAGCGGCTACCAAACGTGATCTTCGTCGATTCGGGCGAATATCTCAGTTCTTACGCGCTGATCCAGCGCGCCCACTTTGTGATGGTCTACAACTCTTCGATCGGCTTGGAAGCCTCGATCCTGAACAAGCCAGTGTTGTGCGCCGGCGCCGCGCGCTACACCCCGTATAAAACCGTGTTTTATCCCGGTTCAGCTGCCGAATATATAAGGTTGGCCGGGGATGTCTTGAACGCGGAAAAAGTGAAGCAACCGGCGGCATTTGTCGCTGAGGCGCGCCGAGTGCTTTATTTTCAACTCTTCCATACTGCATTGCCATTCGATGATTATTTGCATGCGCATTCTCGCATGGGCTACGTCCACCTGAAATCCTTCCCGCCCGAAGCCCTGCTCCCGGAAATTTCGCCGGCGCTGCGTGCCATTCACAGCGGAGTTGTAAATGGCGAACCTTTTCTGGTATAAGACTCGCATGCCTTCAGAAACGGACGAAAGTGTTCTGATGGAGGATTTGCGCAGCTTGATGGCTGGAATTTTCCACATGGAGGCCAGCGACATAGGTGCGGAGGCTCAATTGGGCGAACTGCCGCAATGGGATTCCATGGCCCATATGGACTTGATGGTGGCGCTGGAAGCGCGTTTCGGGGTCGAGCTCACGGCCGAGACCATCAGCCAGCTCATCAGCCTGCCTGCCATACTAGGGCACTTGCACGGCAAAGCCCATGCCTGAGCACAGGCTGACTCCCGAAATTGCCATCCCCGCACACTTGCGCTCGCAGGTGCAGGCTAAGCTAGCTTACGTGGACGAAAACATTGCAGGCGCCTCCGTTTCCGAAGACGGCGGAGCTATCCTCCTGCAGCTCCATTCCGCGATCGGCAGGCAAACGCTTGAGGAATTAGAGGCCAGGGTGCACAGCGTGGTAGCCGAGATGGCCAAAGGGGCCGTGGAACCCAAAGTGGAGGTGCTCGAAGACCACCTGCAGCGTACGGTGCCCTTCGCTGCCGACCCAATGCCAGACCTGCTGGCCCGCGGCGAAGTGAGCCGTGAGCATGCCGGCATCTATTCGCTGGGTCCT
>Ga0209341_10003290_pt1 | contig 15129 bp, 16 predicted proteins | sample RifCSP13_2_FD_184020 | JGI IMG/M metagenome (GOLD analysis project Ga0209341, IMG submission 184020) | Soil microbial communities from Rifle, Colorado - Rifle CSP2_sed 13_2 (SPAdes) (version 2) | ecosystem: Environmental > Terrestrial > Deep subsurface > Rock core/Sediment | place: Rifle...
CGCGCTGTGACACTTGAAAGCGCATATGTCGGTTGGGCACTTCTCAATCGCATTGTAGCACGGGCAGTCATTCCCGGCTGCGCCCATGCCCATCTCTGCCTTTGCCGGATGAGCCATCGTCACAGTCGCCGACACGGGCAAAACGACGAGACCCACGGCCAGCAGCACAGCAATAATGAGACGAAAGATGCGCATCATTGTTCACCCGCCTCTATCGGGTAGGTGTGTATCCTCGCCGCGACCGTCAAGGTATACACCCGTGCGGCGGAACGCCCCCGCCTTTGCTTCGCCTTTCTTGCCTGTTGTGGGTGCACGTCTCGGCTCGCGTCATGATTGTTCTTGTGCTGGCGCGGAGAGGCGCGGAAACCACGCTGGCGTCTTTGCGGCGTAGCGGTCGTAGGCATCGCCGAACTGCGTGCGAACCTCGCGCTCTTCCGCTCGTGCCAAACGCAGATACATCCACGCGAGTACCGGGAACATCGCGAGAGTCAGCAGCGTCGGCCACTGCAGCAGGAAGCCGAACATCACCAGGATGAAACCGACGTATTGCGGATGGCGGACGTAGGCGTAAGGCCCCGTCGTGGCAAGTCCGCTGTTGCGTTGGGCTTCGTAGAGGACGCGCCAGGCCGCCGAGATCAGCAGGAAGCCGCCGAAGATGAAGGCGAAGCTCAAGAGGTGGAAGGGGCCGAAGTGCGGATTGGCCTTCCAGCCGAACATCATCTCCAAGAGGTGCCCGGCGTCGTGCGAGAACCAGTCGATGTTGGGATAGCGGGTCTGCAGCCAGCCCGACAGGAAATAGAGCGTCAGAGGGAAGCCATACATCTCCGTGAACAGCGCGACCAGGAAGGCGCTGAACGCGCCGAAGCTGCGCCAGTCGCGCGAGGTCTGCGGCTTGAAGAAGGTGAAGGCGAAGAAGATGAAGATCACCGAGTTGATGAGCACCAGGCCCCACAGGCCGTAGGCTGGCGATGCATCGCTCATGACTGGTCTCCCTTTGATTGCCTGCTCCGCTCATCGGGTTGCTGGTGGTGGCTATGGCCTCCGTGCCCGCCATGACCTCCGTGCATGAACATATGCATCAGGGGGCATGCGAGAATGAGGAGGTAGGGCAGAAACCCAAGCGCATGGGCGAGGTGCTCCGTCCACAGCAGGATGCCCCCAATGACCAGGAAGCCTGCACAGATGAGAAAAGCGCGCGATGTCCAGAAACTCCCTTCCGGCTGAGCACTGCGATCGTGATGCGAATGATCGTGAGCGGACATGTCGTCCTCCTGCTATTCGACAACCAGTCGGCCGCGGAACATGCCCATCGGGCAAGCGAACTGAAATTCGCCGGGCTCCTTCGGCAGCAGCTCGACGGCAACGGTCTGGCCCATTGGCAAGTCGGCGCTCTTGTTGAAATCCGCGAAGATCACCTTGTCCGAGCACGAGGCCGTCTCCTCGCGCCGGAAGTTGAGGCGCACCGGCTTGCCGTGGCGGACGACGATGGTGTCGGGGGTATAGCCGCCTTTGACCAGGATCATGGCCTCCTGGTATCCGCCCGAGACCTCCGCTGCGCGCACGCCCGTGGAGCGCTTCAGCCAGAAGAACCAGACGATGAACGCCACGAGGGCGAGCCCGGTGAAGAGAACGAACCAGCGATCCGCGGTCATGACGCTTTCCTCCTAGGCTCGAAGTACCGGAGCCGGTTGGCATTGGTGACGACGGTTACTGAGCTGAAGGCCATGGCCGCGGCCGCGATCAGCGGCGACAGGAGAAGACCCAAGAATGGGTAGAGCACGCCCATGGCCACGGGGATGCCCAGCACATTGTAGCCGAAGGCGCCGACCAGGTTCTGGCGCACATTGTGCATGGTCGCCTTGCTGATCTCGATGGCGGTGGCGACACCCATCAGGCTGCCTTTGATCAGGGTCACGTCGCTGGCCTCGATGGCGACATCCGTGCCGGTGCCGATGGCGAAGCCAACATCGGCCTGGGCGAGAGCCGGCGCATCGTTGATGCCGTCGCCGACCATGCCGACGCTCTTGCCCTCGAGTTGGAGCTTCTGCACCTCGTGAGCCTTGTCGTCGGGCAGCACCTCGGCCAACACACGTTCCACGCCGACCTGGCGAGCGATCGCCTTGGCCGTGCGCTCGTTGTCGCCGGTCAGCATGACAATTTCGATGCCGAGCCGCTTCAGCACCTCGATGGCCACTTTGGAGTCGGGCTTGACCGTGTCGGCGACAGCCACGAGCCCGAGCGATTTGCCGTCGGCGGCGACGTACATGGGCGTCTTGCCCTCTTCGGCCAGCCGCTCCCAGTCGCCCAGCAATTCGCCGATGGCAATGCCGCGGTCACGCATGAGCTTGGCGTTACCGAGGAGCACAGCGCGGTCATCGACACGTCCGCCGACGCCGTGGCCAGGAATTGCCGCAAAGTCCTTCGCATCCGCGAGCTGGACGTTGCGCGCCTCGGCACCCTTAACGATGGCCTCGCCCAGCGGGTGCTCGGAGCCACGCTCGAGCGAGGCGGCCAGCCGAAGCACGGTCGCCTCGTCGACGCCCTTTGCGACGACATCAGTCAGCGACGGCTCGCCGCGGGTGATGGTTCCGGTCTTGTCGAGGATGATCGCGTCGAGCTTCTCCGCACTCTGTAGCGCATCGCCGGAGCGGATCAGAATGCCGTTCTCGGCGCCCTTGCCGATGCCCACCGTGAGGGACGTCGGCGTCGCCAGCCCAAGCGCGCAGGGACAGGCAATTATGAGCGTCGTGACGAGAACGATGGTGGCGAAGATGAGCCTCGGCTCGGGACCGAACAGGTGCCAGGCAACGAAAGCCAGGACGGCGAGGATCATCACTGCTGGCACGAAGTAGCCCGACACCGTGTCGACCACACGCTGAATGGGCGCCTTCGAGCCCTGCGCGTCCTTGACCATGCGAATGATGTTGGCGAGTGCCGTGTCCTTGCCGACCTTGGTCGCCCGGAACTTGAAGCTGCCGGTCTTGTTGAGGGTGCCGCCGATCACCTCGTCGCCCGTGTGCTTTTCAATGGGGATCGACTCGCCGGTGATCATCGACTCGTCGACGGCGCTGCCGCCTTCGGTCACCGCGCCATCGACGGGAATCTTGTCGCCCGGACGAATAACGACCGTGTCGCCCACGACCACTTCTTCAACGGGCAGATCGATCTCCTTGCCGTCGCGCAGGACGCGGGCGGTCTTGGCCTGCAGGCCGATCAGCTTCTTGATGGCCTCGGAGGTTCGGCCCTTGGCTTTGATCTCGAGGGCAAGCCCGAGGACGACGAGGGCGACGACCACCGTCGTCACATCCCAGAACACCTCGGCGAGTTCCATGCGTGGGAAGAGCGCGGGGAAGGCGACGGCCACCACCGAGTAGAGGTAGGCGGCGCTGATGCCGATGGCGATCAGCGTGTGCATGTTGGCGGAGCGATGCTTGAGCCCCTCCCACATGCCCGTGAAGAACTGAGAGCCCGACCAGACGAGAACGGGCAGGCTCAGCACGCCTAGCAGGGCCCAGACGATTCGACGTGTGGAGCTGCCCATTGGCATCCAGTCCCGAAGGCCGGGGACGAGGTCAGGATAGCTCAACAGCATCACGGGAAGAGAGACGGCGGCCGCAAACCAGAACTTGCGCATCAGCAGGCCGTACTCCGCCTGCCGGGCCGCGTCCTCGGGGTCCAGCGCTTCTTCTTCAGTCGCAGGCTTTGCGGTCTTGTCCTCTTCCGCCACCCGATAGCCGATCGATTCGATGGCCGCCCGGATTGCCCCGAAGTCGGTTCGCTCCGGGAGGTATTCGATGTCGACCGCGTTGGTGAAGGCGCTTGCCCGCGCGGCAACTACGCCAGGCGTGGTTTGCAGGGCGAGCTCGATGCGGATGACGCAGGACGAGCAGTGCATGTTCTTGATGCGAACCCGCATCGAAGCGGTCCCGGCGCTGTAGCCTGCCGCGCGGATTGCCTTGACGAGGTCCAGAACCGTAACCCGGGACGGGTCGTAAACAACGCGCGCAGATCGGTTCGCCAGGTTGACGTGGGCGTGCGACACGCCCTCGATGTCGCGCAGCGCCGCCTCGGCGTTTGCCGGGCAGTGCGGGCAATCCATGCCGCCGATGCGCAACTCGACGTGCTCGGGCACCTCAGGTCTTGGCGCTGCCCTCGCGGCGGGCGAGAGCCGCAAATCCCTGTGCTTGTGCATGCTATCGCTCATGGACGGCTCCCGATTTGTCGTCACGATCGGCCGTCCGCTTACCCCTACGCGATCCGCCCCGCCAGCGCGCGAAGATAGTGAGCCCAGCAAGCGCAAGAAACACGAGCGCGCCCCAGCCCCACACGGTGGCGTAGCCGGGCATGGCGAACATCGGCACCGTGGCGTAGACGACCGCAAGCGCGATCCAAATCGCGAACACTACGAGGAAAAGCAGAGCATCCTCTCTCATCGTCCGCACTCCTCAGTGAGCGGCGCTGCCGACGGCGCCGACCGGCAGCGCACGCATGACCTCGAAGGCAAGGGCAGTGAACCCAACCATGAGCCCCAGCAGCACGACGACAGCGAGCGGCCCGGTCCAGGCTCGCGTGGGGGCCAACGCAATACCCTCCCAGCGCACCGCGGGTAGCTCGACGCCAATCGCTCGCCGAGCAGGGGCCGGGAGCAGGTTGGCTGCCAGGGCGAGGACGTGGAGGGTGAGCGCCGCGGCCATCAGCAAACCACCAGTGCCGACGCCCACCATCAGCACCATCCACACAGTCGGGGCGGCACCGCCGTAAGTAATGTCCAGAACCCGCCGGGGAACGCCGACATAACCTGCGGCGACCCCAGCCACGCCGAACAGGGCAAGGCCGGCCGTCACCAGATACGGGAGCCGGCGCAGCAGCGCTGGTCGCCAAATCGGCCGGCCGGTGAGCGGCGGGAGGACGTACACGAGTGCGGCAAGGAATGTGAGTGTTACCGTGCCCACCGTGAGGAAATGAAAGTAGCCCGGCACGAAGAACGTGTCGGAGAGCAGCGGTGCGAGCTTCTCCTGGATCAACACAAACGCGAGCGCGCCGCCGACTGCAAGATTGACGACCGCCATCCCTATCGCCGACATCGCCGGGTTGGCCCAGGGGAGGAGGCCGATCCAGCCAAACAACCCACGCGCTCCTGCGGAGCGCGCGTGCACCTCGAGCGAAGCGACGATGACCAGGAACACGGTGACGGTCGGTACGCTAATGAACAGCGACAGCAGCGAGCCGAGCACCCGCACCGACTGGGCGAGGTTCGGCTCGAGGAACATGTGATAGAGCGAGGTAGGCGGTACGAACACCAGATAGGATGCAAACACGATCTTGGAGAAGCGCGGGCCGAAGATGGACTTGACGCCGGTCAGCGTCTCGATGAGCACGTACCACATCAGCACAGTCGCCATGAGCGGCAGGTAGTGCAGGTTGTGGAACAGGATATGCCAACCGGTCGCGTGGTCGGCCGGCATCGGTCGCAGCCCCATCGCCCAAAGCGCCGCGGGCAGAAAGACGTTGACCGCCGCGATTGCGCTCACCATCAGCAACCCCGCCCACGCCGTGGACGCGAAGCTCACGACCGGCCACTCGGTCTGCTCGCCGTTCGCGAGCGGCCGGATTGCGGTGACGACTCCCGTAGTCGCGACGCAAAACAAGCCCGCGGCCAAGAGCAGATAACCTCCGTAGAAACTCACCAGGGAGGCCGAAGGCTGGAGGCCGAGTTCGGGTGGCGCGTCGTAGAGCAGCGGCACGCCGGTCCACACGCCATGGGCACTCGCGCCAAATCCGGCGAGCATCAGGGCGAACCCTGCCCAAGCGAGCGGTCGCCACGCGATGCCGTGGCTTGGCACCGCATAGGCCGTCGCGAGCACCAGCAGCAGACCGGCCTGAGAGAAATAGAGCCAATAGAAGAAAATGCTCACGGCATGGGCCGTCATGGAGCGGTACCCGAGAACCGGGCCCGGATCGAAGAAACCGGCGCGCGCAGCCGCGGTCATCGCCCCAAGCACGACCCCGGCGAAGAGGGCTCCGAGCGCCGCCGCAAACGCGATCTTCAGCAGGCGCTTGTCTTCGTCCGGGAGGCGGGCGAGGCCGTCCACTAGCGCGCTCGCGCTCATGACTTCCGCTCCGATTGCATGACCACGATCCGGCCCTGCATGCGGTCGTGACCGATTCCGCAATAGACCGTGCAGTAGAGCAGGTACTCGCCGGGCCGGGAGAATGTGACCTCCTGCTCGACGAGCGCGCCCGGCCGCAGTCGCACGACGCGCGCAGCAGGCCCGAGCTGCAGCGACGCGCCGTGTGCCACGTCCACGGCCATCATGCGAAACCGATAAGGTACGCCCGTCTCGAGCCGCAGCACGTCAGGCGTGTAGCCCCACTGGTAAGCAGCGAGATAGACGTCTATGGGCTCCGCGCTGGAGCCATCGGCGCCTCGCATTGCGTGCTCGACCATCGGCGTTGCGCCATGCATGGCATGCTCGCCCGCCGCAGTCCGCCGATCGTCGTCCCCTCGCCGGCGCGGCCTGACGCTGCCGTCGGCCAGTTTGTTGTCCTTGGCGAACGCTTTCGCCCGCTGCTCGAATTCCCGGCTCGACATGCCGCCGGCAGCCGGGCCGTGCGCGCCGTGTTCGGACTCAGCGGGGTCTGGCGCCTCGATGTGATCGCCGAAGCCGAGTGGCGCGGCCCCGTAAGCGGCCCACAGCAAATAGAGACTTACCACCCCGAAGCCACTGGCGGCGACGAATCCGCGCCGTGTGGTGAAATGTCGATGATGCTTCTCGTCCGGATCACTCATCGTTGTCGCGTTCGCCCTGTTGGATGTTTGCCCCCCGGTCCGCGCCATTCTGGTAGACGTTCGCGAACGCGCGCTCCTGGGCGGCATCGCGCAGCTTCCGCGCAACCTCCCAGAACGCCGAGATCTGGGCGATCAGCTTGCGCTCCTGCGCAATGAAAGGATGGTCTCCAGGCAGTGCGTGGCGGTCCTTGGCGACGGCAGCCGCGAGCACGGAAAATGCGTTCATCCAGGGCAGGAACGACTCGGAGAACACGTACGTCTTGGCCCGCATCGGGTGCAGCCATTGCATGGCCTGCGCCGCCCAGGGGTTGGTCATCGCCTTGACCCAGGGGCTCACGAACGTGCGGTAGATCGCCTCGTTGAACTCCGAAATCTGGCGCACGCGCTCGAACACTTCGCGTGGGTAGTCGAAGTGCAAATCCTCGACCTTGCGTGGCTCGAAGCTGACAGAATACTGATGCCGCGCGCAGTCGGGATCGCCGGTCGGATTGTCGACCTTCATTTCGTAGAGGCCCGGGTCGAGCGCGTCGATTTCGGCGAGGTGCTCGAGGATCGCGCGGTGCTCCAACCTTGCGACAGCGGCCGAAACGAAGATGCCGAGATGACCGACGTGCGGGTTGGTGAGGTAGACGATGCGCTGCCCCGCCCCTTTCAGGGCGTCGGTGCTCCTGTAGACAGCGGGGATCCAACCGAGCGCCTGGTGCGGCGGCGTGATGTTGTCGCCGTACGAGGCGAAGATGACGAGGGGACTGCGGATGCGCGTCAGATCGGCGATGCAATGCGCATCGATCCGAACTTTGCCCTGCTCGAGCCTGTTGCCGACGAACAGGTTCTCGACGATCGCCACCATCTCCTCGCCGCTCAGGCGATAGAAGCCGTTCCACCAGCGCTCGAAGTCGAGAAACCGCTGCTGCTCGGTGTCGATGCGGGTGAAGAGATTGGCGTACTTGTCCCAAACAGCGGTCTCGGGCTTGAGGCCTTCGAAGTTTTGCGCGAGCCAGGCACCATCGAAGCGACCCAGCCCGAGATCCGCGAGGTAGTGCGTCAGCCACACGCCGCCCACGAAACCGGCGGCCACGCGCATAGGGTTGAAGCCGGGCTCGCCGGCCCAATAGGACAGGGGCGAGCCATTCAAGACCACTGGACCCGTGAGCCCCTCGCAATGGGCCGAAACCAGCGTTGCCGCCCAACCCGCCTGGCAGTTGCCATAAAGGATGGGCGGCTTGCCTGTGTGCAGCTTCGCCACGTGTTCGACGAAGCGCCGCAGCGCCGCGAGCACGTCACCCAGGGTTTGGCGCGGGCAAGGCTCGGGGAAGAAGACGACGAAGTAGACCGGGTGGCCGACATGGAGGGCGATGCCGACCTCGGAGTCGCGCTTGAAGCCGCCGATGCCGGGACCATGCCCGGCGCGGGGATCAATAACGACGACCGGAGGCTTTGCCGGATCGACACAGTCGTCCCAGCACTTGTCGCCGACTTCTGTAATACGCAGAAGCGCATAGTTCGCCGGCCGATCGAATAGGCGGGCGTCAAGCAGCGTCTCGTACTTGAAGTTGAGGATTGGCGGCAGGCCGGCACGCTCATGCTCCAGCATGGCGTTGGCGCGCTTTCTCAGGGTATCGAAGAACAGGATCGACCGTTCGAGCACGTCGCGCTGGTAAGCAAAGAAATCCGTCGGGAAAGGCAGAAGCTGATTTCGCCTGGCTGATGCCGCCGCAGTCGACCTGTCTTCGAGGACTTCGGACGGAATCGGATGTTTCGATGAGGCCGCCCCGGCGCCACGCAAACTGGCAGAGCGACGCGCCGATGGAATGACTTCGTCGGTTTGACCTGCTCTTGCAACTTTGGCCATGACAATCTCCGCTCACAGGCTGCGGGCAGCACACACGTTGAATAGCCAGCCGAATACGAGAGCGACGTACCAGCCATAGGCAACAGCCTCAGCCAAGCCGATCAGGAAGCCCGGCAATGTGAGCCACTCGAATCCGGGGAAGAACTGCAGCCAGGGCTGGTGCAGGGCCCAAGCGGGGGCGATGAGACCAGCGGCAATGCAGAGCACATAGCTGACAACGAAGAACGCGCTGAGGCTGAACCCGAGCGCAACGACTGGAATGCGTGGAACGCTCCCTGTCGTCATATCCGCGACTCTTTGCTGGGTCATGACAACTATTCGTCTCCAAAGCCGGCGCAAGGGCCCGCACGATCACGAGCGTGCTCCGGCGTTCACATCATGCAGCCCATGCCGGTGAGGATCTGGTCGGCCTTCTTCTTCTGCTCCGCGCTGAGCGCGGCGTAGAGCGCGGCCAGTGCCGGCTTCACCTCCTTCAACGACGCAAGGCGGCCGTCCATGGTGGCAATGTGCGCGTCGAGACGCTCGGTGGGAGTCTTGGCCTCCATCACCTTCATCATGGTCTGGCGCATCGCCTGCATGCCTTGCAGGTTCTTCTTGAGAGCCGCCGCATAGGTCTCCCACACCCCCTTTTGGGCATCGGTGATGGCGAGCTCAGCCTTGAGGAAGGCGATGCGGCCCTCCGCGAAGGTCGACATTTCGGCGCCCATCATCATGCCCATCATCGGACAGTCGCCCATCATGCTCATCATGCCGCGTCCCATCGGCATGCCACGCCCCATCGGCATGTCACCCATGCCGATACCGGGCTGCTGTGCGCTCAACGGCGTTGCGGTGGCGAACAATCCTGCCGTCACCAATGCGACCATCACTAAGTTAGTCCGTTTCATGATCGATACTCCTCGTTTGGTTTCTTCACTCGTCCATTGGCGCTCGCGACGGAGTGCCAGTTGTGGCGGTGGACGTCCGCCCTCTCAGTGTTGCTGCCGGTTGGGTTTGCCGATCTCGTGCGCTTTGCGCATGACCGGACGGACTGCCCGTGTGGCGCCTGCCACGCTTAGACGCGCGGCGGCCTGTCGTTCGGGCCGGGAGCATCACCGGCCAGGACTTGGTTGGAGAGGAAAGCGACTGCCCCGTTTACGGGTGGCGTCACGCAAACCGTGTGCGACAAGACGAGAGTGCTACTGCCGTAGCCGCATGATCCTGACCCACAGCCCATGCCGGAGCCGCAGCCCGAACCCGCACAACAGCCGCTCTGCCCGCAACAGCCGACACCGTCGCTGCAGCCTTGGCAGCCCGGAGCCGGCGTGGCGGCTACGCACATGATCGCCTTGCTCGGCCTGGCCTCCGCGCGCTCGCTCGACGCAAACGGAAAGATTGCGGTCGTTCGGGCAGTATGCGCCACGAGCGAGGGCGGACCCATCTCTGACCTGCGAGCCGAGGCCATGAGCAGGATCCCGCCGGTCCGGCTCGTGAGCCAGTTCAGAGGATTTGCGCCATGACCATGCTCAGGACCCGCGGAAGCCGGCATCGCCAGCAGCGCATAGAACGCTGCCCCGAGCAGCAGTCCCATCGCTGAGTGGAGGAACCTCCGGCTCACACCTGGTGTCCTTCTTCCGTATCTTTCCCGTCTTCCTGCTTCCAGAAGCCCCCAGTCTCGAGGACGGACAACGAGACCACATTGATTTTGGTCAATATGCGATTGCCGCCGGCTCAACGAGCACGCCTCCAACCCGATTATTCAGGTCAAGTCATACCGCTTGGCAGCCGCTCAGTCGACTGCGCCCTGAGGAAAAAACGCCATGGCCAACGTCATCCCAGTCTTTGCCGCAATCGGCGACGCTCTGATCGGACTCCCCACCACACTATCGATGCCGTTCACGGGTGATGCTGTTGACGGGGTCGCGTCGCCGGCAGCAGCGGAGCCCTTGCCGGTTGCCTTGGCTTGGCTGCCGACGAGACCTGGCGCATCGCGTTCATTGCGGGCCCGATCCCATTGATTGGGATCAAAGAGCAGCTGACCGTGGCGTGCCAGTCTAATTCGATGCCCGCAGAGGAACCAGACCGATGGCCAGCACCATGATACCAAGGCCATCTATCCGCGGCACCCGGTGCGGGGCAGGCGACGGTCAGGAGGCTTGGCCATGAAGACAAGATTGCTCTATCTCTCCGTCGCCATTTTCATCGCGGTCCTCGGCCTGTCGTGGCTGACCCATGGCACGGGGGTCGTCGTCAACGACATCGCGCGCAACATCTACGTCCCGAAAGAGTTGACCATGCCGTTGCAGGTGAAGGCTGCCCACAATGGCCGCGACATGCTCTTCCGCTACCGCTGGCCGGCCAAGCAGCCCTCGATCTATCACGACATGATGAAGTTCGAGGGCGGCAAATGGGTGCGCTATGGCGCCAGCGTGGCGGGACCACAGCCGCAAGGCATCTACGAGGACCGCGTCACCATGTTGGTGGACGACGGCAGCGTGCCGGAGTTCGCCAGATACGGCGGCTACATCGCCGTGGGCGACCGCATGCGCTTCTTCGCCAACGAGGCGAAGCCCGATGAGGTGAAGGCGCATCCGTACCTGGGTCAGAAGCGCAAGCAGACCGAGGTTGGCAAACACCTGCCGGCAACGCGCAGCAACATCAACGACTGGGCTTCCGTGGTGCCTGAAGACCAGCTCGCGGCTCTGCGCAAGGCTGGGTATTTCCTCGACCTCTGGCATTGGCGGGCGCACCGGGGGAATCCCGTCGGTGCGTCGGACGACCAGTACGTGTTCGAGTTGCGCGGCGGTGACGCCGGGCGTGGCGCCTTCACCGACAACTGGGACCCCGAAAAGCGACAGCCTCGCTTCATGCTGAACCCGGAAAAAGTCGGCCGCCGCGCGCTCAATTGGGACGACCTGATCCAACGCAAGCTGGGCTTCGACGACGTTTATTTCATCAGCGAGGCCACCGCCGTTCCCTTCGACGCCGGCCATGCCTGGCAGGACGGCAATACCATCCCGCGCCGACTGCTGCGGACGGCAGACGGCTCGCATGCCGACATCAAGGTCGCCGGCCAGGCACGCTGGAAGGACGGCTATTGGGACGTCACGCTGACGCGGGCGATGGACACCGGAAACCCGGCCGACGACAAGATCTTCGTCGACAAGCGCGTCTACGATATCGCCTTCTCCGTGCACCGCGACGCGCTCGGCAGCCGGTGGCATTACGTCTCCCTGCCGGTGACGCTCGGACTCGGCCGCGATGCCGAAATGGTAGCGGCCCGATTCGACGGCGACGCGCCGAAATGGGACCAGGCGTGGTCCAACGTGGTGCTGTTCTACCCTGGGCAGGTGAGCTGGCCCCACCTCAACAGCAAGAAGCACGGCGGCGCCGACAACATCAGCAAAGGCGTGCCGGTCAAGTACCGCCACAGCGAGATCCAGCTCGCCCATTACGGTGTGGAGGCGGAGTTCGCCGACGCCATTCGCCAGCAATGGTTGCTCACCGTCTTTTCCGGCGTGCTCTTGATCGCTGGGTTCGGCATTGCCCTCAACCTGCTGCTGAAGCGCAAGCAAGGAGCCTGACCATGGCCGCCTATCACGTTGTCCTGGTTCACTTTCCGATCGCGCTCTGGATGACGGCAACTTTGGCGATCGTCTGGCGAGCCGTCTCCGACGGCCCGCTCGCCCTGGCCATCGACCGGGCACTCATCCCGCTGTTGACGCTCGGCCTCATCGCCGGCGTCACCGCTTATGTGGTCGGCACTCAGGTATGGCCGTGGGAGACGATCTCTTCGTCGCCGCTCGGGCGCAATCACATGCTGTTGGCGACATGGACCACAGCATACTGGGCTCTGCTGCTGGCGACGCGATGGATCCAGGGCGAGGCCGTCTGGGAGGGCGTGAGCCGCTGGGTCATGGCTGGACTGGCGCTCCTGGGCAGTGCCTTGCTCGGCATCACCGGCACCCTCGGCGGTCATCTCGTCGGCATCTACACCGAGGTGTCAGACGTCCTGCGGCTGCTCGGCTGGGAGGTCTACACGACCTACTACGTGCCGAACGTGACGCTGGCGGTGATCGTGATCGCGGCCATCATACTGGTGGCCATCGGCATGGTCGCCAGACGACGCCTGCTAACGTAGCGCCCAGGACACGGGCGGCAGCAGTCTTGGTCCGATCCGCGTTGCCCGCGCATCGAGCGTTTCGTCGCATTTGACGCGCATCAAAGCACGGGAGAGGACTTCAGGCATCGTCAAAATCATCGGGCGGAGTATTGGCCATGAAAGCCCATGAGATGATGACCGAGGACGTGATCACGGTCGGTCCGGCAACAAGCGTGCGAGAGATTGCGGCACTATTGGTGCGGCATCGCATCAGCGGCGTGCCGGTGGTGACATTGGATCGCAAGGTTATCGGCATTGTAAGCCAAAGCGATCTCCTATACCGGGCCGAGGCCGGTAGCGAGCGGAAGAGTAGATCGTGGCTGGGTTTCTTTGCGGACCCGGACAGGATCGCCCGTGAGTATGCGAAGGCTCACGGTCAGAAAGCACATGATGTCATGTCACGGCCGGTCGTCTCTGTCGCAGATGAGGCGGATTTTGCTGACGTAGCGGGGACTTTGAACGCGCATGGCGTCAAGCGACTTCCGGTCATCCGTGACGGTAACCTCGTCGGTATCATCACGCGAACGGATGTCATTCGGGCCCTGGGCAAGCTCGAGGGAAGCAAGCCCGCTGCGGGGCCGGAAAATGTAGCGCTACAGAAGGCCGTGCTCGACAAGATGAGGGCGCTGTCCTGGCTGGATTCCGCCTACGTCAACGTGGAAGTGCTGAATGGTGTCGTGCGATTGACCGGCTTCATTGGTTCCGAAGACCAGCGGCGCGCGTTACGGGTCCTCGCTGAAGAAGTGGCCGGCGCCGACAACGTCAAGGATGAGATGATGATTGGCCTGCCGGCTGTCAGCGAGTTCTGATCAGCGGCCGGAATGGGCGTGGCCACAGGTCGGCGAGACGATACGGCAAGAGCCGGGAGGTCGTCATGCATGTGGGTCATGTACTGAGGTCGAAGGGGGGCGAAGCTGCCCGAGTGCGGGCCGATGACGAGCTCCAGACCGCGGCACGGCTTCTCGGCAGCAGAAAGACTGGACTTGCGCTCGTCATTGATGCGGCCGGCCGACTTCTCGGGGTGATCTCCGCCATGGATATCATGCGAGCCGTCGGGGACCGTGGCGCTGATGCAGCCAAAATGCCGGTAAAGGCGGTGATGACCTCCGATGTGGGTGTTTGCTGCTCACAAGATAGTGTTCAGCACGCTCTCGAGCAGATGGTTGCGCGCCGTGTCCGACATCTTCCCGTCGTGGACGACGGCGTCGTCAAAGGGGTTATCAGACTCCGGGACGCTGTCGAGTTTCGTGTCGGAGAGGTTGAGATGGAGGCGGAGGAACTCCGCCGGTACATCTACGGGGCAGGATATCGCTGATGCCTTGGATGGCGGAGGAGCGATCGATGAAAGCGCGCGAGATCATGACGAGGGACGTCGTGACAGTCACGCAAAGCACCAGCATTGCGGAAATCGCGACCCTTCTCGTCCGGAATAAGATCAGTGCCGTCCCAGTGATGTCAGATGACAACAGAATAGTCGGCATCGTCAGCGAGACCGACCTCATGCACCGTGATGAAACAGGCACGGACCATCCGAAGTGGTGGCTCGAATTGTTCCTGGGCGCAGATGGTCGTGCGCGTGATTACGTCAAATCTCATGGTCTCAAAGCTGAAAATGTAATGACACACACGGTTATCTCAGTTTCTGAAGATGCCGATGCCGCCAACATTGCAGACATTCTCGAGAGCCACCGAATCCGACGCGTGCCGGTGCTTCGTGATGGAAAACTGGTCGGGATCATCAGCCGCTCCGATTTTGTTCGAGCGCTAGCGAACGTCGACGTGGGAGCTCGCGACATCAAACGCAACGACGCGACTTTGCAGAAGGCAATCTATGAACAGGTCCAGTACCAGCCGTGGATCAACGCCGCCTTCCTGAGCTTTACAGTCAAGGACGGCGTTGCTGATCTGCGCGGCTTCGTTGACTCCGATGACCAGCGCCAGGCCCTGCAAGTTCTCGTCGAAGGCGTGCGCGGTGTGCGGAAGGTCAACAACAATGTTCAGCGCCGTCCTCGGCAGAGGGTCGAGCGTCGGCGATGACCCGACACGATCATGATTGCATCGCGTGAAACATGATCGTAGCGCGTGAAGATGTGTTGGGTCGGCCCCCCGGCTTCGCGGGGGGCCTACGCCTCGAGCCTCTCCACCCACGTCATGAAATCCGCCGCCGGCATGCGGTCCGGCGTGAAGGTGTTGACCTTGTCGCCCGGGTCGGCGTAGCCCAGCGCCATGCCGCACACGATCATCTGCGTCTGCGGGATGGCGAGGCGGCGCTGCAGCACATCGTGGAAGATCAGCCACGCCGCCTGCGGGCAGGTCTCGAGCCCGAACGCGCGCGCCGCCACCATA
>Ga0209341_10003291_pt1 | contig 15129 bp, 8 predicted proteins | sample RifCSP13_2_FD_184020 | JGI IMG/M metagenome (GOLD analysis project Ga0209341, IMG submission 184020) | Soil microbial communities from Rifle, Colorado - Rifle CSP2_sed 13_2 (SPAdes) (version 2) | ecosystem: Environmental > Terrestrial > Deep subsurface > Rock core/Sediment | place: Rifle...
AGCCGTTCTTCTAGGAGGAGACCCCGTCGGCTTGGTCGCCGAGCTTCACCCTGCGATGGCCGAGGACCTCGCGCTTTCCGGTCGGGTCGCGATCGCCGAGCTCGAGCTCGCCGCGCTGATGGCGCACGCCTCTTTCGATCTCGTGGCGCAGGAACCGTCGCGGTTCCCGCCGGTCCGACGCGACCTAGCGTTCCTGGTGAACGAGACCGTCCCGGCCGGAGCCTTTCGGGAAGCCCTCCTTGCGGCCGGCGCGGAGCTGGTCGATGCCTGCTTCCTCTTCGACGTCTTCACCGGGGGCCAGCTGCCTGCTGGGAAGAAGAGCCTGGCATTCTCGTTGGATCTCCGGGCGACCGACCGAACCCTGACCGACGACGAGGCCGAGGCCGCGATCGCGAGGATGGTGGGGCGCGTGGCCAGCGACTTCGGCGCGGAGCTACGCGCCGGCTGAACTGCGCGTTCGGTGCCCTCCGGATAGACTTCTTGCTCGATGAGTCGCGACTTCCTATCGATCGACGACCTCACGCCCGAGGAGCTCGGTGGGCTTCTGGACCTTTCCGCTCGCGTGAAGCGGTCGCCGGATCAGTACTCAGAGCGCCTCCGGGACCTGAGCGTGGCGATGATCTTCGAGAAGCCCTCGACACGGACCCGCGTCTCCTTCGAGGTCGCGATCGCCTCGATGAGCGGCCACCCCGTTCCCCTTTCGGGCGCAGAGCTCCAGCTGGGCCGCGGCGAGACGATCGAGGACACGGGCCGTGTCCTGTCGCGCTACGTCGACGCGATCGTCCTCCGGACCTTCGAGCAGGAGCGCCTGGAGGTCCTCGCGGGGGCAGCCTCGGTCCCGGTGGTGAACGCTCTCTCGGACTTCGAGCACCCGTGTCAGTGCCTCGCCGATCTGCTGACCGCTCTCGAGCACAAGGGTGAACTGGCCGGGCGAACGCTCGCCTATCTCGGCGACGGTAACAACGTCACCCATTCGCTCCTGTTGGGAGGCGCCAAGCTGGGCATGCGCGTCCGCGTCGCGACCCCGCCCGGGTTCGAGCCGATCCCGCAGATCGTGCACCGCGCCGAGGAGATCGCCGAACAGACCGGCGGCTCCGTCGAGCTCGGTCACGACCCGATGGCGGCAGTGACCGGGGCGGACGTCTTGTACACGGACGTTTGGGCCTCGATGGGCCAGGAGGCGGAGGCCGACGAACGCTCGCTCGTGTTCCCGGCGTACCGTCTCGACGAGAAGGCCGTCGCCCTGGCCGCCGCGGACGTGATCGTGATGCACTGCCTTCCTGCGCACCGTGGCCAGGAGATCACCGACGAGGTGATCGACGGCTCCCACTCGGTCGTCTGGGATCAGGCAGAGAACCGCATGCACACGCAGAAGGCGCTTTTGCTGTGGCTCCTCGATCTCGCGTGAGGTAGGAGCGGTCCCGTGCCGCGCGCCAACGACGACGTCGAGACGCTGCTGCTGGAGTACGCCGACCTCCTCTCGATCCTCTCCGATGACCCCTTCAAGCCGCGCGCCTACGAGAAGGCCGCCCGAGCCGTCGGCGGCTACCCGGCGGACGTTGCGGATCTCGACCTCAAGGGTCTCCACGAGATCCCGAGCGTCGGGAGGTCGATCGCGGAGAAGATCCACGAGTACTTGACGACCGGGGCGATCCTGGCTCTGGAGGAGCTCCGCGAGCAGATCCCGGACGGCGTTCGCCAGCTGCTAGGCGTGCCGGGGCTGGGACCGAAGAAGGCGATGGCGCTGTATCGGGAGCTGCACATCTCGTCCGTCGAGGAGCTGCTCGACGCCGTCCGCGACCACGGGCTCGCCGAGCTCAAGGGGTTCGGTGCGAAGACGGAGGAGAACATCCTTCGGGGGATCCGGCAGATGCGAGACTCGGGGGAGCGCGTCCAGGCCGGCGTCGCCCTCGATCTTGCCGAGGAGCTTCTAGGCGAGCTCCAGGCGCTCAAGCAAGTGCGGCGCGCCACGTACGCGGGCTCGCTCCGGCGTATGTGCGAGACGATCGGTGACATCGACCTCCTCGTGGCGAGCACTGCCCCCGGGCCGGTCATGGACGCCTTCACCTCGCTTCCCGCGGTGGACCGCATCCTCACAAAGGGCGAGACCAAGTCGTCGATCCTCACGACCAAGGCACTGCAGGTGGATCTCCGGGTCGTTGCCCCAGAGGTCTGGGGCGCTGCGCTCATCTACTTCACCGGGTCCAAGGCCCACAACATCAGGATCCGAGAGATGGCGGTGAGGCGAGGCCTGAAGCTGAACGAGTACGGCCTGTTCCGGGCCAAGACCGGAAGGCTGATCGTAGCCGAGACCGAGGAGGAGGTCTACGCGCACCTGGACCTGCCGTACGTGCCGCCGACGATGCGCGAGGACCGCGGCGAGATAGAGGCTGCGCTCTCCGGGGAGCTGCCCACCGTCATCCAAGCCAAGCAGGTCCGGGGCGACCTCCACACGCATACGAACCTTACGGACGGGCTCGCGCCGCTCGAGGGGATGCTCGAGACCGCGGCGGGGATGAGGTACGAGTACTACGCGGTAACCGACCATGCTCCCAAGCTCTTCATGCAGCGGATGACCGACGAGAAGATGATCGCCCAGCGCGAGCAGCTGAGGAGGCTGCAGGCGCGCTACCCGAAGATGACGCTTCTCCACGGCTCTGAGCTGAACATCGATCCGGACGGCGGCGTCGACTGGCCGGAGGGCTTCCTCGAGGGCTTCGACGTGCTCGTCGCCTCGATCCACACGCACTTCAACCTGTCGAAGGATCGGATGACGAGACGGCTCGTCCGCGCGATGGAGAATCCGTTCGTGAACGTGATCGGGCACCCGACCGCTAGGCTGATCGGCAGGCGGCAGCCGATCGAGCTCGACCTGGACGAGGTCTTCGCTGCGGCGGCGCGCACGGGAACGGCTCTGGAGATAAACTCGTTCCCCGACCGTCTAGATCTGAAGGACGAGCACATACTCTGGGCCCGCCGCCACGGCGTCAGGTTCTGCGTGAACACCGATTCACACGCCCCGGTCCACCTGCCTTTCATGCGGTTCGGCGTCGCCACCGCGCAGCGTGGGTGGTTGGGCAGGGAGGACGTGATAAACGCGTGGCCGCTCGGGAAGCTCCGACGGTACCTTGAGAAGGGTCGGTCGGGCTGAGCATGGACCGGCGACGGCTCGGCCGGCGGTTCTTCGCCCGCCCGGCTCCGCAGGTGGCACCCGCGCTCCTCGGGCGAGTGCTCGTGCGCTCCGCGGCGGATGGGAGGCGTCTGGCGGCGAGGATCGTCGAGACCGAGGCCTACGAGGAGGACGACCCGGCGAGCCACTCGTTCCGCGGCCGCACGACGCGGAACGACGTGATGTTCGGGCCGGCCGGGCGCCTGTACGTCTACTTCACCTACGGGATGCACTTCTGCGTGAACGTCGTCACCGGCCGCGACGGAGAGGGAAGCGCGGTGCTGCTGCGCGCGGCCGAGCCACTCGAGGGCGCGGACGCGATGGCGGAGAGGCGCGGCACGCTCGACGCGCGACTCCTCTGCAGCGGGCCCGCCCGGATCTGCCAGGCGTTCGGCGTGGATCGAGAGGTCGACGGGGCGGATCTTGTGGAGGGCGATGAGTTCTGGATCGAGCGCGGGGGGCGGGTCGGAGACGCCTTCGTGGCGGCGGGACCGCGCGTTGGGATCAGGAACGCGGCGGACCGGCGATGGCGCTTCGTGGTGGCCGGCGACCCATTCGCGTCGAGGATCAGTCCGATTCCGGCCTCACTGCGACGGTGATAGTGACGACGCTGGTCTGCTGCAGATCGACCCCGGCCCCCGGGCTCTGACCGACGACGGTCGCGGGCGGCTGTGTGGTCGAGGTGGCGGCCTCGACCCGGGTGTAGAAGCCGCTCTCCCGGAGAAGCACCTCCGCGCGGGCCCGCGCGAGCCCGATCACGGAGGGCACGGACACGACCTGGTTCGACGTGGGCTGGGCGCAGGTCTTGGTCGGCTGCGTTCCGACGACGAACTCACGGGTCTCGATGTTGCCCGGAGGTGTGAATCCGTTGGGCAGGCAGACGGGATCCTGCGTGACGTCGACCTCCAAGGAGACGAAGTCGATCTCGGGTCCCGGGAAGTCGCGGATCGGATAGCGCTCCGCGGCTTGCGACATGAATGCGCGCCAGATCTCGGCCGGCCAGCTCCCGCCCGTCACTCGGTACAGACGAACCCGTCCGCAGCACATCGAGATCTGCTTCTGTGGGAAGCCAACCCAGACGGCGGCGACGAGCTGGGGGATGGCGCCGACGAACCACGCGTCCCGCCACTCCTGCGCGGTTCCTGTCTTTCCGAACTGCGGCCTGTCGATGTCGGCGAGGTAGCCGGTCCCGTAGTCGATCACCTTGGACAGAACGTCTACCGCGGCGGCGGCGACCGGTGGGTCGACGACGGGCTCGGGCTCCCGTTCCGACAAGTACAGAGCGTTTCCGAGCGGGTCGGCGATCCGGATAACGGGGGTCGGCTCCACACGGTAGCCGCCCGCCGCCAGCGTTCCGTACGCCGAGGCCATCTCGAGCGTGTTGACCTCGTTCGTCCCGAGTACCGCCGAAGGGGTGGCTTGGAGCGGCGCGTCGGGCACCGTCGTGCGCGTGCAGCAGCGGACGCCCATCCGACGCGCGGTCTCCACCACCCTTCGCGCTCCCTCGTAGACGTCGCCTCGACCCACCGCTCGCTCGATCTCCACGTACGCCACGTTGACCGAGTTGATCGTCGCCGACTCCATCGAGACGTATCCGTAAGCCGAGCCCTCATAGTTCTCGGGCGTCCAGGCCGTGCCGTTGTCGAGCGGCACGGTGGTGCTCCAACCGGGGAAGGTCTCGCTCGGAGAGATACCGCTCTCGAGGGCTGCGACGAGCGCGAAGGGCTTGAACGAGGAGCCCGCCTGACGTCCGGTGCTGCCGCCGACCGCCAGGTTGAGCCGAGCGAAGCGGTCGTTGTCGGAGAAGTAGTCGCGGCCTCCAACCATCGCGGCGATCTGGCCCGTGCGCGGATCGATGACCGTCATCGCTGCCCGGGGGTCGCTGCGGTAGGGAAGGACCGAGGCCACGGCGTCCTCGGCGAGAGTCTGGAGGCGAGGAACGAGCGTAGTCGTGATCCGCAGGCCGCCGCGGAAGAGCAGGGCGTAGCGTTCCTGCTGCGACTCGCCGAAAGCCGGGTTGGATAGGAACCACCGCTCGAAGTAGTCGACGAAGTAGGGCGCGATGTATGCGTCCTGCTCCTTCGACGGGCGGAGCCGCAGCGGCGTCTCGAGCGCCTCCGCGAGTTCGGCGTCGGTGGTCATCTCCTGCTCGCCCATCTCGCGAAGCGTCTGGTTGCGCCGGGACGCCGCCCGAGCAGGATAGACGAAGGGGTCGTAGTCGGACGGGTTCTGGATGATCGAGGCGAGAAGGGCAGATTGAGCAAGCGTGAGGTCCGGCGCGTCTCGCGAGAAGTACGCCTGCGCCGCGGCCTGCACCCCGTAGGCCCCGCGGCCGAAGTAGACCGTGTTCAGGTAGCGGGTGAGTATCTCGTCCTTGGAGTACGCCTGCTCGACCTGCATGGCGACGACCGCCTCCTTGATCTTCCGCTCCAGGGTGCGCTCGGTGCCTACGAAGGCGTTCTTCACGTACTGCTGGGTAATGGTCGAGCCGCCCTCGACGACGCGGCCGGAGGTGGCATCGATGTAGGCCGCGCGTAGCAGCGCCTTCAGGTCGATGCCGCGGTGCTGATAGAAGCGCTTGTCCTCCACGGCCACGACGGCGTCGCGGAGACTCTGTGGGATCTGCGTGGAATCCACCACGATGCGGTTCTCGCCGGCGTGGAGCTCGGTGATCAGGGTGCCGTCGGCAGCGTACAGGAAGGAGGTTTGCGCGATCGCGTCTGAGCGGACCTCCTGCTCCCGGAGCGGCGGGAGGCTGCACGCGGAAGCGGCTACTGATAGGACGAGGAGCCCCGAGACGAGTGGGAGACGGCGACCGGACATCGCCCGGCAATGATACCGGTGGTTACCTTAGTCGCTGGTAGCATCGCCCGCGTGAGCGGGCGGGATCCCTTCGACGTCCTCACCACCGGTGTGGCCGACGTGGTGCCCGAGGAAGGTCTCCGGGAGCTGCTCGCGTCGGGCCGCACGCTCCGCGCGAAGCTCGGCATCGACCCCTCGCGTCCGGATCTGCACCTTGGCCACGCGGTGGTTCTTCGTACGCTACGGCGCTTCCAGGACCTCGGCCATCAGGCCGTGCTTATCATCGGTGACTTCACCGGCCGGGTCGGCGACCCGTCCGGACAGTCTGAGACGCGACCGCTCCTCTCGGAGGACGAGATCGACGCGAACTCCAAGACGTATCTGGAGCAGGCGGCGCTCGTCGTCGACATCGAGCGCGCGGAGGTGAGGCGCAACTCGGAGTGGCTGGCCACGATGGACATGGGCGACGTGCTCCGACTCGCTTCCACCTACACGGTCGCTCGGATGCTGGAGCGCGACGACTTCCAACAGCGCCAACGTGCGGGGCAGCCCATCACCGTCGTGGAGTTCCTCTATCCGCTCCTGCAGGCGATGGACTCGGTCCAGATCAGCGCAGACGTGGAGCTCGGGGGGACCGACCAGCTCTTCAACCTGCTCGTGGGCCGGGAGATCCAGCGCGCCTACGGGCAGAACCCTCAGGTGGCACTCACGATGCCGCTCCTCGAAGGAACCGACGGCCGGCGCAAGATGTCGAAGTCGTTCGACAACTACGTGGGACTCACCGAGCCGGCAGACGACATGTTCGGGAAGCTGATGCGCGTGCCCGACGAGCTCGTCGTGAAGTACCTCCGCCTGTGCACCGATCTCGATCTCGACGAGCTCGACCGGGTCGAGTCGGACTTAGCGTCGGGGTCGCTCAGGCCCGACGTCGCCAAGCGCAGGCTGGCGGCCGCCGTCGTCGACCTGTACCAGGGCGCGGGGGAAGGCACAGCTGCCGAGAGGCGCTTCGATCGCGTGCACCGTGAGCATGAGCTTCCCGAGGAGATAGCGGAGGCGCCGGTCCCCGCGGAGGCGATCCGCCAGGAGGGCGTGTGGGTGCCGGGGATGCTCGCGGCTCTCGGTCTCGCCTCGTCGAACTCCGAGGCCAGGCGGTTGATCGAGCAGGGTGGGGTGCGCCTGGACGGGACCCCGCTGGACGATCCGGACCGGGAGTTGGCCCTCGAGGACCTCCGCGGGCGGGTGCTCCAGGTGGGCAGGCGCCGCTTCGTGCGGCTGAGATAGCCCTGGACCTGCGGTTCGACGGGCTGTTGACGCCCGCGGCCCTGGTGCTAGCATCTACGTGGCGCGCCCCCGACCCTTTCGGGACTGGGTTCGCGCTGCGCGCACCTTGAGAACTGAACAGTGTGCCAAAGCCAGTGCGTTTCCCCGTTAGCTGGGGGCGTGTTCTTTCGCGCCCCGCAGCCGACGGTCGTACGAACGATCCATCCGGATCACGGTCCGAAGGGGGGTGTCCCCCGAGGGCCACTCCATCGAAGGAAGCGAACCCGGCCCTTGGCCGGCTCGTGGATCTCTACGGAGAGTTTGATCCTGGCTCAGGACGAACGCTGGCGGCGTGCTTAACACATGCAAGTCGAGCGGTGAACCGGGCTTCGGCCCGGGGATCAGCGGCGAACGGGTGAGTAACACGTGGGCAACCTGCCCCAGGCTCTGGGATAACTCCGGGAAACCGGGGCTAATACCGGATACTCTCGCGACCCCGCATGAGGTCGTGAGGAAAGCTCCGGCGGCCTGGGATGGGCCCGCGGCCTATCAGCTTGTTGGTGAGGTAACGGCCCACCAAGGCTTCGACGGGTAGCTGGCGTGAGAGCGTGGCCAGCCACACTGGGACTGAGACACGGCCCAGACTCCTACGGGAGGCAGCAGTGGGGAATCTTGCGCAATGGGCGAAAGCCTGACGCAGCGACGCCGCGTGGGGGACGAAGGCCCTCGGGTTGTAAACCCCTTTCGGCAGGGACGAAGCGATCGTGACGGTACCTGCAGAAGAAGCTCCGGCTAACTACGTGCCAGCAGCCGCGGTAAGACGTAGGGAGCGAGCGTTGTCCGGATTCATTGGGCGTAAAGCGCGCGTAGGCGGCCGTGCAAGTCGGGTGTGAAAACCCGGGGCTCAACCCCGGGCCTGCATCCGATACTGCACGGCTAGAGGCAGGTAGGGGAGAGCGGAATTCCCGGTGTAGCGGTGAAATGCGCAGATATCGGGAGGAACACCGGTGGCGAAGGCGGCTCTCTGGGCCTGTCCTGACGCTCAGGCGCGAAAGCTAGGGGAGCGAACAGGATTAGATACCCTGGTAGTCCTAGCCGTAAACGTTGGGCGCTAGGTGTGGGGGGATATCGACCCCTTCTGTGCCGAAGCTAACGCATTAAGCGCCCCGCCTGGGGAGTACGGCCGCAAGGCTAAAACTCAAAGGAATTGACGGGGGCCCGCACAAGCGGCGGAGCATGTGGCTTAATTCGATGCGACGCGAAGAACCTTACCTGGGCTTGACATGCGGGGTGAAACCGGCGAAAGCCGGCGCTCTACGGAGCCCGCACAGGTGGTGCATGGCTGTCGTCAGCTCGTGCCGTGAGGTGTTGCCTTAAGTGGCGCAACGAGCGCAACCCTTGTCCCTAGTTGCCAGCGAGTCATGTCGGGAACTCTAGGGAGACTGCCGGTGCCAAACCGGAGGAAGGTGGGGATGACGTCAAGTCATCATGCCCCTTATGTCCAGGGCTGCACACATGCTACAATGCGCGGTACAGAGGGCTGCGATCCCGTGAGGGGGAGCGAATCCCAAAAAGCCGCGCTCAGTTCGGATCGGGGTCTGCAACTCGACCCCGTGAAGTCGGAGTCGCTAGTAATCGCAGATCAGCAATGCTGCGGTGAATACGTTCCCGGGCCTTGTACACACCGCCCGTCACACCACGAAAGTGGGCAACACCCGAAGCCGGTGGCCCAACCGCAAGGAGGGAGCCGTCGAAGGTGGGGCTCGCGATTGGGGTGAAGTCGTAACAAGGTAGCCGTACTGGAAGGTGCGGCTGGATCACCTCCTTTCTAAGGAGCCTTGGCACATCCGGAAGCCGGCGTCTCGTCGGCTCATCCGGAAGACTCCAGGTCGATGCGCACAGGCGGCGGCACACTGTTCAGCTTTGAGGGTGCGAGCTCTCGAAGCACCTTGAGAACTCGATAGCGAGCGCGAGCATCTACGAGTCAAGTTAGGAAGGGCTCACGGTGGATGCCTTGGCGCCAGGAGCCGATGAAGGACGCGTCAGGCTGCGAAAAGCCTCGGGGAGCCGCCAAGAAGGCAGAGATCCGAGGGTGTCCGAATGGGGAAACCCGACCGGGGTCATGCCCGGTCACCCACGTCTGAATCCATAGGACGTGCGGAGGGAACCGCCCGAAGTGAAACATCTCAGTAGGGCGAGGAGAGGAAAGCAACCGCGACTCCCCCAGTAGCGGCGAGCGAACGGGGAACAGCCTAAACCGGTGTGGTGTCACAGCCCGACGGCGTTGCCGTGCCGGTGTCGTGGGACCCGCGAGGATCTTCGTCGGAGGATCCAGGGAGTCACAAAGTCCGCGTCTAGTCGAAGGCCATGGAACGGGCCGCCACAGACGGTAACAGCCCCGTAGACGAAAGGCGACGGACCTCCCCGCGGGGATCCCAAGTAGCACGGGACCCCTGAAATCCCGTGTGAATCCGGGGGGCCCACCCCCTAAGGCTAAGCACTCCCTGGCGACCGATAGTGAACCAGTACCGTGAGGGAAAGGTGAAAAGTACCCCGGGAGGGGAGTGAAATAGAACCTGAAACCGTGAGCCTACAAGCTGTCGGGGCTCGGGCCGGGTGACCGGTCCGGGTGACGGCGTGCCTTTTGAAGAATGAGCCGGCGAGTTAGCGGTCTGCGGCGAGGTTAACCGTTCTCGGGAAGCCGAAGCGAAAGCGAGTCCGAAACGGGCGCACAGTCGCAGGCCCTAGACCCGAAACCGAGTGATCTACCCATGGGCAGGCTGAAGCGAGGGTAAGACCTCGTGGAGGGCCGAACCCACCAGGGTTGAAAACCTGGGGGATGACCTGTGGGTAGGGGTGAAAGGCCAATCAAACTCGGTGATAGCTGGTTCTCCCCGAAATGCCTTTAGGGGCAGCCTCGGGCGTTCAGCAACGGAGGTAGAGCACTGATTGGGCTAGGGGGCCCACAAGCTTACCGATCTCAGTCAAACTCCGAATGCCGTTGCTCCAGAGCCCGGGAGTGAGGGTGCGGGGGCTAAGCTCCGTATCCGAGAGGGAAACAACCCAGACCGCCAGCTAAGGCCCCGAAATCCGTGCTAAGTGGGAAAGGATGTGGGATCGCCCAGACAACCAGGAGGTTGGCTTAGAAGCAGCCACCCTTGAAAGAGTGCGTAACAGCTCACTGGTCAAGTGGTCCTGCGCCGACAATGTAACGGGGCTCAAGCACGGTGCCGAAGCTGCGGGATCCGCCATGTGACTCGGCCTTCGAGGGAGGCCTCGGAGGTCCAGGTCGGCGGATCGGTAGGGGAGCGTTCTCACGCGAGTGAAGCGGCGGGGTAACCCAGCGGTGGACGCGTGAGAAGTGCGAATGCCGGCATGAGTAGCGAAAGACGGGGGAGGAGCCCGTCCGCCGAATGCCCAAGGGTTCCTGGGGAAGGTTCATCCGCCCAGGGTTAGTCGGGACCTAAGCCGAGGCCGAGAGGCGTAGGCGATGGACGACTGGTTGATATTCCAGTACCACCTCATCCGCGCCCAGCCCGAATCCAGGGAACTAAGGGAACCCCTTCGGGGGCTACCGACCAGCCTGGTACTAGGGCAGCGAAGGGGGGACGCAGGAGGGTAGGTCGACCCACGCGATGGTCGTCGTGGGGCAAGTGCGTAGGGGGGTCCCCCAGGCAAATCCGGGGGGCCGTAACCCCGAGGCAATGCCGAGCCGTCTAGGCGAAGCGAGTGATCCCACGCTGCCGAGAAAAGCCTCTAGCGAGTGGGTGAGGTGCCCGTACCCCAAACCGACACAGGTGGGCACGCAGAGAATGCGAAGGCGATCGAGAGAACCCTGGTTAAGGAACTCGGCAAATTGCCTCCGTAACTTCGGGAGAAGGAGGACCCCGGTAGGGTGAAGGGCTTCGCGCCCCGAGCTCGAAGGGGTGTCACAAACCAGGCCCAAGCGACTGTTTACTAAAAACACAGGTCCGTGCTAAGTCGTGAGACGACGTATACGGACTGACGCCTGCCCGGTGCCGGAACGTTAAGGGGAGGGGTCAGCTCTTCGGAGCGAAGCTCTGAACCAAAGCGCCGGTAAACGGCGGCGGTAACTATAACCGTCCTAAGGTAGCGAAATTCCTTGTCGGGTAAGTTCCGACCTGCACGAATGGCGTAACGACTTGGGCACTGTCTCAACCAGGGACTCGGCGAAATTGCATTACGAGTAAAGATGCTCGTTACCCGCGACAGGACGGAAAGACCCCGGAACCTTTACTGCAGCTTGATGTTGGGTTCTGGCATGTGTTGCGTAGGATAGGCGGGAGGCTATGAAGCCCGGACTCCGGTTCGGGTGGAGCCAACCTTGAAATACCGCCCTTCACGTGTTGGGACTCTAACCTCGGCCCGTTAGCCGGGTTGGGGACAGCGTCTGGTGGGCAGTTTGACTGGGGCGGTTGCCTCCCAAAAGGTAACGGAGGCGCCCAAAGGTTCCCTCAGGCCGGTTGGCAATCGGCCGTCGAGTGCAAGGGCACAAGGGAGCTTGACTGCGAGACCGACGGGTCGAGCAGGAGCGAAAGCTGGGCCTAGTGATCCGACGACTCCTCGTGGAAGGGTCGTCGCTCATCGGCTAAAAGGTACTCCGGGGATAACAGGCTTATCTTGCCCAAGAGTCCATATCGACGGCAAGGTTTGGCACCTCGATGTCGGCTCATCGCATCCTGGGGCTGGAGCAGGTCCCAAGGGTCGGGCTGTTCGCCCGTTAAAGCGGTACGCGAGCTGGGTTTAGAACGTCGTGAGACAGTTCGGTCCCTATCCGTCGTGGGCGCAGGAGACTTGAGGGGAGCTGTCCCTAGTACGAGAGGACCGGGACGGACGCACCTCTGGTGTGCCAGTTGTCGCGCCAGCGGCACTGCTGGTTGGCCACGTGCGGAAGAGATAAGCGCTGAAAGCATCTAAGTGCGAAGCTCGCCCCAAGATGAGGTCTCCCACTGGGAAACCAGGTAAGGCCCCTCGTAGACCACGAGGTCGATAGGCCGGAGGTGGAAGCACGGCAACGTGTTGAGCCGACCGGTACTAATAGGCCGAGGACTTGACCCTTGCTCGCGCTCGCCATCGGGTTCCGAGGTCGCTCGGACTCGCACCCTCGACGACCGTCGTGCGGATCGATGTCGCACGAACCGCCGTTTCGGTGGCCATAGCGGAGGGGAGACACCCGGTCCCATCCCGAACCCGGAAGTTAAGCCCTCCAGCGCCGATGGTACTGCCCTGGCAACGGGGTGGGAGAGTAGGTCGCCGCCGAGACATCCTTGAAGAAGGGCCGCCCACGGGCGGCCCTTCTTCCTTTCCCGGTACGCTTTGGGCGATGCCCAAGTCTCTTCGATCCGGTGCCGGGCCCCGCTCCCGTCCCCGGCCGGCAACGCTTCCCCGTGACGTGTTGGACGAGTTGCGACGCAGCGCGAAGCGGGGCCGAGCCGACGACGCGCTGTCGAGGCTCTCGCGCGCGGTCGAGCTGCTCGAGAGAGGCGATCCGCGGGGAGCCGCGAGCGAAGGGGAGAAGGCCAAGGCGCTCGCGCCCCGGGCGCCCTCCGTGCGGGAGGTGCTCGGTCTGGCCCTCTACGGCCAGGAGCGGTTCGCCGAGGCGCTCAGGGAGATGCAGGCGTACCGGAGGATGTCGGGAAGAGCGGATCAGAACCACATCGTGATGGACTGCCTCCGCGCGGTGGGCCGGACCGAGCGCATCGTGCCGCTTGCCGAGGAGGCGCTGCGCGCCCGGATCACGAACGAAGCAAAGGCCGAGGCGATAGTGGTCGCCGCGGCGGCCTTGACCGACGCCGGAAGGTTCGACGAGGCGCTCGCGTTCCTCCGTCGAGCGCGGACCCGAGATGACGTCGGCGAGGACTGGGTTCTCCGGCTCTGGTACGTGACGGCCGATGTGCTCGAGCGCGCCGGTCGCGTGGAAGAGGCCGTCAGAGAGTTCAGGAAGATCCTCCGTCACGACGCCGGTGCGTTCGACGTCGCGGAGCGGCTGGCTCAGCTCGGCTGAGGGGCGCCCGCTCGTTCCCGTTCCTCGTGCTTCTTCCAGTATCGGATCAATCCAATCGCGTTCATGCGAACGCTCGACATGACGTCGTACCGGTCCATGTCGAGGGGTGCGCCGGAGTCGGCCTCGTACTCCTGCGACCCCTGCTGCTCGAGGAGTGCGGTGATCTCGTCGACGTCTTCGGTGGTGCGGAGCGCGTCCCGAACGACGTCGCTCCATGCTCTGATCCGTTCCCCTGCAAGATCGCACGTGTCGTCGATCTCCGCCAACGGCCCGAAGTGAGATAGCAGCAGCGCGGAGCGGGCTCGAACTCGGATCCGCTCGATGCTCTCGAGCGAGAGCTGAAGGTCGAAGTCCGGGGGTGGCGTCGCGGGACGGAGGACGCCGACGTCGGGGATGTGCACACCAAGCGCGTCGCCGGTGAAGACGGCCCCGGTCTCCGACTCGACGAACGCGACGTGATGCGACGCGTGGCCCGGCGTGTACAGGACGTCGAGCACGCGGCCACCGAGGTCGATCTGGTCGCCGTCTTCGACGGATCGGATCCGATCATCCGGAACGGGGACGACGTCGCCGAACATGGCTCGCAGGCGCTCGGGGCCGAGTAGGCGCGCGGTGCTCGCGACGAGGCGCGACGGGTCGGCCAAGTGGGGCGCCCCGCGCTCGTGGACCCAGATCGCCGCCCGCGGAAACCACTCGGCGAGCGTGCCCACCCCACCGGCGTGATCGAGGTGGATGTGAGTGACCACGATGTGCGCTAGGTCCTCGGTCCCCATACCGAGCGATCCGAGCCCCGCGAGCACCACATCTGCAGAGGTAGCGGGACCCGTCTCGACGAGGGCGGGCTCCGTCCCCTCGACTAGGTAGGCGGAAGTGACGAGCCGCTTGCCGACCATCACTGTGTCGATCGCTGTGATGCCGGGGGCGATCGGGAACGTGTCGCTCACGGTGCGGAGTGTATCGGCGGGAGTGTCGGTGGGGGGTGCTAGGTTGGCCCGAAAGGAGGGGAGCCATGGTGACGGTCAACGTTGTCGTGCTCGCTGGGACGGTGGCGGCCGAGCCGGTGGAGCGCCGGCTGCCGTCCGGCGACGAGGTTACCGAGCTCCGGCTATCCGTTCCCGAGGCCGGCAAGCGCCTCCTCCCCCTCCCGGTCGCGGCCTGGCACAGCACCGTGGGCAAGCGAGCTCTGAAAGGCCTCGCGAAGGGCGACGACGTCCTCGTCTACGGACAGCTGGCCCGGCGCTTCTATCGGAGCGGAGCCGGGGCGAGGAGCCTGACGGAGGTGGTGGCGACCGGATTGAAGAAGTTGGAGGCGCAGACCGCTGACTAGCCTTCTTCCGGTGTCTCGTCCAGCGGTCGGATGACCATCCCCGTAAGGGGTTTGGGCCAGAAGAAGGTCGACTTCTGCGGGAGCGTCTCGCCTCGGTCGACCACCTTCCGGATCCGCTCGGCCGAGGTGGGGGGGAGCAGGAACGCCGTGGTGGCCCCGCCATCGGAGACGATCCGCTCCGCCTCGCGCGGGTCCCGGGTGAAGCGTAGGGCGGCCTCCGACACGCGGCCATCTAGGATTCGCTCGTGGAGTGCTCGCACCGTGGGCGGTGGTCCGGGAAGCGTCGCAATCCGGTGGGAGACTCCGGCGTCGTTCCTCGTGACGATGCCGTAGACGAGCGCGTCGTCGTCGAGCCTCGTGAGCAGCTCGTCGAGGTCGTTGACAGGGGTACCCTCGGGCGACGACATCTCTTCCTGGACGAGACGGTGGTACGGGAACACCGGGGGATCCTCGCCGGCCTCGTCCACGACGAGCATCATCACGTGATCCCACGGTCCTGCCCCGCGGCTCTCGCGCATCTCCTCGCGGAAACGCAGAGCCGTCGCG
>Ga0209341_10003293_pt1 | contig 15128 bp, 16 predicted proteins | sample RifCSP13_2_FD_184020 | JGI IMG/M metagenome (GOLD analysis project Ga0209341, IMG submission 184020) | Soil microbial communities from Rifle, Colorado - Rifle CSP2_sed 13_2 (SPAdes) (version 2) | ecosystem: Environmental > Terrestrial > Deep subsurface > Rock core/Sediment | place: Rifle...
TGTAGACGCGGCCCGTGCGCAGGTCCTTTACAGGCTGGTTGCCGCCGCGGTGCCCGAACTTCAACTTGTACGTCCGGCCTCCCATCGCGAGTCCGAGGATCTGGTGGCCGAGGCAGATGCCGAAGATCGGCGTGTGTCGGTCCGCAAGCTCCTTGGCGGTGCGGACGGTGTTCGCGACTACGTCCGGATGCGCGGGGTCTCCGGGGCCGTTGGAGATGATTACGCCGTCGGGCTTGACCACAAGAATGTCGTCCGCGGTCGCGTCCCACGGGAAGACCGTGACGTCCCCGAATGCGAGGGCGTGCTCGACGATGCTCTTCTTCACGCCGCAATCGATCAGCGCGAACTTCAGCGAACCCTGTCCGCGATGCACGGTCGGCGACCGGACGGACACGTCGGCGACGAGATTCCGCGCCTGGTCGGGGAACGGCATCGTCGAGACGGTCTTCGCGACCGCGTCGAGGTCTTCGCCCTCCGCCGCCAACGCCGCCCGCATCGTCCCTCGCGTCCTCGTCTTCAGGGTGAGCATCCGCGTGTCCACGCCCTCGATCCCCGGGACTTCGTGTCGCTGCAGGAACGCGTCCAGCCCCATGTTGCTCGTGGGGTGGCTGGGGACCCGGCAGGCTTCCCGGACGACGTACCCCGCGACCTGGATCCTCGTGGACTCCGCGGTCGTCGGGTCCACGCCGTAGTTCCCGATGAGAGGGTACGTCATCATCAGGATCTGGCCGCGGTACGACGGGTCCGTGAGGGCCTCGCAGTACCCCGTCATGTTCGTGTTGAAGACGAGCTCTCCGTAGACGGTGCGGGGAGAACCGAAAACGACGCCGCCGACGACGGTCCCGTCCTCCAAGACGAGGGAACCCCGCATCGGTGCCGACCTTTCGCGCATACTAGGGCCACGCTAAAAGGCTTTGCGCTGGCCCGCGCCATTCAGGGATGATGATAGAGGTCGTAGAACCACAGTTCACGAAGCTTTGACAGAAACCTGGGACGCGCTTAACCGCCCCAAGACTCTGCAGGATTCGTCCGTGGGAACGTGGACCTTCGCATTCGACGCGGCCTCCCGCAGGACGCAGCTTACCCACCCTTCGGGTCTGAAGACGACGTACACGTACGACAAGGCGGGCCGGATCACCACGCTGGAGACGAAGACCTCCGTCGGTGCCGTCGTCGAACGGTTCAACTACACCCTCGACAGTGTCGGTAACCGGATGTCCGTGCTTGAGGAGAACGGCAACACAACCACGTACCTGTACGACAATGCGTACCGCCTGAAGTCGGAGTCCTACACGGGTGGGCTCGTCATCAACTATTCGTATGACGGCGTCGGGAATCGCCAGACGGAGGTGAGGAACGGCGTCACGACCTCGTACACGTTCGACGCGGACAACCGCCTCACCGCGCGCGGGACCACGACGTACGGGTACGACGACAACGGGAACACGTTATCGAAGACTGTCCCCGGCGAGGGGACAACGTCGTATCAGTACGATTTCGAGAACCGCCTCGCGAAGGCCACCCTGCCGAACGGAACGATCGAGGACTTCCAGTATTCGGTCCGCGGGAAACGTGTGTCGTACGCGGTCAACGGGGCGAAGACGTTCCTGATGTACGACTTCTACGACCTGTCGCGCCTCCGCGTGGAGGATCGGATCGCGGAGTACGCGACCTCGGGCATCTTGCTCGCGCGGTATGTCCATGGGCCCGGCGCCGACGAACCGCTCGCGCTCGTGCGCGGGTCCACCTACTTCTATAGCGGAAACGCAATCGGCACGATAACCACGATGACGACGACGACGCAATTGCTCGCCGCGAACTACGAGTACGAGGCGTTCGGCTCACTCCGGGCATCGTCGGGAGGCGCAGCGAATCCGTACCGATTCACCGGCCGGGAGTGGGAGTCGACAATTGGCCTGCACTTTCTTCGGGCTCGTTGGTACGATACCGGCATTGGCCGCTTCCTCGTGGCCGACCCGTGGAAGTTCATCGACGGCCCCAATCTCTACGCGTATGTGAGCAACGATCCCGCGAATTCCGTCGACCCGAAGGGCCTCGGACGTGGGGATTGCCGAATTCCATGCATAAACGGCGGCGGAGGCGGCGGACCGCCCCCACCACCTCCCCCTCCACCACCTCGCGACCGGGACCCGCCTCTTCCACCGCCAGATCCGCTGCAGTCGATCAAGGAGAATCCTTGTGCGGGCTTGTTCGACTCTCAACCCTTCCCTGCAAACGTAATCTCTTGTACGCTGTGCACGTTCCAGGTAGGAGCAAACGCTTGGAGGGGAGACCTTACGAGGAACGACAGGTACCTGCACTGTTGGGTGTCCTGCGAGGCGGACTCGACCTGCGGGTTGGATCCCGTCATCATGTGGCTCATCGGCTTTGGATGGGAGATCAATGAGTATATTTTGGGGGTTTGGGAGGAGATACTCGGAGAGCAGCGCCATACCTTGAGTGTGCAGGACTTGGTGGCGAACACTTTCGGGGGCCAATGTGCGCAACAAGGACGGAACTGCTACGAATGCTGCGCAGCTAGCGTAGGTGAACCATGAACAAGACGGTATTGCGTTGGATAGGGGTGCTGACGCTGATGTCTGCAATAATCCTTGGGGGGACCACGGTCGTGTCTAGGATGGCATGTCAGGAACCCGGCAATCGAGAAGGAGTTGCGCAAATTTCTTCCATGGAATTCTTCGTCACCGCTTTTCGACTCTGCGGGGACTTCGACGAGATTACGTTCACGTTTCGTGTGAACGAGGGGCCGCAAATAGACGCATACATCTTTACGCCCGAGGATTACGAACGATATCTTCGCGGACTACCGCCGAATCGTGGCAGGAGCATAGTGGTCGAGGGTGTCCAGTCGGCAACTGGCGACCCGTACCTTCCCCGAGGAGACTACACAGTGGTCATCGACAATACCAGTTTCGGGTTGGCTCAGCCGACCGGTGAAGGAGTGCGTGTGTTTTACGATGTTGCTGCCTCTTTCATTCCCATAAGCGACATGCCCTATTACGTTCTGTTTGGTTTGATACTGATCGCGGGGCTCCTTATCTTCTTTCTTAGCTTTGCGTCGCGGATACGTGACTCTGATCGGGAAAGAGGTTTCAGATAGGGGGACGAGAAGACCGAGACGAGTGTGGCAATTCTTAGCCTCTCCGGCTCCGCGCTGTGCGACCAGCCTTCGGGACCGCTCGTGGCACCCGGCTCTGCCCGGTTAAACAATAGTCCCCCACGTCGGCCTGTCGCATGGGCTTCCGCAGACCTAGATTAGCGCGTACCTGGCGCCGGGATGACCTGGCTGAGTCCCAGGCACCATTAGATACAAGCAGAGGTTGGATTCGAGCTTGCTCCCGTGGTCGTGCTATCAGAGTCGGCCTTCGAATTCGTTCCTCAGCGCTCTCGTGGTCGAGGAAATCCAGCCCATGCATGCGCTCGAGTTGACGATGCCCTTTACCTAGACCCCATCCAATCATGAATTCGCCTTGGCGGCGACGTCCCGCACCTTTGTGAGCACGTGTTCGAAGTGGCTTCCCCTCCAATAGAACCGCCCACACTGGCGGCACCGCCAGAACTCGTGTTGGCGGTCGTACACACCCTGGGGCACGTGCTCTTTGGCCGCGTCCTTCGAGACGGACTCGATCGGAATGTTGCACACGGAACAGCGAGAGAGCGCACCTTCGGCGGTAAGGTGGAACGCACGCGCGACTTGCACGAACTGCTCGTCGGGATCGTCGCTCTCCACGAACAGCGCATCGGCGACCCGTGAACTCAGCTCACGATCCCGCGTGAGGAGCGTGCGACCCTCTCGCGCCGCAAGACCCTTCACGTCCGTGTCGTCAAGCGCCTCAGGGTAGGCGGTGTCGTAGCCGAGGAACCTCAGCCACCTCGCGAGCGTGCCCAGCATGTGGTCGCAGAGGAACTTCACCGCCCGGGCCTCCGAAGGGCGTCGACGACCGCCGTGGCGGCGCTCCGCTTCGCTGCCAGGTATCGAGAATCACGGAATCCCGCATTCCACTCCGCCCCGTCAAGCTCGTCCGACACGACGAAGAGGCTCGCAACTTTCACGCCGCGAACTCGCGCGACCTGCCAAAGAGCGGACGCCTCCATCTCGACGCTGACGACCCCTCGTCTCGCCAAGGACCGAACCTTTTCGCGACTCTCCCGATATGGTGCATCCGTCGTCCACGTCGCCCCCTCGCGGACTGGCAGATTTGCCTGCCTGCAGGCGACCCGCAACGCGCGAGCGAGGGTGGAATCGGGTTCCGACCAGCGCCCACCCCCGTAGTGGGCCGAGGTCCCCTCCTCCGAGTACGCGCGGGTCGGAAGCACGATCGATCCGATGGGAAGATCCTTCCGCAACGAACCGCACGCTCCGAACGCGACGACGCTTCGGAGGCCGAGGGCGATGGCCTCCTCGAGGTTGAGCACCGCCGCAGGCGCTCCAATCGTCGTGCGAAGCACGACCGCATTCGTCCTCCCAATCTTGCCGAACCCGAACCACTTGTTCCATCGCAGGACGCGAGCCCGCAGGATCCGGCAGAACATCCGGAAGTCCTCACTCCCGAAAACCATGATGCCTCGGGGCGGGAGACGGACGTCCGATGCGGACAGTCCTTCGACCTCGCGGAGGTAGCGGACGAACCGTTCCGGCCGGACGACCCAGTCGTCGGCCCTGCTCACCTCACCACCGCGTATTCCAGCAGGACGCCGGACCCAACCGGTTTCGCGTGCTCCAGCTTGAGAGGTACGATCTCCTCGAGGCTCTGCGCGCCCGCGCCTCCGGCCGCCGTGGGCGAATTCCGACCGCCGATGACCATGCTCCCGACGAACACCTTCACCTCGTCCGCGAGCCGGCCATGAAGGAACGACCAGAGGACCTCCTCGCCGCCCTCGACGAGAAGCCGTCGAACCCCCCGTTCCGAGAGAAGCTCCAACAGCGCAGGCAAATCCACGGAGTCCTTTCCGAGGCGCGCGACCTCCGCGTCCTTGAACGTCTTCGTGCAGTCGAGCGTCGTGACGATGAGCGTGGGCGCCGCGCGGCTCAGGACCTCGGCCTCCTCCGGCGTGCGACCCTCGCTGTCGAGCACGACGCGGAGCGGGTTGCGGCCCGACGCGTACTCCGGCCTCACGGTCAGCTTGGGGTCGTCCGCAAGGATCGTCCCCACGCCCACGAGGACGGCGTCGCACGTCGCGCGGAGCTGGTGGACGCGCCGCACGTCCTCCTCGTCGCTGATCCTCGTCTGCTTCCTTGTCGGGAGCGCGATCTTCCCGTCCAGGGACATCGCGAAGTTCACGATGACGTGCGGGCGTGGCACGCGCCGCCAAACGGGGGGTTCCTACTTAGACTTGCGCGGCCAGGTTCATTAGGCCGCGGAGCCGATGGGGCGACCATGGCCACCCTGAAGGCGACGATTGAGATGGAGAGCCCGCGGCGATTCCTCGCACACGGATACACGGGCGCGGTCGTGCCCATCCACTTCCCGCGCGAGGGCGAGGCGCGCACGGGCCCGGGCCCGATGGAGATGATCCTCCTCGGCGTTGGGGGCTGTACCGCAATCGACATCATCGACATCCTGGAGAAGGAGCGCGAGACCGTTGAGGCGTTCCGCATCGAGATGGAGACGGAGAGGGCGCCCGAGCCGCCGACGGTGTTCACCCGCATTCACATGAAGTACGTGCTCCGCGGCAGCCTGAAGGACGCGAACGTGAGGCGCGCCATCAACCTGTCCATGGAGAAATACTGCGGGGCGTCGATCATGCTGAAGCGTGGCGGCGTCGATGTCACGACGTCGTACGTCATCGAGAACCCGACATCCTGACCCCGAAAGGAATCATTTCCGTCACCGCGGGGCATACTTTTAAGACGGCACCACAGGTTCGCGGCGCACCCATGGGCGACGCCATCCAGATCTATGAGCTCCGTCGGATGGATCTGCGTGGGGCGACCGTGATCGACGGCTTCCCGTCCGTCGGCCTGGTGTCCTCGATCGTCGCGAACTACCTCATCAACGCGCTCCAGCTCGTGCAGATCGGCATCATGGACTCCCCCTTCTTCCCGACGGTGGCGCTCGTCCGCGAGGGCCGCCCGATGAACCCCGTCCGCATCTACGCCGGGGGCAAGATGGACGTGGAGGAGGACCGGCTCGTCGTGTTCATCAGCGAGTTCCAGCCGCCGCCGAACCTGATCAAGGGCATCGCCTCCACCGTGCTCGACTGGGCGCAGGACCAGCGGTGCGTGCAGCTCGTCTGCCCCGAGGGGCTCATCGTCGACCGCGAGGCGGGCGAGAACCGCGAGGTCGAGGTGTACGGGATCGGGAGCACGGACCGCTCGAACGAGCTCCTGAAGAAGAACGGCGTCGCGATGTTCGAGGAGGGCGTGATCACCGGCGTCGCAGGCGTTCTGCTCAACGAGGGGCGCAAGCGCGACTTCGACGTCATGACGCTCCTCTCCGAGGCGCATCCCGACTACCCGGACGCGCGCGCGGCGGCGCGAGTCATCGAGACGATCGATAAGCTCCTCCTTCACACCGCACTCGACGCGAAGCCGCTGTATGAGGAGGCGGAACGAATCGAGAACCAACTCAAGTCCATCCACCAGCAGACGGAGGGTGGGAAGAAGCCCGCGCGCGAGCGCCCGCCGATGTACGGCTAGGCCGGAAGGACACGGACCTGGTAGCGCCCACCGACCTCGACGGTTTCGAATCGTGTGCGGAGCACGTTCTCCAGGAGCCACATCATCGTCTCCGCGTGTTTCGTGATCTCACGGACGGAGAATCGGGATTCCCCCTTCGCGAGCGCGCTGTACAGTAGGACCTGATCCGCGGCGTGGACGTCGAGGGACGCGTGCGCCTTTAGGTCTTCGACCATCTCGTCCGCAGCGGCCTGGCCAAGGGCCTCGGCGGGCACCCCCTTCCTGGCGAGCCCCGAGGAGCCAAGAACCGTATTCTCGTGGTCGGTCCAGAGAACGATGGCGCCTCCAGGACCGATCGCAGCCTCCGACCTCTCCACGACCTTGGTCTCCGCAATGCCGACGAACCGGCGCAGGGCCGCGTGCTTCATGCGCTGCGCGACATCTGTCGGGAGGTTCCCGACGTGGGCGATTCCATGGACCCGCCGCATGGCGCCGGGGGGTTCGACGAGGAGGGGCCGGAAGTCCGGCGCGGGGACGACGTTGACGCGGATCTCCCCGCCGCCAAGGGGATAATATCCGCGACGCACGACCTCGATCGTCACCTTGCCGCCCATCCGGGCAAGGAGCGGAAGGAATATGAAGCGGAAGTAGTCGAGCGGCGGCGACCAAGGCACGTCCGTCCCGCCCACCAACCGGAGCTCCACGGGCTCGGGCGCACGCAGGGCCGGCGGGAGGCACGCCTGGAGCACGAGGGTCACGCTGCCCGCGGTGCCCACGTCGAAAGAGAACCGGCCGCCGCGGAGGCGACCCGGCGCGATCGTGACCTCGCGGGATCCGACGTTCAGACCTTCGACCGTTGCGTCCGCGAGGGCGGCCACCGCCTGGAGCGCGGTGAGGTGTTGCGCCGCCAGACCGGGCTTCGGTCGACCCGCACGGATGTTTGTGACTCGAACCGGGATCCCGGCCACCGCCGCCAACGCGGCCGAGTTTCGAAGGAGCTGCCCCCCGCCCTCCCCGTGGGCACCGTCGATTTCCATCACGAGGCAGGCGCCCCCGCAGGTGCGGGCGTGGGTTCCGGGCGTTCCGCGCGCTTGCGGCGGATTCCCTTCTCGAGCTCGACGATGATGAACACCGAGGACGCGATGGCGGCGCACAGGAGGACCTCCCAAAGGGTGAGCGGGACCGTCCCGAACACCGTCGCGAGCGGGCCGACGTAGATGACGGCGAGCTGAAGGACGAGCGCGATCCCGACCGCCGCAATGAGGTACGGATTGCCGAAGAAGCCTGCGCGGAAGACGGACTGCTCCCACACGCGGATCGCGAGGACGTGGAACAACTGGAACAGGGAGATTGTGAGGAACGCGACGGTCTGCGCCTTGTGGAGGGCTAGCACGCGGGCGTCGGGGTCCGTCACGCTCTCCGAGGGGAGAAACGCGTTGAAGAGGCCGAGCGAGCCGACGACCATGAGCGCTCCCACCCAGACGATGTGAAATCCCATGCCGTCCGACAAAATACTCTGCTTGGGCCTGCGCGGTTTGCGGGACATCACGCCCTTCTCCTCCGGTTCCACGCCGAGGGCGAGCCCGGGGAAGCCGTCTGTGATCAGGTTGACCCACAGGATCTGGATCGGGATGAGGGGGAGCGGCATCCCGAGGAGCGTGGCGACGAAGATCAGGAGCACCTCTCCCGAGTTCGTGCTGAGCATGTAGCGCACGAACTTTCGGATGTTGTCGTACACGACGCGCCCCTCCTCGATGGCGCGGACGATCGAGGCGAAGTTGTCGTCCGTCAGGATCATGTCCGCGCTCTCCTTCGCGACGTCCGTCCCCGTGATCCCCATCGCGATGCCCAGGTCCGCCCTCTTGAGCGCGGGCGCGTCGTTCACGCCATCCCCGGTCATGGCGACGATCTGGCCCTTCTTCTTGAACGCATCAACAATCTTCAGCTTGTGTTCGGGATCGACGCGAGCGTAGACGTGAACCCGTTCGACCTCGCTCTCGAAGTCGCGAGGATCAATGGCGTCCAGCTCCGCGCCGGTGAGCGCCTGGTCTCCCTCGTTCATGATGCCCATCTCCTTCGCGACCGCGATCGCGGTGAGCTTCTGGTCCCCGGTGATCATGACGACTTCGATTCCGGCGCTCCTGCACGCCTCAATCGCTTGCACGGCGTCCTTGCGAGGGGCGTCCATCATCCCGACGAGGCCGAGGAACACGAGGCCGCTCTCCACGGTCTCCTCGGCAAGGATGGGAAGACCCTGCTCCAGCTCCTGGTGCGCGAGCGCGAGCACGCGAAGCCCGCGGAGCGCCATGTCCTGGTTCTCCGTGATGAGGTCGTCACGCTCGGCCGAGGAAAGGGGCCGAACCGTCTCGCCGATTCGGATGCGGGAACACCGCGCGAGAACGCGCTCCGGGGCCCCCTTCGTGAAGGAGACGAGCCCCGGGAGTCGCGCGATGAGCGCCGCACGGTCCTCCTCCGGGAGGCCTCGGAACCGCCGGACCTGCTCCGGGTGAAGGGGCGCGTGGATCGTCGTCATCATCTTCCGCTCGGAGGTGAAGGGGATCTCGGCCACCCGCGGGAGTGCGCGCTCCAAGTCCTCACGTCGGAGGCCGCCGCGCATCGCGAGCGTGAGGAGCGCGGTTTCCGTGGAATCCCCCTGCGACTTCCAGGCTTCACCCTCCTTCCGGAGTTGGGCGTCGTTGCAAAGGGCGCCGCACGCGAGAAGCTTCTCAAGGACGGGCCGCGAGGAGACGTCGACGGTCTCACCCGCGAGGACGATCCGGCCTTCCGGGGAGAACCCCGCGCCGTCGACGTCGAAGGACGCCCCGTCCGCGAGGACGGTGCGGACGTTCATCTCCCCTAGCGTGAGGGTGCCCGTCTTGTCCGAGCAGATGACCGTCGTGCTCCCGAGGGCCTCGACCGCCGGAAGCTTACGGATTAAGGCGTGCTGCTTCGCCATCCTCTGGAGGCCCAACGCGAGCGTGATCGTGACCACCGCGGGAAGGCTCTCGGGGATCGCCGCCACCGCCAAGCTCACGGCGGTCAGGAAGATCCTCACGATCTCCCCGGGATTCCGAAGGTAGCCGACCAAGAAGACCATCGCGCAAATCCCCAGGACGACGATGCCAAGCGTCTTCCCGAGACGGTCGAGCTGCCGCTGCAGGGGCGTCTCCTCGGACGGCTGCGACTGGACGAGCCCCGCGATCCTCCCGAGCTCCGTCTTCATCCCCGTGCCGACCACGACGCCCTTCGCGCGCCCCGCCTCGATGACGCACCCCGCGTACGCCATGTTCCGTCGGTCGGGGAGCACCGTGCTCGCGGGCAGGGCGTCCGTCCCCTTCGAGGCCGCAACACTCTCGCCCGTGAGCGGCGCCTCGTTCACGCGAAGGCTGGCGACTTCGAACAGCCGTGCGTCCGCAGGCACCTTGTCCCCAGCGTTGAGTAGGACGACGTCGCCCGGCACCACCCCTGCGGAGGGGACCATCAAGCTCTCGCCTTCGCGGATGACCTGGGCCTGGGGCGCGGCGAGCGCCCTCAGCGCTTGGATCGCCTTCTCCGCCCGATATTCCTGGAAGAACCCGAAGATCGCGTTGAACCCGACGATGACGAGGATGACGACCGCGTCGTACAGCTCCTCGACGGTGCCCTGCACGAGTCCGATCGCGGCGCTGAGGAATGCCGCCACGAGGAGGACGACGACGAGGAGGTCGAGGAACTGGGACAGCAGGATCTTGAGTCGCGAGATCTTCCGGAGCTGAACGAGCTCGTTCGGCCCGTACCTCACGAGGCGCTGCCGCACGTCCTTTGCGTCCAGACCCAAGGGGCCGGAATCGAGGCGCTGGAACGCGTCCTGGACCGGCAGAGCGTGCCAGCTCTCGGCCATCCCGTCGCGCTATCCGAGGTGGATATATAACGGATACGGGGGCCACCCAAGAATCCCAGCGAATCTACAGAACGTCAGTGCGGAGCGGCGTATCGGAGGTTCGGAATCCACGTCTCATCCGCGAGGGTCGTCGGCGGGCCGTGGCCAGGGAATACCTTCGTTTCGGGCGGCAGTCCCCAGAGGCGCTGGAGGGAGCGGAAGAGGAACGCGGGGCTCGCGCCCGCCCCGCTCGTCGTCCCAAAGGTGCCGCGGAGGAGCGTGTCGCCCGTGAATAGGTACCCCGTGCCTGGGACGTGGAAGCACACGGATCCTTCCGTGTGTCCGGGCGTGTGGAGCACGCGGAGTTCGACGGAACCGACCTTGACGACGGAGGCTTCTTTGAGCACGACGTCCGCTTTCGAGGGAGGGGGGAGCTGCGGCAGGTAGTCCCGTGGTTCCCTCGACACCTTCTCGAGGCGATACGCGTCCGCCTCGTGGATCCCAATCTTCGCGCCCAGCTCCTTCGCGATCGGTGCATTGTCGGCGACGTGGTCCGCGTGGCCGTGCGTGTTCACAACGTACTTGAGCACGAGGTGTCGGTCGGCGATGCGGGGCAGGACTTTGGCGGCACCGAGCGAGGAATCGATGAGCGCCGCCTCCTTGGTGTCGCGGTCGTACACCAGGTAGACGTTGTTGTCCAGCGGGGGGACCACGAACGTCTCGACGTCCATCGGCCGCGTGACACGGACTGGCCGGCATAAACTTTCCTCAAGCACAGTGGCACATCGCCCGGGGCGGACTGAGCAAAGCACTTGTACGCCGCGTGCATGGGACGGCCGCCATGGGAACTGGGGGCCTCAATTACGTCTGTCCGACCTGCGGCAACCCGTTGTTTTTCACATTTCGCGTCGTCGACACGAAGGACGGCTTGCGCAAGCCCATCCACTGCCCCGGATGCCGGACGGTGTGGGTCGTCGATCTGAAGATGGTCCCGCACAAGGAAGGAGAACCCTCGCACGGCTGAAACGTTTAAGACGACACCGCGTCTCCCGAGACTTGCGCGGCTGTAGTCTAGTGGTAGGACAGAAGCTTCCCAAGCTTCTAACGCGGGTTCGATCCCCGCCAGCCGCATCTACTTCGACTTTGCACGCTCGAGCTGCGAGAGTTGCGAGATGATGTTCCAGATCTGCGTCCGCCCGTGGAGGGGAATGTTCGGGTCGTTCGCGAGATCGTCGAGGATGTTGACCGCGCTCGCGACGCGGACGTCCATCGCGTTCGCCGTCTTGTTCAAAGCCGTCTTCGCGTCAGTCGCGCCCCGCCGGATGTTCCGGGGGACGGACGTGTCCTCCGCGAGCTGGTCGAGCACGTCCATGACTTGCTTGAGTCTGATTTCGGTCTCCATGACATCGTCCCCCTTCCATCGCCCTCAACCGACTTCCCTGACTGCTCCAGCTTCCTTGTACGTCGTGACCACCATAAGTGTCTTTGTGTCCTTGATCCCCGGAATCGGGGCGAGCATCTTCATGACGAACTCCTTCAGCCCCTTGTAGTTCGCGAAGCGCGTCTTCACGATGATGTCCGTATCGCCTGTCACGAGGAACACGTCGACCACTTCCGTGAACTTCGCGACCTGCGAGGCAATCCGGTCGGCCTCTTTCGTGTCGACCTTCAGCGTGATGATGGCGCTGACGGAGTCCTGACCGTAGAGCATGGTCAGCGCGTCGTCGATGTCGCGCGTAGGAGCCGCCGCCACGTTCCTCCCCCATCGCGGGAATCCCGGGACGGACTTAAGGTTTCCCTAGGGGAACTTCGTCCCGCACTTCCGACAGAACGCGTCGTCCAGCGCGACCTCGGTCCCGCACGACGGACATGTACGAGCGAGCGGGACACTTGTGCCGCACGTGCGGCAGAAGGCGTCGTGGGACGCGACGGCGGCCCCGCACTTCGGACATGGTCTCGTCTTGGCGGCTGAGGGCTTCGGCGTGGGCGCGGGAGGCGCAGCGGCTGCCGGCGCCTCCGCCCTCGGCCCCTCCATAGCACGCCGCGCGCGGGAAGCTTGCGCGAGGGCTGTCGTGTAGTCTTGCGCGTCGAAGGTCGCTTGGGCCTCCGCGAGCATCCGTTCCGCTTCCTTCACGTCCTGTCCACGACTTCGGGCCTCTTTGATTTCTTCGCTCGCAATGTTGATCGAGAACTTCGCCTGGACGAAGTTCGGAGGGAGCTCCTTCGTCAGTTTCTCTTTCGTCGTCGGCTCGCCCGCGCGGGAGGGCTTCACCGTCTCGAGTTTCGCGAGATCGCCCTTGGACTGTTGGCGCGCCTTCTCCGTGCGCAAGAGGCTCTTCGCACGGTCGGCGAGTTCCTCGGCGACGCGGTAGTTCCGGTTTTTCAGGGCGGTCTCGGCCTCGAGGATCAAGTCGTCCGCCTCGACGCTGCGCACGCCCCCGCGGCCGAGGGCTTCCGCGATTGCCTTCGCACTGAGGATCGCATTGTGCGCGCGGTCCGGCCTCTCGCCCTGGGTCTCCTTCTTCCTCCGGCGGGTTCGAATCATCCGGATCTCGAGGTACGCGACCCCCAAGAGAACGATGACCATGGCGGCGATGACCGCCGTGCGGATGGGGTCGATGTGGCTCGTCACCGCCGCGACCACCCCGAAGGCCGCGTATAATGCTTTTCACGCGATTTCCAGCGGACGGATGGCACGTGCTGGGAACCGTCAGCTCAGGATCTCCGCCAGGCGGTCCTTCCCCTGCGCGAGCCGGAGCTCCCGCGCAATCCTGCGACCCGTGCTCATGCCGGTCTCGACGAGGTCCGAGTACGGCGAGCCGGAGATGTACAGGTTCGTACCGGCGACGATGCGCGTGCTGATCTCAAAGACCTTGAACTGGAGCTTGTCCGTGACGATCGTCTCGAGACAGAAGGGGCCGATCATGCCGCCAAACAGAGGGATCGATTCCTCGACGACGCGCTCGCCCATCTCGAACGCCTTCGGGAGCAGCGACTCGCGGAGCACAACGGGGAAGTTCCCCGTCACGACGAACGTCGGGTACAGTCCGTACTCCCGGAGGGACTCCTGCGCGCCGAGCTTGTACATCTCGTCGATGTTCGCCTCGTCGCGGCGGTCGATGCCGAGAAGCTCAAGCGAGCCTCGGCTGAGGGCGTACCCGCCTTCGACGATCGGGCTGCAGAAGTAATGGATGTAGTACCGCGTGCCAACGATGTACTCTTGGATCGCGTACTTCTGCCCGGGCTTGATCGCGTCGCGGAACTCGGCCTCCGTCTTCGCGATGAATGCACCCTTGCCGCCCTTCGCCCCGTGGTACTTCACGAACACGGGACGGTCGATGTCCTGCGGCCGCGAAATCCGCAGGGGCATGTCGACCCCCGCGCGCGTGAGCCACTCCCTTTGTTTCTCCCGGTCGGATTCCCACCCCAGCACCTTGCGGTTCCCGAACGTCGGAAGGCGCAGCTTGAGGAAGTTCTTCGCCCCCATGTACTCCACGAAGGACCCGTGCGGGACCGCGACGGCGTGCTTCGATGCGAGGTGGTCCGCGCGGTCGAGGATCTCCTCGTACGAGTCCACCAGGAGGAATTCGTCCGGCTTTGCGCGGGGGAACGCGTCGTAGAACTTCGGCGGCTTCTTCCCGATCGCGATGCCGATCGTGCGGAACCCTTCCAGGCGGGCCCCGTGGAACAGCTGCAGAGAGGAGTGGGAACAGACGGTGACGACGGCGAGGTCGTCGCCGTAGTCCCGTAGAAGGGAAGCGACCTCGCCCCGTGCTACCATTATCGGACAATAGCGAAAGGACTTTAAGATTTCTCGCTCGACCGCTGGACGGTGGCGAGGTGTGCGTACCCGCCCTCTGCGTGGAAGTTCGACGCGAACCGGGTCTCCTCGATGGAACGGACGCGGAACTTTGGCGGCGGGAAGGCCGCGAGGATCTCGGGCCTGCTCACCCGTCGCGGGCCTCCCCAATCGGCGGGCTCCTTCTCGCTGAAGCACATCATGAAGTACGTGCCGCCGGGCCGGAGGACCTTGTGCAGCTCGTTCCGGAATCGGACCCGCTCGCGATTGCCGAACGTGTGGAACAACCCGGAATCGATGACGGACGGGAATGTGCGCTTCAGCGTCGACAGCTTCAGCGCGTCCTGCACGAGGAACGTCGCCTTCAGCCGGCGCCGCTTCGCCTTCCGTTTCGCCTTTTCGATCGCCGAAGGCGTGAAGTCGATCCCCATGACCTCGAATCCCTTGGCGGCGAGGAATAACGCGTTCTCTCCCGTGCCGCACCCGACGTCGAGGACCGGACCGTCGCGGAGGACGCCGGTGTCGAACAGCCGCACGAATGCGGGCTGGGGACGCCCGATGTCCCACGGGGGCGTGCCGGCGTACATCTCGTCCCAGGAGCTCATGGGACCCTCCGCGCGTCGGCCCCCGCGATGCGGATCGCTTTGGCGGTGGCGGCGACGTCGTGAACTCGGACGAGGTCCGCTCCTCGCTCCACGGCCAGGACCGCGGCGGCGATTCCCGCCTCCTCGCGATTCCTCGGGAGACCACCGCCGATCTCGCCCGAGAAGGACTTCCGCGAGGGGCCGAGGAGAACGGGAAACCCCAGCGTGCGGAATCTCTCGAGCCCC
>Ga0209341_10003294_pt1 | contig 15126 bp, 22 predicted proteins | sample RifCSP13_2_FD_184020 | JGI IMG/M metagenome (GOLD analysis project Ga0209341, IMG submission 184020) | Soil microbial communities from Rifle, Colorado - Rifle CSP2_sed 13_2 (SPAdes) (version 2) | ecosystem: Environmental > Terrestrial > Deep subsurface > Rock core/Sediment | place: Rifle...
TATCCGTTTTCAATGAAACCGGCTGCCCCTCTTTTGTAGTTTTTCGCAAAGCCATCAACTCGGCGTCGGTTATTTGCGGGAGCCAGCGTATCTTGTTCACCACGATGTCCCTCATTTCCTCAAAGCTCCTTGCGCGCGCCTTCAGAATCAGCTCGAACCGCCCGTCTATTTCGTGTATCTCTAGTTACCCGTCAAACTGCGACACGGTGGCCGTCACCTCATCGGCCGAGCCCTCCTTCACGGCTATCCCCATGAAGGCAAGGGGGTCGTAGCCCAATAGCCGGCCATAAGTCGAAATAGTGAACTTGCGGATGATGCCGGCGGCCACCAGCCTACGGATACCCATGTGCACCGTCGCGTCTGAAATTTCAAGCTCTTCCGCTATCTCTACAAAGGGCCGCAACGCGTTGCGTGTCAACATGTCTAATATCTTGAGGTTGATTTCGTCGAGCAGTTCAGACGGAAGGTTCACGAGAAGAGTACAAGCTTTTGATCTAATCAGTTCATGCTCGAATGGTTAATAACCCTTGCAGTGCGCAAAGTGCCTCGTGATTTGCAGCAGGTGCCAGAAGGTAGAGAGCGTATACCACAGGGCGTACTCTGGAGAGTATTTGTGCAAAAAGTGTTTTATCCGCTCTATCGAGGACAAGGCTGCAAAAACGATTTCAAAATATTCAATGATCGGGTACGGCGACAGGGTAGCTGTCGGCGTGTCTGGCGGCAAGGATAGCCTGTCGATGCTGTATGTCCTAAAGATGCTTTTTGACCAGCACCCAAACAACGGCAACGAGCTTGTCGCAGTCACAATAGATGAGGGGATTAGGGGCTACCGCGACGAGTCGCTGCAGATAGTGAAGGATTTTTGTGCGCAGCAGGGCGTTGAGAGCAAGGTACTCAGCTACAAGTCGCTATTTGGGGTTGACATGGACGAGGCGATGGTGCTGAGGCCTTCAGAAAAAATGTCGTCCTGCTCAATGTGCGGCACGTTCCGCAGGCGCGCAATCGACATTGCAGCGGAAATGGTTGGCGCAGACGTTGTGGCGACTGCGCACAACATGGACGACCAGCTGCAGACGTTCATGATCAACCTGCTGGCCGGCGACGTGGAGCGGATCGGCTGGATTTACCCGGAGCCGGTGCAGTACGCAAGCGGCATGAAAAAGATCAAGCCGTTCATTGAAATTTACGAGTACGAAATCGCGTTCTATGCGCTCCAGCGCGAGATCCCGTTCCAGTCGGAAGAATGTCCCTACATGAGCGAAAGCATACGCACTGACCTGCGGGAGTTTTTCAACAAGCTCGAAAAAGAGCACCCCGGGATCAAGCACAACACTTACAACTCGATGATAAAGATATCAAAGACATTGCACAGCGCCCAGAGCACTGAAGGTAGGAAATGCATGGTATGCGGGCGCGATTCTACCGGCGAGGTCTGCTCTGTCTGCAAGACTGTCAGTATATTGACATCCAACAAGCAAATATAGCCATCATGCAAATTATTGGGCGGAGGCAGGGAGGATCGGGGCGCCAGCCGTGCCCCACACTGGAAATCGGCTTTATGCCAGGATCAGTAACGGCCGGGTAAATCCGCTGGTAGGAGGTTCCCGCTTGCCTTGCTGAAATGAAATCACGCCGTGTCGGATGGTTATGAGTGGCGAACTGCGCGAAGGCGCGGTCTCGACTGCGCATCGTCGAAATGGGTGAGGTCCGGGAGGGAGCAACCCTAAGGCGGCGTAACCATGCTAGCGCGTCTACGCGGTGGATCTCGCGGGGCTTGAAATGGGGCCTTTTGCCAACGGTGGTACCGGCAGGCTGCCTCCACTCTTTTTACAGCATGATTTAAATTGAATTCGGCAAACCTTTCTAGTAATGCCTATCGATCCAAAGTTTCAGGCAAACATGGTTGCTACGACATTTGAGAACCTCAAGGTACGGAAAAATTCGGAAAGCAACCTAGGGATCTATGACACCGACGTTGCAGTCGACTTCTTTGATCTATGCATCAGCGACGGCGATTGCATTGCAGTGTCTCCCGTCAATGTTTTTGACTGGCAAGACGCGAACGCAGGCAGGAAGGCGTTACCGTCAAGGGAGCGCGACTGTATTTACTATTTTGAGTGTGAAGCAGTCTGCCCCAAACTTGCGATAAGGGTGAGCAAGCCATGACCATTAGGATCGACGAAGGAAGAATGTTTGAAGTTATAGAGCAGCGAAAGCCAAGATCGGTCGCGCTCAACGGGCCTGAGGGCCTAATCCCAAAGTTGCAGGACGCTGCCGATCACGTCGTCGAAAAATTTGGCATTGAAGCGTACGTCATTGGCGACACATGCTGGGGCTCGTGCGACCTCAACACTCATGCCGCAGACATGCTTGGTGCAGACATCCTGTTCAACATCGGCCACACTATTGCGATGGAGACCTTTGGCGACAAGGTCGTCATGATCGGCGCTTTTGACGACATTAGCTTTGATTCAGTGGCGGAAAAATGCGCAAAAGAACTGCAAAGACAATACAAAACAATATCGCTCCTTACTGACAGTCAGCACCTGCACCAAATAGAAAGCGTGAGAAAGATATTCGAGGATCAAGGCTACACCGTTGTGATCGGGAGGGGCAAGGGCCAGCTCCGCGACGCGCAGGTGTTTGGCTGCGAATTCTATCCTGCATACAGCGTGCAAAAGCAGGTTGACGCGTACTTTTTCCTCGGGCAGAGCATGTTCCACTCTGCAAGCGTGGCAATGTCGACTGAAAAGCCGACGTTCATGCTCGACCCGTATTTCCAAGAATACTCACAGGTAAACGAGTTTGCGCACGGCATGCAGAAGCGTGCAATTCTGTCGATTTACAAGGCGCTTGACGCCGAAAAAATCGGAATAATCATCGGCCTCAAAGAAGGCCAGTTCGCCCACGTACGCGCGCTCGAGCTGAAGAAAGAGTTCGAGAAGCTGGGCAAGAAGGTGCAGATGATAGCCCTTACGGAAATCACTAACGACCGGATGCAGGTCTTCAAGGGCATCGACGCGTTTGTACAGGTCGCCTGCCCAAGGATTGCGACTGACAACCACTTCAAAAAGCCAATGCTATCCGTCCCTCAGGCGCTGGCGCTCCTGAAGCTGCTAAAGAAGGAACCCATAGACGACTTTCTAAAGATCCAGCACTGGCTCTAGCTCCAATCGCTTGCTTATTCTGACATTTATCAGAATTTTATGCAATCGGCGAATATTTTCATTATAAAATATGTAGAAAATCTTCAATTTTGGGCAAGATGCAAGGTGAATAAATATGGTTATTCAACATTTTAATTGGAAATTTTATAGCATTTGTTTGGACAGGATTATATAAATTTTGATAAATCTTCGGTTTTACAAATAAAATATTTGTATAAATCTTAAATAGATATTATGTGTACTATAACTCGGTAAAGTAACTAACTATCGCACGCACGGATTAGTCGGTTATAAACCGGGTGAAACAAAAAATGACTTGTAAGGGTATATGCATCCGTCACAAGGCTCAAAAGCCAGTCGGCTCTGGCCGCTACGCCAGTGGGCAGAAAAGATGCCAGATCTGCGAGATATTCATAACGTGGGATGGGCTCTGGTGTCCGTGCTGCGGCTACAGGCTTCGGACAAAGCCGAGGAACCTGAAGTACAAGGCAAAGCTCAGGGCAAGAACAAAGAAGCAGGAACTTAAAGTAGCCAAGCCTATCACTGTTCGCGTAAGATAAGCCAATGGATAATGAGGCTGACGCAAAGGAAGAGAAGGTCGTCAGCTCTGGTAATGGGCGAAATTTTCTTCTCCAAGCAATCTTTTTTCAAAACGGTTGCTTTGTCATAGTGACTGAAGGCGAGCGGCGCATAGGCGCGGTTTCTGTCGCGATCAGCATGTCAAACAAGGCCAACGTGGCCAAGGTTATCCCGAGCAAGTACGATTCAATCTTTATCAATACTGTTGCGGAGAAGGTATCGTCCATGATAAACGGCATCTGCCTGGTTTCGCTGCACAGCAAGAGCCAGCTCCAGCTTGACGACATGAAATCAATCATGGGAGAGGTTATGAACATCGTTGGTAGCAAAAAGCACGAAAGGAAATAACGTCGATTTCCGCAGCTTTCTGTCGTTCCTGCAGGGAGAGGGCGAGCTCGTGCGCGTTAAGCAGGAGGTCAGCGCAGAATTCGAGCTGGCAGCAGTGACTGCAAAGGTGGACGGCAAGCAGGCGGTTCTCTTTGAGAAGGTGCGCGGAAGCAAGATACGCGTCGCGTGCAACGTCGTCGGCACTCCAAAAAAGTTCTACATTGCTGTCGCAGGACCGCGCAAGGCAGGCCATGCAGACATCAAGAAGGCGATACACGCCCGAATCACTGAAGCGCTTTCAACCCTGTCAGAGCCGGCAAAGACGCAGGGCGGCGCGCCATTTGAAAAGAACTCATCGAGAAACCTTCACGATCTCCCGATAGTTACGCATTTTGAAAAGGACGCAGGCCCCTTCATCACTTCTTCAATAGTTTTTGCAAAGGACCAGGAAAAGGGCAACCAGAACCAGTCCACCCATCGACTGTTGCGCCTTGACGATCGGCACATGGCGATCAGGATGGTCGAGGGCAGGCACCTACACAAGTGCTTTACCTACGCCAGGGATCACGGTGAGGACCTAAAAGTCGCGATAGCGATAGGAGTGCACCCGGCAGTCAGCATCGCGGCTGCCTACCAGGCGGCTTACGGAGTCGACGAAATGCTGATAGCCAATTCCTTGTTGGGAGGAAAGCTCACGCTCTCCAAGGTCAGCTATTCGCAGCTGTACGTGCCGGGCCACGCCGAGATCGTGCTCGAAGGCAGGATACTCAAGGACAGGACGCAGGAAGAGTGGATGGTCGAGATGCTGCGTACCTACGATTTCAGGCGCAGGCAACCCGTGCTTGAGATTGAAAGGATAAGGTTCCGGGATAATGCGATCTATCACGACATTCTGCCTGGGTACGCCGAGCATCGGTTGCTGATGGGTCTGCCGGTGGAAGCGAAAATGTACGACTACGTCAAGAACGTCGTCCCGACCACCCAGGCTGTGCACCTGACTGATGGCGGCAGTAACTGGCTTGCCGCCGTAATCCAGATCAAAAAGCGCCTTGAGGGCGAGCCCAAGAACGCGCTCATGGCCGCGTTTTCGGCACACCCCTCGCTCAAAATGGCGACGGTGGTGGACGACGACATCGACCCAACCGATCCTGTCGCTGTCGAGTACGCGATAGCGACTAGGTGCCAGGCCGACAGGGACTTTATCATAATGCCAAACGCCAAGGGATCGAGCCTCGACCCGTCAAGTGACCAGGCAAACCTGCTCACGACAAAGGTCGGCATTGACGCTACCGCGTCGCTACTCAAGGCGAAAGAGGGGTTCGAGATCGCGAAAATCCCCGGCGAGGAAAAGACCAAGCTTTCCGACTACCTCTAGCGACAACCGGACAAGAGATTAAATAGCCTTTAGGCGTAAGGGCAAACGGGGCTATGAAGCCAAACAATTTTGCAATGAAGGACTGGCATCTTGAACATGTTGAAAAGGTTATTGTCCGTTTTGTGCAGGGCATCTCTCCTGACGCTTCTTCTTTTGAAAAACGAAATTACAAGAAATACAGCACGGTTTCAAGCTGCGCCAAGCAAATTGAATACGATATCAAGCACGGGGTCACGATGGACGAAGTCCTCAATGTTGTTAGAAGGATAAGGCACGAGAAACAGTTCAAGGAACTACAAAAGAGCCCCGAGTCGCTCCAACGGCTCGACGAGCTTGAAAGGCAGATCTCGGCGCCAAAAAAGGTAGCAGCTACGTGGTACTAGATGTCAGAGTACCGCTTTACTGACGGCAACTTGATTGTCCTGTATACAATACACAAGGGCAGATCAAGTGACGGCGGACTTCCAGACTATATCATAGAGCGCGTAAAAGTAGGGCTCGAAACCTATGGCATGGTCATGAGATCGAGGCCGGACAAGCATAAGACCATGGTCATGATAGTGGGCGAGCAGCGGCCGGCGGAAAAAGTGAAAGAGGCGCTCGTGCTGGGCGGCGTGAAACAGGATATTATCGCGATCGACACCGACTCGGGCAACATGGCGCAGACCATCGATCGAATAGCCAGAATGATAAAGAGCAAGCCCAACCCGCCATTCGTCTATTTCATCGGCTCGGTGTGGCTGCACGACATTTTCAATTCTACCGCGCTGTCAAAGATGAAGGGCTACAGGGCGCAATTTTACGGTGCACTGGATCATCGGCCGGTTGACGAGGTGGAGAGGGAAAAGGCGCTCGACGTCCCCAAGAAGGGCGTGGAATACTACAAGCAGCGGGCTAAGAACAAGGCCGTTGATGTAATGCTTAACGTCATATTCCCGGACTAAGTTTTAATATCCTTGGCAATGTCGGCTACAGTAAGCGGTCATCGTCTAGTTTGGTCAGGACACTGGCCTTCCATGCAAATGCGAAGATAGCCCGTAACCCGGGTTCAAATCCCGGTGACCGCATTTTACAATTCAGAAGCGAAGTGCTTTTCCTGGAACGATGTGCCTGATTCGATGTTCGCCAAGCCGGTGATGCTCCACTTAATATCCTCGCTATTGTACAGGATCTTGTTGAACAGCCCTGCCCTTGCGTCAGAGTATTGCAGCAGGAACGTGTCTGTTAAGGTAATCGGCGGCGAGTTGGAAAAGAGGGCCGGTCTGCCGTTGACCGGTATGTCCTCATAAGATAGTGTGTCTGACCCTACGGAAGCGTCGTCTGCAAACAGCTCGTATTCAATTTTTGATGTGGTGAGCGTGTACCCGCTCGTGTTGGTGATGTTGAATGACACCCGGAGATCGAGCTTTTGATCGCCTTCGCTGCCCGACGCAAGTGTGACCCGGCTTAGATTGATGTGGACGTCTTCAAGCTCAAATGGGGTTTGCACAAGAAGCGGGTAAAATATGATAGTAAGAACGACTGCCGCGATGGCGCCAATGAGCACCACCCTTCTTGGACCTATTATCAAGCGATCCTAGCTGACCCGCAGAGCTGATTAAAACCTTTCTGGAAAAGCAGCATCGATAATATACCGCGAAACAGTGGAAATGATGATGACTCTTACCGAAAGCCTGGTCACGTGGGTGCACCTGATATGTGCCTCGATATGGGTCGGAGGTTCGGTCTTTATAGGAGTCGTCCTCGTGCCGGTCCTCAAGTCTCACACAAAGTCGCTTGAAGAGCTCGTGGCGCTCATGGTCAAGGTCGGCAGGCGATTCAACAAGATAACGGTGCCGGCATTCGGAATCCTGATTACAAGCGGCATCTACAACTCGCGCGGATTTCTTGCCGACCCCGGATCCCTGCTTGACACGACCTACGGCATGATCCTGCTGGTAAAAATCGTCCTCGTCATCGCCACCGTGGGGACTTACATCGTGCACGTCAGGCTACTAAACGCAGACATGGAGCGCAAGATACTGTCCGGCCAAGGCGGCAGCCTCTACGTCCAATCTATAAGGACAAAGCTAATCATCCTTGGCGAGATAATCGTTGTTCTGTCAATTGTCATTTTGTTGCTGGCGGCATTGCTTGACGGCGGCATCTAGCCTTCTATCGTGACGACGTAGGTTTTGCCCTGCTGCTCTATTTTGTATTTGCATCCAATGAGCTGGCTAGCAACCTGCAGGTTTGTGCGCAGGTGTTCTGTCACCCGGGCAATTCGATATTTTGATCTGCCCTTGGCAAGCGCGAGCGGTAGTACGAGCATGTCTGCAAGGAACGGGTCCACGGGCGCATGCGCAAGAACGGTTTCAAGAAAACGCTCGGCAGCTTCTGTGCCCACTATCTCTGCGCGCTTTCCCAGCTCGCCTATTGAGTCGCCCCCGACGTACGGCCCAAAGTCGGACGCCGAGTAGATCAGGATCGAAGAGCCGGGCGAGATCGAAGTTTCAATCGACGCCGAATAGTTGCTGCAGCGGATCCCCTTTTTCTCTAACGCAATCATGGCAGATGATGTCTGCCGCTCCGCCACCTGCCGGGGCAGCTGGCCGCATACACTCGTAATTCTGGGCGCTACGTCCCTCGTGGTCAAGAGTTCCATCGTGCCGGGTCCCTTGCAGGGCTCGATAATTGTTTTCACGATGCCGCCGCCCTTTGGGTAATAGCCGCGTTTGACAACGTCTGCTGAAAATTTTATTCCTATGCTGCGGTAGCCTTCCGTGACGACGTGCCTCACGTAGTCAATGGTCGGGCTTGCCCTGACATCAGTGCCGCCGGTGATCTCGAGCTCCACGCTGTTGTTTGACAATGAAACCGCCGGCACCACTGCCATCAATATCAAAGGGATGCTGCCTGCCGTCCCCACGTCAACCTTCATTGAGCCGCCCTCGAACTTGTCGGACGGCACAAACCTGACCCATTCCGCCCCTACATGCAGATTTTCAACATCTGCGCGGAAAAGGTTGGCGATTATCTTTATTCCCGTCATGTGCTGCGGCCGCAGGCCGGGATTCGGTCTCTTTGCGCGGATGTTTGTAACCTCAACAGGCTTGCAGGTTATCGCGGCAAGCGATATTGCGGTGCGTAGTATCTGGCCGCCGCCCTCGCCATGCGAGCCGTCAATCTTGACCGGTGGTGTCACTGCCGTATCGATTGTGACTTTGCTTAAATATGTTTAATTACATAATTTTGCTAGTTTAATTCTTCAAAAATGTTGTAGATTTTACAAGATGGTCGTTCATTGTTATTCAGTGCGGCGGGAGTTTCAAAGTTTAGAGAGGATAAATTGAATTCGGAGTGGGATAGTTCTTGGTTCATGTTTTTCAAAACTGGCAGTCCCTAAACCCCAGCGCTAAAATGCTTCTCATCGCCAGAAATGTTGTAGGTAAGACGATGGCGCCTTGATTGATTTCGCCCTGCAGGGGAGGAGCAAAAAACCATGTCAACGCAGAAGACACCATTAATGAATCCAGCCAAAAAAAGAGTTTGTCCTTCTGAATCAAACGCTTGTTGAATGCGTTGGCAGCCGTTGTAGTCATTCCGCAAGTTTCTCCTTTAGTTCAATTAGTGCATCACAGAAACCTTTGAAATAAACGATCGGTTCCTCTTCCACTAGGCATGCATTGTGCGCACCTGTCGGCGATGCAACTATAACCATGCCATAGGTACCGGCTACTCAAAGTTTGAAGTGTGGCGCATATTTTCTACCGTGGGGACTGCCGTCTTGGCTTAGCGGTATTCTTCATCTTCTTCATGCCGCCTTTTCTATCTGCTCTGCGGTTCGTGCCTTGTTGCTTCGGTGTCCGTGTTTCAAGGTTGTATTTGTGCGTGAACGTTTTTGACACGGCGTTCCACTTTGCGCCGCACAGATCACATACAAACCCGGTTTCCTGTCCTATGCCCTGATATAGCGATTCGTCGCCCTTTTGGCCTTCATACGCCCTGTATCCCCGGAAGCTCATTGTGCCCTTACCACATTCCGGACACGGATCACCCTCCTTTACCATAACAGTATTTCGCAAAAGTGCTTCTTAACCCTTCTGCGAGGCGTCACGCTGAGTCTTCAATCACTGCCACTGGCACTCCTAGTTGTTCGGCAACACAGAAGGGGCACCGTTGTCGGTGTGCTTCTTCTGCATCGAGGGATGTGCTGGTCACGTTGATTTGGCTCGACAACTCGATAACCTGTTCTTGTTTTTGTGCCATGGTCATGGCCGTCCGCCAAACAACAATAAATAGCTAATGTTAAACGTGAGTTTTTGAATTGTAAATATATGTTTAAAATAGCTCGCTGGCAGCATATCGCTGTTGTCTACCGGACTTTTCGTCGGCCGGTTCCAACCCTTCCACAAGGGGCACCTTGCGACTGTCAAGTTTGCTCTGGGCAAGGTCGACCAACTTGTAATCGTGGTTGGCAGCGCGCAGAAAAGCCACGAGGAGAAAAATCCGTTCACAGCCGGCGAGCGCATCAGGATGATTAAAGAGTCGCTTGACTCTGAAAAAATCGACGCGACGAGAATAATGATAATACCAGTCCCCGACGTCGACGTCCATTCGCTCTGGACCCGGCAGGTGGACATGCTCGTCCCAAAATATGACGTTGTGTTTGCAAACGACCCATTCACGCTGATGCTGTTCCGGGAAAGGGGAGTAAACACCATGGAGGCGCCCCTTGTCGACCGCAACGAGATGCAGGCCACGGAGGTCCGCAAGAAAATGGCATTGGGTGAAAAGTGGGACGGCCTGGTACCCGCCCCGGTGGCAAAGATAATCGAGGAAATAAACGGCGTTGAGAGGGTTAAGGCAATAGCCGAACGTGGCCGTCATTGAAAAACATATTTCTAGCTGTCTATCCATACAATAGCGTTGTTTGGCGGCAAGAACGGCAATGACGGAGGGCGGCCAGCGGCGAGCTTTGTCAACGAGCTGTGGTATATCGATATGCAAAAGCTCCTAAATGAAGAATTGATGCGCATGTACACTCTGATTTCTGACCGCCACTACAGGTTCGCCAAGAACGCGTGGTACATCCCAATCGGGGGGGACCAGCGCTGCCCGATCATGGTGGCCAAGGGCTACAGGTCGCCCGACACGCTTGACAGAATGGCCCAGTTCGAGGACACTGCAAAGTCGCTTGAATGCGAATACCGCCACTTTATCGACGCTTGGGACTTTGGCTACATCACCGAGCGAGACATCGAAAAGGCGATCCTGAAAATTCTGGAATCAAGGAACATTGCCATAACCGAGCACAGCTAATAATCAATGCGCGCCAGTTCAATGCTAAGAAGGCGTAGAATGAAGTCTATCTAATCGCTTCCCACTTATCAGCGTAGTACGATATATCATGATGTTTCTTTCCCAAGAAATACTTGCCATTTTCTGCTATAATCTCTACCCTGTATTTATTACTGCTATCAATGATTAAGAGCCTATCCCAAAAATACCTCTATTGAGATATCGTAAGGCAGCGGCAGATGCCATATCTTATATGGTAATAATCGGTATTTGATGGTAATAACTGCCAAACTCTGACGGCGTCTTATTTTTGGGATAGATTCAGTCCAATCTAGCATTCTTGCCCGTACCTCTACCACTTTGGAATCCAATCATCCCATTTTCATCTGGTTGGAAGATTTGATCTTCAGTTACTTCGCTGTCCCATTGCGATTCTAACCCAGATTCTAACCCATGGGTAGCCAGTGAATCATTGAACATAGTACAAGCCTACCACTGTTCTTAAGGTTAATATGAAATGAGTGAGCCGTTAGGGATGTATCCGTCAAATAACCCCGTCAAGTACGCATCGTCAAATAGTTTTTAGCTCATGAGATTGTCCAGTGGATAGTCATTTGACATATGACGAGTACCAACATTTGACGGAGTGCAGCCCGTGACGGTGGTGCTGATCTGCTGTTTTCTGATGTACGTTTATTGGCTATGTTGTCGGGCGTTGATTGGTTCACTGATGGTGCGAAGGTGCTAACGATCAGAGATAGCTAACCGCTAGCATGATACCAAGTAGCATACTAGCCCCGCCGAACAGCTTTAACCAAGGCAAGAGATCGGTTTTTGAATGCGCTTATAACAGCCTATCCCAGTAATATCCTCCTATAAACAATGTTGCAACAGGCTAGCTGTACCAGTCCAAGGTAGTTCTCTGATTTCTTCTCGTACCTGATTAACAATTTCCTAAACCTATTATTTTGTGATGCCATGAATTGGTTCGTTCTACAACCCAACGTCTTCTCTTTCCACCACCGCGATGTTTCTTCTCACGCCTGTGTCGGATATGTGGTACATATCTTCTTCTGCTGATAGCCTCCCGTTCTATTTCTGGAAAATCATATCCCTTGTCAAGGCAGAGATTCTGCTTCTTCTTCTTTGGCCTGCTTACTGCTATGCTGTCCAGTGTTTCTATGGCCGCCTTCATGTCGTGAGTGTTGGCAGCTGTAATGACGACTGATAATGTGATGCCATTCTTGTCAGTCAGAATATGTCGCTTTGGTTCTTGGTGTTCTGATAATTCTGAATGTTACAATACGAGTATGGCTGCTAGGATGAATTGTCTTTGATGGGTACTTTATAGTCTTACACGGACAAGACCAGATGTATAACCCCGTAATCCTGTAATCCTCCCGGCCCATACCTCTGCGCTTTCTGGCAGGGGCTTTTTTGGTATTATATTCCTGAACGGCCAATAATGACCATTGGAAATCAAATATTCCGACTGCATCTGCTCACCTGCTGAATGTATAGCAAGCCCATCACCTAATGAATGTCCAAATTGCACTCTGGAAGTGTGATGCTGTTGGGCCACGCTCAAAAAGAACTAAGATGTCTTTTATTCCTCCTGATTATGCGATAGTCAAGATTCGCGTTGGATTACAATAGCTGAGATACATCATTGATGAGATACCTTTGTTACCAACCTAGATCATTCTTTGTAGGCATTCAATTCCTTCAAAATTTCTATAACTGTTGGTATTTCCAAGTCAAGTTGCAAAGCGATAAATTCCTCTCCGATTCCAGATAGGTACAAGTTTTTGACAATCTGCTTCTTTTCATCAGAAACCTGTTTGGTGTCACTCACAAACAAGTTACCTCGCGATTACTACCATCGGTCATGGGACAAGTGGCCTTCCGCAAATTGAACATTTCACATGGAACTTCAGCAAAGCCAACTCACGTTCATCTGTGACCTCAATACACTCCTTTCCTACTTCTTTGCACAGATGAGAGTATCCCTTTGCCATCGTTGATTTTATGGTCAAAGCTGGATATAAGCCCACTGTCACTTGTCATCACCCTAAATTTACGCGCCATAAGTTCTGGCAATATTTCTAAACTGGCACTCGACACGCAACAATTGCTCACGGGCCGCAATTAGCAGGCGTGGAAGACCCGAAAAATTACCATTTTATTACGGTTTTCCAGGTTCTTTTCCATTTCGGGTATGGGCATGCTATGAACATTCTTATGGGTCGGCGTTCAAACATACCAAGCAGATGATTTTTCACATCATCATTAGCATATTTGGGAAGCTTTTTAGTGACAGTTATAAGGTCTTAGACCAATATCTAGTAACCAATTTCTTTGCTTTTATCAAGGGCTTTGAAATTGCAATATTCATGACAGTCGCAGTAATCTTTGTTTTGATTACCGTGGCCATGACAATAAGACAGTTAAGGAGGCTGCCAAAATCGTATTTCATAGAGATTGTAGACCTTGATGGAAGGAAAACGACAGTTGATGGCTTGAGGCAGATATTCTCAACTTATGAGGCTGCAGAAAGTTATGCGCGGTTTTATCGCAAGATGTATGACCGCCAGTACACATTCAAAGTGATTGGAAGCAAGGAAAGAGCAATTTATGACGTAACAAGAACCCCTTGAACTGTTACTAACTTAATATCGATATTATCTTGATTTTTTGCTGTCGCAATTTCCTCGTAAGCATCTTTTGTAAAGCTAAAACTAACAATTAGGCCCTTGGCTTCTTTGAGGACCTGACCAATTATGTAATGACTTTTTATTGGTGTGTGAAACTCATCTACAACTTTTCTGTCCACGTCCTCAGTTTGTTTTACCTGAAGTGGATCATTGAATTCGAGTCAACCATCGATACCCATTTCTCCAGACTTTCTAGGATTAAGTCTACAGTGTATTTTTTCGACTATCCAATTTTGGAACTCAAGAGGATGCAATGCCTTTAATTGTTCGATTGTTTTCGGCATGCCCACTATCCCAAAAACTTTGAAAATCTGCCGCATGCTTTTTCCCGATTGAACCAAGAATGCTCTAAAGTAACCAAAGGCTCAAGAGCAGCCCCTCCATTCCAAATTATGTTAAATTCTGATTACCAAAACATTCACTTCTTCTCATCATCATGGTTCTGATTGTATCTGCGTCAATTGTTGTAGCTTTTTCCATGCCTTATCTTTCCCAACTGCAACTATGAACAAATTGAATGGCTTTATCCTATGGTCATAATCCTAGCCCTTGTTTATGTTGTCAACCCTTTGCATGATGGTTTTGGTGTCAATTATCTGCTTTGTGGCTGCTGGTAGTTGGGAGTAGTGGACAATTGAGATGTCATTGTTTTGGCTATTGTCAGCCAACGCATTTTGCCGGAGCCTCGTAATCCATTTTCTACCACCCTTATTGACATTCTTTTCACCAAATGCGTTCAGCAAGGAACATAGCCCATCTTCGGTGTTCTTTTTTACGTGAATTACAGAGCCATCCTTGCGAACAGCGCGTCTGGTTCTACTTCTTGGTCATTCTGAGCACGTCTACTTGTCCGCTATGCAACCAATCCTTGAGTTCTTCATGAGACGGTTTCAGGTCATGTTTGCCTGCCAGGTGAAGATGTAGAAGAACATAGTTAATCTGGTTGAGCAACGGTTTGTTTGATTCGTCGCCCTTGCGAGCTTTTTGTCGAAGATCCGCCGGAACGCTATTCCACCATTCCTCAAATTTGCGTACCATGCATCACAGAGGGCTACTACAAGTACTTTAACCTTTCACAGTCTGTAACACAATTTCTACATAGGCCTTGCTTGCACCGACCGTCATAAGAAGCCGCAGAAGTTAACCATCTAATTATTTTATGTGGGCCCACTGTAGTAGTAGTCGATATTGTAGACATGACATCAGAAGAAGCATTAACGATTCAATACAAGAATAACTTGCCACTGGTCAGTATGGAAATCATCGACGCAGGGATTAACAAGAAAATTGTCGTGGATGCTCATCTTGATTTTGCTTCATCAAACACAATAACACCCACCCACATTGCAAATGAGATTAACCTCTCGTTTGCAGCTAGCGACGAGACTGTAACTGGGGCAGGAATAATCTATATCCCTTACTACAAGGTATCTATCGAGGTTTTTGGCAAGTTGTATGATACCATTCATGTGGGATGCCTTGATTTGCCAGAGCGCACGCCGCGGAAGGCGCTTTTGGGCAGGGACATACTTGGCAATTACAGAATATGCCTTGATGAAAGAAGAAAGGAAATTAAAGTGCGCTAAAAGGGTAATGTTATCTTGGTGGGACATAAACCAGATTATACTACTAGTTCTATTGATTTCCTTATAGATAGAATAAACTGCCAGAGTCGATCATCGTT
>Ga0209341_10003295_pt1 | contig 15122 bp, 15 predicted proteins | sample RifCSP13_2_FD_184020 | JGI IMG/M metagenome (GOLD analysis project Ga0209341, IMG submission 184020) | Soil microbial communities from Rifle, Colorado - Rifle CSP2_sed 13_2 (SPAdes) (version 2) | ecosystem: Environmental > Terrestrial > Deep subsurface > Rock core/Sediment | place: Rifle...
CACGCCCGGGATCGTGGCGCAGTCGTTCGCGTTCGCGGTGACGATGGGGCTCGCCGGCGGCGTGCTCCCGGCGCTACGCGCGGCGCGGCTGAAGATCGTCGACGCGCTGCGCGCGGCTTGACTCCCGATCAGGGGGTCGCGCGGTTAGAAGCTGAACGCGCGCCCGCCGAACAGGCTCGCCGGCCAGAACGCGCGGTCGAGGAGCTCGTCGAGCGAGAAGACGGGCGCCAGCGGGAAGACGTTGCGCGGGATGCCCGCCTGCTCCACGGTGTCGAGGGCGCTCGCGTAGGTCCGCGGCAGCGCCGACTCGATGGCCGGCCGCAGGCTCGGGCTGAACTCGAGCACGCGGTCGACCGAGCCGCGCTGCGCCAGGATCGCCGCCTGGAAGTCGGCGGTGCGTGCCGCCGGCTGGACGCTCCAGAGCAGGAGCTGCACGGTGAGAGCCTCCAGCCGCTGGTTCACCTCCGCGCGCTCGCGCGCGACCATGCGCTCCAGCTCGTTCGCCAGGATCTCCCGGTCGAGGTCCTTGAAGCGTCCCTCGCGCAACGCGCGGGCTTGTCCCTGGGCCCACTGCGCGAAGTCGCGGTCGTGCAGGTGGCGGAGATCGCTGGTCATTGGAGTTGTCCCGAGCGCCTATGCCAGCAGCATAGCGAGGGGCCCGGTTCGCGAGCGTGGAGTAGTGCACGCGCCGCGCCCGATTCGGGTCAGGCGCGGCGAAGGTAGGCTTGAGCGACCGGCAGGAGATCGACCTGGGCCTCCGCCTGTCCGGCGGCGCTGGCGAAGACTTCGCCGAGAAGGAGGAGGACGGGACCGCGGAACGCTTCGTCGGCGAGCCCGGGCAGCGCGCCGAGCGTCGTGAGCCAGCGGCGCGACTCGGGCAACGAGGCGTTCTCGACGACTACCACCGGGAGGGTCGAGGGTTTCCCGCGGGCGAGGAGCGCGGCGGTGATCGCGGCCGCCTCGCCGGCGCCCATGTAGATCACCGCGGTGTCGGCCCGGGCAACCGCCGCCGCCCAGTCGTTCGCGGGTTCGCCATCGCCCACGCGGGGCGTTACGAACACGACGTTGCGGCTCAAGCCGCGGCGCGTGAGCGAGACGCCGAGCTCGGCAGCCGCGGCGAGCGCGGCGGTCACGCCGGGCACGACCTCGACCTCGATGCCCGCCTCGCGCAGCGCGTCGAGCTCCTCCTGCGCGCGGCCGAAGAGCATCGGGTCGCCGCCCTTGAGGCGCACGACGACGCGGTGCTTGCGAGCGGCGTCGACGAGGCGCTTGTTGATGAAGCGCTGCGCCGTCGAGTGCTTGCCGCAGCGCTTGCCCACGGCGATTCTCTCGGCGCGGCTCGCGACCGCGAGCACGTCGGGGTGCACCAGCGCGTCGTGGAAGACGACGTCGGCTTCCGCGAGCACGCGGGCGGCGCGCAGGGTAAGCAGATCCGCGGCGCCCGGGCCTGCGCCGACCAGATAGACCTTGCCCAAGGCGCGGGTCTTCATCACGCGAGCACCACCGCCCGCCGGCAGGCCGGCGCCGAGCGGGGCGTGCTTCGCGGCGCGCATCAGCGGCTCGAACCGGCGGCGAGGCGGCGGCGGAAGAGCGGCACCGGCTGGTCGACGCCGCCCTGGTAGGCCTCGGTGAAGTCGTCGAACGCCGCGAGCGCGGCTTCGGCATCCTGGTCGTCGCGCAGCGCGAACGCGTCGAACCCGCAGCGGCCGAGGAACAGGAGCTGGTCCCGCAGCACGTCGCCGACCGCGCGGAGCTCGCCCTTGAAGCGGTAGCGCTCGCGCAGCAGCCGCGCGGTGGAGAAGCCGCGGCCGTCGGTGAACTGCGGAAAGCTCACCGCCACGAGCGGCAGCCGGTCGAGATCGCCGGCGAGCGCCGCGGGGTCCTCCTGGGGCGCGAGCCAGACGCCGGTGCGCCCGTCACGCACGGCGAGTGCCGCGCGGCTCCCGAGCCACACCGCGAGCGGTACGATGACGTCGCCCGCGGGCGGGACGGCCTTCGCGGGGTCGCCCTCAAGCAGCAGCCAGCTGTCGACCGCGAGCTCGCGATTCCTGATCAGTTTTGGCATACAGATGTGCCTTGAACGGCTCGACGCCGACGCGCTGCACGACGTCGATGAAGCGTTCCTCCTCGCTGTCGCGCAAGTCGAGGTAGCAGCGGACCAGCCGCTCGATCGCGTCGGGCACCTCGCCTTGCGAGAAGGACGGCCCGAGCACCTTGCCCAGCGCGGCTTTCGCGCCGGGGCGGGTCTCGCCTTGATTGCCGCCGATCTCGATCTGATAGAACTCCTCGCCCGCCTTGTCGACGCCGAGGATGCCGATGTGGCCGACGTGGTGGTGGCCGCAGGCGTTCATGCAGCCCGAGATGTTCAGGTCGAGCTCGCCGACGTCGAAGACGTGATCGAGATCGTCGAAGCGGCGCTGGATCGCCTCCGCGACCGGGATCGAGCGGGCGTTGGCGAGCGAGCAGAAGTCGCCGCCCGGGCAGGCGATGATGTTCGTGATCAGGCCGATGTTCGGCGTCGCGAGACCGAGCGGGCGAAGCTCGCGCCAGAGCGCGTCGAGATCGCGTTGGGCGACGTCGGCGAAGATCAGGTTCTGCTCGTGCGACACGCGCAGCTCGCCGAAGGTGTAGCGGTCGGCCAGATCCGCGATCGCGTCCATCTGGTCGGCGGTCGCATCGCCCGGCGGGATGCCGGTCTTCTTCAGCGACAGCGTGACCGCGGCGTAGCCCGGGACCTTGTGCGGGTGGACGTTCCGCTTCACCCAGGCTGCGAACGCCTTGTCGCTCGAGCGGAGCCGCTCGAATCCCGGATCCACGGCGGGCAACCGCTCGTAGGCCGGCCGGGTGAAGCGCGAGGCAACCCGCTCGATCTCCTCGGGCACGAGCGTCGCCGGGCCGTCCTTGAGATGCGACCACTCTTCTTCGACCTCGCGGTCGAACGCCTCCGGCCCGCGCTCCTTCACCAGGATCTTGATGCGAGCCTTGTGGATGTTGTCGCGGCGGCCGTAGCGGTTGTAGACGCGGAGGATCGCGTCGAGATACGTGAGCAGATGCCGCCACGGCAGGAACTCGCGGATCACGTGGCCGATGATCGGCGTGCGCCCGAGCCCGCCGCCAACGAGGACGCGGAAGCCGACTGCGGGGGAAGGGAAGGGGTCCCCCGGTTCGACGGGCCCGTCGTCCGCGCGCACGGCGTGCAAACCGATGTCGTGCACCCAGGTCGCGGCGCGGTCGGCGGCCGCGCCGTTGATCGCGATCTTGAACTTGCGCGGCAGGTATGAGAACTCCGGGTTGAACGTCGACCACTGCCGCACGATCTCGCACCACACGAGCGCATCGACGATCTCGTCCGCGGCGACGCCGGCGAAATGGTCGGTCGTGATGTTGCGCACGCCGTTGCCGCTCGTCTGGATGGCGTGCATCTGGACCGTCGCGAGCCCGGCGAGCATGTCGGGCACGTCCTCGACCTTCGGCCAGTTGAGCTGGAGGTTCTGTCGCGTCGAGAAGTGACCGTAGCCCCGGTCGTACCTGCGCGCGAGGTGCGCGAGCTTGCGGAGCTGGGTGGTCGACAGCAGGCCATACGGGATCGCGATGCGGAGCATCGGCGCATGGCGCTGGAGGTACAGGCCGTTTCGCAGGCGGAGGTGCTTAAACTCCTCGTCGGAGAGCTGGCCGGCGAGGAAGCGCCGCGTCTGGTCGCGGAACTGCTGCACTCGCTCGTCGACGAGGCGTTGGTCGATGTCGTCGTACCGGTACATGGCTGGCTCGTGCTTCCCAGAGCCAACGCAGCGTAATAGACTTCCGTTATGCCTAGAACGAATAACTAGCGATTAGCAAAGACTCATTGGTTATATGAACCTGCAGCAGCTGCGCTACGTCCGGGAGACTGTCCGCCAGGGGCTGAACCTCACCGAGGCGGCGAAATCCCTGCACACCTCGCAGCCGGGGGTCTCGAAGCAGATCCGCGAGCTCGAGCAGGAACTCGGCGTCGACATCTTCGAGCGCCGGGGGAAGCGCTTCGTCGCCCTGACCGAGCCGGGGAAGCGGATCGTCGAGATCGTGGAAAGCGTGCTGCAGGAGCTCGAGAACCTCAAGCGGGTAGGGCGGGAGTTCGGGGCCGAGGATGCCGGCAGCCTGACGGTGGCGACGACCCACACCCAGGCGCGGTACTCGCTGCCCCAGGTGGTCGCCGAGTTCCGGAGCCGCTACCCGAAGGTGCATCTCTCGCTCCTGCAGGGGAACCCGAAGGCGATCGCGCAGATGGTCATCCGCGGCGAGGCCGACCTCGCGATCGCGACCGAGTCGCTCGACCATTTCCCCGAGCTGCTCGCGCTCCCGGGGTACCAGTGGTACCACTGCGTCGTCGTGCCGCCGGAGCACCCGCTCGCCGAGGTCGGGCGCCTGTCGCTCGAGGACCTCGCGCGCTTTCCGATCATCACCTACAGCCCGGAGTTCGCTGGGCGATCGCACATCAACGAGGCGTTCGCCGCGAAGGGGATTGCGGTCGACGTGGTGCTCGCGGCGATCGACTCCGACGTGATCAAGACCTACGTGGAGCTCGGTCTCGGGGTGGGGATCATGGCCGCGATGGCATTCGATGCCCAGCGCGACCGCGGGTTGCGGGCCGTCGACGCCGAGCACCTGTTCCGCACCAATACCACGCGCGTCGCGGTGCGCCGGGGCGCGTACCTGCGCGGCTTCGTTTACGACTTCATCCAGCAGTTCGCGCCGCACCTCAACAGGAAAGTCGTGGAGCAGGCGATGGCCGGGACGGCCGACAGCTACGAGCTGTAGGGGTCCAGCTTTGCAGATCACGTGACAACATGGACGTACGCTCGGACGCGGTCGACGCGATCGGCCGGACGCCGCTCATCCGGCTCCGGCGTGCGTCCGAGCTGACCGGCTGCGAGATTCTCGGGAAGGCGGAGTTCCTCAACCCCGGCGGCTCGGTGAAGGACCGGGCGGCGCTCTTCATCGTCAAGGACGCCGAAGAGCGCGGGTTGCTGCGTCCGGGGGGTGTCATCGTCGAAGGCACTGCCGGGAACACCGGGATCGGGCTCGCGCTCGTCGCGAACGCGCGCGGCTACCGGACGGTGATCGTCATTCCGGACACGCAGAGCGAGGAGAAGAAGCAGGCGCTCCGGCTCCTCGGCGCCGACCTGCGCGAGGTGCCGGCGGTGCCGTACGCGAACCCGAACAACTACGTGAAGGTCTCCGGCCGGCTCGCCGAGGCGATCGCGAAGACCGAGCCGGCGGGCGCGATCTGGGCCAACCAGTTCGACAACGTCGCCAACCGGCGCGGGCACCTCGCGACCACCGGCCCGGAAATCTGGACGCAGACCGACGGCAAGGTCGATGCGTTCATCTGCTCCGTGGGCACCGGCGGCACGCTCGCGGGCGTGGGGATGTACCTCAAGCAGCGGAAGCCGAAGATCCGGATCGGCATCGCCGATCCCACGGGCGCCGGCCTCTACAGCTGGTACAAGCACGGCGTGCTGAAGGCCGAAGGCAGCTCGATCACCGAGGGCATCGGCCAGAACCGGATCACCGCCAACCTCGAGGGCGCGCCGGTCGACGACGCGTTCCAGATCTCCGATGCCGAGGCGGTCGAGATCGTGTTCGACCTGCTGCGGCACGAGGGGCTCTTCCTGGGCGGCTCGACGGGGATCAACGTCGCCGGCGCGATCCGCCTTGCGCGCGAGATGGGGCCGGGGCACACGATCGCCACCGTGCTCGCCGACAGCGGGCAGCGCTACGCGAGCCGGCTGTTCAACCCCGACTTCCTGCGGTCGAAGAATCTGTCGGTGCCTGACTGGCTCGAGGGGCAGGGCGCGGTGCCGGTGTCGACGCCGCTCGCATCCTGAGCAAAAAAAGCCGGCCCGAAGGCCGGCTGGGGTCGCTCCCCTCCCTGCGATCCGAATCAGAGGGTCCTAGGTAAGTCGGTGCCGCCGCGCCGGCTCACGCCGTGCGCAGCTTGTCCACGAACGCGACGACCCGCGGCTCGGGCTTCGCGTCGAGCAATGCGAAGTAGACGGCCTCGCCTTCCTTCAGCGCGCGGCCGTGGAACAGCAGCTCCATGACCTCCGAACCGAGGGCGCCGCCCCGCAGGTAGAGGTCGTGGAGCAGGGCGACCACCGCGGCGGGGAAGTTGTCCACCGCGCCGAGGCGGCTGTAGACGCGAATGTCTTGCACGAGCTGCGGGTTGACCCCGAAGCCCTTCACGAACTTGTTGCTGCGGAAGTAGGGGCGCTGCGTGCCCTCGATCGCGAGCCGGAGGGCCGGACGCGGCTCGAGGCGCAGGGGCGCGGCGCCGGGCGCGAGGGAAGGCCCGAACCGCGAGGTCGTCTGCTCGAGATGGTGGGCGTCCAGCTTGGACACCAGGTAGACCACGACCGCGAGGATGAGGAGCAGCTCGAGCACGTTCGTCTCCGGTTGCGCTTGGCCTTGCTTGACGGGCAGGGCGATGCAACAAGCGGGCCCGGACGGGCGGGAGCCGCCCCCGGCCGCGGGCGGGCGTGAAGCATTTCGCCCGGACGGGCGGGCCGGGGTGGGGAGCGTGACAGGCAGCACACCGGACGAAGGCCGGCCCGCGAACCATCCGCGCCCTGGCGTCGCCTTGCCGACAGCACCTTTCGGGCCGTCTTGATGCAGTCTTGACGCCCCCTGCCAGAACCTTGACGGGGCGCGAAGGCCGGCCTGCCTATGCTCGTAGGGCGCTACGGAAAGGGACCTCGTATGGACCTCGTCTTTCTTCTGCTCGTCGCTGCGCTCAGCGCGGTAACGCTGAGCCTCGTCTACGGCCTCGAACGCCTGCGGAGGAGCAAATGAGCTGGATGTACGCGTTTGCCGGCGTCGTCGCCGCGGTCCTCTTCGTCTACGGTCGCCAAGGTGCGCGGCATCGATCCGGCGAAGGTGCGCGCGCTGGTCGCCGAGCACACCGAAGGCCGGCAGCTCGGCTTCCTCGGCGAGCCGCGGGTGAACGTGCTGAAGCTCAACCTCGCGCTGGACGCGCTCCGGCCATAGACACGGGGGACGTCCGCTGTCGCTAAACTAGGAACGTGACCGACGAGCGACCGGATCCCGACCAGCTCCTCGCGCGCGTGCAGCGCGAGGAGCGGGAAGAACAGCGCGGGCGGCTCAGGATCTTCTTCGGCGCCTGCGCCGGCGTCGGCAAGACCTACGCGATGCTGTCGGCCGCGCGGGAGCAGAAGGCCGAAGGCATCGACGTCGTCGTCGGTCTCGTCGAGACCCACGGCCGCAAGGAGACCGCCGCGCTCCTCGACGGGCTCGAGATCCTCCCGCGCCAGAGCATCCCCTACCGCGGCGTCGAGCTGCAGGAGCTCGACCTCGACGCCGCGCTCGCGCGCAAGCCGCGGCTCGCCGTGGTCGACGAGCTCGCGCACACCAACGTGCCCGGCTCGCGCCACGCCAAGCGCTGGCAGGACGTCGAGGAGCTGCTGGATGCCGGCAGCGACGTCTATTCGACGATGAACGTCCAGCATCTCGAGAGCCTGAACGACGTCGTCGGCAAGATCACCGGCATCCGCGTCTGGGAGACGGTGCCCGACCACGTGTTCGACGAGGCGCACGAGGTCGAGCTGGTCGATCTTCCCCCGGACGAGCTGATCGAGCGCCTCAACGAGGGCAAGGTCTACATGCCCGAGGCGGCTGCGGGCGCGCTCCGGAACTTCTTCCGCAAGGGCAACCTCATCGCGCTGCGCGAGATGGCGCTGCGCCGGACCGCCGAGCGCGTCGACCGCCAGATGCGCGAGTACCGGACCGATCACGAGATCGAGACGCCGTGGCCGGTGGTCGAGCGGATCGTCGTCTGCGTCGGGCCCGGGGTGAACGCGGAGCGGACGGTGCGGGCCGGCGCGCGGGTCGCCGCGCGCATGAAGGCCGATTGGACCGCGGTCTACGTCGAGACGCTGCGGCTCCAGCGGCTGCCCGACGCCGAGCGCGACCGGATCCTCCGCAACCTGCGGCTCGCCGAGCAGCTCGGCGGCACCGCGATCACGCTCGGCGGCGGCAACGTCGCCGCGGAGATCCTCGCCTATGCCCGGGCGAGCAACGCGACCCGCATCGTGGTGGGCCGCCGGCGCCGCGAGGGGTTGCGCGCGTGGCTCCCCCTGTCCGCGGCCGACCGGATCGTCGCGAGGGCATCCGATCTCGAGGTGCTCGTCGTCGGCGGAGAGATGGAGGACGCTGCGGCGTCGCCGGCGCGGGTCCTGATCGCGCGCAGTCGCGAGCACTTCGGCGTCAGGGCGCGGCGGAAGGTCCGCTGGCCGCGCTACGTCTGGGCCGCCGCGGCAGTTGCGGTCGCGACCGGCGTCGCGGCCCTGATGGACCCGTTCTTCGAGCCGGCGAACCAGGTGATGGTGTACCTGCTGGCGGTCACCCTGGTCGCGACGAAGCTCGGGCGCGGCCCGTCCGTGTTCGCCGTCGTGGCCTCGGTCCTCGCCTTCGACTTCTTCTTCGTTCCGCTGGAGTGGACGTTCCACGTCTCCGACACCCAGTACCTCGTCACGTTCGCGGTGATGCTCGCGGTCGGGCTGATCATCAGCAACCTCACCGCCAACATCCGCACCCGGGCGCTGATCGCGGGCTACCGCGAGCAGCGGACCGCGGCGCTGTACGCGATGAGCCGCGAGCTCGCCACCGTGGACGAGGTCGAGGACATGGTGAGCATTGCGGTCAAGCACGTGGCGCAGGTGTTCGACTCGCAGGCGGTGATCCTGCTGCCCGACCGCGACCGCCGCGTCCGGCATCCGCGCAGCCAGGCCGCGAGCGCGTCGCTCCGCGCGGCGGACCTCTCGGTGGCGCAGTGGGTGCTCGACCACGACGAGGCGGCGGGGCTCGGCACCGATACGCTTCCCGGCGCGCCGGCGCACTACCTGCCGCTCGCGGGCAGCGAGGCGACGATCGGGGTGCTGGCGATCCTGCCGGCAAACCCGCTGCGGGTATTCGTGCCGGAGCAGCAGAAGCTGCTCGAGACGTTCGCGAGCCAGATCGCGCTCGCGCTGGAACGCGCGCAGCTCGGCGCGTCGGCGAAGGTGAGCGAGCTCGCGGCGGAGTCCGAGCGGCTTCGGAACGCGCTGCTCGCCGCGATCTCGCACGATCTGCGCACGCCGCTCGCCTCAATCGTCGGCGCGTCCTCCAGCCTCGCCGAGCGTGGTGAGCGCATGAGCGACCGGGACCGCGCCGAGCTCGCGCGCGCGATCCACGCCGAGGCGCAGCGGATGACGGGCCTCATCGACAACGTGCTCGACATGGCGCGCCTCCAGTCGGGCGCGGCGAGCCTGAACCGCCAGTGGCATCCGCTCGAGGAGCTGGTCGGCGCGACGATCAAGCGCCTCGAGCGGGCGCTCGCGGGCCATCGGGTCCAGACGCACATCCCGCCCGACCTGCCCCTCGTCAACGTGGACGGCGTGCTGATCGGCCAGCTGCTCGCGAACCTCCTCGAGAACGCCGCCAAGTACACCCCGCAGGGCACGACGGTCTCGATCTCCGCCGAGACCGGCCAGGACGAGATCGTGGTGTCGGTCGCCGACGAAGGTCCCGGCCTCCCTCCCGGCGAAGAGGAGCGCATCTTCGACAAGTTTCACCGCGCCGCGCCGGAGGGGGCGCAGAGCGGCGTCGGCCTGGGGCTCTCGATCTGCAAGGCGATCGTGCAGGCGCACGGCGGGACGATCGCCGCCGAGAACCTGCCCGCCGGCGGCGCGGTTTTCCGCTTCGCGCTGCCGCTCGCCGGCGAGCCGCCGAAGGTCTCCGGCGACGACGCGCTGCGCGAAGCGGCATGAGCCCGCGGGGCCGCCCCAAGGGCGAATCCCGAGCGCGCGAGCCGCGAGGGTAGTCCAATGACCGAACCGCGGCGCCACGCGGTCGTCATCGAGGCGCGGCCGAGCCCACGTTCGCGATCGGCGAGCTGAGAGCGGATCTCGCCGCCCGGCGGGTGTTCGTCGGCGCGCGCGAGGTGAAGCTCACCCCGATCGAGTACCGCCTGCTCACCGCGCTCGTGAAGCACGCCGGGATGGTCGTGACCCATCGCCAGCTGCTGCGGGAGGTCTGGGGCCCGGCCTACGTCGAGCACGCGCACACGCTGCGCGTGCACATGGCGGCGCTGCGGCGCAAGCTCGAGGCCGATCCAGCGCAGCCGCGCTATCTCCTCACGGAGATCGGCGTCGGCTATCGGCTGGCCGCCGACTGAGTCAGCCGAGCGTGACCTCCAGATTGTCGATCAGCCGCGTCGCACCGAGTGTCGCTGCAGCGAGGATGACGAGCTCCCGGTCCCCAGCCGCGGGCGGCTGCAGGTCGGACTGCCGTCGCACGGCGACGTAGTCCGGTTGCCACCGGTGGGTGCGCAGCTCGGCCAGGGCCTCGGCCTCGAGCCGCTGATAGGCGCGCTCGCCGGAGGCGATCGAGCGCGCAAGCTTCCTGAGGATCCGGTAGAGCCGGGCCGCCTCCATCCGCTCGGCCGCGGCGAGGAAGTTGTTGCGCGAGGAGAGGGCGAGGCCGTCGTCGGCGCGCGCGGTCTCGCCGGGGACGATCGCAATCGGCATCGCGAGCTGCCGCACCATGCCCCGCACGATCATCAGCTGCTGGTAGTCCTTCTTGCCGAACACGGCAACCCGCGGCTGGACGATGTTGAAGAGCTTCAGCACGACCGTGCACACCCCGCGGAAGAACCCCGGCCGGAACTCGCCCTCGAGGATGTCGGCGAGCTCCGGCGGCGGGTCGACCTTGAACCCCTGCGGCTGCGGGTACATTTCCTGCTCGTCCGGAGCGAACAGCACATCGACCCGCTCGCGCTCGAGCTTCTCGCAGTCCTCGGCGAAGGTCCGGGGGTACTTGTCGAAGTCGTCGGTCGGCGCGAACTGCAGCCGATTCACGAAGATGGTGGCGAGGACGCAGGGCGCGTGCGAGCGCGCGATCCGCATGAGCGAGAGGTGGCCTTCGTGCAGGTTGCCCATCGTCGGCACGCACGCGACGTCGGCGCCCCGGAGCTCGGCGCGGAGCTCGGCGATGGTTGGAAGGACCTTCATCGGCTCAGTTCCGCCACGTTGAAGTACTCGCGGCTCCCGCGCATCGTCGCGATGTGCCTGACGAGCAGCTCTAGGTCGCCCTCGCTCGCGACGAAGTCGAGGTGCTCGGTGTTGACCACGAGCAGCGGCGCGTCGGCGTAATGGTAGAAGAACCGGCCGTAGGCGTCGGCGAGCGCCGCGAGGTAGTCCTCGTCGATCGGATCCTCGTACGCTACCGCCCGCCGCTGGACGCGGTCGAGGAGCATCCGCGGCGCGGCATGGAGGTAGATCACCAGGTCCGGCCGCGGGGCCTGCGGCCGGAGCGCCTCGTAGATCCGGTGGTAGAGCGCGAGCTCGTCCGCGGCGAGCGTCAGCCCGGCGAAGAGTGGGTCCTTTTCCAGCAGGAAGTCGGCGACCGTCAGCCGCGCGAAGAGGTCGGGCTGGGCGGCGGCGCGCAGCTGGTCGACGCGCTGGAAGAGGAAGAAGAGCTGCGTCGGCAGCGCGAAGCGTGCCCGGTCGGCATAGAAGCGCGGCAGGAACGGGTTGGCGTCCGGCTGCTCGAGCAGCGTGACGCCGCCGACGCGCCCGGCGAGCCGCTTCGCGAGGCTCGTCTTGCCGGCGCCGATGGGGCCGTCGATGGCGATGTAGCGGTATCTCGAGAGCGGCATGCGCCGAAGGGTTCACCGCGCGGGCGCGAGAGAACGCGAAGGGGCGCAAACAGAATACCCGATCGGGCCCGTGGCGCGGCCAGCGTCCCGGCGGGTCAGGCGGGGATTCGCTCGACGCGCTGGTCGGCGCAGCGGGCAAGCCATTCCTTCGCCGGCCCGCGGCCCGGGATCACGGCATCGGGGTCGATTTCGACGAGCGGCGCGAGGGCAAACGCGCGGCTGTGCAGCCGAGGGTGCGGGACGACGAGGTCCGGCTCGTGGAGCGCTTCCTCGCCGTAGAGCAGCAGATCGAGATCCAGCACGCGCGGCGCGTCCTGGAACGAGCGGGCCCGCCCGGACCGGGCCTCGACCGCCTGGAGCGCCTCGAGCAGCGCGCGCGGCGCGAGCGCGGTCTCGAGCAGCACGGCCGCGTTGATGAAGTCCGGCTGATCGGCGTACCCGAGCGGCGCCGTGCGATAGAGCGAGGACGCGGCGACGAGCCGGGTGCCGGGTAGTGTTGCGAGCGCCCCGATCGCCGCCCGGACCTGGGCGGCCGCGTCGCCGAGGTTCGCTCCAACGCCGACGAAGGCCCGCGCCATCTAGGGCTGGGCCGCCGGCACCGGTGGCGCGCCCGCCGGTTCCTTCTTCCGCCCCCGCCGCCGGCGCCGGCGCTTCTTCTCGCCCGCGGCCGCCGGAAGCAGCAGCTCGGACCGCTCCTCCGGGCTCGCGTCCATGAACCGCCGCCACCAGTCGAAGAGCTCCTTCGGCGTCTCGCCGCTGTCGGCGCGGAGCTGCAGGAAGTCGTAGCCGGCCCGGAACCGCGGATGCTCGAGAGCCGCGAACGGGCGCCTTCCCGACCGGTCCTCGAACCGCGGCTGCAGCGACCAGATCTCCTTCATGGTCGCCGTGAGCCGCCGGGGAATCGCGAGCTTGTCGGTCTGGAGCTCGAGCACGCTGTCCATCGCGGCGTAGAGCGCCGGGATCGATCGCTCGCCCCGGCCCTCGCGTGCGCGCCACGCGGCGAGGACCTCGTGCCACAGGAGCGCCGCGAACAGGAACGCGGGCGACACCGACTTGTCCTCGCGGACGCGGGCGTCGGTCTGGGCGAGCGCGAGATTCACGAACCTCGCGCCGAGCGGCTGCTCGACGATCACGTCGAGCAGCGGCAGCACCCCGTGGTGCAGGCCCTCGGCGCGGAGGCGATGCACGCAGGCGCTCGCGTGGCCCGAGAGCAAGAGCTTCAGCATCTCGTCGAAGAGCCGCGCCGGCGGCACGTTCTCCAGCAGGTCGGCCATCTCGCGGATCGGCGCGCGGGTCTTCGGATCGATCTGGAAGCCGAGCTTGGCCGCGAACCGGACCGCGCGCAGCATCCGCATCGGGTCCTCGCGGTAGCGCGTGCGCGGGTCGCCGATGATGCGCAGCCGCCGCTTCTTCAGGTCGCGGACGCCGCGGTGGTAGTCGAGCACCGTCTCGGTGGCCGGATCGTAGTAGAGCGCGTTCACGGTGAAGTCGCGGCGCGCCGCGTCCTGCTCACGGTCGCCCCAGACGTTGTCGCGCAGCACCCGCCCGTGCTCGTCGACGACCCGGTCGCGGGGCGCCTCGCCCACGACGTCCCCGGGGTTCAACGCGCGGTACGTCGACACCTCCACGACCTCGTCGTGGAAGACCGCGTGCACGATGCGAAAGCGCCGGCCGATCAGGCGCGAGCGGCGCATGAACTTGTGCACCTGCTCGGGCGTCGCGTCGGTGGCGACGTCGAAGTCCTTCGGCGCGTGCCCGAGCATCAGATCGCGCACCGCGCCGCCCACGACGAAGGCCTCGTGCCCGTGGCTCGCGAGGACCTCGCACACCTTGCGCGCGCCGTAGCTGATCGATTCGCGGCGGATGCCGTGCTCCGCGACCGGGCTCCGCTCGGGCTCCCGGCCCGAACCGATGCGCAGCACGCGGCGGATGAAGCGCTTGATCAACTCGTGGGGAGGAAAACGGGCGTCGCGGCCGCCGCCGCCGGCTCGAGCCGGCAGCCGTAGAGGGCCTCGAGGTGGTCCTGCGTCAGCACTTCGCGGGTGGGCCCCTGGCGGAAGCGGCCCGAATCATACAGCAACACCGCATGGTCACAGACCCGCGCCGCCCAGAACGGCTCGTGCAGCGCCATGACGACCGCCCGGCCGCCGGCGGCGAGCCGCGCGAGGAGCCGCATGACGGCCACCTGGTGCCCGAGGTCGAGGTGCGCGAGCGGCTCATCGAGCAGCAGAAGCTCCGGCGACTGCACCAGCAGCTGCGCGAGGCGCGCGCGCTGCCGCTCGCCGCCGGAGAGCGTGCGGTAGGGCTGCGCCGCGTGTGCGGGGAGGTCGACCTCGGCGAGCGCGGCGAGCGCCGCCCGCTCCGCGGCCGGGTCGGCGCCGAACGGCGCGGGCTCGTGCGGCAGCCGCCCGAGCATCGCGTACTCGAGCGCCGTGCCCCAGAAGCTCTCGGTCTCGTCCTGCAACAGGATGCCGACGCGGCGCGCGACCTCGCGCCGGGGCCGCGCGCCGATCATGGCGCCGTCGAGCGCCACCGTACCGCCCTCCGGGGCGCGCAGGCCGGCGAGGGCGAGGAGCAGACTCGTCTTGCCGGCGCCGTTCTTTCCGAGCACCGCCCAGCACTGTCCCGGCGCCGCGAAGAAGTCGAGCCCGTCGACGAGCGTTCGACCGGGAACGGCGAGCCTGAGGCCGGACGCGGCGAGCATCAGCGGGTCCGGGCGAGGAGGGCAAGCAGCACCGGCACGCCGACGAGCGCCGTCACCGCGCCGACCGGAAACTCGAGCGGCGCCGCGGCGCTGCGCGCGAGCGTGTCGGCGGCGGTGAGGAGGGCGCCGCCGGCGACCGCCGCGAGCGGCAGCAGCCGGCGATGGTCGCTGAACCCGGCGAGCCGCAGCGCGTGCGGCACGACGAGCCCGACGAAACCGATGCTGCCCGCCACCATGACCGCGGCGACCGTCGCCACGGCGGCGGCGAGGAACGCAGCCGACTGCGTCGCCCCGACCGCGACGCCGAGCGAGCGCGCCTTCAGCGTTCCCAGCGTGAGCGCGTCGAGCTTGAGCGCGAGCAGCTGCGCGCACGCGAGCACCGCGGCCAGCGTGACCCAGGCCGGCAGGGGCTGCTGCGCGCCGGAGAGGTCGCCGAGCAGCCAGAACAGCATGCCGTGCACCTGCGCGGCTGGCGCGAGCGCGAGCATCAGGCTGACCGCCGCGCCGCAGCCGGCGCCCAGCGCGACCCCGGTGAGGAGAACGCGGTAGATGTTCCAGCCAGTGAGCCGCACGGCGAGCGCGAGCAGCGCACCCGCAGCCGCGCCCGCGCCCGCGAGCGCCAGCCCATGGATCGCCCAGGCGTGCAGACCGAGCAGCATGCCGGCGAGCGCGCCGACCGCCGCGCCGCCCGAGATGCCGAGGATGGACGGATCGGCGAGCGGGTTGCGG
>Ga0209341_10003296_pt1 | contig 15120 bp, 17 predicted proteins | sample RifCSP13_2_FD_184020 | JGI IMG/M metagenome (GOLD analysis project Ga0209341, IMG submission 184020) | Soil microbial communities from Rifle, Colorado - Rifle CSP2_sed 13_2 (SPAdes) (version 2) | ecosystem: Environmental > Terrestrial > Deep subsurface > Rock core/Sediment | place: Rifle...
TCACGGAAGGCGGCGTGGGAGCGCGCGTCCAGAACCAGGCGTACTGGGAGCGCGTGATGGCGATCCAGCACGATCATCCCGACATCCTCCGCAACCCTGACGGGGCCAGGGGGGTCATGCTGTCGATGGAGTGGGGCCTGAACGAGCGGGAGTTGGACGACCTGGGGGCGCTCTCCGAAATCTTCACGAATGAGAGCCGCGAAGTCCGGCAGGCGCAGAGCCGATTCGAGAGGTTGACCAAGGAGAGCCCAGAGTTCGCGCAGCTTGTGGAACAGGCCAGGACATCGGCTGACCCTCTCATCGGTCAACAGGCGGCCTTCCGCCTCTACGATGAGTTCCCGAACGTCGCCATTCCGAAGGACATCCGGGAGGCATGGAATCTGCCAGCGCGGGCGGGGCTGGAGTTGAAGCGCCCCATCCCGGTAGCGGTCCAGGAACGCAACATCCTGGACGTGATGCAACCTCCGGGAGTCCCGGAGACCTTGCCTTCAGCCGCGCCTCTTGGTCCGACTCCTGGCCAGGAGGCGCGTGCTGGCCTTGAGGGTGAAGTGGCAGGCATGAGCGCCGCCCAGATCGAGGCTGCCCAGGCTGAGCACATCGGCGTGTTCCAGCGCATCCACGCTGCCGGCAAGCAGCAGGACGTCGCCGCCGTCACTGCTGAGTTCCAGTCCATCCTCAAGGGCATGTGGGACTCCGAGCACCTGGCCGGTTTCATCAACAGCTTCACGGAACTGTACTTTCCGCGCATCGTGAACCCCGAGGTGCGGAAAGGCATCGAGGAGAAGCTGTTGTCCTCGGTGGAGCATGGATTCAACAAGCAAGCCCGGGCCTACGTCGCGGCGTTCATGAAGAAGCGTGGCGGATTCGACCAGCTTGACACGTACACCGTGAACAGCATCGCCTGGGAATTGGGGACCAAGTACACGGAGTGGAAGCCGATCAAGGATGCCTTCCGGCGGGATCCTGTCGAGGGGATCCATCGTGTGCTGGCCCGGTGGTTCGATCCCGTCAGGGCTGATGTCGAACGCTTGGCTCCCGAGGCGTTGCACATGTTCGACACGCAGCCTTTCTCTGCCGTGTGGCGGCGGCTGGAGGACTCGACCAAGACCTTTGACAGCAACCTCATCAACAAGAACCTCCTGGATCCAAATGGGCCTATTGCTCTGGCTCGCACCAGAGGATCGGCCTACTATGAGACGGTCAGCAATCTGACGCAGAGGGAAGGCCATCCGGTCGTGGCCTTGGCTATGAAAGAACGCGGCACGACGGCCACGACCTTCCGCACGCCAGAGCCCGCGACGCTGCTCGACCTCTCCACGCGGAACAACCAGAAGGCCCGCTTCTGGCTAGCGAAGGACCAGCTGGAGGAGCAGGCGCACCAGCTCTTGGGGGAGGGGAAGAGGGAATTTGGGGACCTTCTGGACGAGTGGGACGGCGCGCTCGGCCTGACTCACAAGGGCGACCTCGCCGTGAAGGACACGGACACTTGGGCCGTAGCAGCCATGAAGAGGCATCTTCAGGCGCAGAAAGACTGGTGGGCACGGGCCCAACGGGAAAAAGGGGCGGTACGTCAACTTAGTGCGCTTATACACGGCAAGCCCGGCACGCAGCTTGACGCAGAAGACCTCGATGCTTTCCTTGGTCTTTGGGAAGCGGCTGCTATAGAACGTGTTCCGGAATCATCTGCACTGACGGCGATCAAGTCTCAATCTGTCCCAGGGCCCACAACAGCAGTTGGCGGCACGGAATCGTCAATGGATCTGGCTGCCGCCGTCCTTGCACGCAAGCGTTGGGTGGAAGAGGCTCGTAGGTCATTGGAGTGGGAGATTAGTCTTTTCGGGCCCCATAGCCAGCGTACCAAGGATGCAGCGGCACGGCTGCGTTTGGAGGAAGAAGGACTGGCAAGGATGGAAGCAGTGGGAGGCCTAGCCACAGAGGGCACCGTTATAACTCCTGTTACACCAGCGCCACAGGCCGCGGTACCGTCACGCAAAGTCGTGGCACCACGCGGCTGGGAATCCTTCCGCCAATACGCTCGATGGTTGCGTAATGATGACTTAGAGGCTTTGCGCCACAGCAAACTCCGTATCCAGGAACTGAAGGACGTGATCCGGGCGCAGCAAGGCGAGATCCGCGGGATGCGGGACGAGTACCTTGCCGGCATCAAGGCTGGCTCCAAGGACAAGCAGCAGATGCTCCGGGAGATCGTCGGGCGGAAGCTGTCTCCTGAGCAGACCAGGGAAGCTCTCATCCTCCACCGCTGGCAGCATCGGGATGGCGTCCTGCCGCTGACGGAACTCCAGCAGACGGACCCTGCCCTCTTCGAGAAGATCATCAAGAACGATCCCGAACTAGTCTACGTCAGGAAGGACCACTACGACGCGATCTGGGGGCCGAACGGGACTCTGAGCAACATGCGCCGGCCGGACAAGCTCGGGGAGAACTGGCTGATCAAGCACTGGGACCAGAACACGTCCTGGTGGAAGGCGTGGACGCTGATGCCGGCGGTCTTCCTCCAGCGGTGGATGCGGGACTGGATGACAAATGAAGTCATGCAGATCGCAGAGGGTGGTTTCAATGCAGTGCAGCTCGGCAGTGGATTCAAGGATTCATACAAGTTTTCTCACGCGATACAAAGAGCCTTGAACGGCGACTATTCGTTGCTTCCTACCACTTCGACAAGGCGCGCTTCTGATGGCATGGAATTGACGGCACGTCAGGTCTTCGACAAGCTCCAGCCGCGCGGGCTCGTGGGATCGCCTCTGGTGAGAGACGAGATGTTCCTGGGGACTCAGGAAGCTCTGCGGCTCCAGGGCGTGGCACCTTCGCAGGGAGGCTTCAAGCCGTGGCTTGCTGGCATCCTGCCGCCGATCCTGGGCGGGAACAAGTTCGGCAAGGCGACAGACCACGCCTTGATCCAGGGCGGCTACAAGATGGCTGTCTTCGGAGACAACCACTCCAAGCTCTCGGGCTTCCTGGGCCGATGGCACGGCGGCATGGACATCGACGAGGCGGTCCAGCGGACGGCGGCCGTGGCCTACGATCCCATGCGGACGCTCACGACGTTCGAGCGCCACACGCTCCGCCGCCTGATCCCCTTCTACGCCTGGCAGAAGTTCGCCATCTCCACGACGCTGAAGCAGTATTTCACCAAGCCCGGCGTGGTGACGTGGTGGAACAAGATGCACGACTCCCTGACGAAAGCCCAGGGACTCGACCCGGCGAACATTGAGACCATCCTGCCGGAGTTCTTGCAGGACAACCTCGGCATCCCAGTGGCGCAAAGCCCCGAGGGGCCGAAGTACATGGTGCTCGGGAACTACCTGCCGCTCGGGGAAGTCACCCGGATAGCCCAGGCGCTTCAGGACACCGTGAGCGGCGATCCGAAGGAAGGGAACATCTTCACCTACTGGATGGAGCGGTTCGATCCCTTCGCCAAGCAGGCCATCGAGCAGGTCTTCAACAAGAACTTCTACACCCAGGGGCAGCTGGTGAACATCCCTGGGGAGCATGACGAGATGTTCGGCATCACGATGCCGAAGCGTGTGACTCATGCGGTCAGGGCTCTGGTCCGGGGCTTCAACGAACTGGACCGGCTGAACATCGTGAGCTTCCAGGACTTCAAGGAGTTGCGGGTGGCGCTGGGGAACGCCGCCCCACGCGGACAGGCGCTCGGCTCCAGGAAGGAACTGCCCTGGTGGGAACGGCTCATCTCTGGCGCTTTCGGCGTCACCCCGAGGGCGTACCTTGTGGACGTGCAGGAGCAGACGCGGCACAAGAAGCAGCAGCAGGAGTTCGAGTTGAACCGCTTGAAGGGCCTGCTCCGGAAGCGGGTGGAGGACGACGGCAAGCCGGCCAAGCAGGCTGACATCGGGACGATCCAGGAGTTGATCGCGGAGCAGCTAGCGAAGCAGGCGCGGCGGGAACAAGTGGAGCGGGATTACCGAGTGCCGCTCCTGAGACGATAACATGGCGGTAGTGAAGCGAAGCCCAAGCGAGGAACCCGGAGGATGAATGACATCGGAAGCAAATCTGGAGAAGCGAACGATGGTCCTTGAGCAGACGGTAGCGGTCCTGTCGGAGCGCTGGTCGATGGTCTCAGGACAGGTCGCCGAGGTCAGGTCCGACGTGTCGGCGCTTCGGGAGGAGCTGGTGAACCTGCGGCTGAGCATGAAGTCAGTCACGACTAGGCTGGCGTTGCTGGCAACGCTAGGCATCCCGCTCCTCAACGTGGGGCTGTGGCTCTTGACGAGGCACTTCGTCCCGTGAAGAACAATACCACCGACGCCATCCAGATCGGGGAGCGGCGGTCGAAGCTGCCGACCAAGTGGCTGATCGCGCTCCTGGCCGGGGCCATCGCGGTGGGCGGGTGGATCATGAAGCAGCAGATGGAGCACGACGACCTGCGGGAGCGGGTGCAAGACCTGGAGGAGCGACAGGAGTGGATGTGGGGGAAGCGATGAATCCGCGGCGTCACAAGCGAAAGGACAAGTCCAAGCGGCACCATCATGCGTGCTGGCTGTGCCGTGGTATCCTCCGGGGCAACACGAGATCCAGGATTCCGGTCCGCGATCTCAGGAGGGCCGAAGTATGAATCGACGCGGATGGTTAGGCGCGACCCTCGCGTCCGTCCTTGGGGCGGTCGCGGCGGTGGTTGCGAAACCGATTAGTGCCAACGTCATGAAGCCGTGGATCATCAACGACAGCATCACGGCCTACAATTCCGGTAACACGCGGACCGCGGTCTACGCCTGGAACGGCAAGGACGCCCCCATGGGCAGGCTGGTGTTCAAGGGTTACGCCGAGGAGATGGATGCTATCTTTCCACCTGAGGTAGAGTGGTCGTGATGGGCTGGGGCTGGATCCGGCCGCTCCTCGAAGTCCTGCTACCATTCCTCTTCCGCCGCAAGGAGGCTGCCCGTGCGAAGACTTCCGATCCTGCTCCTCGTGCTGACCGTGAGCACTTCGGTTCTTGGGTGCGCCGGAGGACCCAGAGTGGTTCTGATCCCGCCGATCGTCTACCGGGAGGACGGGACCCCGAGCGACCTCGTGAAGATCGGACCTGACATGGAGGGCTACGTCTACTTCTGGGACGCCGGAGCCTCGGAGTGGGTGCAGTCTCGGAACAAGGTGACGGTACCGGAAGGCTGGTTAGCAGCGCCCGCGCCGCCGCAGAAGGAGAAGTGAGATGCCCAAGGTGATGCTCGACATGCTCTCCAGCAAGAAGGTCTGGAGCGCGCTCATCGGCGTGGCCGCGGTGCTGATCGGCAAGATCGGCTGGAACGTCTCGGACGAGGTGCTCTGGCAGATCGCCGCGATCATCGCCACGCTCATCGGGGCGCAGGGCGCTGCGGATTGGGGCAAGGCCAAGGCACAGATTGAGGCTTCCCCGGGCTCGTAGCCTGGGGGGACCACAGCGACGCCGTCGGCCTCAGCCTCCTGGCTGGTGGGAGGCCGGCGGCCCTTACAACGGAGGCAAGCCATGCCGTTCAAGTCCCAGGCCCAGAGACGGTGGATGCACGCGAAGCACCCGAAGATGGCCGAGAAGTGGGAGAAGCACACGCCCAAGGGCAAGAAACTGCCCAAGCGGAAGCGTAGGACCCGTTGACGACCCCCATCCCTTGGGGTACACCACTTGGCAGAGATGAACCCACCCAAGCTCGCCCTGTGCATCCCCACCCGTGACAGCGTGAAGGCCGAGGCGTTCCGTGGCCTCATGTGGTGCGCCTCCGAGAGCGCCGTCTGGTGGCTGGACACCTTCCCTGGGGCTGATGTCTCCCACTACTTCACGCAGAACTCCCACGTCGCCGAGGCGAGGAGCACCATCGCCAACGCCTGCGCGGAAACTGGCGTGGACTGGATGCTGTGGCTGGATGACGATGCCGATCCCCCACGGGACCTGCTCAAGAACCTGATGGCGTCGGACAAGCAGTTCCTGGCCCCGACCTTCTTTCGGAAGCTGCCGCCGTACTCGCCATGCTGCTTCGAGATCGGGCCCCGGCGGGCGGACGGCAGGTTCGATACGGTGACGTGTGATCCTGACCCGCCGCGCCTCTTCCGGGCGGATGCGACAGGCTTCCACACCGTTCTTATGCACCGTTCCGTCCTGGAGCGTGTACGGGAACGCCTTGGGCCGAAGGCGGCCTTCTTCGAGAAGAACTGGTTCACGGCCGAGGACATCTACTTCTGCATTGCTGCCAAGGCTGCTGGCGTAGAACTCTGGATTGACTCACGCATCGAGGTGAAGCATGTCGGAGCCCACTCCTTCGGAAAGCGAGAGTACGCTGCCTTCCGTGAGCGTCCTGATGGCGTACAACGCCAGAGCGAAGCAGCTACGCAACACGCTAGAGAGTCTGAAGCACTGGCATGGAAGCGATCATGACTGGATAGAGATCGTACTGGTAGACGACTCATCCGAGGATAGAGAGGAGTCGCTGCGAATCCTGGAGGACTTCCCGTTCCGGTTCAAATGGTCCTACTCTGATCGCAAGGGCAGGCACGTCAGGAATCCAGGCATACTCTACAACGGCGCTGCCGCAGACGCCTCGCACGAGATCCTGATGTTGACATGCCCGGAAGTGCTCCACGAGATGGACGTCCTAGGCACAATCAGGACTGACACCAAAGATGGGCACTATCTGGTGTTCGGTTGCCGTACGCTTAAGAGCATCCCAGAGAGCTTCAGTGCCTACCTTGGGCAACCAGAGACGTACGTCGATACCAGCTTCGCCCAAGGCTGGTACCAGCACTCCCGCCACCGGCCGGCGCTCCTGCACTTCTGCTCTGCGATCACCAAGGGCGACTTCCTCAAGTACGGTGGCTTCGACCCCATCTACGACAACGGGGCTGGCTACGAGGACAACGACCTCGTGGAGCAGATCGTCGGTAGACGCATGACGATTCACGTCATCGACCGGCCATTCGTTGCTCACCAGTGGCATCTGCGCCCCGACAACGATGCCATGCTCGACATTCTCACCAGGCGGAACTGGGAATTGTTCCGTCTGAAGTGGGGCTACGATCCGAGAGGATTCGATGTCCACGTCTCCGCCAAGTGATCTCTTCGGCCCGTACTCACCGCTGAAGATCCTGCACCATCCTGGCAGGTTGAAGGGGCTGCGGTGCGGGCTCCAGCCGACACCGGCCCAGGTGCAAATCATCCTCTCAGACATGTGCAACCAAAGCTGCCAGTGGTGCAGCTACAGGGTTGAAGGCAACCCGAACAACGCCATGTTCCCTGATGCCGTGACAGGCTCCATCAACCCGAAACGGATGTTGCACTACGACAAGGTGTTGGAGATCCTGGACGACTGCGTGGAGTTGGGGGTGGCGGCGATCCAGTTGACCGGCGGGGGCGAGCCGACGGTGCATCCCAGGTTCCTGGACGTGCTGCACCAGGTGGCGATCCGGGATCTGGACCTAGCGCTGGTGACGAACGGCGTGAGGCTGACGGAGAACATCATCTGGGCCTTGATGAAGGCGAAGTGGGTGCGGGTGTCCGTGGACGCGGCGACGGCAGCGACCTATGGCCCGATGCGGTCTACGCCGCCAGAGCACTTCGCCAAGGTCTGCGAGCATGTGAAGGCGCTGGCTCTAGCCAAGGAGGTGTCAGGATCGGCTCTAGAGCTCGGCGTGGGCTTCGTAGTCAGCAAAGAGAACTGGCGGGAAATCCTGGCTGGGACGGCTCTGGCGCGGAGCCTCGAAGCAGACAACATCCGGCTCTCGGCGGCCTTCATGCCTGAGGACGAGACGTACCACGCGGACCATTTCGAGGCCGCGGCAGACCTCTGCCGGCAGGCCGTGCAGGAGCATGACGGCCAAGGTGGCTTCAGGGTCTACAACCGCTTCGGCGAACGGCTGGAGGATCTGCGCCAGCATCACCCCGAGTACCGCTTCTGCGGGTACCAGCACTTCACGACGTACATCGGCGGGGACCTGAACGTGTACCGTTGCTGCAACCTGGCCTACAACCCCAGAGGCTTGATAGGGAGCTTGGAACACCAGCGGTTCAAGGACTTGTGGCGGTCAGAGGCGAAGACGGCAGCCTTCAAGGACTTCGATGCGCGAGGCTGCCCGAGGTGCCAGTTCAACGGCATCAACCGGACGATCAATTACGCCCTGGACTCTCACGCGCCGAGTGTGACATTTGTCTGATTTCAAGGCCATCTACAGCGCACTTTTTGCCACTGGCAATTACGGCATCACTGATGGTGCAGAGTGGCGCGAAGGGTTTATCAATAGGCATCTTCCGGGCTTGCCTGCTGGCGCGCATCTCCTTGAGATCGGGCCAGGAAGAGGCCGCTGGCTGAAGGCACTGCTTTGTTCACGTCAGGACCTGCACATCACCACCTGGGACTTGGCGGATTTCCATCACATCCCTGGTGTGGAACACATGGACATCGATTTATCACAGGAGGTGCCTTGCATCCAAGACATAGAGCCATTGGATGTCATCGTTGCCAGCGATGTCCTGGAACACATTCCAGCGAAGCGCTTACCGTTACTCATGGAAATCATGACTGCATTCCGCTGCCCGGCAATAGTGACCGTAGCGAATCATTCCGACATATGGGAAGGCATTGAACTGCACCTTACCAAATGGTCGAGGTTTGGGTGGTCACAATTCTTCCGATGCTGCTGGTCCATCGCCGCACAGGAGTCTGGTCCTATGGGTGGCGCGGCCGGGTTTCTTTTGAGGCCACGGCCATGACGCTCGACTATGCTGCGTTCTGGGAAGGACGGCACAAGGCATCGGATTCATACATGCTTGGTGGGACAGTGTTTGACCACATGATCCAGCATTACGATCTCACTGTTCAGCATGGCTGCGGCTTGCAGGTGACGGAGATCGGTGTCGGACTCGGTCACTGCGTACGTGGTTTCATGGAGCATGGCGCTACAGTGTGCGCTGTGGACGTGTGCCCGGCTGCGCTCTCGGGCCTGCCTGATGGATGCCGTACACTCCTGGTGGATCGCATCCATGAAGCGCCGGAGGCCGATCTGGCCATCTGCCATCTGGTGTTTCAACACATCCCTTTGCATGAAGTCGCTCGCATACTGTCATGTGTGCCATTGAAAGATGGTGGCCTGTTCTGCTTCCAGACGAGCAGCGGACCGGAGAACACACACAGCGATGAAGTATGCGCTGGTTCTGATGGCTACGCGGAGTATACTCGTTCCGAATCTCTCATGGACTGGCTTTGTGCGCTCTGTGGGCTGCGTGTCGTCTGGAAGAGTCTGACTCAGGTCTTTCCTGAGTACGGCACAAGGTGGATGCTTTGGAAGGCTGTGCAGGCATGAACATCGTTCACATCGCGCACTTCGATGCTGCCAGGGCAGGCTGGAACTACTCTCAGGCCGTGAACGCTCTTGGAGACCACAAGAGCCTTCTCATCATCATGGTCGGCACGCCGGCTGCGAACACGGCGCATCTGTGGGCGGAGACGCAGGAGGAAGAGTCGCGGGCGGCGCTCGCGTCAGCGGACGCCATCTTCTGGCATGTCGGCCAGTGGCACGAGGGGCCTCCTGGACCTAAGGGCTACGCGAACACCACTGACGCTGTGAAGTACGACATCACGGACATGCCGTGGTGCCGGGAGTTCTTCACGCCTGACCGATCCATCGTATGGTTCAACGGAAGCCGGAGCCTCAGGACGTGCTCACCTTTCTACCGGCAGAAGTACCGTGACTTCCGGAAGGTGGCAACTACGCCGGATCTATGTCTCCTCTTGAACGCGCACTTCGTCCCGTGTTGCATCGACAGCCGGCTGGACTCAGGAGAGATGGGCCGGCTGCCACCGTACGACAGCAACATCTGCGGCGGGCACTTCGCTGCCTGCGACCAACAGAAGAACAGCGCGGAAATCGTGGGCGTGTTCAAGAGCATGAACCCGCGGATCAATTGGTGCCAGAAGGCGGGGGGCGACTTCGAGATAGCGTTGGAGCAGAAGCGCCACTGCGACCTGGTGGTGGACCACTTCCAAGGGTACTACGGCTGCAACACGATCGAGGCGACGGCGCTGGGGATCGTAGCGGTGAACGGGCTCGCGCCTTCGGTGCGGGACATGCTCGTTGAGTGGTGCGGAGGCGACCTGCCGCCGTGGCCGCAGGCGTCGAACGGGGATGAGCTACGGGCGATCCTCCAGTGGTACCAGCGGGAGCCTGGGCGGGTGGACGCTGACGGCAAGCTGCACCGGGCGTGGTACGAGCGGTGTTTCGGGAACGAGCTCAAGGCCGAGCGGCTCGTTTCTTGGCTTGATGGCGGCGGCGGCGGCGTTGCCGGCGTTGGCGCATTGTGATGTCAATATCATACGCTGCTTTGACAGCAGCTAAGGATTCCAGGATCTTTGGGATCTGCAAAACCAACTGTTCAAGAGCGTACTTGGCACTAACAATGAATTTTAATGAGTTCGGGACTCCCTGGCTGAGTCGATACAATCCGTGTCTTACCGATTGCAGTATCAACTCTATATTCGTAGGTGTGTTGAAGCTGTCTGCACTGGCGGTGAGTGGCGCAAGTGCAGATTCGAGTGCGCTGATGGCAGCTGGGAATTGCTGCTCGATCATGTGGTTCTCCGCTCCTTCAGCCACGCCATCAGGTCTTCGGTGCCTTCCTTGCCGTGGACCCAGTCGTGGAGCTTGTCCAGCTCGCTTTGGGGCTGGGCGGCCAGGTAGGCGTGGCGTTCATCGTCAGTCTGGCAGCCGATGGCCTTCATGCGAACGGCGATCTTCTGGCGGAGGGCCTTCCCATGCTGCTCCTCCCAGTCCTCGGGCGGCATGGTCTCGGTAGGGGCTTCTGCATCTGGAGCCGCCTTCCAAGCCCGGTCTATCTCACCGCTGTCCAGCCACTCCCGGACGCAGGCGTAGTCCGTCCGGTCGAAGGCGTCCCACGGCTTCTTGAGCCGGCGGGAGACCTCGGTCTGGACCCAGGTGATGGGGATGCCAGCCTTCTCAGAGCGTGACTTTACCGCACGCATGGCCGGCCCCTTCCACTTGTCGGAGTCGCCAGGGACGTCCTGGGCGGGCTCTGGATGGGCGGCAGGCTCCTGGGTCTCTGGGGCCGCTTCTGGCGTCTGCGCTGGTCCTGGGGCGGTTGGAGCCGATTCCTGCGGTCGCTGTCCGGCTCCTGGGAGAGCTGGCGGGGGGGGCTCAGGTGAGGAAGCTCCCCCGAAGGTCCCCAGGTCTTCCAGGGCTTGCTCCTTGCCGGCGGTGGCGTGATCGTCCAGGTCGAGCGCCCGGGCCAGTTCCTCGCTCCTCGGGCACTTCTTCAGAGCTCGCTTCAGGACCGTCTTCTCAGCCTGCTCGTCCCACCACTGGACCCAGGCCCCGGCTTGCGAGGAGCCGCTAGGGGCAGCCCGCTGCACCTTGTCGATCTCGGCCCGCACCATCACCCGGACGATGGGCTTGGTGGAGTGCCTCAGCCAGATCGCTGCCCAAGCATGCGTGGTCTCTCCGCGCTCCTGGCCCTTCTTGTGGGTCACGAAGGGCTCGGAACCCTCGTCCCAGTTGAAGATGTCGCCTTCGTGGACCGTCCCGGTGTTGATGCTGGCCACCGCACCCGTGTTGTACGCCAACTTCTCGAGCCCCCGGTAGTTGGTCAGGAGCTGGAGCTTCGCGACGCCGTGATCCTTGAAAGCTACCAGGTGGCAGTCGGAGCCCATGGTCGGCCCCATCCAGAGGCCGAGGCGCGCAGCTTCAACGACGAGGAGCTTCAGGCGCTCCGGGTTGGCCAGGGCTGGCTCCAGGAGGGATGGGTTGCTGGCGATGCAGTCGAACGCTCCCATGGCGAACTTCTTCGCCTTCTCGCGGAGGTTGTCCGGGAGAGAGACGGTCAGCTTCGGCAGGGCGGACTTGAGGATGTTCTGGAGGGCTTCCTTCTTGCGCTCCAGGGGCACCAGTTCAGGCATCTTCTTTTCTCCCTTGATCTCGTTCCAAGAGTCGCATGAGGACATCGTGAGTCTTTTCGTACCGCTTCAGTGGCGCTTCAAGTTGAGGCCAATCTGTTTCGGTTCCTGCATCCTGTCTCAAAATCCACGCACCTTGCGCGAACCATGCTTGCTCAAGCATGCACTGCAATCGGTGCATGAAGGTTCTGGCAGCAGCGTTCCGTTGCTGGTCCTTGGGTGGCACTGGTGGGACTTTAGGCACTGGCGATTTCCTGGATCTTGGTCAGGGCCTTGCGCATGGAGATCCGGTCGCGCTCCAGTGAGCGGAGCATGGCGGCGAGCCTCGTGATGGGGTCGCTCTTGGGCGGGCGTGGGGCCGAGGGCTTGCCATCCTTCGGAGGGTGCCCGGTGCTCTTCCAGGACCGTTTGCCGCCACGGCCGTAGTACAGGGCCAGGCCGGCGATGGTGATCCCATTCTTGTTGCCGGCGGCCGTGATCTCCTCGTTCGACGCCTTGGGGTTGGCCTTCAGGTGGGCCTTCACGAACTCCACGTTGGTCATCTTGCTTCGCTCCTCCTGAGCACCCTGAAGGTGGACTCCTTCACGATGTGCTCCTTCTTGGTCTGCTCTTTGTAGGACCAGCGGACACCGTTCGGGAGGACGGCCGTCTCAGCCGAGCCGATCGCCTCCCGGATGCGGTTCTTCAGTTCCGTCTCCTCGAACTTCAGTTGCCTGAGCAGGCCGTCCAGCTCCTGCAACCGATCATCCATCGTAGTGAACGCCCCATCCAGGGCGACCAGCTTGCCGGGCTCAGGCTCCCAGAGCTTGCCGAGGGCGTGGGTGCAGGCTTCTGTCCCGTCCACTGGGTAGGGCTCCCTAGCCTCGACCCGTCGCCAAAACTCCTCGACGGCTGGCACGAGCTTGTCTTCGATGTAGCGGTCGTCCCGTTCGATCCAGGCCCAACGGAACTTCATCCCGCCGATGCCGCCGGCCAGGATGGCGATGGCCCCGTACTTGAGACCCGTGACCGCAAGCTGATGCTGGACCTGCGCCCAGTAGTGCTCTGGCGGGCCTTCCTCCCAGCCCATGAGGGTGCCGGAAGTCTTGCACTCCAGCACTCCAACGTCGGCCCCTGTCTTGCGGATGAAGAAGTCCGGCGTGCATCCCAGGCGTGGCCACCGAAGAGATCGCAGAAAGTGACCAGGTCCACGATCTTGCACCGCAAACGCTTTCGCTTCCGAGAGGAACCGCTGAGAAACCCAGTCCTCCAAGGCGTTGCCGAGCTTGATGGACTCGACGCCGCTGAGATCATCCCGTTCCTTCTCGCCGATGGCTAGGAGGTAGAGATCCCAGATCGTGCGGCCGAAGAGAGGCTTGCCCGTGACGACGATGTAGGAATCGCCGCTACCTGTCACGCCGTCGTGGGCGGCCAGCCATGCGTCGCGGTCGGTGATGTGCGGACCGATGGTGTAGGGCGCTTCACTCAAGCTCGCTTCACCTCCAGTTTGACAACTTCGACGTTGAATCGCTGGAGCCCTCTCGTGCCGTCGATCTGGCTGATGATGAAATATGGCGTCTTGATCGCCAGGAGCGGAACTGCCGCATCGGTCTTCAGCGTGAACTTTACGATATAGGCTCTGATCTTACGCTTCATGCTTCACACTCTCCCCCGCGCCAGTTGGGCGTCTGAATGCCGGCTTCGCCATCCTGCCGCACTGCGCCAGTCCATCGCATTGCGCACTCCGCCCAGAAAGGCATATCCTGTCTTTCTGAATTCAGACTTATGAGACAGTCAACGCCCATAAACCAATACAAAGACCCAATAACCCACGCCCACGGCGACAACGAGAAACTGTGTACAATCACTAGAAGTAACACGAGACCAGGACCAATGACTGACCAAAACATAGCCCCGATCAACAAGCACAACACTACGAGTCGGGCTGCTCCTTGCAACACTGCCAGGGCCACACCAATGAACCATCCAATGCAATAACATGCAGCTATACAGAGCTGTAGTATTAAGACGTAGCACCGTAGCTTGGCAATACGCAAATGACGTCTCGCTATTAGCATGTGCCGGCTTCCCCCGCGCCAGCGTTGCACGCCCCTCCCCTTGGGCCTGTCTGTACGGGCAGGCAGGCAACCCTCGGTGAGCGTGCAGGTTCGGTGACGCGGGGGCCTCGGAATACAAGAGCCGGCTGGCTCGCCTTGGAAAAGTTGAAGAGAGGAATCGAGTGGAGATGCGACGAACCAGCCGGCGTTGAAAGATGCCAGCCCCGCCCGGCCTCTGCGCGGAAGGTATCGGGTGACGGACGAGACTGGCGACCGGCAGCACACGCCGCCGGTTGAGATGAAACGGCCCACTGGTGAGTCTCGGCGCAGGCCGGAGCAGTTCCGGTGATGGCCCATCCCCGCCGAAGCGGGGTCTCCGAGACCTTCACCGGCCGGAGCTGAAGCCTGTGAATCGCTATCACCAGCGGACCGGAATTGTGCGATCATCGTGGCTTCCCTCTGCACGCCGGAGCCTTGCCGCCTGGCGCGCGCTTCCTGCGTGGCTTATTCGGCTTGCCGTCGTCGTAAGTGTAGATCACGAGCACCATACCGCCGGAAGAATCTGCTGTCATGAACCTTCTTTCGTCACCCATGAACGACAAGTTTCCGTCCCGCTTGGACAGCCAGTGCCACCGCTTGATCGTGCGCTTCATGGCTTGACCTCCTGCGCCCTGGCCCGGATCGCGGCGGCGATCCTCGCCGTGAACGTATTGCCGGGCCAGTCGTCTACGATCATCGCTGCCTCCTCGAACGCCTCCCGGCGGGCCTGGGCAACGGCGGCATCCTGATCCTCCGGCTCCCGCTCGTGGCGGGCGATGGCTTCCTCCACGCACTCCATGCTGTGATGGGTGCGCTGGACCAGCAGCTCCAGCGCCTCGGCCAAGTCCTCTCGAACAGTGCTCATGGCGTCTCTCCATGCAGCTTCCGGAGCGCGGAGCGGAGACTTTCCACGTTCTCCGGCGAGGTGAAGCTGACCACGGCGTAGGCCCTACGGACAACGTCATCCAGTGCCGCCGGGTCCAGGCCGGCGAGGGCATTCGTACACGCCATGCCGCGCAAACTCTCATCGGACATCAGCGCGATGAATCGCCTCGTGTCCGGCCGAAAGATGCGGTCGAAACCGGCCTGGTCCCGCTCGACGGTCCACGGCTCGCCGTAGGATGGTATGCTCATGGCGTCTC
>Ga0209341_10003298_pt1 | contig 15114 bp, 18 predicted proteins | sample RifCSP13_2_FD_184020 | JGI IMG/M metagenome (GOLD analysis project Ga0209341, IMG submission 184020) | Soil microbial communities from Rifle, Colorado - Rifle CSP2_sed 13_2 (SPAdes) (version 2) | ecosystem: Environmental > Terrestrial > Deep subsurface > Rock core/Sediment | place: Rifle...
GTGTCCCGTCCCGCGACGCGACGGTCGTGGCCCGCCTCCGCGCCGCTGGAGCCATCCTGCTCGGCAAGACGAACACGCCGGAGTTCACCTGGTCCGATGCGACGGACAACGACGTGTATGGCCGGACGTCGAACCCCTACGACCTGACCCGCACACCGGGCGGCAGCAGCGGCGGGGCGGCGGCGATCGTGGCGGCTGGTGGGTCACCGCTCGACATCGGCAGCGACAGCGGCGACAGCATCCGGCACCCGGCCCACGTCTGCGGCGTGGCGGGCATCAAGCCGACACAGGGGCGCGTCCCACGGACCGGCCACACGCCGTCGTATCGGGGCATCGTCGGATCGTGGACGCAGCTCGGCCCGATCGCTCGGGCGGTCGACGACCTCGCGCTCGTGCTGCCCATCATCGCCGGCCCGGACGGCGAGGATCCCCACGTCGCACCGGTGGCGCTGCGCGAGCCACGCGACGTCTCGATCCCGGGCCTCTCGGTCGTCTTCTTCACCGACAACGGCGTCCACACGCCCACACCGGAGACGATCGAGACCGTGAGGGCGGCCGCCCGCGCGTTGGCGGACGCGGGCGCACACGTCGACGAACGACTGCCGCCGGGCCTCGACGAAGCTGCCGAACTGTGGTCCAGGCTCGTGCGTGCCGACGGCTACGCCTGGCTGCGGCGCCTGCTCGAGGAGGCCGGCACGGAAGGGGAGGGCACGTACTCGTCGTGGCTGCCGGACGAGAAACCGGTCCCGGCGGCGGAGCTGACCGCCATGCTCGATCGCGTCGATGATGTCCGCTCGGGTCTACTCCGCTTCATGCGTGACGTGGACCTGATCGTCTGTCCGGTCATGCCGCAGCCCGCCGTTCCTCATGCCGGCACCAGGTCGGACCTGGACGTGACCGACACGTACAGCGAAACCCACAACATCACCGGCTGGCCGGCGGTGGTCGTCCGCGCAGGGACCTCACCGGAGGGCCTGCCGATCGGCGTCCAGCTCGTCGCACAGCCCTGGCGGGAGGATGTCGCCCTGGCGGCGGCGAAGTCGATCGAGACCGCACTTGGCGGCTGGCAGCGGCCACCGATCTGACATCGTCGGTGCATCGGCGACCCGACGTCAGTCGATCGACCGCAGGCCGCGGCAGTCGATCGGCCGACCCGCGGCGTACTGGCCCTCGAACTCCTCGTGGACCGCGAGGAGATCCACCTCGAAGGCGAAATAGTGGCGACCCTCACCGGACCCGTCGGGGAGCACGCACACGGCGTGCGGGACGGGCTCGCGCCCATCCAGGGGATGCAGGTGGTAGCCCCGGCGACCGCCGTTGACGAGATCGACGAAGTCGTAGTCGTAGCGGACGCGAAGCCAGCCGAGAGACGACCGTCGCCACCACTCCTGGTAGCGGAAGCGGACCTCGTCGGGGAGCCTCGGCTCGCCGAGCTGACCTGGGACGACCAAGTCCACGACCAGCTTCCGAACCCGTTTGTTCGCGCCCAGATCTCGAGCGGAGGCCCGGCCGAGTCGATCGAACCGGGCGTACAGGCCGTCGCGACGCTGGTTGAAAGCGTGGGCCGATAGAGGCCTCACACGCCGATCGCCTCGACCTCTCGTGCAGGGGTTAGCTCGCGCTGCACGTCGGCATCGGGCTCGACCGTCATGGAGGATGGCACGACGCGCTCCGGCTCGAGGAGGCCCATGACCGCTCGGACTGGGATCCGATACGTGCGTTCCGAAAGCTTGACCGCGTAGAGGCGACCCGTCGCGATGTAGTTCAGGATGGTGGACGGATGGAGGCTCGCCATCGCGGCCACCTCGTGGGGCGAGTAGAACGACTTGGTGAGCTCCACGTCCGGCACTCCTAACTTCGTGATACGACAGGATACCGGATATGAAGAAGTTGTCAAGTCAGGGAGTCTCCCCCGAGTGGTACCGACAGAGCGCCACGGTGTAGCATGAACAGCACAGAGTGTGCAGTCTTGTGTATGGTGAGGGAATGCCGAACAAGTCGAACCGCGTCAACGTTCTCCTCGACGAGGAACACGCCGCCAAGTTGTTCCGCCTCGCCGCGCGTACCTATGTCAACCCTGGCACGATCGCTCGGTCGCTCCTGTCCACGGCACTCGACCAGGCAGATCCCGATCCCGGCACGGTGACCGCACTGCTCGATGCGATCCCGAACGCCTACGAGCGAGCACAGCAAGGGCTCCGCGAAGCCCGTCTGGGTCAGGGTATCCGGCTCGAGGACCTGTAACCCCGTGGCGGCCGTCGTCCTCACGCTGACAGCCGTCGCCGACCTCGAGCGTCTGACCACGACCCATAGCCTTCCCGCAACGACGCGTGATCGCGTCAAGTCCTCACTCGGGCCGCTGACGACCTTTCCGTTGCTCGGCCCGCCGCTGACTGGCCGCTGGCAAGGGTTCCGCTTCATCCTCGGACCGTGGTCCTGGATGCTGCTGGTATACGCGTATGACGAAGAGACCGACCAGGTCTTCGTCGTCACGATCCAGGACGCACGATCCGCGGAGTCAGCCACGTCGCAGAAGTGAGGCCGGCGCCACGCGTCACGAGCGTCGTGCGCGCGCTTACTTCGGACGGGCCTGGTAGGCCACCCACGCTGCATGCGCTTCGTCGGGCGTCATCGCCCGGATCTCGTCCTCGCCCAGACCCACCGTGAGGAGCAGCCTCTGGACGAGCCAGCCGGGGATCGTCTGTGCCTGCGGGGGAGGGGGCTCGGACGCGCGCGCTACTCCCCGCACCACCTCCCAGAACGGGTCTTCGCTCGTCCGCAGCTGGTCGCGCAGGATGTGCTTGAAGAGGGCGACGCCGATCTCATCGCCGAGGCTGTGCGGAACCTTCGTGCGCAGCGTCGTCCCGTCGGGAAGGTCCTTGCGGTAGCGCTGGTGATCGCCGGTCCGCCTGTGTCCGCGCGCGAGATTCGGCTCCTCGATCCAGCCGTCGCGCTCCACGTACGTCTGGAGGTCCCCGAAGGTCGCCACGTGGGACCGGTCACGAGCCAGCGAAGGCGAGAGGAGGCTCCTCCGCGACGGGCGTGGCGAACAGCATCGCCTCACGCTCGCCGTCGTTCTCCGCAACCATCAGTCGGAAGATCCAGGGCAGTCGTTCGACCATGTTCGGAGCGGAACGCAACCGTGCGTCGTCGCCGAGAAGGACCAGCAGGTGGTCGATCTCGTCAAGGAGGTCTGCCTTGGCATCCGCAAAGGTGCCGCCTCGTCCCCAGATCGCGAGTTCCGGGAGCCAGACCGCCACGGAGGAGGCCTCGAACAGCACCTCCGGGGCGAACTCGTAGTGGCGCACGAGCGCCTTGAAGTCCTCCTGCGAAAGCAGGACAGCGGGGTCCGCCCGGCGACGCACGATACGCGTGGGCAAGTGCGCCAAGGCGTGGTCGTAGAGGTCCGCCAGGTCGGCGCGTGCCCGGGAATAGGTGATCTGGTTCATACGTGGAGCATCCACCCGCAGTGGCGAGTTGTCAACTAGTACAAGTAGTACAGGTAGCCATGAAGGCCTGTGGATTCGCGTGCCCAGCGATCGTCAACCTTCTCCCATCCGTGCTTGAGCGACTTGAAGGGCGTTCGATGCGCCCGCTCGCCCTCGCCATACTGCTCGACGGCGCTGTCGTGCGTCTTGAGCCAGGTCTCCTGCGCCTTCTTCGGGGACCGCCGCGGGCGGGGCAGGGGAGCGTCAGCCGACCTGCGCAGCCGATCGCACCGATGGCAACGGTCGGGCATGTCGGCGCGCGACAATGTGGAGGTGCTCCGCGGCTATGTGGCGGGCTACGTACGAGGTGACCCATGTCGAGATACGCGCGCAGCATCCACATCGAAGCGCCGGCGGCGGATGTCTGGGCGGCGATCGTGGATGTCGAAACATGGCCGGCGTGGGCGTCGCAGTTCAAACACCTCGAGCGGCTCGATGCGGGTCCGCTCGCGCCAAGGAGCCGCGTGCGCGTCAGGCCGAAAGGTATGCCGGGGGCGGTCTGGCAGGTCACCGACTACGAGGAGGGGCGATCCTTCACATGGGCGTCGTCGCTCGCGCCCGGCGTGCGTATCACCGGCGGCCACGTCGTGACGCCCGATGGCAACGCTACGGATGCGGAATTCTGGCTCGAGGCGAGGGGCGCGCTCGGCGCGCTGCTGACCCCGTTGTTGCGACGCACGGTCTTCAGCCGCAACACGGGGAGCGCTACCGAGGGGCTGAAGAGCTACATGGAGAAGCGTGGTCCCGCTTCCGTGCCTTGACGGGCGCAGAACGCCTCTCTGGGCCGGCCCGCTACCAGGCGTACTGGGATGAAAGCTACGATCGGCAGCGGAGGACCACCTCGTGACGACCACCACGATCACCGCAGAGCCGGGCGTGCCGTACATCGAGATGACCCGTGAGTTCGATGCGCCGCGCGACCTCCTGTTCCGCGCCCACACGGATCCGGAGCTGCTCGTGCAATGGCTCGGGCCACGTCGGCTGACGATGACCATCGACCGCCTGGAACCCCGAGATGGCGGCACCTGGCGCTACACGCTCCGCGACACCGACGGCACGGAGTACGGGTTCCACGGCGTCTACCACGGCACGCCGTCGCCGGACGGTATCGTCCAGACGTTCGAGTTCGAGGGCGCACCGGGGCACGTATCGCTGGACTCGCTCGTGCTCGAGGAGCGCGACGGTCGAACGTTGCTGCGGGGCCACTCCGTCTTTCAGTCGGTCGAGGACCGCGATGCCATGATCCAGAGCGGCATGGAGACCGGTGTCAACGAGTCGATGGACCGCCTCACCGAGCTTGTCGCCCGACTCGCGACGGACCAGCCATGACGGACCAACCGCCGACCTCCATGGCAACGGTGATCGCAGGCATGACCATGTCGCTCGACGGCTTCGTGACCGATCCGAGCGGCAGCGTGGATCGCCTCTATCCCGATCTGGCGGCCCTCCAGGGCACCGCCTACATGAACGCCCTGATCGAGGAAACCGGCGCCGTCCTCATGGGTCGACGGGCGTTCGAGATGGCGGACGACCCGGACTGGTTCGTCGGTAACTACGAGTTCCAGGTGCCCATCTTCGTGCTGACCCACGAACCACCGCGTGTCGCTCCGAAGCAGGACGAGCACCTGACGTTCACCTTCGTGACCGACGGCGTCGAGTCGGCTGTCAGCCAGGCGAAGGCGGCCGCCGGTGACAGGGCGGTCACGGTCGTGGGCGGTGTCGACGTGATCCGCCAGCTCCTGCGGGCCGGCCTCGTCGACGAGCTCCGGATGGATGTCATGCCGGTGCTGCTCGGCGGCGGCCTCCGGCTGTTCCCGGACGGCGGCCTCGAGTCGCTTCGACTCGAGAGGATCGGCGTCGAACACGTCGGGGCGAGGACCAGCCTGAGGTTCCGCGTCATCAGGCCGGTCGTCGAGAACCACGCGGCCGCGGCGACCGAGTCGTGAGGCGACCGTCGCGAGTGCCGGAGGTCGAACCCGAAGCACCGCGCCTGCGCAAGGTGTCGACGCAGGACCTGGGCGTGCCAGAGGTGGCGGCCATCCGCGAGTTGCTGGAGGCTGCATTCGGGTCTGACGAGGAGGAGCGGTTCACCGACGACGACTGGGACCATGCGACAGGCGGTGTCCATTTCGTGCTCGAACTCGACGGCGAGGTCGTCGCTCACGCCTCCGTCGTCGAGCGAGAGCTGCATGTCGACGGGCGCCCGCTGAGAACCGGCTATGTCGAGGCCGTCGCGACCGCGCCCGACCGCTGGGGAGCAGGCTTCGGCTCGATGGTGATGACGGACGTGACGACCTTCATCCGCGGCCGGTTCGAGCTCGGAGCGCTCGGGAGCGGCCGCCACGGGTTCTATGAGCGCCTGGGTTGGCTGACCTGGACCGGGCCGTCGTTCGTGCGAACGGCCGACGGCCCGCACCGGACACCCGACGACGATGGCGACATCCTGGTGCTCCCGACCCCGTCGTCGTCGCCGCTCGACGTTGCCGCGCCGATCAGTTGCGAATGGCGTCCAGGGGACGTCTGGTAGGGAAGGGAGTGAAGGCATGAAAGCCGTTGTCCAGGACCGGTACGGGCCTCCCGAGGTTCTGCGAGTCGAAGACGTCGAGCGGCCCGTGCCCAAGGACGACGAAGTCCTGATCCGGATCCGCGCCACGACAGTCACCCAGACGGATACACACGCCCGTGCAGCCCATCCGTTCTTCTGGCGCTTCTTCGGCGGTCTCCGCCGGCCGAAGTGGCGGACGCTCGGCGTCGAGCTGGCGGGCGAGGTCGAAGCCGTGGGCGCAGCCGTCAGCCAGTTCCACGTGGGTGACCACATCTTCGGCAGTCCTCCGAGTTTCGGCGCACACGCCGAGTTCATCTGCCTGCGGGAGAGTGCCCCGCTGGCGCACAAGCCGGCCGGCATGAGTTTTGAGGAGGCCGCCGCGGTCTGCGACGGAGCGACCCAGGCCCTGATGACGCTGCGAACGGCCGATGTCCAGGAAGGCCAGCGGATCGTCATCTACGGTGCGTCCGGATCCCTCGGCACGGCGGCGGTGCAGCTGGCCAAGCACATCGGCGCCCACGTCACGGCGGTGTGCAACACCAAGAACGTCGAGCTCGTGCGATCGCTCGGCGCCGACGAGGTCATCGACTACCTCGAGGAGGACTTCACGAAGAACGGCCAGACCTACGACGCGATCATCGACGCCGTCGGCAAGTATTCGTTCCTCCGGGGAAGACGCTCGCTGAAGCGAGGCGGGGTCTATGTCCCCACTGACCTGGGGCCGTTCATGCTCGAGACGATCGTCATGCTGCTCGCGACCCGGTGGGTCGGCGACAAGCGGGTGAAGATGGCGATCGCTCGACGCAACAAGGATGACGTCCTCTTCCTCAAGGAGCTCATCGAGGCGGGGAAGTTCCGAGCGGTCATCGACCGGCGCTACCCGTTGGAGCAGGTGGTCGAGGCGCACAGCTATGTCGAGACGTGGCAGAAGACAGGAAACGTCGTCCTGACAATCAGCGGCGACCGCGGGACCCAGGCAGACCCAGATACTTGATCGTGTCGCCGTAGGGAAGTGAACCCCATGAGAGCTGTTGTCCACGACAGGTACGGGCCGCCGGACGTTCTGCGACTCGAGGAGGTCGAGCGGCCTGTACCCAGGGACGACGAAGTCCTCGTCAAGATCCATGCCACGACGGTCAACCGGACCGACACCGGATTTCGCAGCGCCGAGATGTTCCTCAGCCGCTTCTTCACCGGTCTCCGCCGCCCGAAGCGGAGGATCCTCGGCATGGAGCTGGCCGGCGAGGTCGAGGCAGTCGGCGCAGCCGTCAACGAGTTCGAGGTCGGTGACGAGGTCTTCGGCGTCATCGGCTTCGGCGCACACGCGGAGTTCGTCTGCGTGCGGGAGAGCGCCCCGCTGGCGCACAAGCCGACCGGCATGACCTTCGAAGAGGCTGCAGCGGTCTGCGACGGAGCGAGCCTCGCGCTGGCATGCCTCCGAACGGCAGATCTTCGGAAGGGGCGGAGCATCCTCATCTACGGCGCCTCTGGATCCGTCGGAACCGCAGGGGTGCAGCTGGCCAAATACTTCGGTGCCGACGTTACTGCGGTGTGCAACACCAAGAACCTCGAGCTCGTGAGATCGCTCGGAGCCGACGAGGTCGTCGACTACACGCAGGAAGACTTCACCAAGAACGGCAAGACGTACGACGTCATCTTCGACGCGGTCGGCAAGCACTCGTTCAGGCGGTGCAGACGCTCACTGAAGCCGGGCGGGACCTACAGCGAAACGGACCTCGGGTTCCTGTGGCACGTTCCTCTACTGGCCTTGTTGACGCGGCTGATCGGAGACAAGAGGGTGAAGCTCGGGATAGCTCGATACACGAAAAAGGACGTCCTCTTCCTCAAGGAGCTCATCGAGGCTGGGAAGTACCGGGCGGTCATCGACCGGTCCTACCCGCTGGAGGACGTGGTCGAGGCGACGAGGTACGTCGAAACGGAGCAGAAGACGGGAAACGTCGTCCTGACAGTCAGCGGCGACCGCGGGACCTGAGCAGGCCGTCGCAGTCGCCCGGACGTGACGCGCACGGTCGTCACGTACACTCGCAACTGACCTACCGCCAGATCCACGAGCGGGGAGGGGAGTGTGACCCAGCCGACCCTGACGCCTCGAGCGTTCGCCCAGAAGTGGCACGACAACGAGACGAAGGAGAAGGCCGCCTCCCAGGAGCATTTCATCGACCTGTGCCGGATGCTCGGCGAGCTGACGCCCAACGAAGCGGACCCGACCGGCAGCGTGTATGCCTTCGAGAAGTACGTCCCCAAGGCCGCCGGCGGCGACGGCTTCGCCGACGTCTGGAAGAAGGACTTCTTCGGCTGGGAGTACAAGGGCAAGCGCAAGGACCTGAAGGCGGCCTACGTCCAACTGCTCGGCTATCGCGAGGCGCTCAGCAACCCGCCGCTCCTCGTCGTGTCCGACCTCGACACGATCGAGATACGGACCAACTTCACCGGCCTCAGCCCAAAGCTCTACACCGTCACCCTGGACGACCTGGCCGCCGACGACCCATCGGACGCGCTCGCCATCCTGCGCGACGTTTTCACGGCACCCGAGGAGCTCCGACCCCGCATCGAGCCCGCCCAGATCACCGAAAAGGCCGCCCGCCACTTCGCCGAGCTGGCCCAGAGCATCGAGGCCCGAGGCCACCACCCGGAGGCCGTCGCCCACTTCCTCGATCGCATCCTGTTCACGCTCTTCGCCGAGGACGCTGGCCTGCTCCCGAAGAGCATCCTCCAGCGCGTGTCGGCGGCCTCGAAGGGCCGCTCGGACGTCTTCTCGACCTCGCTCGGCGAGCTGTTCTCGAAGATGAGCCAGGACGGCGGCCTGTTCGGGACCGAGGAGATCGACTGGTTCAACGGAGGCCTGTTCGACACCGGTGACGTCATCTCATTGACCGGCACGGAGATCACGACACTCCTCGAGGTCAGCAGGCTCAACTGGGCGCTCATCGAGCCCGCGATCTTCGGCACCCTGTTCGAGCGTGGCCTGGACCCCGAGCAGCGCGCCCAGCTCGGGGCGCATTACACCGACCGCGACGCCATCTGGGGCCTCGTCGAGCCCGTCATCATGCGCCCGCTCCGACGCGAGTACGTCGACATGCAGTCGCGCGTGACCCAGCTCGTCCTGTCCGGCCGGAAGATCACCAAGGCGACCCGGCCGGAGGAGAACCCCCAGGCGGTCTTCCGCGCCTTCCTCGATCGACTCCGACGGGTCCGCGTGCTCGATCCCGCGTGCGGCTCCGGCAACTTCCTCATCGTCTCGCTGTGGGCCCTCAAGGACCTCGAGTTCGAGGCCATCCTGTGGGGCTCACTCGTCCTTCAGACGCCCCAGGAGATTCCGCACATCGGGCCCGAGGTCGTTCTCGGCATCGAACTCAACGCCTACGCCGCCGAGCTTGCCCGCGTGACCATCTGGATCGGCGAGATCCAATGGATGATCCGCCACGGCCTGGGCTATCGACGCAACCCGATCCTCCGTCCGCTCAACCAGATCGAAAACCGCGATGCCCTCCTCGACATGACCGACCCCTCGAAGCCGCAGGAAGCCCGCTGGCCCGAGGCCGAGTTCATCGTCGGGAACCCGCCGTTCCTGGGCAATCGGTTCTTTCGGCGCAACCTCGGGAACGAGTACACGGAGGCGCTCTGGTCAGTCTTCGATGACCGCCTTCCGCACTCGTCCGACCTCTGCTGCTACTTCCACGAGAAGGCGCGCGCCCAGATTCAGTCCGGGCGCACCGGTCGAGCCGGACTCCTCGCTACTCAAGGCATTCGGGGTCAGGCCAACCGCCGCGTGCTGGAGCGCATCAATCACTCTGGTTCCATCTTCTTTGCCCGATCCGACGAACCCTGGGTGTTGTCCGGAGCCGCGGTGCACATCAGCTTCGTTGGCCAGGACAACGGACGCGATCTGGATCGGTCACTCGACGGACGAGCTGTGCCGGCCATCAATCCTGACCTGACCTCCGGGACCGATCTGACCACGGCTCGACGACTCCCCGAAAACGCGAATACCGCCTTCATGGGCGACATCAAGGTCGGGCCGTTCGACATCGACGGGGCCACGGCTATTCGATTTCTCGCTCAGCCGAACCCTGATGGTCGCTCGAACGCCGATATCGTCCGCCCATGGGTCAACGGCCTTGACCTCACCCGAAGACCACGAAACATGTACATCATCGATTTCGGGCTCGACATGTCGGAGCAAGAAGCAGCCCTCTACGAAGCGCCGTTTGAGTACGTTCTTCGCGAGGTCCGTCCGATTCGCCGGACGAATGTCGCCGCATGTTGCCGAGACCGATGGTGGATCCACCACAACGCGCGACCCGAGATGCGCCGAGCCCTGCGAGGTCTGGATCGGTTCTTGGCGACGCCGCGACTGACCAAGCATCGTCTGTTCGTATGGCTAGATCAGAGTGTCCTGCCCGACAGCCAAGTCATCGCGATCGCGAGAGACGACGACTACAGCCTCGGAGTATTGCAGTCGCGTCTGCACGAGGTCTGGGCCCTCGCCATGGGTAGCCAGCTAGAGACGCGACCCCGTTACACGCCAACATCGACGTTCGAGACTTTCCCGTTCCCGCGACCTACGGACGAGCAGCGCGGGAGGGTAGGGGAGGCGGCTTACCGACTCGTCGAGCTGCGCGACGGCTGGCTCAACCCGCCCGGCCTCGATCCCGCCGAACTCGACAAGCGGACCCTCACCAACTTGTACAACCAACGACCCACCTGGCTCGACCACGCCCACGCCGCCCTCGACGCCGCCGTCTTCGCCGCCTACGGCTGGCCCACCGACCTCCCCGACACCGAGATCCTGGAGCGCCTCCTCGCCCTCAACCTCGAACGCGCCGCCGAAGGATAGGGCAATTCTGGAGTTGCCCTGGTCAATCGCTGGACAGACCTCGGAGGGCTTCGCCGGCCGCCTCGATAGAGTCATCAACGGCCTCGACGATCCCTTGGTAGGCGGCAATACCCTCTGCCGCACTCGACGCCAGCAGGAACCCCGGTCTGAGGTCGGTCGTGTTCTTCACTGTAGTTCGCAGGTGCTCATCGATGACGCGCTCGCGGAGGATGATCAGGCGGGTTTGAGCCGCTTCCATCCGAGATTGGTTCTCGCCCGACCAGCTGAACGGCCAAGGACCCTCGCCTTCGTGGTAGTCCGTCATCCGGTCGTACCACAGCGTCGTGAGCGCGCCCTTCCAGTCGGCGATCGCGTCCATGATCTCGAGCAGGGTCGCGCGCTGGAACGTGTCGCGGTCAATGCGGCGGTTGTCGGCGCGTTTCTCCTTGTCGAGCGTCGCTTCTCGTCGGCCACGGATCATCTCGACCACGATCGGTGCCGCCGTGGCGATGATGCCACCGATGATGACTCCAATGAGGGCGTCGCTCATGGGCGCGAGTCTACGCCCGTGCGAGGGTCAATCGACACCGTGTGTGGACGAGCCGCGGGACGGGCCCGTCACACCGTGCTTGTTACATAACTTCCATTATCGGCAGTATGCATGACCCACGTACACCTTGGTGGTGAGAGAACCCTGCTTCACCGCGGCTCGAGGGCTGAGATGTCGACTCCCTGCGCCTGGAAGTGCGTTGTGACGGCCCTGAGGATCGCCTCCGCAGCCTCGTGAAGGCGCAGTACCTCGGAGTGCTCGTAAGGCGGCTCGAGCGGATCCGGGTATCGGGCGCCCGGGAACGCCGCCGACAGCGCAACGAGATCGACCGCGAGGTCGGTGATGCGGACTCCGTCAGGAACTCTCTGCGCCAGGAGGATCAGGTCGTGCGTCCTCGGCGGCTCGGTGCCATCCAGCGCGATGGCGGCCTTCAGGGCCTTCTCGGCGGCCTGCTGGGCGAGCTCAGCGGTCTCACGCGGGGGCAAGGCAGGATCGCCCAGGATGGCGGCCGCCGTCAGGAGATCGCCGAGGGCGATCCGTAGCCACCAGACGGCGTAGTCGGTACTGTCAGGGGCGTCCATAGATCGTCCGACCCTCGGCGAGCGCCCAATGGACGACGCCCCTGGGCCGCCCGTGGGAGCCGGCGATCTCATCAGCGGTCGACACGACGATGTCTATCGAGATCGGCAGATCGGCGAGCCCCCGACGGATGCCGATCCTTGCCTCGCGCCGGTTCGATACCTCGTCGACGACGACGAGGAGGTCGTAGTCGCTATCGTCTCGGGCCGTTTTCCGAGCCCGGGAACCGAAGAGCACGATCCGTGCTGGGTCCGCGATCCGGACGATGCGGCCAACGATGGCAGGCAGCCATAGGTCCCCCTCCAGGACCACACTCCTGGACGCCTCCGGCTCCGAGAGATAGGGCGCGCTAACCTCGCGGACCTGGGCCGATCGCTCCGCCCGCGAGCGGTGCACGGCGGCGACGATCTGCGAGGTCGACAGCTCCGTGTGGGTGCGAGTCTCCGCGGTCGGCGCCGCGATGCCGCCCCTGACGACATTCGTCAGGTCATCCTCGTCGATCACGTGCTGCGTTCCGATCTTCCAGGCAGTCAACTTCCCGGCGCGGATCCAGCGCCTGATCGTCTCGGGGTCGCGGCCGACCAATCTGGCCGCCTCGGGTACGGTGATCATTGTTGCATACTACAACATCCCGATCAGCAGACGCTGCGGTCCGGCCCGAGCCGCCCCTCCCCCACCAGCGCGGTCACGGCCACCCAGGGGTACCGCGACCCTTGAATGCGCAGATCGCGAGGATCTGCCGGATGAAACCGCGGCGCAGGCGCGCATCGTACCGGTCCCTGTCAGGGCCGATGCCCGCCGCACGTCCAGGAGGCGCTCCCGATGTCCGTCCCGCGTCCCGCCCGCCCCCGCCACCTCGTCGCCGCGGTGGCGGCCACGTTACTCTTCGCTGCCTGCTCGTATGGCGCAGGCGGCGTCTCATCCACCTCGAGCGGCCCGGTCACGCCGGCCCCCGCCGCCTCCGCCGGTGGCGGAGGATACGGCGGCGGCTATGGCGGCGGGGGGGACGACTACGGCACGAACCCGCCCGCCTCCCCGGCCGCGAGCGAAGGCGCCGGGTCAAACGTGCTGACGATCGCCGAATCTCCGACACTGGGCACGTTCCTGGTGGGCCAGGGCGGCCGCACCCTCTACACCTTCGACAAGGACACCGCGACCGCGAGCGCATGCAGTGGCGGCTGCGCGCAGGCCTGGCCGCCCCTCGTCGTCGAAGGCGCCGAGGCGGCCACCGCAGGCGCAGGGGTGAGCGGGGCGATCGCCACGATCACGCGCGATGACGGCTCGCGCCAGGTGGCGTACGACGGCCACCCGCTCTACTACTACGCAGCCGATGGGAAAGCCGGCGACACGAACGGCGAGGGCGTCGGCGGCGTCTGGCACGTAGCGAAGCCGTAGACCGCGTCGGGCCGATCGTCAGGTCTCGTTCCGGGCTCCCGCCCGCCAGGCCTCGGCAGCCGCCCGCAACTCGCTCGCCAGCGAGGGCACGACGCGCCCTTTCACCCGGACGTCGCGGGCGCGGTAGCTGACCTCCACGGTGCCTCGCTCACGGACGCGCGCGAGCAGCTCGCCCGCGGCATACGGGAGCGCCACGTCGACATCCTCCCAGAGTTCGGCGAGCAGGGCGGAGAGTCTCGCGCGCAGCGTCTCAAGGCCGTAGCCGGTGAGCGCCGAAACGTGGACCGCCTCCCCCACCGCGGGGCCCGGCCGGTCGCCGTCGGTCGCGGCCGGGTCGATCAGGTCCGTCTTGTTGTAGGCGACGAGGCGCGGCTTGTCGCCCGCGCCGAGCTCGGTCAGCACGGCCTGCACCGTCGTCCGGTGCTCCTGTCGGTGCCGGTCGGAGGCGTCGACGACCTCCAGCAGGACGTCGGCCCGATTGACCTCCTCGAGCGTGGCTCGGAACGCGTCCACGAGCTGGTGCGGCAACTTGTGGATGAAGCCCACGGTGTCGGTGACGATGGCGCTCTGGCCGTCGCCGAGCTTCACGGCGCGGCTGGTCGGGTCGAGCGTGGCGAACAGCTGATCCTCGACCTTCGCCGCTTCGGCCCCTACGAGCGCATTGAGCATCGAGGACTTGCCGGCATTCGTGTAGCCCACGATGGCCACGGTGGGCACGAGCCGGCGGTCGCGCGAGCGGGCGGTCGTCTCGCGCTGGCGTCGCACGACCTCGACGCGCTCCTTCAGCTTGCGGATCTTGTCACGGATGACGCGCCGGTCGGTTTCGAGCTGCGTCTCGCCGGGGCCCCGGGTCCCGATGCCGCCGCCGGTGCGCGAGAGGTGCGTCCACAGCCTCGTCAGGCGGGGCAGCTGGTACTCGAGCTGGGCCAGCTCGACCTGGAGGCGCCCCTCGTGGGTCTGAGCGTGCTGGGCGAAGATGTCGAGGATGAGGCCGCTACGGTCGAGCACCTTGACCTTCAGCAGCTCCTCGAACGCCTTCTGCTGGTTCGGCTTCAGCTCGTCGTCGGCGACGAGCAGCGTGAAGCCCGTCTCGCCCTTGGCCTGCACGAGCTCCTCGGCCTTGCCCTTGCCGAGGTACCAGTTGGGGTCGACGTGCCGGCGGTTCTGCCACTCGGCGCCGACCACCTCGGCCCCCGCCGTGGTGGCCAGCGCGGCCAGCTCCTCGAGTGAGTCCTCGGCCGACCAGCCGGGATCGTCGCCGGTGTCGACGGCAACGAGGAAGGCGCGCTCCTGGGGCGGGGCGAGCTCGATCATGGAGGTGGTGGGCATAGATCTAGCTTAGGGCGCCGGTCGAGGATCGCGTGCCGGGCCGGTGTTGTTCGTGAAGCAACAAACGGCGCATTCGTGCCGTCCGCGCCGCGTCCATGATGCTCCGACGCGCATCGCGGCCGCTCTGGTGAGCTTGTGCCGACAACGGTCGAGGCCTCCGCACCGCCCACGCGAAGGCCGATCCAGCTTCTCGGCGACCTGGATGGGGCGTTTGGTGTTCAAGGAGCAACGCCTCGACGCTCGCCCACTCGGCCGGGGCTCGCCGGGCCCGGACTCGCCGAGCCGGCGGCATCGGCGAGGGGCCGCATGCCCTCGAGCCACGTTCGCACGAGCTCCAGGGCGACAGGCCGTGGGTCCGCCTCGGCGCCGATCCAGCGGATGCCCGGCTCGG
>Ga0209341_10003299_pt1 | contig 15114 bp, 14 predicted proteins | sample RifCSP13_2_FD_184020 | JGI IMG/M metagenome (GOLD analysis project Ga0209341, IMG submission 184020) | Soil microbial communities from Rifle, Colorado - Rifle CSP2_sed 13_2 (SPAdes) (version 2) | ecosystem: Environmental > Terrestrial > Deep subsurface > Rock core/Sediment | place: Rifle...
ACGCGAAATTAGCTCGGCGTGGACACTTCGTGGACACGTTGTCCGAACCATGTTAAGAGGAGGGTGAGAAAATGAAAAAGTTATTCTTAACTTTTTTGGTGTTTTTAGCTGCATGCGCTAAGCCAGTGTCGAAACCGACGCCGGTGGAGGAGATCCCATCACTGGCGGAGGAGATCGATAGGATAGTGCGGGCTTGGCAACAGGCCAAGCAGGAGGCTGAACTGGCGGCGGAAGCCCGGAAGGCGAGAATCGCGGAGTTCCGGAAAGAACTCCTCGATGTCGGGATGAAGGTGGTGGAGGCCAGAGGAAAAGGTGACCCGCGTGAGGCCTTCATAGCTCAGATAGAACAATCCAGGGTCCGTGACCGCATCAGATATAATGACCCCCACTACAAGGAGCTCGTCTCGGAGATACGAGCCGTAGAGCAGGAGCTGGAGGTGGAGTTGGCCAAAATAGTCCTGTCAAAGGGCTGGCCCAGGTACTTACTACTTAGAGATAACAGGTATCAATGCTACTTGGACTGTGACGGTCGAAGATCAACCAAGAAGTTCCGGCCATTGAAAAACCGTGCCGTTGTTGTACCCAAACTGTCGACGCCGAGCACGGGGGAATACTATGCCGCCACAGGATTCAAATACAGTTCAGTGTCTCGCCTATATTGGCAGAGAGGGCACCTGACGTTTCCGGATAACGTCTTCCCGCAGAGTGGTCTCAATTTCGCTGATCCATTGAGTATGAGATTGCTTTAAAGGAGACGCCAACGGAAAGCAATAGAATTGCTCGTCCATTCGTTTCGTTCCCGGCCCTATCCATTTGGACCCATAGATTACAAAAGCGAGTCCATGGGGAATTTCTACGATTCCTTGGCTGCCTTTCTTTCGGAAGATCTCCGCAGCAATGTCCAGCTCGATTTCTTCTAAATCTTCATCATCATTCCAAATAGCGATGATGGCGTCCCCCCTGTCGACTTGATCAAATTTGTTGACTATCTTGCTCCAACACTTCTGAACGTCCCTGGCCAAGTCCCCGTACTGGAGAATAGTCGACTGTTCATCTTCTCCGAGTAGGGTTGGTCCAGGGTACATTCTTCGAAAGCGGGTTACCTCCACAAAAGCTCTTTGGTCTGCTTTCGAAACTCCCAGATCCGGGCCTCTACCGCCGAGCGGTTCTATTTCAACCTCAAAGTCATTTGCCGCGAATACCAGCGCATACAGCACCACAGCAAGGTGGTCCTGAATCTCTTCTTTATTTAGACCTTCACTGACTCGCTTATACAAATTTTCTGCCCCTCGCATTTTCGCGATGCGCCTAATGAGCAACGACCAAAACCCAGCCTGATTCTGGAGCAAGCGGGCCAGATTTTCTAAAGCATTGTAAACGCTACTCGCCATTTGAAACCGATTCTAATGGACCGGGTAGTATCTTTTTTTATCTTCAGGCAGCTCTTTTGGCGACCAGGGCTACGAAGACCTCGGCATCGAGAGCTTCGGCGATCCGGCGCAGCAGCGGGAGCGAGTGCCGCCCATAGCCGGCTTGCTCGATAGCAGAAATCGCCTGCTGGCTGCAGCCTACCTTCCGCGCAAGCTCCTTCTGGGTTAAACCCTTAGCCTCTCTGAGCCGACGGATCTGATAGGCAACTTCCGCCTGCGCTCTTTTCTTGTCGAACGCAGCAGCGAAGGCAGGGTCTTTACGCAATCGGCTCATGTGTCTCCGAAAATCATCCATTGGTAGCCCTCCTGAGATATTCATTCATCCGGCGATTGGCGATCGCTACTTCAGTTTGCGGCACTTCACGTGTCTTTTTCACAAAGGCATGCAGAAGCACAAAGGCTCTGCCGGAGTGAAGGAAATAGAGAATCCTGATCTGACGCCCCGTCCGTATTCTCAATTCCCACAAACTCTTTCCCAAAGAACCTACCCAGGGTCTTCGAAGGGCGATCCCATGAGTGCGGAGCATATCGATGGCCACAGCTACTTCGACTTGTTCGTCCCGTTCCAGTTTATTAATGAACTCCTCGATCGGAGACCGCCCGCTACGCTCCTTGAAGTAGACAATTCTCCAATCCACGCTCTTGAACTATACAAGATTTATCTTGTTCAGGCAATCAAACAATGCCGCATAGGAATTGCGAGCACCTCAGCTTCCCCCCATCGGCCCTAATTTGTAAAACCTCTGGGCGTTGCGGTAGCGGGTGTGAGGAGTGGACCGCCGCCCTTAACAAGCCTGTCAAGGCGTGTCAGGCCGATCGAGTGGTCCCGCGTCACTCGCGTGGAAGCCCCAGTCCCCTCAGGGCGATGATGTTGCGCTGGATGTCCGGGGCACCACCGCCTACCAGATGAAACCAGATGCTTCGCAGGAGAAACTCGACGTGCCCCTCCAGTGGAGCCTCGCGCCCGCGCAAGAGCCCCGCGTAACCCAGGATGTCGCTGCCCAGGTTGGCAAGCTTGTAGAGCAGGTCGACGGTCAGGGCCTTGATCATGGACGACTCGCTGGTCGGGGTGAGACCCTGGTCGTACAGCCACGCCACCTTGTAGCCAAGCCAGCGGCAGGCGATGATCTCGGCGCGCAGCTCGGCCAGTCGGTGTCGCACCCGGTCTCCTGCCGCGTAGCGGGCCGTCTTCAGATACTCTATGAGTTCGTCACTGAGGCGCAGCAGTGTGCCGGTCTTGGCGATCGCGGCCCGCTCGAAGTTGAGCGTGTAGCGCGTGATGTTCTGCCAGCCGGTATTCTTCTCGCCGAGCATTGCGGTTCTGGGCACCCGGACGCTGTCAAAAAACTCTTGGTTGACTCGCCACCCCCCGATGGTCCAGAGAGGACGAATGGTGAGGCCGGGGCTATTCATAGGGACAAGGAACAGACTGATGCCGGCGTATTTATTGGATGCGCCGGGGTCCGTCCGAGCCGCCACCATCCCGTAGTCCGAAGCATGGGCGCCGCTGGTGAAAATTTTCTGGCCGTTCAGGACGTAGTCGTCTCCTTCCTCCTCCGCCCGCAGTTGAATCGCGGCTGCATCGGAACCGGCGTTCGGCTCGGATAGCAGCCAGCAACAGGTGAGATCGCCGCGAGCAATGCGAGGGAGGAAATATCGCTTCTGCTCCTCGTTGCCGAAGGCCAGGATGGACTGTCCCACGAAGACCACGGAGCCGCGGTATCGCCCCAGCGGCGCAAACGCGTACTCCATCTCCTCGAAGAAGATCGTGGTATGGAGGTTGTCCAGGGCGCGACCACCGTACTCCCTCGGCCACTGGAGACCGATCCACCCTCGCTCGGCCAGCTTCCTGTAGAAGCCCGGGTGGTGCTCTTCCCCGGCCTCCTTCATCTCGCTGAAGAGCCCGCTGGTGACTTCCTTCCGGCAGAACTCCTGAAGATCCGCTTGAAAGCGCTCGTGGGCGGGGGTAAAGGCAAAATCCATCAGCGTCGTTCCTGCGTCGTGCCCTCTCGGATTAACCGGCCGCGGGAATGATGATCTCCGTCTGCACTCCCGGGCCTTCCACCTGATGCTCCAGGAGCTTCGCCCGGCGGAAGTAGAGCTGGATGTCCTGTTCTTCCATAAATCCATAGCCACCGTGAGTGAGCGTGGCCGCGTATGCTGCCTGGCGAAAGGCATTGCCGGCGAGGAGCTTGGCCATGGCGGCTTCGCGCGCACAGGATCCCCTCTCCTGCCTCACCCAAGCGGTGTAGTAGTCGAGCGTCCGGGCCTGTTCCACCTGCATGGCCGCATCAGCCAGCTTGTGCTGGAGGGATTGAAAGCTGCCGATGGGGCGGTCGAACTGGACGCGTATCTTGCTGTAAGCCACGGCCATGTCCAGAGCGGCCTGCGCCGCTCCCACGGCGTAGGCCGCCAGCGCGATTTTGGCTCCGTCCACGACGTCCAACCACGCCTCCCAGTTGCAAGCCGGCAGAACCGCTTCCCGGGAGAGCGCCACGTCGGCCACCCGATCCAAACTCTGTAGTAGCCACTCCCGGTGCCGAATGCCGGGGCTTGCGCGAGGGACCAAAAGAGCCTGATAGCTCCGGTCTCGTCAATCGCGGCGACCAGAAGCGTCGCAGCCACTTCATAGGCCTCCACGAAACGTTTCTCGCCTCGCAGGAAAAAGCGATCCCCCCGGGCAATCGCGACAGTGCGGAACTCGCCGGTTCGCGGCTCGTGGCCTTCCTCGATGTACGCCGGGGTGACGACCGTCTGCCCGCTGGCCAACGCAGGGAGCAGATCTGCCTTTTGCGCCGGGCTTCCCATGGTCATAAGCGCCTGCCCCGCTAGCGTGACGGCGTTCACGTGGACCGACGGGACCAGGGCTCTCCCAGCCTCTTCGTTGAGGAGAGCGAGGTCTACCCAGGTGCCACCTGAACCACCATACTCCTCGGGAATCGCAATCCCGAGAAAGCCTTGATCGGCCATTTGCCGGTACACCGGCAGGAACTCGGAGAGCCCTTTGGCCTCAACCTGGCGCAGCCGGCTCGAGGGAAATTCCTTCTTAAAGAAGGCCCGGGCCGCGTTCCGAATCATTTTTTGTTGCTGGCTCAGCGTGAAGTCCATCGCTACTCCAAGAGGAGCAGATATATTCGATTTAGAAGGCTGCTAGCGTATCCCTAGTTCCCTGATCGCCTCCTTCACGATCGAGAAGTCTCGGACGCGATCGATTGGAACAGCCGTCGGAGCACCGCTCTGCAGGCGCCAGCGTTCAATGATCTCCTGGATGTACTCATCTTCGATTTGTCCGTTGTCACTTAGAGTGGGGATAAAGAGATCGTAAGAGGAGGCGGCCGTCTCCTTGTCGACTTTGTACTCGGACATAATGAAATCAATCGTTTCTTTGGGGTGAGATTTCATCCACTGATTGGTTTTTAGCAGCATCCGTAGAAACCGTCTCACCTGATCTTTATTGTCCTTGACTTTTTTCAAACTCGTTCCCACTCCGTTGGCAGCCCTGGTATAATCTTTGGCCAGTCCCAGGGACTTCATATCGGCCTTGAGAGCCTTAACATGGTATGGTGGCGAGAAAGCCGAGGCCTGAATGCGACCGGTCACCAGGGCCGTGAGCCTCTGCGGGTCGTCCCCGGCTCCTATCATATTATAGTCTTTGTCCTTTAACCCGTTGGCCCTGAGAACTTGGCGGAAAACATAAGCCGCAACACTGATGACATCATTCTGGGCCACTATTTTCCCCTTGAGATCGGCGAAGCCATTGATTTCTGGACGTGCCACGATCATGTATGGAGGTTTGTCCTGGATTATTTCGATGCCGATCACAGGCGCCCCCTGCATGGCCGCATTGATCGATGATTCAAACGCAAAGTTATAATCGATATTGCCTGCAATTAATGCTGCCATGCCAGTCGATACTCGCATCAGGATGATCTCAACCGCAATTCCCTCCTGGCGCTCGATGCCGACCTTGCGGGCCAGCGCCGGGTGCATGAAATTCATGCTGATGATGGGCGCCGCTACCCTGATAGTCTCAATCTCCGCCCCACGGACCGAGGGAACAACCCAGCTTCCCAAAGAGAAGGTCGCGAACAAGAGGACCGCCACACTCCTGAACAGCAAGCCGAACTTCTTACCGATCATGGCTTCCTCCTCTGTCTCCACGGAAAACGAGAGATTACTTTTGACCGCTGCTCTACCCAGTTATAGTGAAGGCATTAAATAAGTTGACATCAAATCCCCCCCCTCACCCCCCTTTACTAAAGGGGGGATGGGGGGATTATGGTAATTTTGTTTTTGCTTTCACTATAGTTTAGACCTCCAATACCTCAGGCCGGACGAATTGTCTATCCCTGCCCCAAAGGCAGCCCCAGGTGACATAACACCACCTTACCTTATTGGATATTCTTTCCCCTGATATGGGGGTCCCGGGCAAGGCCGCTCTCTCCAGCAAGCTGTTTCCGTCCCTGAAGTCGGGCTGAGCACAAGCTTGACGCACCGTATGGCAAAAGGTATTCTCCGATTCCATGAAACAAGCAGTCAGAGTCATCGTCAACGGTCGCCTTTACGAAGAGGAGGTCGAACCGCGTCTGCTCCTCCCCTACTTTCTGCGCGAGAACGTCGGCCTAACGGGCACGCACGTCGGATGCGTGATCGGTGAGTGCGGCGCCTGCACAATCCTGCTCGACGGGAAACTGGTCAAATCGTGCCTCCTCTTCGCCGCCCAGGCGGACGGAAAAAGCATTCTGACAGTGGAAGGGTTGGGGCAGAACGGCTCCCTCCACCCCGTCCAGGAGGCATTCATTGAGCACTACGGGCTTCAATGCGGCTACTGCACGCCGGGGATGGTGTTGGCCGCCTATTACCTCCTGAGCAAAAACCCGGATCCGTCTGAGGCGGAAATCCGGCTTGGACTCGCGGGCAATCTCTGCATGTGCACCGGATATGTGCAGATCGTCGAGGCCGTCAAGGCCGCCGCGAATAGAATGAGGCAGGCGTGAGTGTTGAGTTCTTAGTTTTGAATTTCGAGTTTTCAGACAACTAAAAACTAAACACTAAAAACTTAAAACTATTTTTGAGTGATGGCTGAAACAAAGTACGTTGGGAAAACCATACGCGGCAAAGAGGCCCCGCGCCATGTGAGTGGTAGGGGAAACTTCGTCGATGATATCGTTCTTCGAGGCATGCTTCATGCGGTCATCCTGAGAAGCCCCCATGCGCACGCCCGCATCGCCAAGGTCGATGCCGAGGCTGCGCTCAACCACCCCGGGGTCCTTTCCGTCGTCACTCCCGCGGACGTGCAGTCGATGACTCGCCCGTTCAAACCCGGGCGTTACGCTGCAGGCCTGACAAAACCCATTTTTGAGTACGCGACCGCTGTCGACAAGGTACGCTACGTGGGAGAGCCCGTCGCGGCGGTAGCGGCGCGCGACCGCGGCAGCGCGGAGGACGCCCTCGAGCTGATTTCAGTGGACTACGAGCCGCTTCCTGCCGTCGTGGACACCAGGGACGCCATGAGCCCGACCTCCCCTCCTCTCTTTGAGGAGCTGGGCGCGAACCTCGCCTGGAGGGGGTTCCTCACTTACGGCAACATCGAGGCCGCGTTTGCCGAGGCGGATCAAATCGTCAGGGAGCGACTCAAGATCCACCGCTATAGCTCCACGCCGCTGGAGCCATTTGCCTGCATCGCTTCCTTTGACGCCTCGACCCAGAAGCTCACCGTGTGGGTAAACGCGCAAGTGCCGGAGGTCATCTACGACGCATTGCGCGAGGCGCTGGGACTTGAAGACGTGAGAGTCATCATCCCTGACATCGGCGGGAGCTTCGGGCAAAAGATCCACCTCATCCGCAAATACGTGGTCATCACCAGCCTGCTGGCCCTCAAGAGCCGGCGTCCGGTCAAGTGGATCGAGGACCGTAGCGAGCATATGATGGCCGCTGGCCATGCGTGCGCTCAGGAGTTTGATGTCGAGGCGGCAGTGAAAAGGGACGGGACTGTCCTGGGCCTGAGGTTTAAAGAGATCGACGATGTCGGAGGGTCCGTCAGCACGCTGACCATTCACTTCACCAACAAGCTGAACAACCTCACGAATACGTACAAGGTGCAGAACATATCCATGGAGGGCTACTCCGTGGTGACCAACAAATGCCCCGTGGTTCCGAACCGCGGCATCGGCAAGCCGGGCATGTGTTTTATCTGGGAACGGATCATGGATCGGATCGCCGAGGCGCTGAGCCTCAGCCCGATTGAGGTCCGCCAGGTCAATTTGGTCCCGCCCGACCAATTCCCTTACACCACCCCCAACGGTAATGTCTATGACAGCGGGGACTATCCCGCCCTCCTGCAACAGGCGCTGAAGAGCATTGGCTATGAAAAGTTCAGAGAAGAGCAACGTAGGGAACGCGAAAAGGGGCGTCTGCTCGGCATCGGCGTCGTCGTCGGCGTGGAGCCGGGGGGAAGAAATGCCGCGCGCGATTTGGCCATCTTTCCCGAGATGAAGGAGACTCCCGGTTCCGGCGGCGTCAACGGCGCCACCATCAAACTGGAAAAAAACGGCACCGTCGCTCTCTTCCTTGGATCACCCAACTCCGGCCAATCGCATGAGACCACCAGCGCCCAGGTCGCGGCCGACATCCTCGGAATTTCAACCGAAAAGATCAGCACGAGTACTCCGTTCGACAGCGACCTCGCACCCTGGGGGGTGGCCGCGGCCAACAGCGGCAATAACTTTCACCTCTACGATATCGGCGCGGTCCATGGCGCCGCCACCAGGCTCAAGGAAAAGATCCTCAAACTCGCCGCCCACGTTCTCGATGCGGCTCCGGCTGAGTTGACGATTGAGAACGGGACAGTTCACGCGCCTGGCTCACCGCTGAAAAAAGTCACCTTCGCCGAGCTGGGTAAGATTGCCTACGGCAATCAGGCGCTAATGCCCAAGGGGTTCGAGGCCGGCCTACAGACTACCTTCTACTATACCTTCCCGCATGCGGATACCAATCTCGTTCCTGGCTCGGATCGGAAGGTGCGCGCCCAGTTCACTTTCTCGGCGGCGGCCCACGCCGTCATCGTGGAGGTAGACAGGCACACCGGGAAGGTCCATGTCCTGCGCTATCTGATCGTTAGCGACAACGGCGTCGTGATCAATCCGCGCGTGGTCGAGGGTCAGGCCTACGGCTCAGCCGCGCATGGGATCTCCGTCGCGCTCGGTGAAGGCTTCATCTATAACTCGGACGGCCAGCTCCTGACCATTACGCTCACAGATTACGGTAAATCTTCCACGCTCGAAACTCCCAGGATCGAGATCGAGCACCACCCCGTGCCTTCTCCCTTCACGGCCCTGGGACAAAAGGCCGCCGGCGAAGGGGCCGCGATCCCCTCCCCGGCAGCGATAGCGAGCGCGGTGGAAGACGCCTTAAGACCACTGGGGGTTAAAGTCCGGGAGCTTCCCCTCACACCTGAAGCGGTATGGCGGCTCATCAAGAACGCCCAGGGAGGAAATTCGAAATTCGAAATTCGAAATTCGAAATAAATTGTCCATGATACCGGCGACCTTTGAATACCATTCTCCGCGATCTCTGCGAGAGGCCATCGATCTCCTCTCTGCCAAAGAAGATGTTAAGATACTCGCCGGAGGCCAAAGTCTCGTTCCCCTGATGAAGCTCCGGCTGGCCAAGCCCAAACACCTGATCGATCTCGGACGCATCCCCGGCCTCAATACCATTAAAGAGCAAGGGGAGAGTATTCTCATCGGCGCTCTCACCACTTATGCGGAGCTCGAGAGCTCCGAACTGCTGCGCAGGCGATGCCCTCTGCTGCCCCAGACCGCCTCAACCATCGGCGATGTCCAGGTGCGAAGCCGGGGCACAATCGGCGGGAGCCTGGCGCACGCGGACCCGGCCGGTGACCTGCCCGCGGCGGTCCTGGCCCTGGGCGCCGAGATCAAGGCCGTAGGTCCCCGGGGCGAAAGGTGGATCCGAACGGAGGACTTTTTTTTCGGCCTCCTCATGACGGCGCTGGGGCCGGATGAAATCCTGACCGACATCAAGGTCCCGGTCTTGGAACGCGCCAGGACGGCTTACCTCAAAGCGGCTCAGCGGACGTCGGGTTTCGCCGTAGTCGGGGTCGCGGCCTGCCTGAAGCTCGATCCAGCCGGCGGCTGCGAGGAGATCGCCCTTGGAATTACGGGAGTAACCGACAAGACCTACCGCCCAGACGATGTGGAAACCAGGCTCAGAGGGAAAAAGCTCGAGACCAAACTGATCGAAGAGGCCGCATCGGGAGTCTGCCGCAACGTCGATGTCCTCGATGACATCAATGGTTCCAAGGAATACCGCACCCACCTCGCCCGCGTTTACACCTTTCGCGCGATTGAGGCGGCGCTACGCGCCTGACGCCGGCCGCATCCCGTCACGTCCGAAAGCACAGGGCAACCATGACCGTTGATTTCAGACAATTTCTTCAAAGCCTGCGTGAGAATGATGAGCTCCTCGAGATCTCCCAGCCGGTCGATCTGCGAAACATTGCGGCTTTGGTCGCGCAGTCGGAAAAGGCACTGCTTTTCAGCCATGTCGTCGGCTATTCCATGCCGGTGGTCTCCGGCCTGTTCCAATCGCGGCGGCGCATGGCGCTCGCCATGGGTGCTTCGTACGAAAAGATCGAAGAAAAGTTCCGCCTCGCGATGGAGCATCCCATCGAGCCTGTAAGGATCAAAGAGGCGCCGGTTAAAGAAGTGATACTGACGGACTCCAAAGTCGACCTCTACCGGCTCCCCGTGCCCGTCTTTTCCGTGCTCGACGGCGGCCCCATGATTACCGGCGGGGTGGTGATCGCGGAAGACCCGGAGTTCGGGATGAACGCCGGGATGTACCGGTTGATGGTCAAAGAAAAAACTATCACCGGCATCGACATCGTGACTCCTAATAACCTGAGGAGATATGCCGAGCGCGCGCTCGCGACCCAAAGGCCGCTACCGATCTCCATCGCGATCGGGGCCCATCCCTTCGAGATGCTCGCCTCGACTTTCAAAGCCCCGCTCGGGACCAACGAGCTGGGATACGCGGGCGGGCTGCGCGGCGTGGGGCTTAGACTGGCTCCTGGGGAAACGATTCCCGTGCCCTGCATCGCCGATGCTGAGATCGTGCTCGAGGGAGAGATCCTCCCTGAAGGATGGGTCCATCCTGAGGGACCCTTCTGCGAGTTCAACCGGCTCATGGGGGGCATCCACCGGAACCCGCATGTGAGAATCACAGCGATCATGCACCGGAGCGATCCGATTTACTACGCGCTCCATATGCCGTGGGAAAACATCTGGATGAGCGCGCCGATCTACGAGGCGGCGGCCTGGCGCGTCCTCAGCGAGGCCGGGGTGACGGCAACTGCCATTAATGTGACCCCCGGAGGCTGCTGCCACTGGCACATCATCGCCGCGATCAAGAAACAGCCCGGCGACGGCAAGAACGCGATCCTGGCGCTTCTCTCGATCGCGGATATCAAGCACGTCGTGGTTACGGATGACGACATCGACATTTTCGACCCGGTCGACGTGGAATGGGCGATCGCCACGCGCGTCCAGGCGGACCGCGATGTGTTGATTGTTTCCAATGCCCGCTCCAAGCCTCTGGACCCCTCTCTTCCTCCGACTCAAGGAATCCCTACCACCGCCAAGATGGGTATCGACGCCACCATTCCGGAAAATGTCCCAAAGGAGCGCTACCAGCGCATCGTTTATGTCAATCAGGAGAAAGCGCAGCTCAAAGATTATCTGGGAAAGACCGGCCCGGAGCCTCAAAGAAAAGCTGACGAAGATCCGGAAGCCCTGGCTGAGAAACTTTACAAGGTGCTCACGGACTCGAACCGGTTTTTTGCCGAAATACTCGATCTGTTTCCCAATACGGCCTTCAACAACATCGCCCAAGCTGTCGGGCTGCTCCACGAGCAGGGCAAGATCACTCAGGATAATGACGGAAGATACCAGCTCAAGCCCCCTCCGGGCGGCTCACAACCGCACTCTACTACGGTGTCTGGGTAAACCCAAACCGGGAGATGACCTCATGGGTGAGTTCAGCCCGAACCCCTAACGCAACTTTACTGGCCGGGCAGGCTGTGGTATTACGCAAATTGCGTAACGCAACTTGCGTAATATGAAGAACCCCTTTGAATACGGTGGCGTAGTCAGCGGAAACGGCATCTTTCCTGTCTGTCAAGCCTGGCACTGTCCCCTGTCCCCACGAGACAATGGCTCGTTCCTCATCACCGACTGCTTCTTCCGTCTCTGGATTCAGGCAGCGCAAGTGATTTGACGCTACCGGCCTGCCGATTATGCGATTTGCGTTACGCGAGTAGTGTAACGACCCTCTGCCTCATCCTCGAAGTCTGGCAGGGGAAGTCTCTAGATTGAAAGGCCCGACTCCCACCCCGACTACACAGCAAGCTTTATAATACGTCGAGTCGATGGTACGGTATGCCGCCGGAAGGGGTCAAGTCCGCTCTTGGCTCTTCTGTAGCTCTTCCTCAATCCTCCGCGCTCTCCGGGCTATCCTCCTCTTCACCCCCACTCTCGCCTTCATCCTCAAACAGGCTGAACTCACCGACGATGTTTTCTCTAACCCCAACACCCTACCAATCTCGCTGTGCTTGTGCCCGCCCAGGGTCCGACAGAGATACATCGCCATGGACCGCGCCTCGTTCTGCTCGCCTCGCCGCTTTCTCCTTAGCTCCTCCAACGGCTTACCGTACACCTTAGCTGTGACCCGGGCAATCTGCTCAAGCCCTAATCCAAATACCCTGCGAGACTCAGGCTTTTCCTCCTCCACCCTGGCTCTGTCACCAAGCCTCTCCTTGACCCACTCCACAAAGCCCTTATCTCCTAAGATCGACCTCTGATACGGTCCTTTGTAAAAATCCACTACCTCCTTTTCAATCTCAGAGCGCATAAACTCCCGGTATTCCCTAACTCCACCAAACCGAGCTAGAACCGAGTGGGTATTGAGCCATACGGGACGCTCGCGCTTAGACAGATACCCCCGATGGCTGCTCCAGCGGTAACGATCCATGTCCGATATAACCCCGGCCGCCACCGGGTTCTGATGGATGTAACGGACCACAGACACAAAGTATTCCTCGGCATCGATCAGGATCGCCTTGTAGCGTCCCCGGAATAGGGGACCGTCTCGGTAGTGAGATCGGTTGAATCTTTGGGTGTAGATCCCATCGAGGTGTCGCATCGCACGGGCGAGTCCACCCTTAGGGGTCTGAAAGAGGAGGTGGTAGTGGTTATCCATCAAACAGTAGGCGTAGATCTCTATCTTCCAGAGCCGTGTGATGTCGGAAAGTAAGTCCAAAAACCGCTCTCGGCTCTTTTCCTCCAAGAAAATGGCCCTGCGGGAAAGACCTCGGTTCATGACATGGTAGTATGCCCCGGGGTATTCGATGCGTAGTGGCCGAGCCATAAGGACCCTCTAGTAAATCTTGCTCGACCTGTCAAGAGCTAAGAGCGGACTTGACCCCTTTAAGATGACCCCTTTAGAGCGAGCTCTGATTCGGTCAGATTGAACTCCTTGGCTAGAGCATCGACGGTCTCTTGATTTGTTCGTTCGCTTCCCTCAGCCAAGTGCTTGAGCAGCGGGAACATCAAGGTCTGAAAATCGGGAATCGGCATATGCAGTGCTAGGTTCTCAATAGGTTACAAGCCAGTTGTTTCGGACACCTAACGAGTTGTCAGGCGGCCTATGTCGGTTTTTTTCATGGATTTACCTATCGTTAAAAATGTCCCCCGCTTTGAAGTTGAGATTCCAGGTCGGCAGCAGAGAACTGGTAGTGTGGACTTGTCGTGGCTCTAGGACGGGAAAGATAATGTAGCGTCAGGCCCCGGTTGAGTAGACGGGCGCACCGGAGAGCGTCCCGAATGTCGAGGAAGAGGACGTCCGTGCGGACTGTCATCCACAGATCCCCGTTCGTGTCTTTCCATGCCTTCAAGTGGTCGGACGGTCGACCCTTTGCGAAAGTCTGGCTCAGAGATAGCCCAAACTCGGCACCTGTCAGAGAAAACTGGAAGTCTTTAGCATCCGTCAATCGCACCCGAATCTGCTGATACTGGTGGGCCTGTCCATTACGAACAAGATCGAAAAGAGCAGCAATCAGCTCCGATTGCGGATTAAGACCCTGACTAGGAAGATAGAACTCTGGCGTATTTCCCGGTGTCCAGCAGGATCCGGGCAACTGGGTGAAATACCGAGTATCACGCCGCGCCAATTCGGTCGAGACGTCTTTAAGTGCCTGACCCGTGGCATCGGAATGACACAGGCGGCATGCGACCTCTAGCAAAGTCATTGCCTGTCGGACGAAAAGAAAATTGCCACGGTGGAGGTTGCCACTCGTCGCAGCCAGTGCTTCCCAAGTATCTTCAAAATCACCGATGATAAAACTGACGATGGTCGCTACAGGAAGATCTGTTGCCACAACTTTTGGTCCTTTACGCCCAACGCGGAGCTGAGCGGCAACAACATCGAGATTTTGGGCTATCTGGAATCTTCAATTCCCCAAAAATCTCCGTTTCAGGCGACAACTGTAGTTGTCGTCCGCTCCAGCGACCGTTAGGCCAGCCCCAGATGGCTCACCACACCTCGCTTTTGCGATGAATCCACGTTACCAATCACAGCGTGATGACGCGGTCCACATCGACGCAGAGCTGCGCGACTTCCTTGGGCGTGGTCCACTTCGAGGAGAGCCATTTCAGGTCCTCGTCCGACACCCCACGGGCGCGGCCGCAGGCCCCTCACGTATAGACCGGAACGTTGTTGTCCAACGCGAACTGGACAAGCTCTTTGAGCGGAGGAATCCCGAGCGGCAGGACGGAATCTGCCACCACCTTGCGCGCCAGAACCGAAGCGTCTCCGGCCAGCACAATCTCCGGCTTGTGCCCGGCCTCTACCGCGCCCTTGGCCATGAAGAATGCCAAACCCGCACGGGTAGGGTCCTCCGAACCATGCGTACTAATGATAAGCAAACGCGCCATAGTAACACCTCCCTTGTTTTTTCGTTCATTCCCGACTTCCGTGACCTAACGCCGAAGCTCAGGGGCGGCCGGCCCGCGTAGTGGGCTGTACGTCCCCTGCAGCGATTTGTTGGGCAACAGAGTGCGTCTACACGCGTACAACGTCGGCTTTCATGCTGTAGAGAATGTAGAGTACCTCTTCTTTTTCACGTTGGCCGATCCCATTTTTGTCGAGCGCCTTAATCGCGTCATCCAGAACCGCAACGAACTCGGAATCGTCAATGTTCATGCCCCGGTGCGCGGAAAGGATGTCCTTGCCTTTGTATACATCTGGTCCACCGGACCCGGCGATAAAAAATGTGGCCGCTGCATTCTTAAGGGCGGCAACATCGCTTGATGCGAACCGAGGCGAAATCCTAGGGTTGCTTAGATGCAGATCAACTAAGTCATTGGCAATAGCTGTGATGCCCTCGCTGCCGCCGAGTCGTTCATAGAGCGTAGCCATGCTGGTTCCTCCTTGGGTTGTCGGCCGATCAGTTCAATCGGCCAAGGGAACATCATAAGCGCCCAACTATTAAGTCTCCCGAACTGTCTAAAACCGCAAATGTGGCTGAATACTTCAGCCTATTTAATTAAGAGCTATTCCCAGTAGGCGATATTTGGGCCGAGTGTCCACTAATTACGGCAAATTGTCA
>Ga0209341_10003303_pt1 | contig 15104 bp, 20 predicted proteins | sample RifCSP13_2_FD_184020 | JGI IMG/M metagenome (GOLD analysis project Ga0209341, IMG submission 184020) | Soil microbial communities from Rifle, Colorado - Rifle CSP2_sed 13_2 (SPAdes) (version 2) | ecosystem: Environmental > Terrestrial > Deep subsurface > Rock core/Sediment | place: Rifle...
CCCTTGAGGACGTGCTCCGCCTCCGGAAGTTCTTCTGACGGCGATGCGCGATAAGTTTATTGCGCGCCCACCTTTGCCTCGGGCCGTAGCGGGGTGGGGTAGCTAGGAGATCCCGTCGGGCTCATAACCCGGAGATCCCAGGTTCAAATCCTGGCCCCGCTATCGTTTTCCTCCCTCCGCATGCCTGAAATCTCCCCAGAAGCTTAATATCCCGCGACCCTCTCGTTCGCGGACTGGAGTCAAGACGCGATGGACCGGGTACCGTCCGGCGTCGAGGGGCTGGACAAGATGCTCAACGGCGGCCTCCCCGCGGGCCGTCCGTACATCGTCACGGGCCCCCCCGGGAGCGGGAAGTCGATCCTGTGCACGCACTTCCTCCTCGACGGGATCCGGCGGGGGGAGGCCTGCATGCTCGTCGCCCTCGACGAGCCGCCGAGCGAGGTTAAGGCGAACATGGCGACTTTCGGCTGGAACCTCGACGCGCTCACCACGCTGGACGCGACGCCGGACATCAAGGCGCACAAGAAGAAGAACGTGATCGACGTCGGCACCTCCCTCGACGTCCGCGACATGGAGAAGGTCACCGACGTCCGGAAGAGCATGCAGATCCGGACGCAGGAGGTCACTATCCACTCCGTCCAGAAGATGATCAAGCAGTCTGCGCGCGACCTCCGGGAGCGAGTGGCGGGCGGGCACTACACGCGCCTCGTGATCGACTCGATGACCGCCCTCAAGCGGTTCTCCCTCAAGAGCGAGGACGCGCGCATCCTCGTGCAGTCGTTCATCCGGTTCCTGTCGGAGCTCGAGGTGACGGCGCTGATCGTGTCGACCCCGCTGAATCCCGAGGCGCTCGAGTCGGAATTCCTCCTCGCGCGGGGCGAGATCCTCACGCACAAGTGGATCGAAGGGAACGCGGTCCGGCGGGCGGTCTCGATCGAGTGGGTGCGGGGAACGTCGTTCGACGACCGGCTGCGGCCGATGACGATCGGCCGGCACGGGATGACCGTGTTCCCGAGCACGACGGTCGCCGCGCGCGGCGAGCTCTCGCAGACGATCGACCGTCCGTTCCTCGAGGGTCGCGCCGCGGACGACGTGAACGCGCGGCTTGACGACGTGCTCCAGGCCCTCGAGGCCGTACGGAAGGAAGGCGGGGAGACGGGGGAGGCGGAAGCCGCGCTCCTCCGGGGGGTCGTCGCGTTGAACCGACGGCGGTATGAGGAGGCGGTCCGACACCTGATTACCGCCAAGGCGCGCCTGGCGGAGGAGATGCGCCTCGCGGACGCCGCCCGGAAGGCGGGGGGGAAGACCGGATGAAGATCCCGACGGGCATCCCCGGGCTGGACAAGATGCTCCACGGGGGGCTCATCCCCGAGCGGCCCTACATCGTCTCGGGGATCCCGGGCTCGGGGAAGACGACGATGCTGACGCAGTTCCTCCTCGAAGGGCTCGCGGGGGGCGAACGCGTGCTCTACGTCGCCCTGGACGAGCCGCCGAACGAGTACACGGAGAACATGCGCTCCTTCCGATGGAATGTGGGGGACATCGAGATCCTCGACGCGAACTCCGACATCCGCCGGTTCGAGCCGACGCCGATCGTGGAGATCAGCGACCAACAGGAGCCGATGAAATTGCGGGACCTGCCCGAGGGGATCCGGAAGACGCCGGAGGTCGAGAGCCACGAGGTCACGGTCCACTCCCTCCAGCCGCTCCTGAAGACGCTCCTGCGGAAGCACCAGTACGAGCGGCTCGCGATCGACTCGATGACCGGCCTCAGGTACTTCTGCATGCGCGAGTTCGAGGAGGACGTCGCGACGCAGAGCTTCATGCGCTTCCTCACGGAGGAGAAGGTCACCGCGCTCCTGGCGGTGGAGACGGCAGGGGAGGCCGACGTGCCGCCGGAGTCGTTCCTCGCGCGGGGCGACATCCGGCTCCATCGGATCCGGGACGACTCGGGGATCCGGCGGTTCGTCTCGATCGAGAAGTTCAAGGGCAGCTCCCACGAGGAGATGGTGTACCCGATGGAGATCGCGGAGAAGGGCATCGTCGTCCAGGGGAGCCTCCCGCCGCCCCCGTAAGGCTTAATCGTGCCAAGGATTCCCGGCCGGGGAGCGGGTCCATGGCTGACGAGAAGAAACTGTCCGCGGCGGAAGTGCGAAAGACGATTGCGACCTCCATGGCGTCGGCGTTTGGATTCGTGATCGCCCTCGTGTGGAGCAATGTCGTGCTGGGCGGCCTGGGGAACGCAGGCATCAAGCTGCAGCCGACGACGCCGGACTGGGTGGGTTGGGCCGTCTTCGCCGTGACGGCCGCCGTGCTCACCGTGATGATGATCGTCCTTATCATCGTCATCAGCCGGTGGGGGAGCAAGGGGCAGTCATAGGCCCTCCCCGGACCAGGGCGGGCGAACGTTTTTCCCGCGGCCCAGATTGACCGTGCGTGGCCGCGGTCCCCCCCCCTCCGTCGGACTTCCCGCCGGCCGCGCCGCGAGGCAGGCCGTGGCGCGTCATCGCCGTCGCGCTCTTCGCGGTCGCGTTGGTCCTCGCGGGCATCGCCGCGTACCTGTACGTCACGAACCGGATCGAGCCGTCCTCGTGGGCGCTCGCCGCGACGCAGGTCACGGACCTCCACGCGAGGGGGCTCGACGGAACCGGCGTGCGGGTGTGCATCGTGGACACAGGCGTCGACCTCTCCCACCCGGAGCTCCAGGGCGTGCGGCTCATCGCGTGGCACGACTTCACGCGGAGCTCGAGCCCCGCCACCCCGTACGACGACGCGGGCCACGGGACCGCGATGGCCGGGATCATCTTCGCGCAGGGGACCCTCCGCGGGGTCGCGCCGAAGGCCGGCCTGATCGCGGTGAAGGCCATCACCGCCTCGGGGACGGGCTCGGACAAGGCAATCGCGGACGCGATCGACTTCTGTCTCGCCCCGAACGGGGACGTGAGCCTGGAGGCGGACGTAGTCTCCCTGTCCCTCGGCGGCTCGAACCACGCGTTCCTCGGGAGCCAGACGGCGAGCGCCACCATCAGGGCCCTCGGCGACGGCGTCTATGTCGTCGCCGCGGCGGGGAACGACGGAGGGCCGGGGGACGACGGCGACGTGGAGAGCCCCGCTTCGGAACCTGGGGTGATCGCCGTCGGCGCGGTCGATCGCCAGGGCGTGATCGCGTCCTTCTCCTCGATCGGGAGCACGACATGGGGTCTCCCGCCCGGCGCGCGGACGGACCCGGACAGGAAGCCGGAGGTCGTGGCGCCGGGCGTGGTGATCGCGGCGCCGCTGAACGGCGGCCGGTACGACTACGTGAGCGGCACGAGCCCCGCCGCCGCCCTCATGTCCGGCATCGTCGCGCTCGTCCTGCAGGACCACCCGGGGTACGTGCGGAACTCGTCGGCGCTCCCCGCGTTCAAGGCCGCGCTCATGGAGAGCGCGATCCCGGAGGACGGACAGCAGCTGCCCCACGACCAGCACTACGGTTACGGACTCGTGCAGGCGGCCTCGTGGCACGACCGGTTGTAGTGTCTGAGCGGCGGCGGACGTTTTCCCGGTTCTGTCCGACGGATGTATGACTACTTTTAAATAGCCCGAGCACGATGCGCCCGCTCGTCAGGACCTTTCGGGATGGGATCACCGAATGAAATCCATCGTAAACGAAGCGTTGGCGCGTCACGAGGAAGCGAAGGCGAAGGAAGAGGCCGCCCCGGCCCAGAAGCCCCACGTCGAATCGGGGGACGACGAGGAAATCCAGAAGATCGTCGACTCCCTCAACGTGAGCATCAAGATCGTCGGGTGCGGCGGCGGCGGCTCGAACACGATCAACCGCTGCAGCGAGGCGGGCGTCCAAGGCGCGCAGCTGTGCGCGATCAACACGGACGCGAAGCACCTGCTCTCGGTGCACGCCCCGAAGAAGATTCTCATCGGGAAGCACCTGACGAAGGGTCTCGGCGCGGGCGCGCTGCCCGAGGTCGGCGAGGCGGCCGCGAAGGAGAGCGAGGAGGAGATCCGGAACTTCGTGCAGGGTTCGCACATCGTCTTTGTCACCGCGGGGATGGGCGGCGGCACGGGCACGGGCGCCGCGCAGTACGTTGCGAAGATGGGGAAGGAGGCGCAGTCCCTGGTGATGGGCGTCGTCACGATGCCGTTCAAGGCGGAGGGCCGCATCCGGATGGAGAACGCGGAGGCCGGCCTCGACCGCCTGCGCCACTTCTGCGACACGACGATCGTGATCTACAACGACCGCCTGCTCGAGCTCGTCCCCCGGCTGCCGATCGACGCGGCGTTCAAGGTCGCCGACGAGATCCTCATGCAGTCGATCAAGGGGATGACGGAGATCATCACGAAGCCGGGGCTCGTGAACCTCGACTACGCGGACCTCATGACAATCATGAAGGGCGGCGGGGTCGCGATGATCGGGCTCGGGGAGTCCGACGCGGACCGCGACCGCATCGAATACGCGGTGAACGAGGCGCTCGAGTCCCCGCTCCTCGGTGAGGTCGACCTCACGCACGCGCGCGGATGCCTCGTGCGCGTTGTCGGGGGCCCGGACCTCACGATCAGCGAGGCGCAGAAGGCCGCGGAGCTCATCGGCACCAAGGTCAACCCGCAGGCGCGGATCATCTGGGGCTGCAGCGTGGAGCCCGAGCTCGAGCGCTCCGTCCACGTCCTCCTCTGCATCACCGGGGTCAAGAGCAAGTCGATCCTCGGCAAGGAGTTCGCCCACGCGCCCGCCTCGACCGCGGACGTCGACGAAGTCCGGTGAGCCGTCCCCGTCCGCGGGGCGCAAGCCTATTGCCCCCCGAGCGGATGCGCTCCCGTGGTCGTCAAGGACAAGGTGGGCCGCCACCGGTACGTCGCGTTCCTCGTGACGCCGCCGGTGGAGAAGGCCCGCCTCGTGGCGGCGTTGCGGTCCGCGCCGGGGCCCGACCGCCCGTGGCTCGTCACGTACGACGGAGGCCGCGGCCTCGTCCGGTGCGCCCACACCGCGAAGGACGCGACGATCGCGTTCCTCAACGCGCTCCGCATCGGGGACGCGCGGCTTCGGACCACGGGGACGAGCGGCACGATTCGCAAGGCGCGCGAGAAATTTCTCCCGCCAGCGCCACATTCCCGCGAGTTAGTCAAGTAACTTTATAAGCGACCCCCTAGTTAGCCGCGGGAGGCGTCTTCGATGCAACCCGGACAAATGGCGTACGACCGCGCCATCACGGTCTTCTCCCCGGACGGTCGGCTGTTCCAGGTCGAGTACGCGCGCGTGGCGGTGACCCGCGGGAACACAACCGCCGGACTGAAGTTCAAGAACGGCATCGTCCTCATGGCGGACAAGAAGATCGGCAGCCGCCTTGTCGAGACGTCCTCGATCGAGAAGATCTTCCAGATCGACGAGCACATCGGGTGCGCGACCTCGGGGCTCGTCGCGGACGCGCGCGTCCTCGTGGACTACGCGCGCCTCGTCGCACAGATCAACAAGGTCACGTACGCGGAGAAGATGGGCGTCGACCTTCTCGTGAAGCGGATCTGCGACTTCAAGCAGAACTACACGCAGTACGGCGGCGTCCGCCCGTTCGGCACTGCGCTCCTCGTCGGCGGGGTCGACGACGGCGGCGTCCACCTGTACGAGACGGACCCGAGCGGAGCGCTCGTCTCGTACAAGGCAGGGAGCATCGGCGCGGGCCGCAACACGGTCATGGAGCTGTTCGAGGAGCGCTACCAGGACGGGATGGCGATGGACGACGCGGTCCTCCTCGGGCTCGAGGCGCTCCAGAAGTCGAGCGAGGATAAGCTCGACGCGAAGGCGATCGAGGTCGGGCTCGTCGTCGAGGGCCAGAAGTTCCGACGCCTCGCCGAAGAGGAAGTCCTCGCGTACATGCGGAGGCTGCCGGGCGCCTCGTAGGCGGGCCATGGCGAAGGAGCTCCGGACGGAACGCACGGACGACCTGTTCAAGCAGTACGTGATCGCGCGGGTTGAGAAGTCCGGCGAGCGATTTGAGGTGCTCGTCAAGCCCGACGCGGTCCAGCGGATCCGCGACGGCAAGGAGGTCGACCTCCTCGCGAACCTCGCAATCGACGAGATTTTCCGCGACGCGCACAAGGGCTCGAAGGCCTCGTCGGAGAAGATGAAGGAGTTCTTCGAGACGGACGAACCGCTGGCGGTCGCGAAGATCCTGATCCAGAAGGGCGAGATTCAGCTCACGACGGAGCAGCGCCGCCAGATGCAGGAGCAGAAGCGCCGCCAGATCGTGCAGTACATCGCCGCAAACGCGATCAATCCGCAGACCGGCACGCCGCACCCCCCCACCCGGATCGAGATCGCGATGGAGGAGGCGAAGGTGCACGTGGACCCGTTCAAGAACGTCGAGGAGCAGGTGAAAGAGATTCTCGACGCGCTGCGCCCGCTGATTCCGATTCGGTTCGAGAAGGCCCGCATCGCCGTGAAGCTGGCCGCGGAGGACGCCGCCCGGTGCTTCAGCGACATCCGCGCGTTCGGGACGATCCTGAAGGAGGAGTGGCTGGGGAGCGGTGCGTGGGTCGGCGTCGTGGAGATGCCCGCGGGGATGCAGACCGACTTCCTGGAGCGGCTGAACGCGAAGACGAAGGGGAACGTCGAGGCGAAGATCCTGAAGGCGAACCAGCGGATCTGAGGAGCCCGCGCCCACCCAAACCCTCAAGTAGGGTTCCTCATTTCGAGTTCGCACACGCGTGAGAGAGATGATCGAATGGACAGTTCTGCAGCGCGAAGGCAAGTGGTCCTACCCGGCGATGTGATCGAGGCCCGCGGCCTGAAGCCCGGGGAGGGGACGTTCGTGGAGGGTGGCATCGTGTACGCGGCCCAGCTGGGCATCCGCTCGGAGCAGGACGGGTTCGTGGACGTCATCCCCCTCGCGGGGCGGTACATCCCGCGGGCGGACGACGAGGTCGTCGGCCAGGTCGTAGACCTCGGGCCGAGCCACTGGCTCGTGGACATCAACTCCCCGTACCCCGCGCCCCTCCATGCGACGGAGTCGCCGTGGCGCGTCGAGTTCGGGGAGACGTCCCACTTCATGGACGTCGGGGACTCCCTCCTCGCGAAGGTCCTCGGGGTCGACGAGACGAAGCGCGTCCAGATCACGATGCAGGACCAGGGGCTCCGCCGCCTCACGGGCGGGCAGATCGTGCAGATCAGCCACAGCAAGGTACCCCGCGTGATCGGGAAGGGCGGCTCCATGATCTCGATGATCACGTCGTACACGAAGACGCAGGCGTTCGTCGGGCAGAACGGGCGGATCTGGCTCGACGGGGACGTGAAGGACACCGTGCACGCGGTCCGCGCGATCCGTATGATCGAGGAGCACGCGCAGTCGATGGGCCTCACGGAGGCCGTGAAGGCGTACCTCGAGGGCGTGTACGGTCCGAAGGAGGGATGACGATGGAGGACATCGAGCACATCGAGAAGGAGATCCAGCTCGTGGACGCGAACGGGCGGCGGCTCGACGGGCGCGCGCTCGACGAGCTGCGGCCGATCAAGATCGAGGCGGGCGTGCTCCGGCGGGCGGACGGCTCCGCGCACGTCCAGTGGGGCGGCAACCGCGTGCTGGCGGCGGTGTACGGGCCGCGCGAGGCGCACCCTCGGCACCTACAGAACCCCGTGCGGGCCCTCGTGCAGTGCCGGTACAACATGGCGCCGTTCTCCGTGTCGGACCGGAAGCGACCCGGTCCCGACCGGCGGTCCGTGGAGATCAGCAAGGTCACGAGCGAGGCCTTCCAGGCGGTCGTATTCACGGAGCAGTTCCCGCGGACGAGCATCGACGTCTTCATCGAGGTCCTCCAGGCGGAAGCGGGGACGCGGTGCGCGGGGATCACCGCCGCCGCGGTCGCGCTCGCGGACGCGGGCATTCCGATGCGGGACCTCGTGGTCGCCTGCGCGTCCGGCAAGATCGCGGGCCAGATCGCCCTCGACCTGAACAAGGAGGAGGACAATTTCGGGGACGCGGACTGCCCGATGGCGGTCGTGCCCCGGACCGGGGAGGTCGTCCTTCTGCAGATGGACGGCCACCTCACAGATGACGAGTTCGACCGCGCGATGAAGCTCTCGATGGGCGCCGCGCAGACGATCTACGAGATGCAGAAGGACGCACTCCGGCGGCGGTACGCGGTGACCGCGATGGACGTCGGCCCGGAGCCCGCGGGGGTGAGCGCGTGACGTCCGAGGTGATCTCCGAGCTCATGCGGGAGCACATCGTGAAGCTCGTCGCGTCCGGGAAGCGGGGCGACGGACGCGTGCCGGAGGAGCTCCGGCCGCTGACCATCCAGAAGAACTACATCGGCACCGCGGAGGGGTCGGCCCGCGTGCACCTCGGGAACACGGACGTCCTTGTGGGCGTGAAGATCAGCACGGGCGAACCGTATCCGGACACGCCGACGAGCGGCGTCCTCACGACGAGCGTGGAGCTCGTCCCGATGGCCTCCCCGACGTTCGAGTCGGGGCCGCCGAGGCCCGAGGCGATCGAGCTCGCGCGCGTCGTCGATCGCGGCATCCGCGAAACGAAGACCGTGGACATGTCCAAGCTCGTGATCACGCCGGGGGAGAAGGTGTGGGTCGTGTTCATCGACATCCACGCGCTCGACTACGACGGGAACCTGTTTGACGCCGCCTCCTACGGGACGCTGGCGGCGCTCAGCTGCGCGAAGATGCCCGGCAAGATGACGGGCGGCGTGGACAAGCCGCTCCCCGTGGACCACTGGCCCGTCTCCGTCACCGCCGCCAAGATTCGGAACACGATCGTGTTCGATCCGCAGCTCGACGAGGAGCAGATCGCGGACGCGCGACTCACGGTCGCCATCGACGAGAACGGGGACATCCGCGCGATGCAGAAAGGCTTAAGTGGAAGCTTTTCGTACGATGAAATCCGCTACGTGATATCGACCGCGCGGCGGTTGGGGAACGCGGTTCGGGAGACGATCAAGGCATGAGTCGGCGCACCCGGAAGGTCAAGTCCGTCGGCCGGTTCGGAGCCCGGTACGGGGTCCGGATCCGGCGGCGCATCCAGGAGGTCGAGGCGGAACAGCGGAAGGCCCACCAGTGCCCGCGGTGCCTCGCGTACGCGGTGAAGCGGCGCGGGACCGGGGTGTGGGCGTGCCGCCACTGCGGCCTCGTCTTCGCGGGCGGTGCCTACCGGCCGGTCGTCACCACCTCCGTGCGGGGCGAGGTCCCGCCGGCGGAAGCCGCGCCGGAGACCGAGGAGGCCGCCTGATGTACCGGTGCGGGAACCCGGAGTGCCGGGAGCCGATCCGCACGAACATCAACACGGTCGGAATCCAGTGCGAGCGGTGCGGGTCCAAAATCTTCTTCAAGGAGCGCCCGAACGTCAAGAAGCTTGTGAAGGCGCGGTAGCCATGCGGGCGATCGTGACGGTCCGCGGCCCGGAGGCGGGCGTCGTGCGCCGTTCCCTCGCTCCGGAGGCGGGGCGGGAGATCCCGCGGTCCCGCGTCACGGTCCGCGGCGAGGGCGAGGTCGCGGAGATTGTCGTGGAGGCGGAGGACACGTCCGCGCTCCGGGCGGCCTTGAACTCCTACCTGCGGTGGGCACAGGTCGCGTTCGACGTCCAAGCGGCGGTGCGCCCGTGAAGGAACTCCCCCCGCAAGTGCAGAACCAGCTCGCGCAGTTCCAGCAGCTCCAGCAGCAGCTGCAGGTCCTCGCGACGCAGCGCATGCAGCTCGAGGCGAGGTTGCGCGAGGTGACGTCGACGCTCGAGGAGCTCGTGAAGGTCGCTGCGGACACGCCCGTGTACCGGAGCACCGGCGCTCTGCTCCTCCGCGTGGAGGACCGCGCGGCGCTCAAGAAGGAGCTCGAGGAGCAGAAGGAGACCCTCGGGATCCGCGTGAACACGATCAAGAAGCAGGAGAAGTCGCTCGGCGAGCGGTACGAGCAGCTCCAGTCGAAGCTGTCGGCGGCCCTGGAGGGCGGCGGGCCGAGCGCGAGCTGACGCGCAAAAGAGAAATGCCGGGCACTTGTGTCATCGCGCCCCCGGCGGCGCTCCCCTCGAAGGCCGCTTGGGCAGTGGGCAACCCCGCTCCCCTGTCCGGACGGGGAGGGGCTTGTGGGGTCTTAAGCTTGCCGCCGAGAGACCGCCGGTTCCCGTGGAACGACCGCGAGTGCGCAGTTCTTCCCTTGGAAAGGGGGTCCTCCGCCGCCGTTCTCAAAATCGAGAAGGACGTGGCGCCCGAGATGGGCGGGCCCGGCCAAACCCTTTTAGAGGCCCCCCCGTATCGGAACGCGATGGTCGAGGAGACCCCGGCGCGCCGGCGGCCGCCCAAGCCGAGTTTCCAGCGGACCCTCATGTACATGATGGTCTTCCTCACCCTGTTCGTCCTCATCGACAACAACCTCCGGATCGCGTTCGGGAATGCGGTCGGGTACGTGTTCGGCCCGACGATCGGCTTCGGCGGCGCCTTCCCGCTCCTCAGCCTCTTCCTGGCGGGGGCGTTCACGACCCTCATCAGCGCCCTGTCCCGCCACGTGTTCACGGACTGGGTGAAGATGACCCGCGTGAACAAGAAGATGCGCGCGCTCCAGAAGGCGCAGATGGAGGCGCTCCGGCGGGGGAACACGGCGAAGGTCGCCCGGCTCAAGGAGCTCCAGACCGAGATCCGGATGGAGTCGATGGACGTGCAGCTCGCCTCGCTCAAGCCCCTCGCATTTACGTTCCTCCCCTTCATCGTGTTCTGGGCGTGGCTCAGCCAGTTCTTCTACACGGACGTTTACGGCCTCGGACACCTGTACGTCGCGGTCCCCTGGGCGTACCAGACGGACCTCCTGACCGGGGCCGTGATGCCCGTCTGGTTCCTCCTGTACTTCGTGTTCACGTTCCTCCTCGGCTCGGTCTTCACCCGCCTGTTGAAACTCCTCTCGTTCCGGAAGCGTCTGGCGGCCTTCGAGGCGGCGGGCGGAACCGGATGATCATCGCGGTCGGCGGGCCCCCCGGGAGCGGGAAGACGACGGCCGCGGACCTGTACGCGCGCACGTACGGGGCCGTGTTTATCAGCGGTGGCCGGATGTTTCGGGAGATGGCGGCGGAGCGCGGGATGGACCTCGTCGCGTTCGGCGAGTACGCGGAGGCGCATCACGAGGTCGACCGCCAACTCGACGACATGATCTTGGGGGCGGTGCGAAACGCGACGGCCGAGGGGCGGGACGTCGTCGTCGACGGTCGGATCCAGGCGCACCTCCTCGCCCGCGCGAACGTGCGCGCGTACGCCGTCCTCGTGACCGCACCGATCGACGTCCGGGCGAAGCGCGTCGCGGATCGCGAGCGGAAGTCGGAAAAGGCCGCGCTCGCCGAGATCCTCGCGCGGGAGAGGTCCGAGCGGGAGCGGTACCGCGCCATCTATGGGATCGACCTCGAAGACGTGGGCGTCTTCGACCTTGAGGTGGACTCGAAGGATATCCGCCCCGAGGCGATCGTAAAGCGGGTTCACGAGGGGGCCGTCGCGTGGGCGAAGGTGTGAGCCACGAATTATTCCGACGCGGCGTGTTCATCGCGGACAAGCCGCAGGGCCCGACGTCCCATCAGGTGAGCGCGTGGGTGCGGGACCTCGTCGGCGCGGAGCGGGCGGGCCACGCGGGCACCCTCGACCCGCGGGTCACGGGCGTCCTCCCGATCGCGTTCAACGAGGCGACGCGCGCGCTCGACGCGCTGCTCGTCGGGGACAAGGAGTACGTGGGCATCCTCGAGCTCCACCAGGACGTGCCGGACGACCGCCTCCACGCGATGCTCCGCCGGTTCGTCGGGCCGATCTACCAGACGCCGCCCGTGCGGTCCGCGGTGAAGCGGGAGATGCGCGTCCGCACGATCCACGACCTGGAGCTCCTCGAGCGGGACGGGCGCCTCGTGCTCTTCCGGACGCGGTGCGAGTCCGGCACGTACATCCGCACGCTCGCGAACGACCTCGGCGAGGCCCTCGGGGTCGGCGGCCACCTCGCGGACCTCCGCCGCACGCGCACGGGCCCGTTCCCGGAGGCGATGGCGCACCCGCTCACGGACCTGCAGGACGCAGTCGCGACCTGGCGGGAGACCGGGGACGACGCGGCGCTGCGCGGCCTGATCCTCCCGATGGAGCGGATGCTCGCGCATCTTCCGAAGGTCGTGCTGAAGGACACGGCGGTCGACGCGATCTGCCACGGCGCGAACCTCATGGTCCCGGGCGTCGCCTCCATGGACCCGTCCGTCCGCAAGGGTGAGCTCGTGGCGCTCTTCACCGCCAAAGGCGAAGGGGTCGCGCTCGCGCACGCGGAGCTCTCCCCGTCGCAGGTCGACTCCGCGAAGAAGGGAATCGTCGCGGACACGGAGAGGGTTCTTATGGAACCGGGAACGTATCCGAAGGGATGGAGGTCGTGAGCGGCGCGCGGGACGCGCGCCTGGCGGCGTTGGGGTTCGACGTCTCCCGCCAGCGACTCGCGCGGGAGTACAAGCGCCGCCGCACGGTCCTCGGCTCGGTCCGCATCGCCGTGTACATCGCCATCTCCGCCCTGCTCCTCCGCGGGTTCACGTTCGACGTGAGGGCGTGGGCCTCCGCGTTTGGCGGCGGTCTCCCGCAGTACGCGCTGTACACGGTCGCGCTCTACTTCCTGTTCTGGATCCCCGTGATTCCGATCGGGATCCTCGGCGGTTTCGTCCTCGAGCACAAGTACGGGATGTCCGTGCAGGGCCTCCGGTCCTGGTTGGGGGATGCCGCCAAGAGCCTTGCGATCGGTCTCGGCTTCTCGGTCGTGGCGGTGGAAGTTGTGTACGTCCTGTTGGCGGTGTCGCCGGACCTCTGGTGGCTATACGCGTGGGCCCTCGCCTTGGCGTTGGGTGTCTTCCTCATATGGATCGGCCCGGTCGTTCTCGCGCCGTTGTTCAACAAGTACGAGCCGCTCCAGGACCAAGCGCTCGCGGCGCGGCTGAAGGCCCTTGCGGACCGGGTTGGGACGAAGGTCGTTGGTGTCTTCCGAATGCTCGCGTCTGCGAAGACGACGCGCGCTTTCGGCGGGCTGGCGGGGATCGGGAACACGCGCCGCATCATCCTGAGCGACACCCTCCTCACGCGCTACACGCCGGACGAGGTCGAGACCGTGATCGCGCACGAGCTCGGCCACCATGTGCACCGCGACGTCCTTCGACTCACCGCCACGGGGGCGGTCGCATCGCTCGCCGGGCTCCTGGCGGTGGACCGGATTCTCCGCGCGGCCGCACCCAGTATCGGATTGGCGGGAATCGCGGACATCGCGGGACTCCCGCTTGTCGCCCTCTCCGTCGCCGCCATCTCGACGGTCGCCGGCCCCATCCTGAACGCGCTCAGTCGTCGATGGGAGGCCGGCGCGGATGCCTTCGCGCTGAAGACGACGGGGAACCGGGACGCGTTCACGTCGACCATGGTGAAGATTCACGACCAGAACCTCGGCGTCGCCGATCCGCATCCGCTCTCGGAGGTGTTGTTCCACGACCATCCGTCCGGATTGCGGCGTGTCGAGGCCGCGTCCCGTTGGCGGTCGTGAAAGTCTTTAATAGAGCCGCCCATCTTCGCGCGCGTTGTGCCGAGGTCGCCTAGCTCGGTAGGGCGCTAGCCTGGAGAGCTAGTGGGTCGCAAGGCCCTCGGGAGTTCGAATCTCCCCCTCGGCGTTCAGCCCTTCTTCGCGAGCCGCGCCTTGAGCTTCCCGATCACCGCCACGGGCGTCGGGTCCACGTTCCGCAGGATCGCGAGGTAGAACGCGGTCCAGTCCCCGAGCTGGAGCGTCGTGAGCATCCGCGCAAGGAGCGTCGGGCCCTCCGCGCGGATCTCCTCGACCTTCGCCTTGCCCTTCATCAGATCGCGCGTCGCGTCGAGCATCGCCCGGTCGAGGTCGGACTCCGCTGGGTCCCGCAGGAGGATTGGCACGAACCGATTGGCGGTGGGATCCTCCGCCCATCCGACGAGCTCGTTGTGGTCGGCCTCTGGGACCATCGACGCCCACGCGAGGACCTTCGCGTACTCGTTGAACTCGGTCCCCCATCGCCGCGCGACGGGCCAGTACGTCGGTGTCCCGTAGATGATCGGCGTACGGCCCTTCACATTCGCCGCCAGCTTCTTGGCGGGGTTCCGGGAGTCCGGCACCTTGGGCACGAGCCGCGCGCCCCGCTCGCGGAGCGCCTCCGCCGCCGTCCGCACCTCGGGCGCGACCGTGTTCGCGTCGAACAGCCCCGCCAGCCCGCCGAAGATGTACCCGAACGCGGACCGGGGCATGAATCCCGGCGGCAGGGAGACGAACGGGAGCCCCCGCCCGTGGCACAGGTCGCGGAGCGTTCCGCCCGAGGAGATGCCCACAAGCTCGCTCCCGCGGGCCATCGCCTCCCGAATGGCGGTGAGGGTCTCGACGGTGTTCCCAGAATACGAGACGCCGACGACGAGGTCTCCCTCCCCGACCCACGGCGGGAGGCGGGAATCGCTGACCGCCGCCATCGGCGTCCGGTGCTCCGCCGCGAGCCATGCCGCGAGGACCGCGCCCGCGATCCCGGAACCGCCCATCCCGACGACGACGACGCGCCGGTGCGCCGCCAGAGGGCCGAGCGCGGAACCGAGCTGGAGGCCCCGCGCGACCTGGTCGGGGAGGGACTTCAGGTGCTCCGCGGCGCCGCTCCGGTCCACCTTCCGGACGGCCGCCTCGTCGAGCACGAAGGCCCGCATCTGGCGCGAAGGTAAAGACTTCCCCGCCCCCAGTCCTTACCGACTTTACGGTAGCTACAACAAAGTTCATATCGAGCGCGCCGGTCCGCACGTCCGTGAAGGCTGCGGTCGGTCGCGCCGTGGACGCCCTCCGCGCGGGCCGGTTCGTCCTCGTCTACGACGGGGAGGGCCGCGAGGAGGAGACGGACCTGACGATCGCCAGCGAGTTCGTGACCCCGGAGGCGGTGCGGACGCTCCGGAAGCAGGCGGGCGGCTGGATTTGCGCGACCGTGCCGCCGGACGCGCGGGACAAGCTCGGGCTCCCGTACCTCGCGGACGTTCTCCGAGCGTCTGCGCGGGAGTTCCCCGTCCTCGCGGACATCGTGCCGGAGCGGCTCGCGTACGACCGACGGTCCGCGTTCTCGATCGCGGTCAGCCACCGGGACACGTAC
>Ga0209341_10003304_pt1 | contig 15097 bp, 12 predicted proteins | sample RifCSP13_2_FD_184020 | JGI IMG/M metagenome (GOLD analysis project Ga0209341, IMG submission 184020) | Soil microbial communities from Rifle, Colorado - Rifle CSP2_sed 13_2 (SPAdes) (version 2) | ecosystem: Environmental > Terrestrial > Deep subsurface > Rock core/Sediment | place: Rifle...
CTCAGAACGATCGTGCCGGAGCGCGCGATCGTCTACTCGGACCAGGAGACGAGCTACCGGATTGCCGCCTTCGCACCTGTCTACATCGCGGTCGCGCCGCCGGGCAACGTCGCGGACACGGCGAAGAACCGGCCGAGGAGGAACAGAGCCGCGGCTGCGCCCGCGGCGGCCTCGAGCGAGGGGCCGCGCCGAACGACCCCGACGACGAGCGCGGCCACAGCCCCGACGACCGCGAGCCAGACGATCCATGGGGGCCCGGGATCGTCGAGCACGTAGCCGAAGTCCCCCGGGTACGCGAATTGCAGGACGGCGCCCGCGACGAGCGCGATCGGGGGCAGCAGCGGGCCCATGATCCGGGAGAGCACGCCGAGGCCGCCTGCGAAGGCGAAGGCAAAGGGCAGGAAGCCGGCCGCACGGCGTGCCTGCGAGATCGAGACGAGGTCCGCCAGGTTCGTGAACAGCAGCGGGACGAGCACGACCGCGAACACGGCGAGGGAACCGCCTGCGACGAACGCCGCCCACCGCCGCCGAGCGGCAAAGCCGGCCAGTGGGACGAGGAGGAGCGCGGCCACTGCCACGGCTCCGGCACGGGTGAACACCTCCGGCGCGAGGCTGTAGCTCGTCTCCGACCGCACGTCGAGCTGTCCCGCGTAGTGGTCGAACGCACGCCGAATCTCGGCCCGGTCCGGCGACACCGACGCCGTGTCGCCGACCACCGGGATCAACCAGACCATGAACAGGGCGGCGGGAACAGCGAGCGCGCCCAGCGCGACGGCGCCCGCGCGCAGGTCCTTCCTCGTCCACAGCGCCCGAACGAGCAGGAAGCCGGCGAACGGGAGCCAGAGGAACAGCGCGTACGTCGGATGGACGACGGCGAGCGTCAGCCCCGCGGCCGCGACAGACGCGACCAGAGCCGACGAACGGGTGCGCAGCGCCTCGAGCGCGAGCGCGAGTGCCGCGGGCACGAGCAGCTGCCGTGACGACGTCGCGGGGAGCGCGAGAGACGTGTAGCCGCCGCCGTGGCCGGGGGCGAAGCACACGAGCGCCACCTGCGCTCCCGCGACCGCGCCCGCAGCCCAGGTCCTCCGGAACAGTGCCCAGCCGACCTCGTACGCGACGACGACCGCGAGCGGGGCGAGGATGGAGGGCAGATGCAGGACGACCTGCTCGGGATCGGTCCCGGCGAGCTTCGCGATCAGTGCGACAAAGCCGTGCCAGAGGGGGAACGCGTAGCCCGGGTGGAGGCTGCCGTCGGCGAACTCCGAGACCGCGTCGAGCGAGAGCTCGTCGAAGGTCAGCAGCTTCCGCACCCGCGCGAGATGGAAGAGCCCGTCGCCCTGCACGTGCCCGGCGACTCGCCAGAGGAGGATCCCGAGCACGGCTCCGACGCCCGCAGCCCACCATCGCCCCGGAACCGGTGCGACGACCTTGAGGTCGCGTGCGATCAGCACGGCGACAGCGGCGAGAGCAGCTATTACGAGCAGCGCGATCGCGATCGTCAGGGACGCGTCGAGCGCAAAGGTCGCGGCGAGGGTCACGAGGAGGAGCGAGAGCGACCAGGCGAGCGAGACCGCGACCCCGCGCAGGCCCAGCGCGCGCGCGAGCAGCCAGCCGGGCGCCAGGACGAGCGCCGTCGCGAACGCGAGCCGCAGGTAAAGGGTGATCTCGGTCATCTCCCCAGCAGCTCGGCGCACGAGCCGAGCCGAGCTTCGGCGGCTGCGCGCCGAGGCATCCTAGGTGCGGTCCTGCGCCGCCTCGGCGGGAGCGGACCGCCGCTTCCGCTCGTTCCACTCGTCCGCGAGCTCGGCAAGACCCGGACCGGTCTCGCCAAACCAGGCGTTACGGACATTGAGCCTGAGCGCAGCGCCGAACGTCGGGTTCACGCGAGGCGGCCGTCGCCCCTCCGGCAGGCGCAAGAGCAGGGAGGCGAGCGCGGCACGGGCGGCATATTGCAGACCCGTCAAGAAGGCGGCCGCCCGCGCGCCGAGAGGCGAGTGGTGCTTCGCCCAGTGCTTGCGCCGACTGCGCCAGTGCTCGACGATGCGCCGCTCCGGCACGTTGGCCGAGAACTGGCTGACGTGGTGCACGACGGCGACATCGGGAAAGTAGTGCGTTTCCCAGCCCGCCTTGGCCAGCCGCCGGCAGAGATCGGGTTCGTCCACGTACATGAAGAAGCGCTCGTCGAAGAGGCCGACCTCGTCGAGGGCATTCCTCCGGAGGAGCAGGGCGCACCCCATCGCCCAGTCGACCCGACGCGCTCGTGCTCGTCCGGATTGGACGATCCCGGCTCTGCCGAGCGTGAACGCGCCGACGGCCGCCCAGAACGGGGTCGGGAATCGCCACGCAGAGGCCAGGGGGCGGCCTTCCGGGTCGACGATTCTCGGTCCGAGCGCCCCGACACGAGGGTGCGCCTCCATGTAGGCGACCAACCGATCGAGCGAGCCGGGCTCCGAGACGGTGTCCTCGTTGAGGACGTAGACGTACCGCCCGCTCGTCGTCCTGATCACGGCGTTCTGATTCGCGGGGAAACCGGCACGGAAGGGCTGCTCGATGAGGTGTACCCACGGGAATCGCTCGCGGACTGCTTCCACGGAGCCGTCGTCGGACGCGTTGTCCAAGACGACGACCTCGACCGAGAGGCTCGGGCTCGTGGCGTCCTGGAGCGATTCGAGACAGGCCAGGAGGAGTTCCATGCTGGAGGTGTTGACGATCGACACGGAGACGTCGTGCGTCGAGGTGACGCGCTCGCTCATCGCATCGGACGGTGCAGCACGCGTGTCCTGCACATGACCCGGAGCACCGAGACGTCGGTCGAGCGTCGGGGCGAACCGGTCGTCAAGGCGGGCCAACGCTACCAGCTTGCCTGTCCGCAGAAGCTCCTCCGGGAACCTCCGACGATCCCGTGAGCCCGCCTTTCAAGAGGATCGCGGCACCTGGCAAGGCGAGGAGCAGAGTCACGAGAAAGAAGAGGAAGCCGGCCGCGAAGGCCTGGTTCGCACCGACACCGAGGCTTCCGAGGAAGCTGACGAAAAACGCCTCGCGTACGGCGATCCCGTTCAGAGTGAAGGGCACGAGCATGACGAGGAAGAGCAGCGGTCCCATCACGTAGTACACGCGCACGTCGAGATGGATGCCCACGGCCTCGGCGGCGGCCCAGATCGACAGGATGCGGACCGCTTGGACGACGAGCGTCACGGCAAGAACCGTGAGGAGAACGCGCGGCTGACCGCGATAGTGGTGAATGCTCTCGTAGAAGCCCCGAAGCGGCCGGGCAAGTCGAACGCGCTCGAGAAGGGGCTCGAGACGCCGAAGGAGCGGCCGCACCGAGCGCGCGAAGAACAGGAATGCAAGCCCGAGCGTTCCGAAGACGAATACGCCCTCGAGCCAGAGGTAGGCGCTCACGTCGTAGCGGCCGATCGAGAGGAGGAAGCCGACGGCCCCGAGAAGGACTGTGGCGGCTCCGCCGAGCCCGCGCTCGAGCACCACCGTCCCGGTCACGACGAGGGTTCGCCCGTGGTGCCGGCGGGACGTCTCCATGATCCGCACGGCGTCACCTCCGAGCGACGTCGGCAGGAACTGCCCCGCCGTGTACGCAACGAAGTACGTCCGCGTCAGCCACCGGACCCGTTCGGCGATCCCGTGCGAACGGAGGAGCCACCCCCAGCGCGCAGCGAGCACCGGGACGGTGAAGGCCATGATCGCCACTGACAATGCGAACCAGGCGAGGTCGGTCTTCTCGAGCACGTCGAGGGTCGCAGCGAGGTCGACCTTCCAGATGAGGTAGGCGACGGCCGCAGCGGTCAGGACGATCGTCCCGACGAGCCGCGTTCTGCGCGTCACGGGGCCTGCTCGCCGAGCACGTCGAGCGTGAGCAGCTCGAACGCAACGTTCACCGCAGCGATCGCCGTCGGCTGCCCCGGTCCGTCGTACGGCGGGCTCACCTCGACGACGTCGCATCCCGAGAAGCGGAGCCCACGGAGCGCCCGCACGAACCCGAGCGCCTCTCGGGTCATCAAGCCACCTGCCTCCGGAGTTCCGGTCCCGGGAGCGAAGGCCGGGTCGAGGACGTCGATGTCGAAGGAGAGGAAGAGAGGCCCGACCCCGACCCGCTCCCGCACGCGCGCTCCGTACTCGTCGAAGCCGATCGTGACGAGCTCCTCACCCGAGATCACCTCGAAGCCGAGCTCGGACGGCATCGCGACGTCATCGGGCCCGTAGAGCGAGCCGCGCATCCCTGCGAGCAGCGACCTCTCGGGGTCCAGCAGCTCTTCCTCGACTGCTCGCCGGAACGGCGATCCGTGGTAGTACCGCTCCCCGCAGTAGACGTCCCAGACGTCTGCGTGGGCGTCGAGGAGGACGAGACCGAGAGGCCCGTGCACCGCCGCGTGAGCGCGGAGCTCGCCGAGCACGATCAGGTGGTCGCCGCCGAGGCAGAGCGTGCGCGACCCGCCGCGCACGATCGGCTCGAGCTGCTCCGCGATCTGAGCGACCGTCCTCTCCGCGTTTCCGGGCGTTACCGCGACGTCGCCGAGGTCCGCGACAGACAGACTCCCGAATACCTGCGCATCCTGCACCGGGTTGTACGGCCGCAGCACGATCGACGCCGCGCGGATCGCGTCGGGACCGAAGCGCGCGCCGGGGCGGTTCGTGGTCGCGGTGTCGAAGGGAATCCCGAGCACTGCGACGTCCACCCCCGTCGGATCGTCCCTGAGCGGGCAGCGTGCGAACGTCTTGACACCCGTGTAGCGCGGAGCCGCGAGGGCGTCCGGCGGCCCGTACGGCCGGTTCATTCCGCAACCCTACCGCCGCAAAATTGCCCGTGGACTCGCCGTCAGATTGCGCCCGTCTAGGTGCTCGACTACTATCCCGCTGTTCACACGCCGTTCACCGACGCCCGGCCAGAGCTTCCCCAAGCTCACAGGAGGTTCGAGTTGTGAGGATGTTTGCGTACATCGACCCTGGGACGGGGAGCCTGCTTCTTCAGGCAATCGCAGGCGGCGTGGCAGCAGCCGCGGTGGCAGCCAAGTTCTACTGGGGTCGGATCCTTCGCTTTCTCCGGATCCGCAAGCCGCAAGACGAAGCCTCCTCGAGCTGAGTAGCCCCACAAGACCCGTACTGGAAGGCCAGGCGGCGGTAACAGGGCTCGAGCCGAGCTCTTTCCGCGACCCTGACAGCCGCGTCCTCACGACCGACGGGCGAGTCTTCCGGCTTCTCAGCGAGCAGGGGCTCGCCGACTGGAACGCGCTCGCATCCTCGGGGCTCTTTGCCGAGCTCCTCGGCGAGGGCAAGCTCGTGGGCACGCGCGAAGCGCCCGACCTCGGCATCCCGACCGAGGGCTTGTACTCCGGTGTCGCCACGGTGCTCGAGCACGACGTCATCCCATTCGTGTCGTACCCCTACGAGTGGACGTTCGGGATGCTTCGGGACGCGGCGCTCCTCCAGCTCGAGCTCGTGCGGCGCGCGATCGGGGCCGGGATGATCCTCAAGGACTCCTCGCCGTACAACGTTCAATTTCGCGGCAGTCGACCGATCTTCGTCGACATCGGCTCGTTCGAGCGGCTCCGCGAGGGCGAGGCATGGGCCGGCTACCGACAGTTCTGCATGCTCTTCCTCTTTCCACTCCTCCTGCACGCGTGGAAACGCGTCCCGTTTCAGCCCTGGCTTCGCGGGAGCATCGAGGGGATCTCTCCGCAGGAGTGTCGTTCCCTCCTGTCCTTGCGGGATCTTTTCCGCCGCGGGGCGCTCACGCACGTCGCACTCCACAGCCGTCTCGAGCGCCGTTATCAGCAGCGCGACGCTGACATCAAGCAGGAGCTCAAGGCTGCAGGGTTCCGCAAGGAGATCATCGTCGCGAATGTGAAGGGGTTGGAGAAGCTCGTCTCGAGACTTCGCTCGCCAGCGTCGACGTCGACTTGGTCGGGCTACGGGCTGACCACCACGTACAGCGACGCCGACGCCGACCGGAAGACGTTGTTCGTGTCGGAGGCCGTCACGTCCGAGCGGCCCCGACTCGTCTGGGATCTCGGGTGCAACGACGGGCACCACGCGCGGATCGCCGCCGCTACGGCCGACTACGTCGTCGCGGTCGACGCCGACGCCGTCGTCGTCGACCGTCTCTACGAGACGCTCAAGTCCGAGCGCACGTCGACGATCCTGCCGCTCGCCATGAATCTCGTCGATCCATCGCCCGGCCTCGGCTGGAGAGGAGTGGAGCGCCGCACCCTGCTCGGACGCGGCCGTCCCGATCTTGCCCTCTGCCTCGCACTCATCCATCACGTCGTGATCGGCGGGAACGTCCCGGTGAAGGAGTTCATCGATTGGCTACGCGAGCTCTCGGCGGTGATCGTGATCGAGTTCCCGAGCCCGGAGGACCCGATGGTCCGACGACTGCTTGCTCGAAAGCGGCCGCACGATCACCCCGACTACCGGCAAGACTGGTTCGAGCGCTGCCTCCTGGAGCGCTTCGATCTCGTCACCTCCGAGCACCTGTCGTCTGGAACGCGAACGCTCTACCATGTCCGGCCCAAGAGCTGAGAGACGGTTTCACTGGGCGCTCGTCAACGGCGCCCACCTGACGGTGCTCTCCGCCTTCGCGCTCGCGCAGCCGCTCTTCGACATCCTCGGGCAAAACCCCGAGTTCTTCGCCGTGCGCGGGTCGACCGGCACTCAGATCGTCCTCTTTGCACTCGCCGTCCTCCTTGCGGTACCCGCCGTGTTGATCGGAGTCGAATTGGCGGTGAGCATCGTGAGTCGAGCCGTCGCGAAGTGGCTTCATCTCGCCTTCGTCTGCTGCCTGACGGCGGTCATCGCGCTGCACATCTCGACGAAGACGGACTCCCTGGCGGGCGAGACGGCGATCGTCGCCGCCGTACTGCTCGGCGTCGGAGGGACCCTCCTGTACTGGCGGGTGAGCGCGATCCGCACGTTCCTGACCTTCCTCGTGCCGGCGCCATTCGTGTTTCTCGCGCTGTTCCTTCTCAACTCGCCGGTGTCCAAGCTCGTCTTCCTCGAGAGCGCCGAGGCGAAGACCGTGGCCGTCCAGTCGAGGACGCCGGTCGTGATGCTCGTCTTCGACGAGCTCCCGACCGCGACGCTGATGGGCCGCGACGGCGAGGTCGACGCTCGGCGCTTCCCGAACTTCGCGGCGCTTGCCCGCAACTCCGCGTGGTTCAGGAACGCGACGACCGTGTACTCGCACACCGCGGGCGCGGTGCCGGCGCTTCTCTCCGGGAAGCTGCCCCAACCGGGCCTTCTGCCGATCTTCACCGACCACCCCCAGAACCTGTTCACGTTCCTCGGCGGCAGCTACGACCTCAAGGTCATCGAGGTCCTACGCTTGTGCCCACCGAGCCTGTGCCACAAGGCCAAGACCGAGAGCTTCGACCCGAACGGAAGCGACGAGACCGGCTCGCTGGCATCGGACGTCGGGATCGTCTACCTCCATCTCCTGCTTCCGGACCCGTACGTCTCTCGGCTCCCGCCGATCAGCAACACCTGGGGGAACTTCGGCGGTCGGGAGCTGGCCGGCGACGAGCGGGCACCCTCGGGAGGAACGCCGAGAGAGACCGTGCCCCCGTGCAGCCCGACCATCTGCGACTTCGCGTCGCTGATCGAAGCCGGCCGCAAGCCCACCCTCTACTTCCTGCACGTGTCCCTTCCGCACGTGTCCTGGAGGTTCCTGCCTTCGGGCAAGCGCTACGACGGGAACGTGCAGGCCATCCCGGGCGAGGGCAGGGGAGGCTGGACAACGGATAGCTGGCTGACGACGCAGGCAGAGCAGCGATACCTTCTCCAGCTCGGGTACTCGGACCGGGCGCTCGGCCTGATTCTGCGTCGGCTGCGCGCCACGGGCCTCTACGACCGCTCGCTCGTGGTCGTGACCGCCGACCACGGAGAGTCGTTTCTTCCGGGATCGACCCGGCGCAACGTGGAGCAGGCGAACCTCCCGGACATCGCCTTCGTGCCGCTCTTCGTGAAGCTGCCGGGGCAGAGCAAGGGCCGCATCGACGACTCGTTCGCGCGCACGGTGGACATCGTGCCGACGATCGCGCACGCCCTCCGCACACGGCTCCCCTGGCGCGCCGATGGGAGATCGCTCCTCGGAGGCAAGCTCGCCACCGAGGGCACCGTGATCGTCGGCAGTCCGAAAGGCCATTCGGTGCAGGCACCCCTGAGCGCGCTGCGCGCCCAGCGAGCGCGGGAGCTGGCGCAGCAGCACGCTGTCTTCGGTACGGGCCCGATCGATGGCGTGTACCGAATCGGACCGCATCGAGAGCTGCTCGGGAAGAGCGTCGGGAGGCTCGACACGCGACCGAGCCGTCGTACGAGCGTCGAGCTGACGGGACGCGAGCTGCTCCAGGTCGTCGACCTCTCGACCGACGTTCTGCCCAGCTACCTGACCGGAAACGTCACGGGCACTCATTCCACCCAGCTGGATCTGGCAATCGCGGTGAACGGGACGATCAGGGCCGTGACGCGGACCTACAGCGAGCTCGGCAGCACGAAGTTCGCCGCACTCGTGCCGGAGGACTCGCTTCGCGCGGGTGCGAACGACGTCAGGATCTTCGCGGTCGTCAACGCCGGCGCGAGACTCGTGCTCGAGGAGCTGCGCAGGGGCGACGTCACCTTCACGCTCGAGGCCCGGGCCAAGCCCGTGATCGAGTCCTCCGACGAAGCAACGATCAGCGTCGAGCCGAAGGCCCTGTCCGGCGAGGTGCGCGCCGCCTGGAACGCGGGAACCGGATCGTTCGACGGCTGGGCCGCGGACCTCGCCGCCCAGCAGGCAGCGGAACGGATCGTCGTCTTCGTCGACGGACGCTCGGTCTACGTCGGCCGCACGGGGAAGAGTCGGAGAGACCTCCGGACCCGCTACGGCGTATGGAAGGCGGGCTTCTTCTTCCGGCTACCGGAATCCGTCTTGCCCGCGCCCGGAGGCGACCATCAGGTGCGTGTCTTCGCGATGCTCGGAGGCAAGGCATCGGAGCTCCGCTTCGTCGGTAAGAGCCCCTGGGCCGACGGCTGAGCGCATGGGCGCCATCGCCCCAGCCCCGCGCGGTGAGTCGTTCCGCCCGGACGTCGAAGGATTGCGGGCAGTGGCAATCGTCCTCGTCGTCCTGTACCACGGCGGCCTCACGATCTTCTCGGGCGGCTTCGTCGGTGTTGACGTCTTCTACGTCATCTCCGGCTTCCTGATCACCGGTCTCCTGCTGCGCGAGCTTGCACGCGACGGGCGCATCTCGCTCACGCGCTTCTGGGCGAGACGCGTGCGCCGCCTGCTCCCGCTCTCGGCCCTCGTGCTCGCCGCGACCGGCCTCGCCGCCTGGTTCATCGTCGCACCGCTCGACCGAGGACAGGTGAGCTCCGACGTCGCGGCCGCGGGCCTCTACGGGGCGAACTGGCACTTCGCGTTCCAGGAGAGCGACTACCTGGCCGAGGACAACGTCATGAGCCCGGTCGTTCACTACTGGTCCCTGAGCGTTGAGGAGCAGTTCTACGTCCTGTGGCCGCTCATCCTTCTCGGAATCGTGGCCTGGGCCGGAGGCAGGCGCGCCGTGACAAGCGACTGGAGGCGATTCGCCTGGCGCGTCGGCGTGATCCTCGGAGTCATCGGTGCCGCCTCGCTGGCAGCCTCGGTGCTGCTCACACCGCGTAACGGTCCGTTCGCGTTCTACGGGACACACACGCGCGCCTGGGAGCTCGCCGCCGGCGCGATCCTCGCACTCACCGTGACGTGGCTCGCGCGACTGCCGACACGGCTGGCAGATGGAGTCGCGCTCGCCGGTGTCGGGCTCATCGTCGCCTCGGCTGTGCTCATCGACGTCGACACGACGTTCCCCGGGAGCGCGGCGATCGCACCTGTCCTCGGCGCGGTCCTGGTCATCGGGGCGGGCACGGCAAGCGACCGAACCTTCGTCGGACGCGGCCTCTCCACACGGCCGGCCAGGTATGTCGGCCGCATCTCGTACGCGTGGTACCTCTGGCACTGGCCCTGCTTGGTGATGGCGGGGTTCCTCTTCGCGTCCGTCGACGCCGAGACGGACGAGCTGGGTCCGACGCCTACGGGCGTCGTCATCGCGGCGATCGCCGTCTCGCTCGCCCTGGCCGCCGTGAGCAACGTGCTCGTGGAGCAACCGGTGCGCCACGCTCGCTCGCTCGTGGCAAGACCCGTTCCGTCGCTCCTCGTGGGGGCTGCGCTCACGCTGATCCCGGTACTGGGAGTGGGGGCGATTCTCACGAAGCAGACGCTTCCCGTCGAGACAGCGAGCGCGAGCGCGGCTTCGAACGGCGTGGGCGGTCAGCTCGGCCGATCTCGACCCGTCAAGTTGCAGATGACACCCGACGAGGCCCGCAACGATCGCCCGGACCTGGGGAGCTGCAACGCCGACTTCAAGACGACCGTGGCTCCTGCGGACTGCCAGTTCGGCAACCCGCGCGGAGCTCGGACGATGGTGCTGATCGGCAATTCCCACGCGTACCATCTCCAGCCTGCGTTCGCCGAGCTCGCGCGGCTCCGAGGCTGGCGACTGTACGTATGGACGAAGGCCGCCTGCATCCCCTTCGACACACGCGTGTGGAACTCGACGCTCTCCAGGGAGTACACCGAGTGCGTCACCTGGCGCGCGAACGTGATCGATCGAGTGCGGCAGCTCGGCCGCGTCGACGCAATCTTCATCTCCAGGTTCTACGTAGGAGCGGGAGCGGTCCTCGACGACGCAGGGGAACGGGTCGACGAGGCGGACGTCGCCCCGCTCTGGAGCGCGGCTGCTCGGCGAATGTTCCGACGGCTCGCCCCGCTCGCGGACCGGGTCGTCGTACTGCGCGACACGCCGCGCCCACCCTGGAGCATCCCGCGCTGCATCTCCGAGAACATCGGCGACCCCGCGAAGTGCGACTTCCCGCGAGCGCCGGCCATCTATCGCGATGCGGCCCTGTTCGCCGCAGAGAGCGCGGGCGCCGCGGGCCTACGGAAGGCCTACGTCGCCGATCCCACGGACGCCGTGTGTCCCCGCGACCCGTGCAGGGCGGTGACGGCGGGAGGTGTCATCACCTACCGGGACAGCCATCACCTCACCGCGTCGTATGCGAGGAGCCTCGGCCGGCCGGTAGGCCGCGCGGTCGACAGAGCGCAACGCATGGGATAGCCCCGATGCGCCGCCTCGGACGGCGGCGCATCGAGAACGAGAGAGCAGCCCTCACTCGATGGCGATCAGGCTGCCTCGAGTTGCGGGACGAGCTGCTCGGACTCGGGCACCTCCACCTCGCCAGGCCGCCGCTTCCGCGGAATGAGGAGCGCGACGACCGAACCGACCGCGACCACCACGGCCCCGATCCAGAGAGCCGGCACGAGACCGTCGGTGAACGTCTGCGGCGACTCGTACCCGCCGACACGGGCGAAGACCGACGCGAGAACTGCAACGCCGAGCACCCCGCCGACCTCGCGGATTGCGTTGTTGGTCCCGGACGCCTTCCCCTCCTCCTGCGGCCGCACTGCCGAGAGCACGACGTTCGCGACCGGGGCGAAGAAGAGCGCCATGCCGATCCCTGAGATCACGAACGGCCCGACGAGGGACGCGTAACCGACGGTCGCAGTCGACACCGCGGCGATCCAGGCGAGCCCGACGGCCTGCAGCGCGAGCCCCGTCGCCATCAGAGGTCTCCCGCCGATCCGGTCGGAGAGAGCGCCCGCCAGCGGCGCCACGAACATCGGCATCGCCGTCCAGGGGAGAACCCGCAGGCCAGACTCGAGAGGCGAGTACCCCTGGGCGGTCTGGAAGAACTGCGTGAGCAGGAAGATGGAGCCGAACATCCCGAAGTACATGAGCAGAGAGGCGCCGTTCGCGGCGGCGAACGCCCGATCGCGGAAGAACCGCATCGGCAGCATCGGCTCCTTTGCCCACAGCTCCCACGCGACGAATGCGAGAAGGAGCGCCGCGCCGCCGACGAGCGCGCCGACGATCGTCGGACTCGTCCAGCCGTCCGCGTTCCCGTTCACGAGGCCCCACACGATTCCGAGGAGGCCTCCGCTGGCGAGCGCAAGTCCGGGAAGGTCGAGCGCCCGGTCGGGGCCGTGGGACTCGGCGAGGCGAGTTGCGAGCGGGAGCAGAACGAGCCCAACCGGCACGTTCAGCCAGAAGATCCACTGCCACGAGATCCCGTCGACGACCGCGCCGCCGACGAGCGGGCCCATCGCCACGGCGAGCCCGGCGATTCCTGACCACGCTCCCAGCGCCAGGCCGCGCCGCTCTCGGGCGACGGCAGCGCTCAGGATCGTCAGCGTCAGCGGGGTGACGATGGCCCCGCCGATCCCCTGCACGGCGCGGGCCGCGATGAGCCACTCCGCGGACGGCGAAAGGGCGGCGGCCGCAGATGCGCCGGTGAAGAGCGCGACGCCGATCATGAACATCCGCTTCCGCCCGAACCGGTCCCCGAGCGCGGCGCCCGTGAGCAGGAACACCGCGAAGGTCAGCGTGTACGCGTTCACCGTCCACTCGAGTTGCTCGAGGGTGGCGCCGAGGTCCACGCGGATCACGGGGATCGCCGTCGACACGACGAGGTTGTCGAGTACGACCATGAAGAGCGCGATCGAGGTGATCGCGAACGTCCACAGGGTGCTGGCTTTCGCGGTCATCGTTCCTCCGTTGAATGTAGTGACTGATTACTCACCATTGCAGGAAAAAAGAGAGGCCGACTACTCCTCCGTCTGACGGCAGCCGGTCATGAGGCGCAGCGCCCAGCCCTCGGGCTCGGCCTCCTCGTGGAATCCCATCGCGGCGATCACGTTCAGCAACATCGCGTTCGCGAAGGCCCGGGCGAGCCGCTTCTCGGACGCGCCGGACACGCGCTCGCAGTACGTGTAGAGGTCGCCGTATCCGTCGCGCACGGCTTGCCTCACGTCGGGGTCGTCGAGCGCCGCCGCGTACGTCTGCAGCTGCGCCTGGAGCATCGTGGGATCCGTGCTCAGAAGCAGGCCATACGCCTGCCCTATGGCCTCGAGGGCCTCCTCGCCCCGCAGACCCTCGGCCGCGCCCTGCATCGCCTCGAGCGTGCGCCGGAAGCAGCGGCGGACGGCGGCGAGGTAGAGATCCTTCTTCGAGCCGAAGAGACGGAAAAGGTAGGGCTGCGAGATCCCCGCCTTGCGGGCGATCGCGTCGGTCGATGCGCCGTGGAAGCCGGCGCGAGCGAACTCGTCCACCGCCGCCGCGAGGACCTCCTCGCGCCGCTCCTCTGCCGTCTGTCTCGTCGCGGTTGTCATGCGCGGGAAGTTAGCACTCACTCACAACGATGTCAAGCGGTCTACGCCCGAGCCGGCGCGCTGCGCGGCTCGTCCACGGGCGTACCACCCCGTCTGAGCGACACGATGAACACGAGGGCGACAACCGCGGCGACGCTTGCCAGCGCCTCGCTGTCCCCTCGTGGCCAGCCGCGGTACCAGTCGAGCAATTCGAACACCGAGAAAGCGAGCGGGACGAACCACAGCAGGGACAAGCGGGGTCGCGCGAGCGCGATGGGTACGAGCAGGAGGGGGAGGTAGTGCAGCCATAGGATCGGTGTCAGGACGAGGGCAGCCGCAATCGCAAGTGTCAGCGACCTTCGGTCCCGCTCGAACTCGATCGAGTCGAGAGCGCCTGCCGCATGCCACGCGAGGACGAGCAGCGCGAGGCCGAAGGCGATTACGGCCGCCTGTGCTGCGAGATCGGGCAAGCCGATCGCGCGGAGGACGGCGAACGCGGCGTACGAGTTTTCGCCCTCGAGCTCGACGAGCTCCGTCAGCAGCCGCGGATAGTCCGTGATGCCGCGGAACCCGATGACGGCCCACGAGAGGAGCGCAAGCCCCCCGGCGATCACTACCGCGGTCGCGGCCGCGCGCACCCTTCGGGTGACCGCCAGCCAGACGACGAGAGGCCACAGGAACAGCTTGAGGACCACCGCTCCCGCGGTCGCCCCCGCCGCAGGTCCCGTTCGGTCGCGGTAGCGCCAGGCGACCGCAACGAGCAAGAGCAGGATCGGTCCAAGCGCCCCGGCCTCCACCGCCTCGACGTTCACCGAATACAGGAGCGCCACGGGGTAGCAGCGCCAGTCGCGAACGTCTAGGAGGAGCAGAGCCCCGACGATCGCGAAGAGGAGCAGCAGCGAGAAGAAGATGCCGGGAACGTCGTCGGCGACCTGTTCCGGCAATGCGGACAGAGGCGTGACTGCGAGCGCGAGCACGGGCGGATACACGTACGGAGATCCGGGAGTCTCCTCGATCGCGTCGGGCTCGACGTAGGGGCTGCGCCCCGCGAGCACGTCGTCGCCCGCGTCGAGGAACACATCAAGGTCGTACGGCACCGCCGCTCCTCCGAGCGACCGAAGCGCGTTCGCCCAGAGAACGTCGCTGTGCCACTGCCTCGTGGTCGCCCGGGCGACGAGCGGCAGGGCCACGGCGGCGAGGGCAACGATGGCGAGCCAGGTCCACCGACGTCTCGAGCTCTCCATGGCGGGACAGTATCCGGGCTACCGCGGTCGTCTTGGCCGGGTACGCTGAGGGCATGCGCGGGTTCGCCCTTCTCGCGCTATTCGTCGCAGCCCTCGGTGCCTGCGCGACCGGGGCAGCCGGCACGGCACCCACGGCGCTGACCGTCACCTACTGGGAGGACGGGTCGCAGCCCGGCGAGCGCATCACCTGGACACTCCGGTGCAATCCTGCGCGCGGTACCCTCCGCCGCCCCGCGGTCGCTTGCCGGCGGCTGAGGGCCGGCGGCGCGAAGCTTTTCGCACCCGTCCCCAAGGACGCAGTCTGCACGCAGATCTACGGCGGCCCCCAGGTCGCGCGCGTCGTCGGAGTCGTCAGCGGGAAGCGGATCTGGGCGAAGTTCAGCAGGGAGAACGGCTGCCAGATCGCGCGCTGGAACCGGCTCTCGCCCTGGCTCCTGCCGCGGGGCGGCGTGACGTAGTCGACGGCGGCCGCCTCCTCGCTCTCTAACCTCGGTTATGTAGTGCCACCCCTCGGCGCGCAGCTCAAGCGGCTCGGCAAGCACTCGGTGATCTACGGGCTCGGTGGACTCGTCCAGCGGATCCTCGCCGTCCTCCTGCTCCCGGTCACGCCGCCGCGCGGCAG
>Ga0209341_10003305_pt1 | contig 15096 bp, 13 predicted proteins | sample RifCSP13_2_FD_184020 | JGI IMG/M metagenome (GOLD analysis project Ga0209341, IMG submission 184020) | Soil microbial communities from Rifle, Colorado - Rifle CSP2_sed 13_2 (SPAdes) (version 2) | ecosystem: Environmental > Terrestrial > Deep subsurface > Rock core/Sediment | place: Rifle...
TCTTGCGGGTTTGAACTATTGAAAGGCTGGGGTCGGCTGAGCGCGGTGGCTCTTAGGCGGCTGCTACACTACGGAGTGGGCTGGCTTAGCGCTGCTGCGCCGGGCAGGCCGGTTTCTTTCCCGGCGAGATCAGCCAGAGCAGAAAAGAGACCGCCAGAACCAACAGGGAAAGGTATGTAAGACTCGTTTCCATGGGCGCATTCCTCTCCGAAGCTAGGGATCCTCTCCTCCTCACGCTACATTAGCCTCTCCCAGCAAGATCCATACCATCTGCCATTAACGCCCCTCGATCGAAGAAATTCTGCGCCCATCCGGGTCAAAAGGCGAAGACGTAGCGGCCTGAAAGGACGAAATTTGCCACAGGAGCAAAAATTGTAAAGGATTTACTACCAGGACTCTTTTGCCGCTGAACCTGTTCGGTGCCAGCCTGGCCTCCTATGCCTCCATGCTCATCGGCTTTCCTCCTTTCACCATTTTTGAGGCAACCTGGTCGGTCGTTGCCCTAGTTGGGCCGATCAGGGCTTTCCGGGCCGCAGCTAACCTCCGAGCGAGATCACGACCGTTCCGCTGACAACGTATAGGAAACCCGAGATACCGGAGAAAGAGATCAGATAAGCTATCCTGGCATCATCACTCATATCCTATGGCGGAAACGATGGGAGCCGAGGCCGCTTGGCGGGCCGGGACATAGCCTGCTAAAAGACAGAGCCCCACCGACAAGGCCAGGCTCAGGAGGGCGACCCCGAAGGGGTAGTGATATTGGAAGGTCCAGCCCGTGAGGACCTTCGTGTTGTAGACGACGTGGTGGTAGGACATCACCGTCCCCGCAATAAGTCCGAGCACCCCTCCAATCGACCCCAGCCATCCGGCCTCGGTCAGGAGCATCTTCGACAATTGACCTTTGGTCGCCCCGATGGCTCGCAGAACTCCGATCTCCCGTGCTCGGTCGAGGACCGACGCGAGCAGGGTATTGATCACGCTGAAAATCGCGACGATGACCGCGACGGCTTCCACGGCATAGTTAACGCTGAAGGACTGCTCCATGATCTCGACGACGCTCTGTCTGAGCTCCCGATGCGTGCTGATGAAAAGCTGGTACTTCTCCCCGTAGTCCCGCTTGATCCTTTGGATCACCTGATCCTGATCCGCGCCTGGGGCCAGCCACAGATCAAAGGCGTCCACCAGGTCGTCCCGCCATATTCTCTTATACAGCGAACGATCGAGCAGAACGCTCCCCGAATCGGAGGAATAGTCCACATAGACCCCCAGGATGGGAAAATCCACGAACCCCGACGGAGTGGGGAGGCGGACGGTATCGCCCGAACCTTTGCCGAATTTGCTTTGAAAGCTTTCGCTCACGATCACACCCTCACCCGCCGCCGCCCGTTCCAAGGCGCTCCCGGCATCCCCTTCAGCCATCGGAAGCCTACGCACTTTGCGTGACACCCGGGCAGAAAAAGACTCGATGAAAATCGGCTTCCCCTCGTAGGTGGAGCGAATCAGGCGGTACAGGTCGACGACCTCGACCCCCGGCATGGCCTCCAATCGATCGGCGAGATCTTCCCTGAGAGGCACGTTCTTCGGCCCCGCCGTTCGTGCCCCCGAGTGCACAACCAGGTCCGCCGTCACCATCTGATCGATCCAGGTGAGAAGCGAACCCCGCACGCTGTGGACGAATGCCGCAACCGTAAAAATTGCCGCCAGGCTGATCATCAGCGTGGCTACAGTGATCCCGGAGCGCACGGGGCTGCGGCCGAGGGTGTCGGAAGCGATCCTGGCTTCAATCCATGAGGAATGCGCCAGACCCCTTCTCACTACCTTCGCCCAACCGAGCACGAGGAGCGGGGCAAGAAAGGAGAGCCCGAGCAAAAAGATCAGCATCGCGACCACCCCCAGGCTGAACCTCTCCACCGCGCCCAAAGAGGCGGGGGAAAAGAAGATGAAGAGCGGGGATAAAATCAAGAAAAGAAAGCCGACGATGGAAGCGCGGGAATAAAGGCCCGCAAACCTAGGGCTCCAAGCGGTTTGACGAGCGCCCTCCTGAGCGGTGACCGTCGTGGCTTCCCAGGCGGGATGAAAGGCGGCCACGACCGAGACTCCCAAGCCGCTTCCAAGAGCGATCCAAAACTCCCACTGGGTCAGGGGACTCCTGGCCAGATCAAGCCAGAGAAAAATATTGCGTACCGTCTCCCCCACAAAAAGCAATGCCCCTTGGGCCAGCACCACCCCGGCAAAAATTCCCACCAGGGATCCCGGAAGGGCGAGGGATAAGGCCTCCAAGAGGAACAGGATGAGGACTTCGCCGCGCCGCATGCCCAGACAGCGCAGGAGGCCGATCTCGCGCTTGCGCTGAACCACGGAGACTGAAACCGTGTTGTAAATCAGAAAGAAGCCGACAAAAAGGGCGATCAGGCTGACGAAGAAAAGCCCGAGGCGAAACGAGCGGAGGAGCAAATCGATCTGCTCCCCTCGCTCTTGAGGCCGGGAAACCTCTGCGGCTCCTCGCAGTCGCTCGGAGAGCCTTTGCTTTACGGTCTCAATGTCTTCTCCCTTTTCGACGGTAAGGTCCACGCCGTCGAGCTTTCCTGCTTTGCCAAAAGCGATCTGGGCTACCGGCAAATCCATCAAGGCGAAATTCCCGCCGAAGGCCCGGGCCGTCCCCTGATCGCGCAAAAGGGCGCGCACCGCATATCTTCGAGTCCCTTCGCTCGTGGCCAGAACGATCTCAGATCCCACAGGAAAGCCATGGCGCCGGGCAAACGACTCGGTCAAGGCTATGGAATCAGGCTGGGCGATAAAATCGAGCGCGCGCTCCAGACCGAACGGGGCGCCCATAAACTCGTGCTCGCGGATGGTAAAATCGCTGAGAAAATCGACGCCGTAAACGAAGAGTCTCTCCGCCTTAAGGCCCACGACGGGCGAAAAGCTCTCGACCACTGCCACCGCATCCTTGACCCCCGCGGTCTCCCGAATAACTGGAAAGAGGGATTCGCTCACCCCGCTCTCCGCGTTAGTCACCTGCAACACCGCTTTGCCCGCAAGCAGATCGATCGTGTGCTCGAACGAACGGATGAGGCTGCGGTTCACTACGGCGACCGCTACGATGACCGCGACTCCGAGGACGATGCCGAAAAAGGTCAGCGCGGTGCGCAACCGGTGACGGCCACAATGGCGTAAGGAGAGAAAGCGCAGCAGCCGGAGCACTATGATGGCTCCTCTTCGATCGCGCCGTCCCGGAGGTGGATGACCCGATCGCCGTACTCAGCCGCCTCGCGGTTGTGCGTCACCATGACCACCGTGCAGCCCGCCTCATGATTGACGCGGCGAATGAGCTGCAAAATCCCCTCGCCGGTCTTCGAATCGAGGTTGCCCGTAGGTTCGTCGGCGAGCAAGATCGGCGGGTGAAACGCCAGAGCCCGGGCGATGGCGATGCGCTGAATCTCCCCTCCCGACAACTCTTCCGGGAGGTGGTCGCTGCGGGCCGTAAGGCCCACCCGTTCCAACAACAGCTTCGCCCGTGACCTAGCTGGCCCCGTGGATTGCCCGTCCAGGATTAAAGGCAGCATGACGTTCTCCACAGCGGTCAAGGTGGGAAGAAGGTTGAAGAATTGAAACACGAAGCCGATATGGCGCCGTCTCAAAAGAGTCATCTCGTTATCCGAGATTTGTGAGACAATCCTCCCATCAATCATCACCTCCCCGCGCGTCGGGCGATCCAACCCTCCGATCAAGTGAAGAAGTGTGCTTTTTCCCGATCCGCTTGGCCCCATGATGACGACGAATTCGCCCTTCTGGATATCAAGCGACACTCCGGCCAGCGCGGCGATCTCACTCCTCCCCTGCTGATAAATCTTATGGAGATTGATCGCCCGGATCATCCGGAGACAGCTCCGTGAGTAAGCCTGAGGACCGGGACCTCGAGCGGCGGCGAATCGCCTCTTGCTTGGTAGGTCGCTTCAATCTCCGCCAAGTTTTTTCTGACGCCCTCGACGAACGCAGCCAGCCCAATTCCCAGGTGATCGGGAGGATAAACCTCGATCTTGGCGAGGCCCGCGCGCCAGAGCTTGATCGCCCCGATGAGAACCCCCTGCTCCCATTTGAAGTATCCTGCGGCAATCTGGATTATGCCTTGATACAGTTGCCGGTCCTCGCCATGCTCCTCCAGCCAGATCTCCTCCAGGGTTTCGTGGCACTCAAAGAATTCCCCGCGGTTGAACTGTTCGATGCCTTTGAGAAATCGCGGATCGAAACGGTCTTCCATAGACGCGTGGCTCGTGCGGGTGCGAGGTTTTTCTCCGCCCCTTAATCCTTTACACTAATCTGCTTTAATTATTCCATAGTTCTTATAGCATGGGGCTAGCTGTGGGGGACAGAGAGACACCGGGAGAGGAGATGATCCAGGCAAGAGTCGAGGCCCTGGCCTACGGGCCCTATGGAGTCGCGCGCCCGCAGGGGCATGTCGTCCTGATCCCTCGCACGGCACCCGGAGACGAGGTGAAAGCGCGTATCGTGGCAAGGAGGGCGAATTATGCGATTGGCGAAATCGTCAGTCTCGTGACGCCCTCCCCTGTACGCCAGGAACCCCCATGCCCGTATTTCGACGGGTGCGGGGGGTGCCCGTGGCAAGCGGTACAGTATGACGCCCAGCTTGCCGCCAAGCAAAAAAACGTCGAAGACGCATTGAGGCGGATCGGGAAACTGAGCGGGTTTGAGCTTTTCCCCATCTTGCCGTCGCCAAGCGCTTACCATTACCGGCGCCGCGTACGCCTCCACGCCGACGGGCAGAAAAGGCTTGGCTACTACCGCGCCTTTTCGCACGACCTGATCGAGGTTGATTCCTGCCTCGTCGCGGATACACAGGCAAACCTCAGGCTGGGCCAGGCCCGAAATTGGCTGCGAAGCCTCAAGACCCCCGTCGAGCAGCTCGAGCTGGTCGTCGGCGACCAGGAGGACCCGGTCGTGTTTGCCGGAAAGGCCGGTGGCAAATTCGCGCGCGACGATGATTCCACGAGCTCTCACTTTCTGAAAGCGCACCGGGAAATCGGCGGGCTCATCCTTTTTGGCCGCGGCTGGCGTCGATCCTGGGGCCAGGGGAAGGTTCTGATCCGATCGGCAGAGGATCTCGCGCTCCAGATCGATGCGGAGCTCTTCAGCCAGGTCAATTCCGAAGGCAATCTCCAGCTCGCACGCGAACTCCTCGCGTGGGGAGGATTTCATCCCGGCGACCGCGTCCTGGAGCTTTACTGCGGAGCGGGAAACTTCACCCTGCCCATAGCCAAGCACGCCCGTGAAATCGTCGCCGTGGAAAGCCATCCTCGATCCATCCAGAACGGCAGGACCAACAGCCAACTCAACCGCCTGAGCAACATCCGCTGGATTTGCTCACCCGTAGACCAGGCGGTCAGGACGCTTCGCGGAAAGGGGGAGAGCTTTACCAAAATCCTGCTGAACCCGCCACGCTCCGGGGCTAAAGGATTAGAGGACGACCTTGCCTCGCTGGGAGCGGAAAAGATCCTCTATGTCTCGTGCGAGCCTCCAACGCTCGCGCGCGACCTCGCCGCGCTCGACCGCAAGGGATACAAGCTCGTGCGGGTTCGGCCCGTTGACCTTTTTCCCCACACCTATCACGTGGAAGCGGTGGCCGAGATGGTGCGCCGTTAGCGTGTCCTCACCGTCCCACTCAAGGACGATAGCGATTTGAAACAGGGCCGTGGAGCAGTCATCGTTGGAGTCTTGAGCCCGGACCCGGTCGGAGCGGGTTGTAGAGAGAGGTCCGTGTGATATACACTACCATTTGATTTGAGGAGGTACCCGGATGGCGCAACTCAAGAAGACTGCCACGCCCAAAGTAACCATCATAGCCAGCAAAGGAGCTAACCAGGCGATCAACTATCTCCTGGAAGATCGGGATGAGCTGGAATGGTTGGTGGCCATCGGCCGCAATCGCTCGGGCGATATTTTCTTTTACGATACCGGGGGCGACATCATTCAGGACCTGGGCGCCCTCGAGTACATCAAGGAGAGCATCCTGCGCGACTATTTTGGGGAACCGGATGAATAAGAGGAAATATGCGCCAGACCGGCATTGCGCATCTCCCGCTCCATGGAGGCAAGGCACCCTCGTGGCTGTTCCAGAGGATGGTCCGGTTGGGGCGGGAAATCGTTCGCCTCATCGTTGAAGACTCTGGCCCGGAAGAGTTCTTAGCCCGGATCTCCGACCCCCACTGGTTTCAATCCCTCGGTTGTGTCCTTGGCTTCGATTGGCATTCCTCCGGAGTCACGACCACCGTTTGCGGCGCCCTCAAGGAAGGGCTTAGAGGAACGGTCAAGGATCTCGGGATCGTCATCGCCGGAGGAAAGGGGGCGACCTCGCGCAAGACCCCATCGGAAATCCTCGCCGCAGGCGAACGATTCACCTTAAAGCGCGATGCGGACGAGCTGGTCTATCTGAGCCGGCTCACAGCTAAGATCGATAACAATGCCATTCAGGACGGCTTTCAGCTCTATCATCACAACTTCTTCTTCACCCTCGACGGTTCCTGGGCGGTGGTGCAGCAGGGCATGAGCGAGCGCTTTGCGCGGCGCTATCACTGGTACTCGGGAACAGTCTCGTCTCTTACTTTGGAACCGCACTCCGCCATCTCGACCAACCTGCTGAGGGAGCGGGCTTTGAACCTGGTAGCCGCGGAAAGCGCCAGGGCGCAGGAGGTCATCACGGAGCTGGCAAGAGAAAGACCCGAGAAGATCAGCGGCGAACTGGAAAAGCTCAGAACCCTTTCCCTTCCGGCTCACCATGAGGTCTCTCTCAGCGATCTGCACCCGGAATCGATTGAGAAGGTTCTGCTCAGGACCTACCAAGCCCAGGCAAAGGATTTCGAGAAGCTGCTCGGCCTGCCCGGCGTTGGCGCCAAGACGCTCCGCGCCCTAGCCCTCCTATCAGAGATCGCATACGGAACACCGGCCTCCTGGAAGGACCCGGCTAAGTTCAGTTTCGCCCACGGCGGCAAAGACGGCCATCCGTATCCGGTGAACCGGCAGGGGTATGACCAGTCAATCGAGATCCTGCGCCGCTGCCTTGAGCGGACGAAAGTCGGGCAAGGAGAAAAAGAGAACGCTATCAAACGGTTGCAGAAGCTTTCAACAGCACCCGCGAAAGGGAGAATCTCATGAGTGCAGTGGTCTACAAGGGATTCCGAAAAGAGGAGATCGAGTTTCACTTTAATCCCCAGGTGGCTGTGCCGGATCATCCGCGGTGGGCGGAGGAGAGAAGGAAGGCAAGTCTACGGGTGCGCGGAACCGTAAAATCGTGGCTCAACGTCCCGTACGGGAACTCGCCGCGGCAGGTGATGGATATTTTTCCAGGCGATAAGGCGGGCACTCCGGTGCTCGTCTACATCCATGGAGGCTACTGGCGCGGCGGAAGCAAGGACGACAATTGCCAGTTCGCGGAAGTTTTTGTGCGGCGCGGGGTGACTGTGGTGGTTTTGGAACATGACCTCTGCCCGAGCGTGACGGTTACAGAGATTGTCCGGCAGGCGCGCTCGGCCGTCGCCTGGGTCTACGGACATATTTCGGCTTACGGAGGTGACCCGTCGAGGCTTTATCTTTCCGGTTCGTCCGCTGGCGGGCATCTCGTGGCCATGGCGCTCGCCCATGACTGGGAAAAGCAAGGCCTTCCGCGCCACATGATCAAGGGCGCGGTCGCCATCTCCGGAGTCTACGATCTCGATGCCGTGCTCCACGTCAGCGTCAATGAGGAGATCCGACTGGACGCGGAGAGCGCGCGGGAGAACAGCCCCTTCCTGCACCCACCTCTTCCTTACACGCCGTTAGTTGTCGCCGTTGGTGGCGGCGAGCCGAGGGGCTGGAAACAGATGTCGGAGGATTTCTTCAGGCTTTGCAGGGAGCGGGGCGTAGAGTGCGAGTACCTTGAGATTCCGGACGCCCACCATTTCTCGCTCTCATCGCATCTAGCAGACCCCGATAGCCCTCTCGCTCGGGCTATCCTCACACAGATGGACTTGGCACCCGTTAAGTCCTAAAATTGAATTTATGGAGACATTGGAGGGGCAGCAAGTCATAGAAAGGGATCCCTCTATGAGATGCCCCTATTGCGCGGCAGTCTTGCAGGCCGACCTGCGGACACATCGCCACATACAGGACAGGGCCGGAGTTTGGGAAATCTACTCCGCAGTATGCGCTTCCTGTAAGAAGGCTATGATCCTTTTGACGACGGAGAAGAAAGAAAAAGACAGCCCCTACATGGAGATACAGGCGTGGCCTAAAGAGGTGAACCGCCCACTTCTTCCTCCGGAGGTGGTCGAGCCATACGCGAGCGACTACTACGAAGCTTGTTTCGTCCTCGCTGACAGCCCTCGGGCCAGCGCCGCTCTGAGTCGGCGCTGTCTCCAAGCGCTCCTTCGCGAGAAAGCCGATGTCAGGCCAGGAGAGCTGAGCAGCGAGATCGACCAGGCACTCGCGTCTCAACCCCTTCCTCCGGAGCTCGCCTCAATGCTCGTTGGAATCCGCGATGTCGGCAACTTTGCGGTTCATCCCCTGAAGAACACTCATCCGGGCGTTGTTCTGGATGTGGAGCCCGGTGAAGCAGAGTACATTCTTGACGTTCTGGAAGCTCTTTTTGATTTCTATCTCGTCAGGCCGGCACGGCTGAAAGAAAAGTCCGACGCGCTTAAGGAGAAAGCGGCATCGGACGCCTACTCACAGGGTCGCACACGCTCCGTGAGGCGCATCGTAACCTACGTCACCGTTGGCTCCCGCGATTGAGCGCAAGGTCTGGGTTGGCGCGTCGGGTCTGCTGATTTTTCTCGGGTCTATTTGAAATACCCTTCCTTGATGAGCTGGTCCATGAGGCTCATGTCCATAAAGGAAGCGGGATCCGCTGTAGCCGCCTTGGGGGTTGTCCTTTTGATCGCGTCCAAGGTTGTGCGCAAAGATTCAACCTTGGGTACAGGGACCTTGTCCGCCCACTTCAGGTACGTCTGGTAGGCGTACTCTGTGTCCGATGGATCTTTGGTCCCCAGGAATTCGGCCAAGTAGGCGAGGGTCTTTTCTTTCTGATCAAAGTAAACCTTCGTCGCGTCGGACATCACCTTGAGCCAGCGGAGAACAGCTTCCCGGTTACTTGCCAGGTAGGATTTCAGAACCCATTCGCCATTTTGCTGCCAGGAAAGCCCCAGATCCGGCAGCGCAATCAAAGCCCGATACCCGCGTTTCTCGCCGAGGCGGTCGTAAGGAGGAGGAAGAACAGCAAATTGGACCTCTCCTTTTTCAATCTGGGCCATGACGTTCAGCCAATCCGGGCGGGGCATTTGGGTGAGCTTCACGTCCTTCTCGGGGTCGATACCGAGCTTTGCCAGACCGAATCGCAAGGCCACATCTGGGGCCGTGCCAAAAGTGGCGCCCACCTGTCCGGTCTTTCCCTTGAGATCCTGGACCTTAGAGATTTCCTTACGGGCCACGATCGTATAAGGAAACACGTTGATCCAAGACGCCACCAGGACAAACGGAGGGGTCCCTTGCAGTGTCGCAGTGATAAAAGCCGCCCCAGCCGATCCCGTGGTGAGCTGGACGCTCCCCCCAAGCATAGCCTGCACAGCGCTCGATGTGGTGGTAGGGATCACCTTCACATCCAGGCCATGCTTTTCAAACAGGTTCTCCTTTTGAGCGATAAAGTAGAGGCTGGTCCCCGGGTTGATTCCCGCCTGGGCCACGGTCATCTTTATCGTCTGAGCGCCGCTGTCCCGGACCGGCACCGCAATGCTCAGGATGCCAAGGCAGAGAACAGCAACCGGTGCTCTATAAGCTCGCCATAATCGGAAAATCCGCATTGCGCTACCTCCTTGATTTCGGACGCTTGTAAGATAGGCAGACCATACGTATGTGTTGGGAAGTTGTCAACGCCAGCTTTCGCCGGATCGCTTCGCCCCTAACCGCGGGTTCCATGAATCACGAATACGAACCCCGACTTTTTCCGGTTAGCGCAACAAATAGCCGAACTTTTCGCGCGCCTTGCGGGTAACTTCCGGGCTCGGAGCGTTTACTTTTGGAAACTGGTCCCTCCATTCAAAGGGGCGGGTGGCGTCGATGACAGCGCGGGAGTTGGTGAGGTCACTCACTGCCCGCTGTTCGGGCGTGAGCCGCGGATCGGCAGGGCTTGTCCGCATTCGCCGCAAGATGTCCATGGAGGTGGCCGGGTCGCAGCGGGTGACCATGGCCCACATGAGCTCCTCAAAATTCGACACGTCGACGTCATCATCGACGACGATGACGAACTTGCACCCGTAAACGGTAGAGCCACAGCTCGCGCCGAGCACCCCTACTTGTTTGGCATGGCCGGGATAACGCTGCTTGATGGCAATTCCGTGAAGCATGCGCGAGGCCCCCACCTCATGGCACCAGACCTGTGTGACGTCTGGCACCCCGGCATTGGCCAACTCCTGTTTGAGCATGGCCGAACGCATGATGGCCCGGTAGCGCGCCATCTCGTCGGGGCCCTTACCCAGCGGCGGCACCCCGAGGATAATGGGATCGTTACGGTGGTAGATAGCGTGGATGTCGAGCACGGGTTGCGGGCTCGTGCCACCCGCATAGTACCCTGTCCACTCGCCAAATGGCCCCTCGTCCTTGCGGATTTTAGGATCCAGGTAACCTTCAAGAACGATCTCGGCGTGTGCCGGAAACGGTAGCCCGGTCACTTTGCCCCGCACCACCTCGACCGGACTACCCCGCATGCCGCCGACGACGTCAAACTCGCACACACCGTAAGGCACCTCCGTACCCGCGAGAAAGAAAAACAGCGGATCGCTTCCCACGACCAGGGCGACGGGCATTCGTTCACCCCGGCTGAAGTATTTCTGCCGGTGCACGTGGCCGTGTTTTCCGGGAACCATGAGCAGACTCACGGACTTGCGATCCTGAATCATTGAGCGATAGCAGCCCACATTGACCCATCTCTCGTCAGGGTCCATGGTCACGGAGAAGCAACCCGTGCCGATGTAGCGCCCGCCGTCGTCGACGTGCCAGATCGGCGCGGGAAACTTGGTGACGTCGATCTCCCCTTCCGTCAGGATGTTTTCAAAGACGGGGCCATCTTCCACAAGGGTGGGGGCGATGCGCCGCTCTTTCTTGAGGTAGTGCTCGAAAAAAGCCTGACTGAGCTCCTGTTTGGTAAGATCGTCGGGAAAGCCCAAGGTCATGTTGCGCCGTTTACCCGCAAAGACATTGATGAGCACCCGAAATCCTTTGGGGCAACCGGGCACTTCGTCAAAAACAACTGCCGGCCCGTCGTCGGCCCGAATGACGACGTCCGCCGCAAGACCGATATCCTCCTGCCACGACGCTCCCAAAACCGTACGAAGCTCACCCAGACGCTCGGTCTCACGCATCCACTCGCGCAGGTCGCCGTAGCGTAACTGGGGTTGGATTTGGCCGTCATTCATAGTCACTCCTTAGCGTACCCTGGTTTAAGTGTCTTTTACATCAAGAATCCGGCTTGCTGTCAACGCCGCCCACGTTCCACTTTTTCCCTTTCCTCCTGGTCAACCTTTATCTTGATAAGAATCCGAACGGCGCTGCAACTCGGGCAAGATCTCTTGGCAAATGATGTCGATGGCTTCGTCCAAGTCGGGTCCCAAAGGAGTGGCCATATCGACAATATCGAAGCGATGGGGCTTGGCCAAACGGAGAAGCTCGTCGAGTTGCGCAATGCATTCCTCCGGCGTGCCGGCAGCGATAATGCCGCTCTCCTCAATTAGCTGGTCGCTGACCATCGGCTCCATGTCGTCCGCACCCATCCCCTGGTGATACGCGTTCTCTATGGTGGTCGCCTCCTCGGCGGGAAACCCGAGCTGAATGAGTTTCTTGCGTCCGAGATTGCTTCGGGCCAGAGCGATAGAGGCCAGGCGCTTGGAGAAGTTCTTCGCACGACGGCCATCCCGCGCAACCGAAACGTGCAGATGAAGCACTTTGGTAAATCGGCCCCCATCACCTTGAGAACGGCGCCCCTCTTCGACTTTGGCCATTGCGCCGTCCAGGACGCCTTGTCTTATCAAAGCCGTGGGAAAAGAGAAATTGCTCAAGATCAAACCATCCCCGAGCTCCCCCGCAAGCCGCAGCATCTGCGGGCCGGCGGCAGCCACAAAAATCTCCGGGGGCTGCGCTGGCGGAACGCGAAGGAGGGTTTCTGCCGTCGCATCCAGGCGAAAGAAATCCGTAAGATTGGGGAACTCCCCCAAGATCACCTTGCGGCCAGCGAACAACTCCCGGAGAAACAGCACCATCTCTCGAACCATTGTGACTCGCCGCCGCTTGCGAATCATGTCCGAAGTCACGGCGCCGCTTCCGATGCCGACCGTGATCCCCCGCTCTCCCGCCAAATGGGAGAGAGCCGCGAAGCTCGACGCCAGGTCTACGGGAGTCCGGCTGAAGGGTTGGGCCACAGAAGTGCCCACGTGAGCGGAGATCTCCATGATGAGGGAGGCCAAGGTAACAAAAACATTCTCATAGGAAAGGTGGTCGGGCACCCACACTTTGTCAAAAGGGTGTTGGGACAGCGCTCTCTTAGCATAGGCCACCATCTCTGGGGCAGTACACCAAGGAAACAATTGGATACCGAATCGCATTTCAGCCATGGACACCCTCCTGACTCAAAACTGCTAACTGCTGTTTCCGCGGATCTGCGGCCGACTTTTGTGACTGTTAAAGCAGGCCAAGCGGAGATTGTGTGGTCCGACCTGCTGACCTTCATACGTTGTTTCATGCGTCGACATTAGGTCAACCAGCCAGCCTCTCTGTAAGCACGAAGCGCGCCAGGATGCAGCGGTACTCCGCCCATCTCCAAAGCGGCAGCGCCCTTCGAACGCAGCGGCTGGAAAAGATCCTTCAGCCCTTTGAACAGGGGATTCATTTGCGGAAGCGTGTCCAGATTCTCGATAATCGCCTCAACCATATCATGGACAGCCTCCTCCTGGACCCTTTCGTGCGTCACCAATACATTGACGACAGCGAGTTGAGGCACGTCCTCAACGACCCCGCGGAACGCTCCTTTCTCTATGGTGATGCCGCGATAGAACGACACCTCAGAAAGAACCTTCTCAATCTGGCCTGGAGCATAGGGAATAACACGGACTTCAGCGCGTTCGCTCAAATTTGTCATCACCCGATTGGGAATCGGACGCTGGAACTGCGCATCAACATCGCCGGCGATCAAAGCCTCTGCTCCATCGGCAAAGCTCACATAAACTGGAGTGAAACTATCAAACGGGATACCCAAGACGTTAAAGATAGTAGTGACGTGCTCCACCATACCGGCCCCCTGGGGACCCACAGCGACGCGTTTGCCCGCAAGCTCACCAACGGTCCTTATCGGGGAATGGGCAAGGGTGACAAAGAAAACCGGGCCAGCATTGACCGGAGACACCATGCGCAGGGCGATTCCGCGAGTAAAAGGCGGCATCCCATCCTTAGCCCGGCCGATCCAGTTGGAAGCCATGAAACCGAACTGGATTTCGCCTCTGTCGAAGAGATTGGCGTTATCGAAGCTGGCCAGAGTTGTCTCAACTACGCACTTCTCTTTGCCTGGAGGTCTCCGGTTAAAAAGCCCGGCGATCGCCACTCCTTGGGTATGAAAGGTGCCGCCGGCCTCAGACGTGCCAATTCTCAGTGTCATGGATTGCGCACCTTCCGAGCCTCTTCCAGCCTGGTGATTTTTGTTGCCATAAGGAGAGAGCGTTATCACAAAAACCGCTCCATGGGAACTTGAGATAAAGGGGTCGCAAAATAAAAAAGGGGTCACCCGTTAGATGACCCCTTAGAGACCGCTTAGAGATGACCCTTAAAGATGCGACTCCAACACGCTTTCATTTTTGGTAGGCAAAGGCTGCTTGCCGCGCCCGGCAGGCATGGAGCTGAGAGGTAGCATTGGGAGAGGGCAAGAATCCCTCCCCCAATGCTAACCCTGGGAATTTCATTCGCTGCCGTCGTTGCCACCGTCGCCGGCTGTAGTAGCCTGAAGGCGCTGTACAGCGATTTCCACCTTCCCTAGTGGGTCATGGTCGCAAGGACCATGGAAGTCGATGATGTCACTGGTGTCCGCGCTCTTCAGAACCGGTTGGTCTGAAAACAGCGTAAGCTCTTCAATCGCCGGAAACTTCATATGGCAATAATCGGTTCCGTCGGCACGGACTTTGGACAGGACGTCGGCCTGGACCGAGGCGGCCAAAACCGCCGTCAGAAAAAAACCAGCCAAGAGAAACCCACGAATCTTCATCCGTCGTACCTCCTTTCTAATAGGATTTACTTCAACTCGAAAGCAAGGAGTGTGCCAGTCGTAGGACTTCAGGCCCGATTCGGTTAACATAGTAGATTCACACAAATTTTTTTTTCGGGAGGAGGCTGGGCTCAGAGGGAGGAGAACAAGTGGACACTTTTTGGCCACAGCCACGGACAAAAAATCATACCGTTGTGCTCAAAATGATACCGTTACGCTACCCCGCAGTAGAGAAATGCAACAGTAAAGATTGTGATCCCATGCACTGATTGTTTTGACCTGTTTCTGTCATCCTTAGGTTCGCTGCCACAAACCATTGCTAGATCCCGAGCCTGACTTGTGAGTTCTTAAGTCGTTTATCTCCTCCTTATCACCACAAGGGGTTCTCACGTTGACATGACGTGCCCTTATCGGGTAGTTTCCCGTAAAACTCGGCATGCGGAGATGCTTCTGTCCTCTCTGTTAACATTTTTTGAATTCTTTAAGTTTGATCGGCGCGGGGCCGCCGTATGAGCGTGGCTTCGCACCGCGAGGTGGTTCTCGTTCACAGTTCGGACTTGCATGTGGGGCCCGACGGCAACTTTGGACAGTCCCGCTCCTTTGATCCGTTGTCAGTTCTACGCGAGGTTCTGGAGACTGCTGCGTCGGTGCGCGCGGATCTCCTGATACTGGCCGGCGATACGTTCGAGAACAATCGCCAGCCATCTCAGCTTCTCGATCGAGCCGCGCGAACCATGAGCGAGCACGGCGCGCCGATCGTGATTCTGCCCGGCAACCACGACCCGCTGACACCCGACTCGGTCTACCGG
>Ga0209341_10003306_pt1 | contig 15094 bp, 18 predicted proteins | sample RifCSP13_2_FD_184020 | JGI IMG/M metagenome (GOLD analysis project Ga0209341, IMG submission 184020) | Soil microbial communities from Rifle, Colorado - Rifle CSP2_sed 13_2 (SPAdes) (version 2) | ecosystem: Environmental > Terrestrial > Deep subsurface > Rock core/Sediment | place: Rifle...
CGAGCTGATTGTCAAGCTCGCCGCCCGCCGCATACCGTGCACGGCAACGGAGGTGTACCGCCGCCTGGGACCTGTTCGGCGGTGACTTGGACGACATGTGCACCAAGAACTTGAGGACAGGTGGGGAGTCCTCGGCCTCGGGCGACGGTGACGCCGTTGCGGTGATCCGCCCATCTCCCCTGGGTCGGGAGGGCGTTTGGACTACATGTGCACCAAAGGACCTCTTGAGTAACACGTACACCAAGCCTCGGAGACTGCGCGGGGCGGTGCGATCCATCCGGCGTCGCCTTCCGACGGGCGTGGACCCCTCTCGCCCGGCCGAAGCCGCGCCCCTGCCCCGCTTTCTTGGACAACATGTGCACCAAGGCGAAGGCGAGCCGAGGGCGGGGCTCGCTCACGCGAGCGCGGTGACCTCGAGTTCGACGCGCATCTTCGGGTCCACGAAGCCCTTCACCACGACGAGGGTGGCCGCAGGTCGGGCCGCGCCGAAATGGCGGCGGTGGACCTCGAGGACCGCGGGCGCATCGTCCGGGTCGAGGACGTAAATCCGCGTCCGCACGACTTTCGCTGCCCCGCTGCCCAGGGCCTTCAGGGCCAGCGTGACGTTGCGCGCCGCCTGCTCGGCCTGCTCCTTCGCGGACTCTCCTACCATGCGCCCGTCGGCGCCGAACCCCGTGGTCCCCGAGACGAACACGAAGCCGTTCGCGCGCACCGCGCGGGAGTAGCCCGCGAGCGGCTCCCAAGGGGACTCCGAGGAGACGCGGCTCACCGGGGGCGACGCGTGCCCGGCCGCCTTCTTCGACGCCATGCTCCCGGAGAGTCTCGCAGGGACCATAACGGTTTGCCGCGAGCTTTATTCCCCGCGCCCGCCTCGGTCGCCCGTGCCCGGACGCCTCGCCGCCATCCACCGCTGCGTGGGGCACCGGCAGCCCATGGAGCCCGTCGAGGCCGTCCGTGTGCTCGCGGGGGTCGGACTGGAAGGGGACCGCCACGCCACCGCAGACTCCCCGCGGCAGGTCCTCGCCGTCGACCTGGAGGCCCTGGACGTCCTCGGCCTCGTCCCCGGCGTCATCCGCGAGAACCTCGCCCTCTCGGGGGTCGGGATCCGGAAGGCCCCGCGAGGACTCCACCTGCGCATCGGCGAGGTGGAGTTTCGGGTCCTCGGGGTGTGCACGCCCTGCTCTCGGATGGAGGAGATCCGGCCGGGGCTCGAGGGGAAGCTCCGTGGACGCCGAGGGAGGCTCCTCGCCCCGCTCACCGAAGGCGTGATCCGTCGCGGAGACGCCGCCGCGGTCACGGCACGAGGTCCACGACGAGACGGTTCGGGCCCTTCTGGGTGATCGTGCGGTCGTGCAGCCGCATCAGCTCCCGCAGCACCCCCGCCTCGCTCGACCGGACGCGGGAGATGTCGTAGAGGCAGAGGAACGAGGAATCCCCGCTCTCGTTCACCGCGGACTCCGCGGCGACGGGCATCTCCTCCTCCCCGCCGACCCAGAGGGGCGAGGCGAGGTGGCCGAAGACGCGCAGGTTCCGCGAGTCGCGCAAGGCCGCGAGCCGCGACACCTTGTCCAGGAACGCGCGGATGCGGAGGCGGCCGTCCTCCGAGGCGATCTCCGTCCTCGGGAAGAAGACGGCGCCGAAGCGGTCGGGGAGCTCCCCGCGGCGGATGCGCTCGTCGACCTCGGTCGTCAGGGGGCACCAGGTCTCCGCCTCCTCCGCAGGACCGACGAGGCACACGAAATCGCCGGCCTCGAGCCCGGCGAGCGCATACTCGCGGGCGGCCTTCACGGCGGTGCGGAGGTCCGAGTAGAAGAGGCCGATGTGGTGGCCAGCCTCCACGCTCTCGAACATCCTCCGCCAACGGGGGGAATCGGGCACCGTTTGCGGGAGCCGAGGGAGGGATAAGAGGCCCCTCCGGGTATTCCCGGTTCTGATTCCTGAGAATGAGAGCGGGAAGGTCCCCGCCCATGTCCTAAGGGAGGGAGTATTCTGATAGGAATAGGAAAAGCCTATAATTATGAATGGGTAGCGACCCGCCATGCCCCCCGAGTTCCGGGCGTGCGTGCTCAACGCCTACCCGCGCGTCGGCGACGCGCCCGAGGAGCAGCTCCTCCGCAGGGCGATTGCCCGCCACGACACCGGGGAGGTCTCGGACGAGGACCTCGCGAAGGCCCAGGAGCTCGCCGCGGAGGGGGCGATCCGCGAGCAGGAGGCCGCGGGGCTCGATGTCGTGACGGACGGCCAGGTGTCCTGGCACGACCCCGTGAGCCACGTCGCGCGCGGGCTCGGCGGGTTCGAGATCAACGGGCTCCTGCGGTGGTTCGACACGAACGTCTACATCCGCCAGCCCGTCGCCATCGGTCCCATCGCCAGGCAGGGGCCGATCGTCGCCCCCGCGGTGGAAGCCGCCAAGCGCGTGGCGCATCGCCCGGTGAAGGCCATCGTCACTGGCCCCTGGACCCTCGCCCACCACACGAAGCTCGGGAACGGCGGGGACGAGGAAGCCCTCGCCCGCTCCCTCATCCCCCCGCTCGCCGACGAGGTGCGCGCCCTCGCCGCGGCGGGCGCGGATTACATCCAGGTGGACGAACCCTCCCTCGCGCGCGCGTCGGCGGTCCCCGGGATCGTGTCCGAGGCCCTCGCCGCGTTCGCCACCGCGAAGGGGACAGCGCGGTTGGGCCTCGCGGTGTACTTCGGGGGCGTCCCCGCCGTCCTCCCCGAGCTGCTCCGGCTGCCCCTGGACTTCCTCGCTCTCGACCTCGTGCAGGGGGCCGAAACGGTGGACGCCCTCGTCGGCGTCCGGACGGCGAAGACCCTGCTGCTGGGCCTCGTCGACGCCCGGAACACGAGGCTGGAATCCCCGGAGGCCATCGCCCGGCAGGCCATGCGGTTCGCCGGCGCCACCGGGTCCCCGGAGTGCTTCGTGACGACCTCGAACTCCCTGGAGTTCCTCCCCCGCGGGACGGCGCGGCGGAAGATCGAGGTCCTCGCGCGGGCAGCGCGGATCGCGGGAGGGAGGGCGTGAGCCTGCTCACGACGCACGTCGGGAGCTACCCCAAGCCCCCGGCGCTCCAGAAGGCCCGCACGCGGTTCTCCCGCGGGGAGATCGCCTACGAGGAGCTCCACCGCCTCGAGGAGCGCGCGACGCGGGACTGGGTGGAGTTCCAGGAGTCCATCGGCCTGGACATCCTGGTCGATGGCGAGCAGTACCGCGGGGACATGGCGACGTATTTCGCGGAACACTTGGAGGGAACGGCGATCTCCGGTCTCGTCCGCTCTTACGGGAACCGCTACTACAAGAAGCCCATCGTCACAGGCGCGCTCCGGAGGACCGGCCCGATCACCGTGGAGTGGTGGAGGACCGTGCAGGAGTGGACGGACCGGCCCGTGAAGGGGATGCTCACGGGGCCCTACACGATGATGGACTGGTCCTTCGACGAGCACTACGGGTCGCGGCGGGAAACCGCGCTGGCCTTCGCCCGCGTGCTCCGCGACGAGGCGAGGGACCTCGCCTCCGCGGGGGCCTCCTGGATCCAGATCGACGAGCCCGCGCTCTCCGCGCGCGCGGACGAGCTTCCCCTCGTGGTCGAGGCCCTGGGGATCGTCACGGAGGGCCTGCCCGCGAAGACGATCACGCACACCTGCTTCGGGAACTACGCGCAGCTCTACCCGGACCTCCTGAAGCTCCCCGTGGACCAGATCGACCTGGAGATGAGCAACTCCGGCCTGGACATGATCGCCCTCTTCCGGAAGTACCCGTTCACGAAGGAGATCGCCTTCGGCGTGATCGACGTGCACACCCACGTCGTCGAGTCCAAGGACCTCGTCAAGGAGCGCATCCGCCGCGCCCTCGAGGTCGTCCCCCCCGAGCGCCTCTACATCGACCCCGACTGCGGGCTGAAGACCCGGACCGTGGATGAGGCGAAGGCGAAGATGACCGTCATGGTCGAGGCCGCGCGCGAGGTCCGCGCGGAGATCGGCGCGAAAGGGTGAAGAGGCCGCGCGCCGATGCCTGCCGCAATGCTCGCCCCGGACGTCCGCGACCCCGATCACGCGCGCCGGAGGTTCTTCACCGTCGACGAGGTGAACGCCGCGCTTCCCCGCGTCCGGGAGGCCGTGCACCGCGTCCGGCGCGGCCTGGTGCGGGCGCGGGAGATCCAGGAGCTCACGCGGGACATGGAGGAGTACTACGGGGACGCCGTGGACACGGACGCGAACCTGGAGCGGGCCCGGTACGGCGCTCTCCGAGAGGAGAGGACAGGCGAGGAGCGGGCCGTGGCGGAGAGCCTCCGGGAGATCGCCGCGGTGGGGGGCGAGGTCAAGGACGCGGAGCGGGGGCTCGTGGATTTCTACCACCTCCGGGACCGCGAGGTCGTCTACCTCTGCTGGGAGAACAGCGAGGACCGCGTGGCCTTCTGGCACCCCCTCGAGACCGGGTACACGGGGCGCCGCCCGCTCTAGGCCCTAGTTATTTAAGCGCGGAGCGACTTGTACAAGGTCGGAGCGAAACCTTCCCATGGTAAACAAGGACGAGGTGTTCAGCGTCCTCAAGAAGTGCTACGACCCCGAGATCCCGATCAACATCGTGGACCTCGGCCTCGTCTACAACGTCGACATCCAGGAGGAGAAGGTCGTGGTCAAGATGACGCTCACGGCCCCGGGCTGTCCCGCGAGTGCGTACATCGGCACGGACGTGAAACGGAAGATCGAGAGCCTCCCCGGCGTCAAGGAGGCCACCGTACAGATCGTCTGGGATCCTCCGTGGACGCCCGACGCGATGTCGGAGTCCGCGAAGAAGCAGTTCGGCTGGGGCCTGTGAGGAAGGGAGCGACGGGATGGGAACCGGAGCGAGGATGGGGGCGCGAGGGTGACGCCGCGGGACCTCTTCCCCGACGAGCGCCGGCGCGTCGGCGAGGTCGTCCGCCAGGAACACCGCGATCCGCCCGTGGATATCGCGGAGGACGCGGAAAACCTCTACGTCACCGCGGAGTTCATCGAGGGCGAGGTCGAGGTCCTCGTGGAGGCGAGGCGCGTGGTCTTCCGCGGCCCCGGACTCCCCCGCGGGCCGATCCTCGTGGAGCTCCCGGTCGCCGTCGACCCCGGGCGGGCCATCCAGGTGGTGCGGAACGGCGTCATCGACGTCTGCGTGCCGAAGGTGCACGTGGCGCCCCCTCCGCCGTGACTCGCCCCCGGCGCGCTTTCTAAAGGTTTTTACCGCGAGCGGGATTCGCTGCGCGGCGGTGTCCCGGGGTGTGCGGTCCCGGACGCTCAGGCGGTGGTGGACAGCTGGCCGGTCTTCCTCAGGCGATCGAGCAGGAGGTCCGCGCCTGCAACATGTGCGGCTACTGCGTCCCCGTGTGCCCCGCCTACCAGGAAATCGGCTGGGAGTCCGCGACGCCGCGGGGGAAGATCTTCTACCTGAAGCAGGTCGCGGACAAGGGCCCGATGGACCTCCTCCTCCGGCGGCACGTCGGGATCGGGCCGGACTTCGGGCGGGCGATGTACGAGTGCACGGGCTGCGGCGCCTGCGAGGAGGTCTGCCACGTCGACATCCCGCTGAATGCCTGGCTGGACGACGTGAAGCAACTCGTCGTCGACAGTGGCGTCGGCCCCCTGCCGGAGCACCGAGGCCTCGTGGAGTGCGTGAAGAAGACGCGGAACGTCTACGGCCGGCCCCAGGAGGATCGCCTCGCGTGGGCGGGGGAGCAGCTCCGGCCGTCGGAGAGCCCGGAGGTCGTCCTCTGGTTCGGCTGCGTGGCCTCCTATGAGCATCAGCGCGTGGCCAAGGCGACCCTGAAGATCCTGAACGCCGCGAACGTCCGCTACCGCGTCCTCGGGAAGGAGGAGTGGTGCACGGGCTCGCCCCTGATCCGCGTCGGCGAGGGGCGTTTCGTCCAGAAGGAACTGATGCCGCACAACATCCAGGCGGTCGCGGGCTCCGGCGCGAAGATCCTCGTCACCGCGTGCGGGGAGTGCTACCGCGCGTTCCTCGTCGACTACAAACGCTTTGGCGGCAACCCGCCCTTCCAGGTCCTCCACATCGCCCACTACGTCGACCGGCTCATCCGGGAGAAGCGCCTCAAGTTCACGAAGCCCGTGAAGCGGAAGCTCGCCTTCCACGACGCGTGCCACCTCGCGCGGAACGCGGGGGCGTACGACGCGCCGCGCGCGGCGCTGAGGTTCGCGCCCGGCGTGGAGATCCTCGAGATGTACTACAACCGCAGCGAGACGCGCTGCTGCGGCGAGGACCTCGGCTTCCGCGCCGCCTTCCCCCACCAGGCACAGGCCCTCGCCGCGCGCCGTCTCCAGGAGGCCAAGGAGACCGGCGCCGAGGCGATCGTCACGGCGGACGCCCACACCGAGGTCCACCTGAACGCCGTGGCCCAGAAGCTCGGGCGGGGGATGCCCACGCTGGACATCGTGGAGATCCTCGCGGACGCCCTCTGAACTGCTGATCAGGCCCCCCTCGTAACGCAAACCCTAATGCGGGGACCCCCTAGGCAACCTTCCGACGGACTGGGGTCCCGCTCGTCGGTTGACCCCTCTGCGAAGCCGCGTTGGTCTACACGCTGAAGGACATGCCGCACGAGCAGGATGTTTTCGCGTTCGGATTGTCCACGGTGAACTGCGCGCCGAACAGGTCCGCCTTGAAGTCGAGCGTGCAGTTCAGCAGGAAGACAAGGCTGCGCACGTCCACGACGAGGCGAGCGCCATCGAGCTCGAAGACGCGGTCCATGGGCCCGGCCGCGTCGACAAGGTCCATCTGGTACTCCTTTCCCGAGCAGCCGCCGGAGACGATGCGCAGGCGCAGCGCCCCGTCGGGCTTCCCCTTCGCCGCGGTGAGCTCCCGGATGCGCGCCGCCGCCGCAGGGGACACCGCGATGAGGCGGTTCTTCGACTCGTCGGTCTCCGCCGGCGGGGGGGCCGGCGTCTCGGGGACCGGGTCGACGGGTCGGATCAGCTGCACGGCCATGGCAGGGTACCTCCGCGGAGATAAACGTTGCGCGTGCCCCGCGGCGCTTCCCGCAGGTACGGACGAACGCTTATATATAACCCTGTTATAGAACCGCCAGCAGCGGTTTCAGGAGCGACAGGCATGGCATCGAAGACGGAGGTCCAGGCCCTCACGTCCCAGGAGTACAAGCACGGGTTCGTCACGGACATCGACGAGGAGCTCGCGCCGAAGGGCCTGAACGAGGACATCGTCCGCCTCATCTCCTCGAAGAAGGCGGAGCCGGAGTGGCTGCTCGAGTGGCGCCTCAAGGCCTACCGCCACTGGCTCACGATGAAGGAGCCGCACTGGGCGAACGTCACCTACGGGCCGATCAACTACCAGGGCATCCATTACTATGCCGCCCCGAGGAAGCAGCCGAAGAGCCTCGACGAGGTCGACCCGGAGATCCTCGCGATGTACGAGAAGCTCGGTATCCCCCTCGAGGAGCGCGAGCAACTCGCGGGTGTCGCCGTGGACGCCGTGCTCGACAGCGTGTCCGTCGGGACCACGTTCAAGGACAAGCTCTCGGAGCTCGGGATCATCTTCGGCTCCTTCTCCGAGGCCGTGCAGGAGCACCCGGACCTCGTCCAGAAGTGGCTGGGCTCCGTGGTCCCGTACAACGACAACTTCTTCGCCGCGCTCAACTCCGCGGTCTTCAGCGACGGCTCCTTCGCCTACATCCCTCCGGGCGTGCGCTGCCCCATGGAGCTCTCCACGTACTTCCGGATCAACGCGAAGGACACGGGGCAGTTCGAGCGCACGCTGATCATCGCGGACCAGGGGTCCTTCGTGAGCTACCTCGAGGGATGCACGGCGCCGATGCGCGACGAGAACCAGCTCCACGCCGCCGTGGTGGAGCTCATCGCCCTCGACGATGCCCAGCTGAAGTACTCCACGATCCAGAACTGGTACCCCGGGGACAAGGAGGGGAAGGGCGGCATCTACAACTTCGTCACCAAGCGCGGGAAGTGCTTGGGCGCGCGGTCGAAGATCTCCTGGACGCAGGTGGAGACGGGCTCCGCGATCACCTGGAAGTACCCCAGCTGCATCCTCCAGGGGGACGACTCCCAGGGGGAGTTCTACTCCGTGGCGGTGACGAACCACCGCCAGCAGGCGGACACGGGGACGAAGATGATCCACCTGGGGAAGCGCACGCGGAGCACGATCATCTCGAAGGGGATCTCCGCGGGACGCGGGCAGAACACCTACCGCGGCCAGGTCCGGATCCACGGCAGCGCGGTGAAGTCCCGGAACTACTCCCAGTGCGACTCCCTCCTCGTCGGCAGCGAGTGCGGCGCCCACACCTTCCCGGACATCGAGGTGATGAGCCCGACGGCCCAGATGGAGCACGAGGCGTCCACGTCGAAGATCGGGGAGGACCAGCTCTTCTACTGCCAGCAGCGGGGGCTCCGCCCGGAGGACGCCGTCTCCATGATCGTGAACGGCTTCTGTAAGCAGGTCTTCCTGAACCTGCCCATGGAGTTCGCCGTGGAGGCCCAGAAGCTGATCACCGTAAGCTTGAACTTGGAAGGCACGGTGGGCTGACCGCCCGGGAGGGCCTCGGATGGCGCTGCTCGAAGTGCGGAACCTGCGCGTCGGCATCGGCGAGAAGGAGATCCTGCGCGGCGTCGACCTCACCGTGAACGCGGGGGAGGTCCACGCGATCATGGGGCCGAACGGGTCCGGGAAGAGCACCTTCGCCCAGGTCCTCGCGGGGCGCGGCACGTTCACGGTGACGGACGGCCAGGCCCGCTACAAGGGGAAGGACCTCCTAGCCCTAAAGCCGGAGGACCGCGCGCGCGAGGGCCTCTTCCTCGCCTTCCAGTACCCCGTGGAGATTCCCGGCGTGAGCAACGCGTACTTCCTGAAGTCCGCCCTGAACGCCGTGCGCCAGCACCGCGGCCTCGAGGAGCTCGACGCCATGGACTTCATGAGCCTCGTCTCGGAGAAGGCGAAGCTCCTGAGCCTGGACGAGAGCTTCCTGAAGCGCTCCCTGAACGAGGGCTTCTCCGGCGGGGAGAAGAAGCGGAACGAGATCCTCCAGATGGCCGTCCTCGAGCCGACGCTCGCCGTCCTCGACGAGACGGACTCGGGCCTGGACATCGACGCCCTGCGCGTTGTCGCGACCGGGATCAACGCGATGCGGGGCCCCGAGCGCGCCATGGTCGTCGTGACGCACTATCAGCGGATCCTCGAGTACGTGGCACCGGACTTCGTGCACGTGCTCTTCGCCGGGCGCCTCGTGAAGTCGGGGGACAAGGAGCTCGCGCGGGAGCTCGAGCGGCGCGGGTACAGCTGGATCGAGGAGGAGTTCGCCGCGAAGACGGCGGGCTCGTGAGGCGACTGCCGTGGCCGCCGTCGGGGACGCCAAGGAAGCCTACCTCGCCGCCTACGGGCGGCTGGAGAAGGAGCTCGCGGCGGAGGGCCCACCCTGGCTCGCGGAGGTTCGCGCGGAGGCGATCCGGCGCTTCGGGGCCTTGGGGTTCCCGACCCAGAAGCACGAGGAGTGGCGGCACACGAACCCTGCGCCCCTGACCCGCCTCGCGTTCCGCGCCGTCGAGGCCGTCCCTCTCCTCCCGTCCGGCCTCTTCGATGTCTTCTCCCTGCGTCAGGAGGGCCCGGAGCTCGCGTTCATCAACGGCCACCTCGTGCGGGCGTCCGTCCAGGGGCTTCCCCCAGGGGCCTCCGTGGCGAGCCTCGCCGAGGTCCTCCGGGACGACCCGGACGCTGTGTCGGGGCAGCTCGGGCGGCTGGTGTCCTGGGAGGACCATCCCTTCGCCGCGCTGAACACGGCGTTCTTCCGCGACGGGGCCTGGGTGCACGTCCCCCGGGGCGCTTCGGCCCGCCCGATCCACCTCCTCCATCTCTCCGTGCCCGCCCGGCCCCCGCTGGCCGCCTATCCGAGGAACGTGATCGTCCTCGGGGCCGGGGCGGAGGCCACCGTCATCGAGTCCTACGTCTCCTTGGACGGCGGCGTCGCGCTGACGAACGCGGTGACGGAGATCGCGGTCGGGGAGGACGCGAAGCTGGATCACTACATGCTCCAGCACGAGGCGGAGCAGGCGTTCCACGTCGCCTCCACGCAGATCGTACAAGGCCGTGCGAGCGCTGTCCACGACCTCCGCGCGGCCACGGGGGGCGCCCTGGCCCGGAACGACGTCCGTACGCGTTTCGAGGGGGAGGGCGGTGACCTGCGGATGGACGGGCTCTTCGCGGTGCACGGGAAGCAGCACGTCGACTTCCACACGCGGATCGACCACGTCACGCCGGCCTGCAGCAGCCTCCAGATCTACAAGGGGATCCTGGACGGGGAGTCCCGCGGCGTGTTCAACGGGAAGACGTACGTGCGGCCGGGGGCGCAGAAGACCGTGGCGCGGCAGTCGAACAAGAACCTCCTCCTCTCCGAGCAGGCCCTCGTCGACTCCACGCCGGGCCTAGAGATCCGCGCGGACGACGTGAAGTGCAGCCACGGCTCCACGATCGGCCAGCTCGACGAGGACGCCGTGTTCTACATGCGCGCGCGGGGCCTCGAGGAGTGGGTGGCCCGGGGGATCCTCACCTACGCCTTCGCCATGGAGATCCTCGCGGCGGTGGGACCCGCCGGGCTCCAGCGTCGGCTGCGGGAGATCCTCCACACGCGCCTCCCCAGCGGGGCGTGGATCAGCGACCTGGTCTGAGGTTTATGACGCGCGCCTGCCTTACCGGAAGGGGACCCTGATGCCCACCGCCGTCGACCTGTACCAGGAGGTCATCCTCGACCACAGCCGCAAGCCGCGTAACTTCCACCGCCCCGACGGGACGACGCAGGAGGCGAAGGGCCACAACCCCCTCTGCGGGGACGCCTATGCCGTGTATCTGCGCCTCGAGGGGGACCGCATCGCCGACGTGGGCTTCGAGGGCCAGGGCTGCGCGATCTCCAAGGCGTCCGCGTCGTTGATGACGGCCGCGGTGAAGGGGAGGACGCGCGCGGAGGCGGAGGCCCTCTTCGAGACATTCCACCGCATGGTCAAGGGCGAGGCCATGGACGAAGCCGCGCTCCAGGAGATGGGGAAGCTCCGCGTCCTTCAGGGCGTCTCGGAGTTCCCGGTGCGCGTGAAGTGCGCGAGCCTGGCGTGGCACACGCTGAAGGCCGCCCTGGAGCGGCGGACGAACACGGTGTCCTTGGAGTAGCGCGGGGAAACCCTCTTGACCGCGGCGGCCCATGCGGGTCCGTGAACGTCGCGGGGGACGCGGTGACCGAGGACCGCGTGCGCGCGTTCGCGCGAGAGTACGGGGAGCCGGAGTGGGTGACGCGCCGGCGCCTCCGCGCGCTGGAACTCCTCCGCGACCACGCTCCTCTACCGGGCGGGCTCGTCGCGGTGGAAACGCCGGCTGCGGCGGAGTCCCTGAAGGCTCCAGAGGAGGCCGCTGGGGAGGGCCGCGGGGCGGTGGACGAGTCCGAGGCCGCGTACGCGGAGGTCCTCGGGGAGATCACCGCGCGCGGGGTCGTCATGGTCCCGATGGCCGAGGCGCTGCGCGGGAACGACCTCGCCGCGAAGTGGTTCGGGAGCCTCGTCCCCGCGGAGGAGGGCGCGGCCGCCGCGCTCAACGCCGCAGTGTGGTCCCAGGGCGTCTTCCTCTACGTGCCGCCGGGCGTGGAGGTCGAGGTCCCGCTGCAGTCGGAGTTCCTCGGCTTCTCCGAGGGCGAGCTGGAGTTCGGCCGCCACCTCATCGTCGCGGACCGAGGTTCCCGCGTGCACTTCATCGAGGGATGCAGCGCCCCCGTGCGGACGCGCCGCGTGCTGCGCGCGGGCGTCGCGGAGGTCGTCGCGCTCCCGGGGGCCCGGGTCCGATACACCGCGCTCCAGAACCTGTCCAGGAACGTCCTCAACCTGAGCCGGAAGCGCGCCTACGTGGACGAGGGCGCGTCGGTGGAGTGGGTCACGATGCTCCTCGGGTCGCGCCTCACGCGGTCGGTGCCGGGGGCGATCCTCGCCGGGCGCGGGGCGCGCGTCTCCGTCGAGGCGATGGCCCTTGCGAGCCGCGGTCAGGAAATGGAGATTGGCGGTGAGGCGGAGCACCGCGGGCCGGAGGGGGAGTCCACGATCCACGTGCGGTGCATCGCGCGGGACGGCGGCTGCGTCACGCACGCGTCCTCCGTGCGTGTCCAGCGGGGGGCCTCGCAAGGGAGGGCCGCGGTGCGGGCCGAGACCCTCCTCCTGGACGACCGCTCCACCGCGGAGGCGGAGCCGGTGGTGGAGATTCGGGACGCGGATGCCTCGGTGTCCCAGGAGGGCGGCGCGCGCCGCCTCGACGAGGACCAGGTGTTCTACCTCACGTCGCGCGGCCTCTCGCGCGCCGAGGCGGCACACCTGCTCTTGACGAGCTTCCTGGGCCTCGGCCGCCACCTCCCGCCGGAATACGCGGTGGAGTTCGACCGTTTCGTCGACGAGGAGCTGCGGGGCGCCTTCGGATAGCCTCCCGGATGGACTCTGTCCTCCCTGGTGGCGAAGGCTCTAATAACGCCGCGGCCTTCCGTGAGCAAGGCTGAGTCCCATGGAGCAGGCCGGCGTGCTGCGGGGGTTCGAGCAGGTCCGCGAGGACTTCCCGATCCTCAAGCGCCAGGTCCACGGGAAGCCCCTCACCTACCTGGACAGCGCGGCGACCTCGCAGAAGCCGCGGCAGGTCATCGACGCGGTGAGCGACTACTTCTCGCGGTACAACGCGAACGTCCACCGCGCGATCTACGCGCTCGGCGAGGAGGCCACGCGCGAGTACGAGGGCGCCCGCGAGAAGATCGCGGACTTCCTCCACGCCCGCTCGGCATCCGAGGTCGTCTTCACGCGCGGCACGACGGAGAGCATCAACCTCGTGGCCTACGGGTGGGGCGTGAAGGGCGCGGTTCAGAAGGGCGACGAGATCGTCGGGACCGTCATGGAGCACCACTCGAACCACGTGCCGTGGCATTTCGTGAAGGACCTCAAGGGCGCGGTCCTGAAGTACGTGGACATCGCGGACGACGGCACGCTCCGGATGGAGCAGTACGACGAGCTGATCACGGGGCGCACGAGGCTTGTGACCGTGACCCAGTGCTCCAACGTCCTCGGCACGATCAACGACGTGAAGGAAGTCGCGAAGAAGGCCCACGCGGTCGGCGCGCTGTGCCTCGTCGACGCCGCGCAGAGCGTGCCCCACTTCCCCGTCGACGTCCAGGACCTCGGCTGCGACTTCCTCGCCTTCAGCGGGCACAAGATGCTCGGGCCCACCGGGATCGGGGTCCTCTGGGGGCGCCAGGAGCTCCTGGAGAAGATGGAGCCCCTCCTCGGGGGCGGCGAGATGATCCGCGAGGTCCACCTGGGCACGTCGTCCTGGAACGACGTCCCCGCGAAGTTCGAGGGCGGGACGCCGAACATGGCCGGCGTCGTCGGTCTCGGCGCCGCGGTGGACTACCTCACGAGGCTCGGCATGGACAACGTCCGCCGCCACGAGCGCGACCTCACGAAGTACGCCCTGGAGGCGCTCGCCGCGGTGAAGGGCGTGCGCGTCTTCGGGACCCCGGACGTGGACCGCCGCGGCGGCGTCCTCTCCTTCGAGATCGAGGGCGTCCACCCGCACGACGTCGCGAGCATCCTCGACGTCGAGGGGATCTGCGTGCGCTCCGGCCACCACTGTGCCCAGCCCCTCATGGAGCGCCTCAAGGTGCCGGCGACCTCGCGCGCCTCGTTCTACGTGTACAACACGCCGGAGGACGTGGACCGCCTGATGGCCGGCATCCGGAAGGTCCAGCAGGTGTTCGCCTAGATGTCGCTGGACATGTACCAGGAACAGGTCCTCGACCACTACAAGCGCCCCCGGAACTTCGGGGAGCTCCCCGGCGCCACCGCCACCGCGCACGACGTGAACCCCCTCTGCGGCGACGAGGTCACGATGCACCTCAAGGTCGAGGACGGCCGCGTCGCGGACGTGCGCTTCCAAGGGCGCGGCTGCACGATCTCCACCGCGGCGGCGTCGATGCTCACCGCGTGGGTGAAGGGGAAGACCGTCGAGGAGGCGCTCGCTGTGGACCGCGGACACATGGAGAGGATGCTCGGCATCCCCGTGGGCGCGTCACGCGTGAAGTGCCTCATGCTCGGCCCCCACGTCCTGCGCCTCGCCCTCGGCAAGGGGGAGGCCGGGCGCCTCGAGGGCTGAGGCCCGGTGCTCCTCCTCCCGCGCGCCGAGCTGGAGAAGATCCACCGCCACGCGCGCGAGACCTGGCCGGAGGAGTGCTGCGGTTTCCTCATCGGCCGCGAGGGCGAACCCCGCGCGGTGACCGAGGCGCGCGCCGCACGTAACGTCCACCCGGATTCCCGCGAGACACGGTACACAATCGACCCGCTCGAGACCCTCCGCCTCGACCGCGAGCTTCGCGGGACGGACCGCGTCCACCTCGGATTCTACCACTCGCATCCCGGGTACCCGCCGCAGCCCTCGGCCTTCGATCTGGAGAGGGCCTGGTCCGGGTACACCTACCTCATCGTGGCGCTGGAGGCTCGGGAGATGCGGGAGGCCCAGGCCTGGAGGCTGGACGCCGCCCGCGCCCGTCTCGAAGAGGAGCCGATGACGGTCCACGGCCCGCAAGGGTCAAGTATGGGGCAGCCGTGCCCCTCCCCCGGGGGAGGAAGGCACGGGGAGGAGTAGGGACCGCTACCCGGTGCGGCCTCCGAGGAGCGTATGAACATGGGGAGCGAAACCTCTCGACCGTTGACCGCCGTGGACATCCTGCGGTACAACGTCGCCAGCCCGGAGATGCTGGCGTACCTGTGGCTTGCCGTGGGAGAGAAGAAGAACCTCTTGGTCTGTGGGCCGACGGGCTCGGGGAAGACGACCACTTGGAACATCCTGACGTCCTTCATACCCCGCAACGCGCCCACCCTCCTTGTCCGGGAGAGCAAGGACGGCGAGGATCGGTCCGCGGAGATCCGGGGAAGTTCCGCGGGGTTCCCGAAGAAGCTGGACTACGTTCTCATCCAGGAGCTGCGCGGCCGGGAGGCGCACGAGGCCCTCTACCAGATGGCCGATGGCCAGGCGATCTGCACCACAGTGGAGTGCGCCGCCGACCCGAAGGCGTTGGTGAACACA
>Ga0209341_10003308_pt1 | contig 15091 bp, 14 predicted proteins | sample RifCSP13_2_FD_184020 | JGI IMG/M metagenome (GOLD analysis project Ga0209341, IMG submission 184020) | Soil microbial communities from Rifle, Colorado - Rifle CSP2_sed 13_2 (SPAdes) (version 2) | ecosystem: Environmental > Terrestrial > Deep subsurface > Rock core/Sediment | place: Rifle...
GTGTAAAAATCGTCTTCTTAGACACATTATGTGCGACAGCAACAATTACATTATCAAAAACCTTTACACCACGCTCTATTATATTTAAGTGGCCATTTGTAAAAGGATCGAAGGAGCCGGGATAAATAGCAACCTTTTTCATTCGTCACCTTTTCTAAAGAGGCTTAGTTGAGTTCCTCCGAAATGTTTTGTAATTCTTTTGAAGCCCTTTATTGAGTTTTCTATCCGATAATTATGCTCAATTACTATTGTCCCATCCTCTTCGAGAAGCTCAGATAGTTGTGATATAAAATCACCGACTTGTTTTCTTCTGTATAAAATGTATGGTGGATCAATAAATACGAGATCAAACTTTTTTCCGCTTTTCTTGAGCCTTTTGAGTGCACCTTCATAATGGGCGCAGATTAAATTTGCTCTATCAAGAAAACCGCAGAGATGTAAATTTTCTCTAAGTACTCTACAAACCAATGGATTTTTTTCAATAAATGTGACGCGAGCTGCTCCCTGACTCAATGCCTCAATGCCAAGTCCCCCAGAACCTGCAAAAATATCGAGCACTTTAAACCCGCTTATATCACCAAGGGTATCAAAGATCGTCTTCTTAATCCTGCTTGTAGTTGGGCGAACTGTCCTACCCTTCGGGACTTTGAGTTTTCTTCCCTTTGCTTCACCTGTTAGCACCTGCAACATCGGTTTGATATACTACCATGCTAACGGGTTTTGGACAAAAATTTGGTGATTCGTTACTCATGGTCTTTAGCCACGGAGTTCACAGAGGACATAGAGAGATTTCTTTATTTAAAAAGTTCTCTGTGTTCTCTGTGGCTTATTATAATTGTGGGAATTTATTTCGATCCCAATTTCTTATTGAAAAAGCTAAGGGTTTTCTCCCACGAATCCCTTGCAGCTTTCGGATTATATGAGGGTTTTTCTTCGTTTGCAAAGGCGTGCCCTGCCCCTGGATAAATGTAGACGCTAACATCTTCTCCAAGTGCTTTCATATCATCTTCAAATGCTCTTACGCTACTTGGTGGAATTCCCCTATCGTCTTCACCGAAAAAACCAATGACGGAAGCCTTGATTCTTCCTAGCTGATCTTTATCGGTAATTAGCCTTCCATAATAAATCACGCATGCCGTAATGTCTGGATTATTTATTGCAAGCGACAACGAATATCCTCCACCCATGCACCAGCCAATAGAGCCAATCTTATCTTTCTTTACATTTGGTAATGTTTTTAGATAAGAAACGGCTGAAAGCAGGTCTCTTACTGCTCTATCCTCAGGCAGCCCTCTTAAAAGCTCATGCGCTTCCTCAGGATCAGTTGTTACCTTTCCTCGGTATAAATCAACCGCGAGCGTAACGTACCCCTCTTTTGCTAGATACTTTGCTTTGTTCTTTATCTGATCATTAAGTCCCCACCATTCTTGAATCACTATAATTGCTGGAAATGGCCCCTTTCCCTCAGGTGTAACTAGAAATCCTGAAATTGTTTCTCCATCTGACTTGTAGCTGACCATTTTGCCTTCTGGTAAAGCTTCGGGATAAGTTTTAAAAGTAATTACGAGTAACAAAACGGAAGTTAAAATCATAAGGGCAACGAAAGATAAGGCTGTTCTCATTTTTATCACCTCTGCAAGTAATTCAATACTGTAGTAAAAAATATATCTGGATAACTGTAAAATTCCTACTAAAAATTTTAATATATAGATGTAACTGTTTCACATCATGCAAATACCTTTAGCTAAAATTTTTGTGCAGATTTACACACCTTCCACAGTGTGTTATTACACAATAACGCACATCTTCCTTCTTCTGGAATATGATTCAAATTATAACTTCTCGTAAGGCTTTAATAATGATCTAAACTACAAAGTTTAGCCGTTCTGCTGGTATAGAGGTTGCTTATATAGTTTGACTGAGCTTTTACTACATTATAATGGGAACTAAAAATATAATTCTAACTTTTCTTTTAGGCTTAATACTTCTTGCAAGCTATGGGTGTGAGTTTCTTGCAGGAACAGCAGTAGGCGGTGCAGGCGGATATATCTTGAGGGATCAGGGCTACAATATACGGTCTCCAATCAAGAAAGAAACCAGTGAGTCTAGACGATAGAGGGATCTTTATAAGATTAAATGCGGAACAAAGTTTAAGCTTGTATTATACTGACAAAAATAGTTAACAGAACTGTTAACTATAAGTTGAGATACGTGAAATAATAGGCAGTATTACTTTTTAGAAAACACGTAGGATACGGAATAGAAAAACTCCAACTATGTCTAAGAGAATGAACCAAGAAAGAGAAGCCAATTTGGAAACTCCAACTTGCACTGCGAGTTTCATAAAGGTGTAAGCCATAATTAAGTTGATTCCAACTAAGGAGACAATATTTACCGTCTTTCCTAAATTGGCTGGTAAATCGGTTAGGATAAATAAACCATTTAGGAAAGAAAGAATTAGAAGAAGAACGACTGCCACTGTCATGGATAGAAAACATCTGTAGATAAGCGAGAGAAATCTCTCGGACGAACATCTTGCGACAAGACCGAGAATTGGCATAACAAAAATAAAGCTAATTCCTGAAGCCAGTGTGAATTTGATTGCTCCTTCTGCACCTGTTAGGTATGGTAAAAGAATTCCAATAGAAAGGCCGTATATTAAAGAACCTATAAGGGCTATTATTATAAAAACAGACATTAATACAGCATGAGATTTTAAAGAGGACCTCTCGGTATATATCTCACATTCCTTTCCTGTGCACGGATTAAAAAGGTAACGGTTTGAAGCAAAGGCATAATAAACCTCTCTTGTAAAAGGAAATAAAAAGGGGAGTCCTAGTAATAATCCAAGCCATTTGAAAAAAGTTGTTTTGAGAATATAAATTATGGCATGAGGACCCTTTAGGATTGATCCCTTTTTTGTGTAAAGATGAATCTCTCGATCGAACTGAAGATTTGAGGGGAGGGTTAAATTTAGATTCTTTAGGTCTTGGTAAGGGACAAACTTAAAAATCTCTTTGGTATCTAATCGTTTGAGCGCTTGAACACTATTCCTACAAAATACACAACCTCCATCATAAATCAGATAGTTTTGTGATTGATTTTCAGTACTCAATACCGTTCTTGTTGCCACATCAAATATTTAATTTCTCAATTCATCCACCAATGCTACGGCTTCGTTAACCATTTCTCTAAGTAGGTCAAGTCCTCCTTGCCAGAAGTTAGGGTCGGTAATATCTACGCCAACACGGGCTAGGAGTTTCTCTGGTGCCTCTGAACCTCCAGAGGAAAGAAGCTCAATATAGCGAGGAACAAAAAGATTACGTTCATTTTGGTATTTCTGATAAAGGGCTATGACTAGAAGTTCTCCAAAAGAATATGCATAACAATAGAAAGGTGAATGGATAAAATGAGGTATGTACATCCACCACCATGCGTAGTCCTTTGTTAGTTCAACTGAATCACCAAACATAGGTTTATTAGCTTCTATCCATAGTTCATTTATGCGTGAGCTTGTGAGTTCACCTTCATTTCTTCTAGCATGATGAAGCTTTTCCTCAAATCTGGTTAGCACAACTTGACGAAAGACAGTGGCAAATATGTCCTCTAGTTTGCTGCAAAGAAGCGAAAGACGAGTTTTAGGGTCTTTCTCAGATTCTTTTAGTGTATGGAATACAAGCATCTCGCCGAATACACTTGCAGTCTCTGCTGTAGTTAGCGGCGTATGACATTGAAAATATCCCTGTTTTCTTGAGAGATATTGGTGGATTCCATGACCAAGTTCGTGCGCCAAGGTCATTACATCACGAAGCCTTCCGGTGTAGTTAAGGAATACATATGGATGAACGCTCGGAACAGTACTATGGCTGAATGCACCCCCGCGCTTTCCTGATCTCAATTCAGCATCAATCCAACTATTATCAAAAAACTCTTTTGCTATCTCAGCCATACGGGGTGAAAGGAGTCCGAAGGCTTCCAGAACGATTTTTTTGCTCTCTTTGTAACCAATCGTTTTTCTTTCAGGAAATATTGGTGAGTACCGATCGTAGTCATGAAATTTCTTTAAGCCGAGCAACCTTTTTTTAAGGTTGTAATATTTCTCTACCATGTCAAAGTTCTTTTCACACGAGGTCATCAAGGCGTCCACTGTGGGTTTATCAATCTCGTTATCGAGATGACGTGAGGCCATCGGATCAGTAAAAGAGCGAAGACGATCATTGGATGTGTGGTCTTGAACGAGAATGTTGAAGATGTAGGTAAGGACATGAGCGTTTTCTTTGAGGCCTTTTGTAAGTCCAATTGCCCCAGCTTTCCTTTTATTTCGGTCAGTATCATAGAGAAGGGCAAGTGTTTCAGATTCGGTAAAATGCTTTATTTTGCCATCCAGTTTAACCTTAAAACGTATGTTATTTATAACTTCATCAAAAAGACGCATGAACGCACGGGAGCCCGTGTTCGCCTTTTCATCAAGAATCTTTTCCTCAGGCTCATTAAGTTTGTGAGGTTTATAACGCCTTTCAGTTTGTAGAAAATGACTGTAGCGTGAAAGAACTTCGTCTTCTAATAAGTGATTTGCAATTTCATCAGGTAAAGCAATCCATTCAAGTTCAAAGAACATAAGGTGCTTTCTTATCTCGGTTGTCTTTTCTTGAATAGATTGTAAAAAGGCACCGTGCTTTGGGTTGCTTGTGTCGGTGGCGAACATAAGATAGGCATAGGAAATCAATTTGCCTGTTTGTTCGCTAATTGATTCCAGTTCTTTTACAGCTTTGAGGAGAAAGGTCGGGGTAATAGTTTCAGAATTTATTTTGCCTCGGTATTTTTCCTCAAATGATTTTGCTTTTGAAAAAGCATCTTTAAAGTCCTTTTCAATTTGTGGGTCTTCAAGGTTTAAATACAAATCTGATAGATTCCATGTGATTCCCTCTGCACCGCTTAAAGTAGTCTCCGTTGCTTCAGTCATCCCAGTTTCTCCTTAAATTATATTGTTTTCTATAGCGCGAATTTTTAGATTACTAAAAATTAGAGAAGCTAGAACTTCTGCTAGATCTAAAAATGCGTTGTGGAATTATGCTCAATAAAATCCAAAACTTCTTTTGCGTGTCCTGCTGGCCTAACACTTCGATATACCTCAGCTATATTTCCTGAAGGGTCAATGATTATAGTATCTCTTGAGGCAAATCCTCCCGCAACTACTACTTCATATAGTGACATTAGATTATGCCTTTCATCCGGGATTAGAGGTACTTTTAGTTTGTATTTTTCTCTGAAATTACAGTGGCTTTCCTGTGTATCTGTGCTTATACCATAAACGAGGGCATCATTTCTTAAGAATTCTTCATAGAGTTCAGTAAACTGTTTAGCCTCAATCGTGCATCCCGGAGTATCATCTTTAGGATAAAAATAAAGCACTATCCATTTCCCTTTCAAACTACTTAAATCTACGGGTTTACCCTCATGGTCAGTTGCTTTAAATACAGGTGCAATTTCACCTACTTTTAGCTCTGCTTTGGATATAAGAGGAGAGTAATATAGAATAAAAAGTGATAAGCCTAGCAATTTAAATATTTTTCTCATATCTATTTCTCTCGAATTTGCAACTCTTCTAATTTTTGCAATTCCTCTCTTACGACTTTGTTTACCAAAGCGCCATCTGCCTTTCCTTTCATCCGGGGCATAAGTATTTTCATTACTTTTCCTAATTCCCCTTGTGTTTTAGCTCCCACTTCTTGAATCGCTTTTTTTACCTCTTCTCGAATCTCAATTTCTTCCATCTGCTTTGGCATGTAGCTCATGAGAACTTCAAACTCAGATTTCTCTTTATCCACTAAATCCTGTCTTTGTCCTTTTGTATATTCTTCTATTGCCTCTTTTCGCTTTTTGATTTCGCTTGTGATTACCTCAATAATTTCCTCGTCGTCTAAACCGTCACGCTTTTTCTTCTCAATCTCTTTGTTTCTTATTGCGGACTGAAGCATACGAAGAACGGAGAGATCAACTGTTTTTTTCTCCCTGAGTGCGTTCTTTAAATCTGACGATATTTTTTCTTTAAGATTCATGTTTGAAACTAGGCTTTTATTTTATATTTGATGCACACTGTATATTGCCATCTGGCTCACACTGCGAGCCAGATAAAGCAGCATCAAATACTGCCCTAAGAAATTACCACAGAACGTATTTAGAATAAACTCTTCCTTTTTATTTCCATTTGATGCACACTGTTTATTTCCCTTTGAACCACACTGCGGTTCAAAGAATACGGCGCATCAAATACTACAGTAGTTTCCACATAGGTTTCGGTGGTCTGTCGTTCTGAGGGGGAGAGCGACGGAGAATCTCATTCTTAGTGCAAAACGAGATTCTTCACCTTCGCGGAGTTCATCCTGAGACAGGTCGAAGGACTTCAGCTTAGAATGATAAATTTCATTCTAGTTAGCTATTAGCTTGCCAGCTATTTATTAAGATGTAAAAATTCAGGTAATTTCATAACTAAAATAAAATCAATAGGGAGGTCTATTACGGTGTTTACAAAAGAACTCTGGAAAGGAATAAACCCGATTTATAAATCCATACTTGTTCATCCATTCATAAAAGGACTCACCGATGGCTCACTCAGAAAAGAAAGCTTCAAATTTTACGTCGTCCAGGATGCTCTATATCTCGTAGAGTTTGCAAGAGCACTTAGTATTGCTGCTGCAAAGGCTCCGAAAGACGATTGGATAATCATGTTTAATGAACATTCTGCCGGAGCCTTAAGGGTTGAACGTGCTCTCCATGACAGTTTCTTTAGAGATTTTGGCATGAAAAAGAAGAATGTAATCAACACCCCTCTTGCCCCTACGAATCTTGCCTACACAAGCTATCTTCTTTCTGTGGCATATTCTTCCCCCTTTCACGAAGTTGTCGGTGTCCTTCTTCCCTGCTATTGGATTTACTGGGAAGTAGGGAAAGCACTTATTTCTAAAGGTTCGATAAATCCACTTTATCAGAGATGGATTGATACCTATGGAGGTGAAGAGTTCGCTGAGATTGTGAAAGCTGTTTTAAATCTCACCGATCAAATTTCGAAGAACATGGGGAAGAAAGAAAAAGAGGCAATGAAAAAACATTTCATTATTACAAGCCGCTACGAGTGGATGTTCTGGGATATGGGATTTAGGTGTGAGAGTTGGGCCGTGGGGTAGGAAATTACAGCTATTAGTCTTTTTAGTCATTGTTCGTTAGACGGTAGGCAGAAGACAATAGTAGGAGTTGCTTCTAGCTGCGACTCGGTCGCGCCAGGGATGGCGCTCCTACGATGAACCCGATATTAATATTATTTTATTGGTGTAAATTAGTGTTAATTAGTGGCTAAGTAGTTATTTTTGATATTTAGATACTTGATAAATTCCAGCTAATATCAGTATGCCCCCAACAATAATCCCGATGTCTAATCTCTTTCCCAATTGAAGCCAATCGAAAAAGAGCCCTAACACCGGTACTAGCATTACTGACACAGTGACAGTGGATGTATCAAGCTTCTTTAAAAGATAAAACCAGATTGTAAAGTCTATAGTTGAAGCAACTACGCCTGTAAATAGGATAATACTTGTAGATACCCATGTCCATTTTACATGCTCTAACCCTTCTGTTGGGAGCGCTAGCAAAGCAAGTCCGGCGGTTCCTATAAGTAACTGTATTCCGTTTACTAGATATGTGTCTTCATTCATCATAGTTTTTTTGACCCATATATTTGAGATAGCCCATGAAACCGATCCAATAAGAATTAAAAACTCACCAAAGAGAATCTCAGCATCCTGATTTACTATTGCATCCCATCCAAGGACAAAAAGGATTCCTAAAAAACCGCTAAGAACTCCTAACCACCTTGGAGCACTCAGCTTTTCTTTAAGATAAAAGTGTCCAAGAAGACAAGTCCAAATAGACATCGTGTAAAGAAGGACCGCTGTTTTTCCAGCAGTTACAAATTTCATTCCATATAGCATAAAGGCAAACATACCAGTGGTTTGAAACAATCCTACAATGATATAATTCAACCATTTCTCACCCTTTGGGAAAGAAAAACCTTTCATATACAAAAAAGGAATCATAGCCAAACCGCCGACTCCGCAACGGTAAGCTGCAAATGTCAAGGGTTCCATATACTGTAAACCGATTTTCATCAATACCCATGAGTAACCCCAAGTGAGAACTACGAAAAGCAACAAAAAGATGTTTAGTGCCACTTCGAGAAAACTCCTTTAATTAGATTCATCAGAATCCGCATTACAGCTTGACTTCATACTTTTAACAGACGGGGGGTCTTAAAAGCTAGAATCTAATATCTACCGAATACCTGTAGTGCCCGTTTCCCAAACGGGCTTTAATCTTTTTGCTTGGCACGTTCAGGGAACGTACCCTACAGTTCTTAATCATCCAAATTTCCACCAATTTATGGTAATGGATCAACCATATAGAATTAAGTTTTGTTATTCTTTTACTTACTTTTCTTTTACAAACTTAGTATGTCGTCCAGCCACCGTCTATAACTAGGCTAGATCCTGTAACATATCTTGACTCATCACTTGCTAGATAAAGAACCCCATAAGCTATATCAATAGGTTCTCCCCTCTTTCCCATGGGAACGATTTGAGCGGCCATTACATCTAGTTGTTTCTGAGCATCCGGGGGATTGCCGATAAAGTCCTCATTCATCTTCGTTTTAATAAAGCCAGGACAGATTGTATTTACCCGAATCCCTTCATTTACATGGTCTAATGCAAGACTTCTAGTAAACTGCATTACCGCTCCTTTTGACGTGCAATACGCAACAGTGTTCGGACAACCGATAAATCCAGCAACGGAAGAGTTATTAATGATAGAACCACCACCATTTTTTATCATAAGAGGAACCACATATTTACACATAAGAAACAAACCTTTTACATTGATGTCTATTGTCTTATCCCACGACTCAAGAGTGGTTGTTGTTACGGTTCCTGACTCGAGGACGCCTGCGTTATTAAACAGTATGTCAATCTTCTTAAATTTTTTAACAAAATCTTGTACTGTTTTTTTTACATCTACTTCCCTAGACACATCTCCGGGAAGAGCAATAATTTCACCACTCCCCTTAGCTTCCTTTATCACTTGATCCAGCTTTTCTTTTGTCCTTCCTGTGATCCCTACCTTAGCTCCTTCTTTGCAGAAAAGTAGAGCCGTAGCTTTTCCAATACCTTCTCCTCCTCCAGTGATTAGTGCTGTTTTTCCTTTGAGTCTCATTACTTTTTGCCTCCTTATATGATCTCGTACTCATAATGGGTATTATGCTAATTGATAACTCAACATCAAATTTGTTGACAGGAAGTTATCCAATTTTCGGAATAATCAATATGTTTAATATTCTTTTTTCCTACTCCTTTATCTTCACACCTTTTGCCTCTAAAATAGTTCCTTTTGCACGTTCAAGTCGCGCAAGGGCAATGTTATAATTCACAATTGCTTGTATCTGTGCAAATCTTGCATCTACAAGGTCCCTCTGAGCATCTAAGACGTTTCTCGTTGTACCAATTCCGACATTAAGCCTTTCTTGTTCATTTCTCAGTACTTCCTCAGCAAGCTCTACAGCAATTTTTGTGGCGTTTATACCCTTGATACTATTTTCTATCGCTCTTATAGCATTACTTACATCCAATTCAACGTCATCCCCAACCTTTTTAAAAGTTATAACGCTCCTATCGAGATCAGCTGAGGCTTTTACATAGTTTCCTTTGGCAGTCCAGTTAAAAATGGGAAAGCTTAGGATACCTAGAACCGCAAACGTCGGGAAGTCTGTCTCAGCCAGCTGTCTAAATGCATCTGAAGCTTCATCAAACTGGGGGGGGATTGGCTCAGGCTCATCTCCGAAGCTTAGGCGATCCGGATTCGCACTTCCACCCAAACCCTGAAGCTGAACCGATGCCTGAACAGACAAGCTAGGAAGCCTCTGGTTTGAATAAAACTTCTTCAAGGTTTCCTTACTTTCTATATCGAGCTTTGCCTGAGCTACCTCTGGTCTTTTTTCTAACGCCTCGTTAAATGTTTGGCTTTCATCGTATGTTTTAACAACTGTTGTTGGCTCATCAGTGGCGTCAATTTTTTGGGTAATGGATATTGCAAGAATATTCTTAAGGTTATCTTCTGCTGCTTTAAGTGCATTATCAGCTACTATTACACCCACCTCATTTCTTGCAACCTCAGATTTTGCCTCTGTAACTGCGACAGGAGGAAGCACACCAACCTCCACCTGAATCTCATTCCGTCTTTGCAGATCTTTTGAAAGATCGAGTATAGTGTTTGCCAACTCTAGATTCTTTTTCGCTGCAACAAGATTCCAATAAGCTGTTTCTACATTCAAAAAAACATCAGAAATCGTCGTTTCAAGCTCTTTTACACTAATTTCACTTGATATCTTTGCTACAGTTATAGGAGTTAGATTAACATCAAGCCCAAAGCCCTGAAGAAGATTCTGACCAATTGTAAAGCCAAGGTTTGTAGTCCAGCTAGGGGTTAAATCAACGATATCGGAGTCTGTTGTAGTTCTTGCTACGGAGAAATTAAAAAGGTTGTAAAAGGTACCGGTTGGCAGGTTTCCTGTTACACCGCTTTCAGCTAGAAATTCACCTTCGTTGATAGTACCACTAGGGATAAAGGTGCTTGCCGTGGGAAATTCGCCATCTGTATAGGAAGAACTAAGCCCTATTTGTGGGTCGAATATACCCTTCTGTGTCTCTATATCTCCAACTGAAATTTCTACAGTTTTTTTCACTATTTGTATATCTCTATTATTTTCAAGAGCAATTCTTATCGCGTCTTGAAGAGAAAGATTAATGGTATCCTGAGTGCCAATCAACGACAGAAGTGCTAAAAATACGCCTACTTTCATTATTAATCCCCCGGTAGAAATAAGATTTGTCTATGAATATCCTTGTAAGGTGTTATTTTGATTTCCAATTATTAATGTTAATTTTTATGTTGCATCAAGTTTAATTCACATAAAAGATTGCTTTGATTATTACATAACCCTTTAACTTTCTGAAACTAAAAAATTAATTAAAAAGTCTCCATAATGTTACCTAATATTTCGATTGAAGGTTCTTGGAGAAACTCGTTAAAAGCTAATGTTGTTAAACATATATTTAGTAATACACGCATTGACCTTTACTTTTCTAGTCATGCAAACATGGGTGCACAATATTAAAAACAATTTAAGATATATAAAATCTTTGAATTATTTCTCTGGTTTTTCCTCCTCCGTCTTTGACATAAAATACAGAAGAAGGTAGAGTAAGTAAGTGATTACTTAATATTATAAGGCGATCAATAAATGTCAAGTGAACAGATTAAAATCAGTACTCGAGACAAGATTCTTGAGTCTGCAATTAGGCTTTTTGCTGAAAAGGGGTTCAGCGGTACTACTACAAGGGAGATTGCTGAAAAAGCAGGTGTAAACGAAGCATTGATTTTCCGTTATTTTTCTACAAAAAGGGATCTCTATAGTGCGATAATAGAGAGAAAGATTTCAGAAGAGCCGGGATTTGAATATCCGCTTGAGGCTTTTAAGGAGACTAGAGATGACTGGTTGATATTTAGGTCTATAGCTATAAGGATGTTTGATTGTGTAGAAAAGGACCCGAGCTTCATCAGGTTACTTCATTTCAGCGCACTCGAAGGACACGAGTTATCAGATATGTTCTTTGATACCTATGTGCAATATCAAAGAATGCTGCTTTCTGATTACATTGAGAGGCGAATATCCGAAGGAGCATTTAAAAATGTGAATCCAGTTCTTGCAGCGCGGGCTTTTATAGGGATGGTTATAAATTACATACTAGTGCAAGAAATCTTTGGTGAGAAGAAAAGAAGAAAGATTAAAAGGGAAGAGGTAGCGGATACTTTCGTTAAAATCTTTCTAGAGGGGATAAAAAATAATTGATTTATTAACAAAGTATTTAGTTATAGAGAGAAATGTAGGGCTTGTTCCCCGAACGAGCTTTTAGGGCTACGGTTCCCTAAAATCCTCCCTCTTGGTCGCTACCTCAGATCCCGATGAAGGCATCAGCCCACACTTTGGGAGGATAGAATGCAGGCTGATACTTTTGATTTTTAGATGTCCCGTGGCTCCGCCACGGGGAGTTTCACTTGTTTGGTTAAAATCCTATTCATATTTTTTTGAGTTGTTGCGAAATCCCCCGCGTTGCTCCTTATCTTGATAAGTAGGATGATTTACAAATGGCCTAACTTATCGGCGTGTAATTAGCACCAACCTAAGTAGAATATATATTATCGGAATAGTTGATTTCCTAAAAGAATATAATATAAGGAATATCTCGTGAATTTGTCTAAACAAAGCGCTATAGTTGATTTAGTTGTAGACGTTGATGAGGGATTAAGGGAGTCAATTTGTTCATTCCTTCGTGCTCTTGAGTATATTGAATCGCTTTATCATCTTCAAAACACCGGAGAAGGTTCACTAGAGCTAGAAGACTCTATATTCCAGAGAATTATACAAACTTTAAGAAGAGGAACATCTTATCTATCTGGTGAAGAGAAGCTTGATCTTAGTAGAAAAGTAGACTCGATATCAAGAGGGATATACGATTTATGTTCTCTAACCCTAAAACATAAAGGAGATGACTATATTGACTTAATTATAGGGAAGATTCTCTCCTGGGATAAAGATAACCGTAGATGCTATGCTGGAGCGGTTGGGGTCAGTAATAAATCATTTGATAATTTGATTGGGATTTATGATAAAAAATTGGACTTTTTCCTGGAACAGCTTCCTGTCTCCGAACAGTATAAAGGTTTTTCCATTAAGAAAAGTGCACCTCTTATGAGATGTATTGATGTATTTTCACTTGCGGGAGAACTAAATATTCGACATAAACCTATCTGTGTGTTTTTTTCAGGTGGTGCTTCTCAAAACCTTTCCACTCTCTCAATGATGACTGTGTTTATCAATATGTATGTTTATAGGTTTAAACTCATCTCAAAGGGGATTGTAAGAAAATACCTTGAGGATTATTCAATTATAAAAGATCTTGACGATAGCACCGTTGCTAAGCTTTTACTCATATGGCTTCGAGGTCATGACCTAGGACATTTCTACGGGCTAGATTCTCTAGGAAAGAAGATGTCTGAGCTGGATAAGGCTTATTTGATCCTGCATGAGCTTAAATCTGATTTGATAGCACTTTATAATATGAGATACCTTGCTGATGATCTACTAAAAGATGATCTACTCATTAAAGCATACATTTTTGCAATTGCAGAGATGTTTAGATATATAAGGCGGGGTAGATTCTACAATTACCCCGATACCGCTTCTGCATTTCTCGCATACTGCTATTTTAGAGAAAGCGGATCAATTAGGTGTGATTCCAAAGGGAAAAAATTCACAGTAGATTTCGGCAAATTAGAAACTGATCTTAAAAAACTGACTGAAAAACTCCTTACGATATTTGCTGAAGGTGATGTAACTGAAGGATTGAAACTCTTAAATCGCTGGGGGGACATTAAGGAACTCGGACAGCACGGTTTCCCTAGTGAACTTAAAGTTCTAGGGGATCCTGATATACCTCATTATATTGATTTTAATTTTGTGACTAGAGATAGGATGCTCTCAGGCCTGGAACGTAGATAACTTGCGCGTAATCTGATCTCTATGCTGGCTATTTCACTAAATAAATGGATGACACTACTTTTTTTCTCACCGCCTCTCAAATAAGAAAATGAATAGACGGGACGTTCCTGTCCCGCACATGTTGCGGGGTTAGAAAACCCCGACTATCGGTATATGTGGATAGGCTGGACTTTCTAGTCCAGCAGCTGCTCCTCGCAGCATCTGTTTATACGCATATATCCTGCATGTTGCTGCAGGGTATTTCATTGTCAGAGTAATTTTTCCAGTCCAAAGCTCGGATTCGTGAGATGTTCCTCTTTACACCTGGGGCATCTGCCGGGTTTCTTTGGCTTATCTCTTTTATCGAAGATAAACCCGCAGTTTAAGCACTCCGAAGGTTTCATAATGAATCTATAACCCTTATTCAGAGCGGATTGCTTAACATGAGTGAGATGAGTTATCACCTCTTTCTCAGAAATCCTGAGTGCTTGTGATAACTCTCTTACCGTCCTCATACCCTCTAGGAGTTCATCAAAAATGGCTTGTCTAATAGTTTTAGAATAATAATACGGTTCTTTATCTTTCACTATTTTTTCCTTACTTTATCATCAAAAGTTAGACTAAGCTGTTTCGTTTTCTCTCCAAGGACTCTATGAGCCTCAGATTTCTTTTCATCATAAATATGAAACACTCGCCATTTCTTTTTTGTTAGAGTAGAAGCAATATGCCGACGGTGGCACCGAAACCAGAGGAGCTCGGCACACATCACAGCGGTAACCTTTTGTTTTGCTATCTTAATTAGTGATCTTAAACCCTCGTTGAAATCATTTGTTTTCAAATAATTTTCATACCCTCCCTTCCTAAACCCTCCAAGGCTTTCAATCCATATATACTGAATGCCGCTTTCTGGGAGTTTAATTTCAAGAGCCTCTTTATTGAATTGAGGGTTGCGTCTTGAACGGGGAAAATGCCGGATATCAGCGAGAACTCCTATGTTGTAGTATTTTAGTATCTTCACAAGCTCATCAAAACTTCGTGTTGAGTGCCCGATTGTAAAGATTTGCTTTTCACCCATATCGTTATTTTGATGCTCCACCATCAGCTATCTATTTACCATATAGCAACTTAGCAAAGTCTAAAGTGAGATTTCACTTAAGAAAAGTAAGTTGATTCTATTCGGTCTGCCATTTCCAGGATTCAATCTATCCTAGTAGAACGATAATTGTAGGGTTAGAGAATTGGAGGGCAATGAAACAGTCATGTGTATAGATAACGATTAGCTATGTTTGCCAGATGGTATTGATGCTTGACGATGGTTCTAAAACTCAGCTAAACTTTGTATCTCTTTCAAGCGTATGACTGAAATGCCGACGTAGCTCAGTGGTAGAGCAGCGCACTCGTAATGCGCAGGTCAAGGGTTCAAGTCCCTTCGTCGGCTTAATGATTTCA
>Ga0209341_10003311_pt1 | contig 15087 bp, 12 predicted proteins | sample RifCSP13_2_FD_184020 | JGI IMG/M metagenome (GOLD analysis project Ga0209341, IMG submission 184020) | Soil microbial communities from Rifle, Colorado - Rifle CSP2_sed 13_2 (SPAdes) (version 2) | ecosystem: Environmental > Terrestrial > Deep subsurface > Rock core/Sediment | place: Rifle...
AAGCGAGGAAGGGATGACAATCATCTTGGTGGAGCAGAATGCCAATGCAGCCTTGCGGCTTGCAGACAAGGGCTATGTCCTTGAGACAGGGAGGGTTGTTATGTATGATAATGCCTCTGCCCTCCTGGGGAATCCACAGCTCAGGGCTGCGTATCTTGGGGAAGGGTAAGCAAGAAGGTTAAGGCTGAGGTTAAGATTTTACTAAACCTTAACCTTGACCTGAACCTTTTATAAAATTTATGCCCATACTAAAAGTCCTTTCCATTGTATTTCCTGTATTCAGCATTATAGGCATCGGGTTTATCTTTGCCAGATTCAAGAAGATAAGCCTTGAGCCCATAATTGAGGTCCTCCTGTATCTGACCATTCCCTCCCTTGTAATATCTTCGCTCGCCAAAAAGCCGCTGGTCATGGCTGAGGTCACTGCCGTATCATTTGCTGCCTGCGGAGTGGTTTTCGGGACAGGGATTATAAGTTTCTTATATTTAAGGCTTATAAACAGAAAGGAACTAAGGGGCTTTTATCTGCCCACCATGTTCATGAACTCAGGCAACATGGCATTCCCGCTGGCGCTGCTTGCCTTTGGGGAGGAAGGCCTTGCAATAGCCATAATATATTATGTTGCGATAAGCATCCTTGTCTATTCCCTCGGAATATACATAGCAAAAGGGCAGGGTGGGTTCTCAGAGATATTCAAGCTGCCTCTGATATACGCATCCATCGCAGGCATTACACTAAATCTGACTGATACGACCTTGCCGAAATCTATCCTGTCCACTGTGGAAATCCTCGGCAATGCCACAATCCCGCTCATGTTAGTAAGCCTGGGCTACCGCCTCCATTCAACACATCTGACATCCCTTGACATATCCATATCCATAGCAGGGGCATTGATAAGGATTGCAGGCGGCGCATTGATTGCGTACCTGATAACGGTAGCCTTCGGCATAGACGGCCTGAACCAAAAGATAATAGTCCTTTCATCTTCAATGCCTTCGGCAGTTATAAATTTCATTGTGAGCTACAGGTATAAACTTCACTCAGAGCTTGTTGCCTCCATCATATCCGTAAGCACTGTTTTAAGCCTGATAACAACGCCGGTTGTACTGGCTATGATACTCTGATAGTGGAGATACCCGGAGGATGAGCAATGGCTTACATCTCAGCCTTTTTTGAAAAAAACATTATAATCGTGCTCTTTGTCTACGGCTTGAGCTTTTTTGCCATAGCCTCTGCTGTAGTCTTAAGCTTAAGACCCCTTGCCAAAATCGGCCTTTCTGCTGTTGCCTTATATCTTACCCTGTTTTCAATTATACACGGGACCGCAGAGTGGATAGAAATGTACGGGCAATATAAACTGACTTTATCAGGTCTAAATATCAGCGAAACTGCTGACTTCAGCAGAATTCTGCTGATGGTTGTATCTTTCTACTTCCTCTTCTTATTTGGATTGGAATTGACCATACAAACAACTGCCCGAAAGACAAAAATAATGGTATTTGCTCTTACAACCGCTGTTTTCCTGCTATTTTCTATCTACATAATTTTCAGCGGAATATTAAAGACAAATATAAAAGAGGTAGAAAGTATAAGCAGGTATCTCCTGGCCTTTCCATCAACAATACTTGCAGGCATAGGCTTTTACAGGTTTTCGTTAAGAAACCATATTCCAGTCCTGACAGAAGATTACAAATGGTATTTTAAAAACATTTCCTATGCCTTTATCCTTTATGGGATTTTTGGCGGGCTTATAGGGCCAAAATCAAACGTAGTGCTTACTGCCTTCATTAATCAGGACTTATTTTTTGAATACACGGGTATACCTATAGAAGCAATAAGGACTTCCGCTACCCTTTTTATATCTTATTGTATAGTCATGGCACTGCCCCTTAATATTGTCGCAAGAATTTTAGGGAATCTTATAGTAGCTTCTGCCATGGTCCTTGTTGTAGGCTTTGCAAGCTATATAAACTTTTCACTCATACATAAAAGTTACAGTAAAATCCTTAAACTTACATCCGAGAACAAAGACTTCTCATATCTACAAAACTCCTTCAACCATTTGTCTAATTTAATAGGCAATCCTGCTATAAATAAGAATATTAAAACCCATGAGCCCCTCCTTAAAGAATATATAAAAGACTTTGAATCTGTACTGGATACGGTAAAAAACATGGGACATAATGATGCAAAGGAGATAGAACTAATCTCCCAAATTTCAGCGCTTTCCCAGCCAATAATCCAAGGGGAACCTGCAAATATAGACGCCGAAAGCCTGAACAGGCTGAAGTTAATAATCGTTGAGATTAATGCAATGCATGCAGAAGAAATCAGAGAATACATGGGAAAGGTTCAGGAGACATTCAATAATGCCAGACAGGTGATATTTGTTATCTTTGCGGCATCAATTTTAGGGACCGTGTTCATCGGCTACAATGAGGCAAGATTAATAACCAGGCCTATAAATAAATTGAGGATTGGAACAAGAAAAGTCGCTGAAGGAGATTTAGAGCACAGGATAGATATCCATACAGCCGATGAATTTCAATACCTCGCCGCGGATTTCAACCACATGGCAGAAAAACTGCATGACAGAACCATAAAATTAGAAAAATTGACAAAGGAATTTGAAAAACTATCCATTAGCGATGAACTTACAGGGCTTTTCAATTACAGGTATTTCTACAATGTGGTAAAGTCCGAACTCGAAAGGGCAAAGAGATACAAAACAATCTTTTCCATATTCATACTTGATATAGACAATTTTAAACACTATAACGATAAATACGGTCATCTGGGCGGGGATAAACTGCTTAAGATGTTAGGAAGGTTTCTGCGCAAAAACACAAGGAGCACCGATGTGGTATGCAGATACGGAGGAGAGGAGTTTGCCATAATGCTCCCGGGAACAGATAAAAATCACACAGTCATACTTGCGGACAAAATAAGACAGCTTATCCAGATACATAAATTTATTTATGAAAAATCAAAGCCTCTTGGCAATATTACAGTGAGCATCGGAGTATCATCATATCCCGCTGATGCAACGAAAATAAATGAACTCATAGAAAGGGCTGACAATGCCCTTTACAAGGCAAAAGGTGAGGGGAAAAACAGGGTTTGCGCATATTAAAATTTATTTGACTTAAGCCTTATATTATTGTAATTTTATCATCCCAGAACTTTTTCAAAGGAGGGTTACTTCTATGGGTAAAAATATTACGCAGAAGATTTTGGAAAAACACCTTGTATCAGGCGAAACGGTTTCCGGGAAAGAGATTGCAATAAAGATAGACCAGACCCTTACACAGGATGCAACAGGCACAATGGCATATCTTCAGTTTGAGGCAATGGGCGTGCCGAAGGTCAGGACAAAGCTATCAGTGAGCTATGTTGACCACAATACGCTCCAGTACGGCGGGTTTGAAAATGCCGATGACCACAGATTTCTTCAGACACTTGCTGCAAAGTACGGCATCCATTTTTCAAGGCCCGGCAACGGCATTTGCCACCAGGTGCATCTTGAAAGATTCGGTGTGCCCGGTCAGACAATGCTCGGTTCAGACAGCCATACACCCACATGCGGCGGGCTTGGCATGATGGCCATTGGCGCAGGCGGTCTTGATGTGGCGGTTGCCATGGGCGGAGGGGCCTTTAATCTGATATATCCTAAGGTTGTGCTTGTAAATCTTAAAGGCAAACTCAAGCCATGGGTTTCTGCAAAGGATATAATCCTTGAGCTCCTGAGGAGGATGACTGTAAAGGGCGGTGTTGGCAAGGTTATTGAGTATGGCGGTGAAGGTGTAAAGGGCCTCACAGTGCCTGAAAGGGCTACCATCACCAACATGGGCGCAGAGCTCGGCGCGACCACATCCGTATTCCCAAGCGACGATGTAACAAAGGCATTTCTCACTGCACAGAACAGGAAAAAGGACTGGCTTGGGCTAAAGGCAGACCCGGATGCCAAATACGACGAGGTCATTGAAATAGACTTAAACAAACTTGAACCCATGATTGCAAGACCGCACAGCCCGGACAATGTGTGCAAGGTTTCTGAGATAGAAGGTATGAAGGTGGACCAGGTGTGTATCGGAAGCTGCACCAATTCGTCATACATGGACCTTATGACAGTTGCGGAGATATTAAGGAAAGGCAAATTAAAGGTTCATAACAGTGTAAGCATGACTGTTTCCCCCGGCTCAAAACAAGCCCTTGAAATGATTACGCAGAACAAGGGGCTTGCGAGCCTCATTGAGGCAGGCGCAAGGATACTGGAGGCAACCTGCGGGCCCTGCATAGGCAACGGCCAGTCGCCTCCGTCTGCAGGTGTTTCACTCCGGACATTTAACAGGAACTTTGAGGGAAGGAGCGGCACAAAGGATGCGCAGGTTTATCTCTGCAGCCCTGAGGTTGCCGCAGCCGCAGCCATATACGGAGTAATCACAGACCCGAGAAAACTTGGCAAGAAGGTATCTTATCCAAAGATAAAGATGCCGAAGAAGTTCCTCGTGGACGACTCCATGGTAATACCGCCGGCAAAGGACCCGTCAAAGATAGAGATATTAAGAGGGCCAAATATAAAGGCGCTTCCAGTGGCCCAGAAGGTTCAGGGCGGAGTCGACGGCAGTGTGCTGATAAAGCTTGGCGACAATATCACAACTGACCACATTACACCGGCAGGCACATGGCTTAAGTACAGAAGTAATGTGCCAAAGTATTCGGAGTCTGTCTTCTCAGCCATTGATGCCAAGTTCCATGAAAAGGCAAAGGCAGCCGGAGGCGGGTTTGTTATCGCAGGCGAGAACTACGGCCAGGGTTCTTCAAGGGAGCACGCAGCGCTATGCCCCATGTATCTCGGCATAAAAGGCATACTTGCAAAGAGCTTTGCCAGGATACATAAGGATAACCTTGTAAACTTCGGCATACTCCCGCTTACATTCACAAACCCCGCTGACTATGATTCCATAGAGCAGGGCGATAAACTGGAAATAGCTGACCTTGTAAGGCAGCTTAAGACAGGGGATTCTCTCACTATAAAGAATGCTACAAAAGGCAAAGATATGAAGGTAAAGCACGGTTTCAGCCAGAGGCAGGTGGATATTATCCTCGCAGGTGGTATGCTGAACTTCACAAAGGGAGTGGCAGCGTAAAGATAGTAAGCAGTAGGCAGTATGGAGTAAGCAGCAAAAGACAAAAAGCCCTTGCCATGATTATGGCAAGGGCTTTTCTATTTAATTATTAAGAACCGCCTCTTTTTACAAGCCTCCACACCCCATCTACTTTTTTATAGATAAGAAAATCTCCAGGACTAAACCAGCTGCTTGCCCCTTGTCTATCTTTGACCAATTGAGGTTCGTCCTGAGATTCCAAAGGGTAGGAGTAAAGCCCCAATTTATTAACAAAGAGCATCAGATTTCCCCCTTCTTCCTTCCAGCTAAAACTCTTTTCATAAATATAGACAATAAAGGTATAATCCTCCCATTCATCGCCTATCCATTCATATAAGGTTTTGCTTGCCTTTCTGCTGAGCCTTATGCAGCCGTGGGATTTTTTCTGGCCAAGGAACTTTTCATAATTCGCAAATTTTCCCACAGCCTCAAGGCTGTGAATCCCCTTTTCAACACCCGGTTCAATACCTATCCAGAAAAACATCTTTATATTCTCATCCTTTGACCATCTCCTGTATGGCAGCAGTTCCACAATTTTATGAAACCCGGGCAGTGTTTCAGTCTTTTCCCATCCCTCTTCATCTATTCCGGGTTCTCCGGTAGAGACAAGGCTCTCAATAAACATACGGCCATTTTCATTGTATGCCCTAAGGGTCTGCGTAGATTTGTCTATCTCTATATGCTTTTTCCCGGGTGTAAAAATCATGGCCTTTTCTGCATATACGGGATAGATATGTTCTCCAAGCCGTTTTATCGGTTTATCGCTTGCAAGCCTTATGGCAACATAATCATCGTTGGCAAATGCCTGATAATAGGAAAGGATTATAAAAAGGGCTGTCAGGAATCTTCTCAATGGCACGGTTTATCTTATATTTCCAGATAAGACAATTTCAGATACTTCTTTACCATCTTTGGAACTCTATCCGCATCGCAGAATGGGAGCTCTCCAAGAATGGGGACATTTATAAGCCTTTTTATCTCCGCCTGATTGGCGGAAGAAGATTCATCTGAAGAAAATGCAGGATAGTTAAGTATGATTCCACGGACATCTATCCCGAGGGACTGTGCATACTTGACAGTAAGCAGTGTATGATTAATTGCGCCGAGCCTTGATGCGGCAATTATTATCAAGGGCAGTTTGAGGAGCTTTACAAGGTCTGCGACTGTCTCTCCTTCATTCAGCGGCACAAGTATGCCGCCGGCGCCCTCCACAAGCATCAATTGGTGTTTTGATGATAGTTTTTCATAACATTCTTTTATTTTATTCAAGTCAATTGACTGGCCAACTTCCCTTGATGCTATACTTGGCGCAAGGGCGGCCCTAAAGCGATATGGGTTTATCAAATCAATGTCATCATTGACACCTGCGGCATTCTTGAGAGAGACGGCGTCCTGTGGCTCAAGTTTTCCATTATTTTCAGGACACCCTGTCTCAACAGGCTTCATCACACCGATATCAATGCCTTTTTCTTTCAATACTGCTGCAATGCCCCCAGTAACAAATGTCTTGCCAACGCCTGTGTCAGTGCCTGTAATAAAAAAGCCTTTAGCTTTCATATGCTGAATGGTAGCAGAATAGGGCCGTGAGGTCAAACCCTTGACATTGCGGAGAATCCTAATATACTTTTGTAATATATGAAACGGATTCTTATACCATTAGCGCCGGGTTTTGAAGAGATAGAAGCCCTTGCTGTTGTGGACATATTAAGAAGGGCAGGGGCAGAGGTACTGCTGGCAGGAACTGTTGACGGCCCGATAGAAGGGAGAAACAAAATAAAGATTCTGGCTGATACCTCTCTTGATTCTCTGAAAGACCATGACTTTGATATGATAGTCCTGCCGGGCGGCGCTGTTGGCACAGAAAATCTTAAAAACGACGCAAGGGTAAAAGAGATTGTGGAAAGGCTGCATAAGAAAGGGAAGCTTGTTACAGCCATCTGTGCCGCTCCTACAGTACTTTCTGCAATAGGCATAACAGCAGGCAAAACTGTTACCAGCCATCCTACTGTAAGAACAAAGCTACAGCGTGAAAAGCTATCAGAGGAGAGGGTTGTTGTGGACGGAAATATTATCACAAGTCAGGGGCCGGGCACTGCTATAGAATTTGCGTTTAAGCTGGTGGAGATATTGTTTGGAAAGGAGAAGGTATTGGAAGTGAATAAAGGGGTGTTGGCAAGGATTTAATTAGTTCACGCTGAAAAATGCCCATCTGCTGCGTTGCCTTCGTCGCTGTGCTGCTCACATACGTAAAAGAGTATGCTCCGCTGCTCGCTCCTCGGCGCCTTGCATCTGGGCAATTTTTGAGCGTGAACTGTATATATTGACATTTTTCAGTATCAACTAATTACCCTCGTTACCTGTGACAGATTTAATGCACCCGTAGATTATATTCATCGTGTTTTTTATTTCTGCTATTGTAATGCTTAAGGGCGGCATTATTACAATCACATTTCCCAGAGGCCTTATTATAAGGCCGTATTTCCTCGTCTCCCTGTAGACTTTATGCCCAACCCTCTGCTCCAATTGATATGGTTCTTTTGTTTTTTTATTTTTAACCAACTCTATGCCGGCAATCAGCCCTTTTTGCCGCACATCGCCGACATGAGGCAAGTCTTTAAAACCTGCTAACAATTTAGACAGCAGCTTAATCTTTGGCTGAAGTTTTTGAAGGGTCTTCTCATTTTTGAATATCTGCAAATTTGCTATAGCTGCAGCGCAGCCGAGGGGATTCCCTGTGTATGTGTGGCCGTGAAAAAATTGTTTCATCTCCGTATATTCACCTAAGAATACCCTGTAAATCTTGGTTGTCGTAAGCGTGGCGGCAAGCGGCAGATAACCTCCGGTTATACCCTTTGCAAGACAGAGGAAATCAGGCATTACATTCTCATGCTCGCATGCAAAGAGCTTCCCTGTCCTGCCAAAACCTGTTGCCACCTCATCTGCAATGAGAAGGATATTATATCTTGTGCAAAGCCCTCTTACCTTTTTCAAAAACCCATGCGGCGCGACAATCATGCCGGCTGCTCCCTGAACAATCGGCTCAATTATGCACGCCGCAATCTCTTTGTGATGCTTCTTTAGTATGTCCTCAAACTTTTTTATGCAGGCAATCTTGCATGATGGATATGCTTTATCTATCGGGCATCTGTAGCAGTACGGATAATCTGCCTTGTATGTTGCGAATAACAGAGGTTTGTATTTTTCTACAAATACATCAATCTCCCCAACGCTCATAGAGCCGAATGTATCTCCGTGATAAGCGCCGGTGAAAGATATAAATTTTGTCTTTTTTACTTCTGACTTCTGACCCCCGCTTAAAGCCTGCGGGGGCAGGCCCCTGAATTCTGACTGCTGCTCCCAGTATTGGTATGCCATTTTTAAAGCTATCTCAACAGCAGTGGAGCCATTGTCCGAATAAAAGACCTTTGTTAAGCCTTTTGGCGCAATCTTTACCAGCTCTTCAGCAAGTTCAATAGAAGGGATATTCCCGAGGCCAAGCAGAGTGGAATGACTAATCTTATCAATCTGTGCCTTAATTGCATTGTCTATTTCTCTTTTTCTGTGCCCATGGACATTCACCCAGAGGGATGAAACACCGTCCAGATATCTTTTACCATTTGTATCAATAAGATAATTACCATCTCCCCGTTCAATAATAAGCGGCGACTCTTTATGCCATTCCCTCATCTGTGTAAACGGGTGCCAGAGGTATTTTTTGTCAATTTTTTCAAGGCCTTTATTTCTTTTTGAGTTCATAAGGGCTTGATTTTAGCATACTTTTGATCCTTGACAAAACAAGAAGTTTATCTTTAACTAAACCATTCCCATGATTTTATCGGAGGTAAAATCAGCAGGACAGCATTTTTCGTAAAAATACACCTGTATTTTTTGGGTTAAAAGATTATGTTCAAGAAGCTGCTGGTAACTACTTTAATATTGTGGATATTTCCACATGAGTCGTCTGCCTTGATTAAAAACCAATATCTGGGTGAGATTACTGTTAATTTAGAAGGTGCCAAAAGAACCAAACAGAGATACATGGAATCCCTTGTAGAAAAGTGCCTTAAAAAAGGAGACTATAAAAGCTGGGAGACCGTTGATGCCGAAGCCTTACGGCAATGCATCACTAATGCAAAGTTATTCTCAAAGGTAGAGGTGCAGGTCAACAAATCAGAGATTGATATCAAGATTTTAGAGCGTTGGACATTGATACCAGTTCCTAATTTTTACGCAAGCGATGGGAAAAGCTCTGCCGGGATGTTCGTCTTTGAGTCTAATTTTCTTGGTTATGGCAAAACCCTTGGCGTCGGAGGTTCTATATCAACAGAAGGCAACTCCTTCTCCCTGCTCTATTTGGACCCTTCTGTGAATTTCACCAATTACACATTCAGGATGAGGGCATATAGGTCTTCCAGCGAATTAGATACATACGAGGGCACTACTATTTTATATGGCTACAAGAAAAAAGAGGCTGGGTTGTTCATTTCACCCGGATATAAGGTCTTGCCTGTGCTGGAACTTTCCGCCTTATTGAACTACGCAGATAAGAGATTTTTGCAGATTGCGTCATACAAACAACCTGAGGATAATATATCTTACAGCCTGGGTATCCGGGTTTCGTATTTGGACTCTGACTATAAGCTTTTTTATAGTGACGGAATATCGGCGCAGGTCATCTGGCTAAACCAGGTTCACCGGTCTGACGACAGTAACAATATATTTCAAACAACCGCCAAATTTGAATGGGATATAACATTATTTAAAAAGCATGCCCTGCAACTCGGTCTGAACGCAGGGCTCCAGTCTAATAATGAGCATTCCGGTGATATGATGATGTATGGAAGAGGAAAGGGCTTCAGGGGCATACAGCCAAATGGACTCTGGACAAGGGAGATCGTTGCGGTGTCAGCTGATTACCAGATACCGCTGGCACAGACAGGGCACGGCACATTTACCATCGCACCCTTTGTGGACTACAGTGTGTATAAGCCTTTCATTGCCGGTACGGGGAGCAGTTATGCGGCATACGGAATCGGAACGTATTATTTTATAAACCTTATCAATCTGCCGGGAGTCGGGCTTGTAGCGGGAAGAAACGAAGACTTCATGGGGACATTCATTGCCTTTCAGATTGGGATGGGATTTAATTAGTTCATGCTGAAAAACTCATCATGAACTTGATTGCACAGATTATAATCAGATTGCACCGATTTAAAAAGGATGTAAAATTAAGGACTTAAAAATCTGTGCAATCCCTTTGAAAATCAGTGAAATCAGTTGGCGCTTATTTTTTAGTGGCAACTAATTAACGGAGACCGTCAGGATATAGGGTAGAAGGTGTGGGAGCAAGGCGCTCCTGTTTCTGTCCGGTTTTTTGTATCAGAGTGTTATACAGGCTCATCCCAATTTTACAGCCTTTACAAACACTACCTCGTAAGTAGCGTAGATACAATTAGGATGTGGGATATGGGATGTGGGATGTGGTAGGCTAACTCCTAATTCCAAACTCCAAACTCCGAACTTTTCCTCATACACCTCTGCCATCTTCTTTAATATAGAACCTCTGGCAAGGCTCTTGTCGCCGTCTGTGAATGGATTGCCTGCGCCTATGGATTTCATTGTTTTTAATAACGCCCACATATCAGGATAGGTTTTCATCATCTTCCTTGTTTCAATGGATATATTTTTAAAACCCACACTTTCAAGAACGGATTGAATAACCTGTTTTTCTGAAAAGGCCATAAATGGTGGCAGGCCATCCTTGTGAGCGATTGTTGACGCATCAAGATAACATTGCCTCAATTCCTGTAATGTCCTTGGCCCGAGTGTGGAGAAAATAAATACACTGCCTGGCTTTAAAACCCTGTATGCCTCTCTAAAAGACCCTTCTAAATTGCCAATCCACTGGTACGTAAGATTTGAAGCTGCAATATCAAAGGTTTCATTCTTATAGGGGAGAACAGAACCATCGGTAGCAAAAAAATATGGTTTCTTGTGGCACCTCCCACTTCCCGCCTCCCACTTCCTGCCTCCCATTTTGCCTCTTGCAACTTTTATCATTGAATGGCTGATATCAACGCCGAAAATATTCGCATAAGGAAACTTCTCCGCAAGACCGTATGTGAGAAAACCTGTGCCGCAGCCAATGTCAACAATAGTGGTGAGTGGTGAGTGGTGAGTGGCAAGTGGCAAGATAAAACTGTTTAATAGCTTCTCTGCCACTTCTTTCTGGAAAAGAGCAAGGGTATCGTAGTTTTTTGCGGCTTTAGAGAAAGATGCTCGTATCTTGTTTTTTAATTGCCGACCGCTGAATGCGGAGTGCTGATAGCTGCTCATAATGTCTCTATGAAACCTTTTACAATTTTGTTGAACTCTTTCGGCTTTGTCAAGAATGGGGCATGTCCTGCGTCTTTGAATATCTCAAGCCTTGCATCAGGTAGATTATGGGCAAGATATTTTCCTGTATCAACAGGGCAGACATTGTCTTTTTCGCCGTGTATGATAAGCACAGGAATCTTTATATCAGGAATAATATCCCTTAAATCAATTATCAAAAGCGCCTCAAGCGACGTCACAGCGCAGTCGCGAAAGGATTTTGTATAAGGCTGTTTATAAAGTTCTATAAACCACCTTGCGTCAGGGCTTGAAAGTTCATCCTCTGTAAAATTCAATGGATAGAACCTCTCCATTGTTCCTGTAAAGTCCTTCTTCATATCCTTGAGCATCCGTTTTGCCACACCTGCAGATTGCCCCCACGGAAAATCTCTTTTTGCAACAAAACATGGCGATACTCCGATGAGCACGAGTCCTTTAAAGCAGCCGGGCATTTTTGCTGCTGCCTCTAAAAGGGACTGGCCGCCGAGTGACCAGCCGATGCCGATAAAACCAGTGAACTGTGAATCGTGAACTGTAAACTGTAAAAGCTTTTCAACGGCAGGCTTAAGTGTTGGCTCGCTCCACACATCTTTTTCAGCATGACCAGGCAGGTCAAGTGTAATAACACCATACCTATTGACAAATTCTTCTGATTGATATTTCCATATCTTCGAATCTGTTGCCCAGCCGTGAATAAAAACAAGTTGGGGGTTCGGAGTTCGGGGTTCGGAGTTTTTTGCTGACCGCTGACCGCTGACCGCTTTCATTCTCTTACTGTTTCCTCAATAGTTTCCAGTGCATACTTTAAATCATCCCATGAATGTGTTGCCATTAAAGTAATCCTTAATCTGCTTGTGCCTTCAGGGACCGTTGGAGGTCTTATTGCCTGAACAAATACGCCCTTGTCCAGAAGGTTATTGCTTATCTTTACTGTCTTATCAGCCTTGCCAATCAATATGGGAATAATCTGCGTTTCTGAATTCATAATGTCAAAACCTGCGTTTACAAGACTGCTCCTAAAAAACTTAATCCTATCCCATAAATTCTGCCTTAACTGAGGTTCATCTTCTATTATATCTATTGCGGCGATGCTCGCTGCGCATACAGACGAAGGAAGGCTTGTGGTATAGATAAATGACCTTGCTTTATTAATGAAATAATCAATGAGTTTTCTGCTTCCAGCTACATATGCGCCGAAACAGCCGAGCGCCTTTCCGAGGGTTCCCATCTGTATTATGTTCGGATTATCTATTCCAAAATGCTCCAGCGTCCCTTTGCCATTGCTGCCCAGAACCCCTGTTGCATGGGCATCGTCAACCATGAGCATGCAGTTATATTTATCTGCAAGTTCTGAGAGCTCTTTTAACGGAGCAATGTCACCATCCATACTGAAAATGCCGTCGGTGATAATCAGTTTGGAGTTCGGAGTTTGGAGTTCGGAGTATTTTTTTAAAAGGTTTTCAAGCGCATTCATGTTTTTGTGCGGATATCTTTTTACTTCTGCCTTGCTTAAAAGACATCCGTCTACAATGGAGGCATGGTTGAGCTTGTCTGAAAATATTAAATCGCCCCTGCCAACAAGGGCTGGGATTATACCGATATTTACATGATAGCCTGAATTGAATACAAGCGCAGCCTCTGTGCCTTTAAACCTCGCAAGCCTTTGCTCAAGTTCTTCATGCAACTCCATATTGCCGGATACAAGCCTTGATGCGCCAGAACCAAAACCATACTTTTCAATGGCTGAGATTGATGCCTCTTTAACCTTTGGATGATTGGCAAGGCCGAGATAATTGTTGGAACATAGGAGGATAACATCCTTCCCATTTACAGTTACCTTTGGTTCCTGAGGCCCTTGTATGAGAGACATGTGGCGGTAGAGGCCAGTATCTTTGAGGCGAGACAGTTCCTGTTCAAAATAGTATGCAAACGCATCACGTTCACGCATCACGGCCTTCTTGGTTTCAACCCCAAATCCCTCACCATCCGTAAATCCTCTTCAGGCGGTCTTCCGAGGGTTGTGAGATAGTTGCCTATCATCATGCCATTGGCGCCTGCGGCAAATATCAGGCACTGCATATCCCTTAGATTATTCTGCCTGCCGCCGCATATAACAATATCCTTTGCAGGGAGCATAAAGCGGTAAAGAGCGATAATCTTCAGGCACTCAATTGGTGCTAAATTGTTTGCGTTTTCCAGAGGAGTGCCTTGTCTTGGATTTAGAAAGTTTATCGGAATGGAATCTACATTTAGTTCCCTTAATGTCACTGCTAACTCCACCCTTTGTTCTCTGGACTCGCCGAGCCCGAATACACCTCCACAGCATACATAAAATCCGAGTTTCTTTGCTGTCCTTACTGTATTCACATCTTCCTCATAACTGTGCGTGGTGCAGATATTCGGGAAAAAGCTTCTTGCTGTTTCGAGATTATGGTGATAGCTCTGGAGGCCGGCATCTTTAAGCCTTTTTAAGGTCTCTTCATTCATAATTCCGAGTGATGCGCACCTTTCCATATCCACTTCATCCTTCATCTCTGTAAGCGCCTGCAAGAGTATATTTACATCATTATCCTTATCAACAGATGTGCCGCTTGTAACAATAGAAAACTCCCTGGCGCCACTCTGAACGGCCTCCTTTGCAGCATCAAGAATCTTTTGAGACTCAAGCATGGGATAGGTCTTAACCCCTGTGTCGTAATGCACAGACTGGCTGCAAAATGTGCAGTCCTCAGCACACAGTCCGCTCTTTGCATTTATTATGGAGCAGAGATTTACCTCGTCCCCCCTAAAAAATCTTCTAACCCTGTCAGATGAGCACAGGATCTCAAGGATGTGGCTTTCCGGCAGGCTTACCAGTGCGCACCCCTCGTCATAGGAGATTCCTTCTCCACTCAATGCCTTTTCTTCAAATCTTTGCAACACCGTCTTCATAGCGCTAAGCTTGAATAACATATAGACAGCGTTATTGTCAACGTGTATTCTTAATGCTGGTTAACAATAGGAGATTGACCCTTGACAAAATAGCTATTCTTACCGCAGATAAAATCAGAAAAGAGGTTTAGTTCAGGACTAAACCTCCCTTTTGTCAAGGGTTGACATTTCCTAAATAATATCTTACGCTTTATTCACCTGTTCACCCGGAGAATGTCATCAGCGGAGGTCTTCTTGGAGATAAAATCAGATTTCCTTGTGATAGGAAGCGGCGTTGCCGGACTATATTTTTCACTTAAGGTTGCAAAATACGGGACTGTCTCCATTGTAACCAAAAGGGAAAAGAGGGAGTCTTCCACATTATATGCACAGGGCGGAATTGCCTCTGTCCTGAGCAGGGAGGACAGCTTTGATGCCCATATAAAAGATACACTTGAGGCAGGTGCAGGCCTGTGCCATCCTGATGTAGTTGAAATGGTGGTAAAAGACGGCCCCAACAGGATACTGGAGCTAATGGAACTGGGAGCGCACTTTACCAAGAGAGTGGTGAACAATATTGAAGAACTGGACCTCGGAAAAGAAGGCGGGCATTCAAAGCGGCGTATAGTCCACG
>Ga0209341_10003313_pt1 | contig 15081 bp, 15 predicted proteins | sample RifCSP13_2_FD_184020 | JGI IMG/M metagenome (GOLD analysis project Ga0209341, IMG submission 184020) | Soil microbial communities from Rifle, Colorado - Rifle CSP2_sed 13_2 (SPAdes) (version 2) | ecosystem: Environmental > Terrestrial > Deep subsurface > Rock core/Sediment | place: Rifle...
CGTTCTGCGGAGCTCGCGGTAAGGTCTACAATCCCAATTCTGAAATCTAAAGTCGTGTGGTTGGAGGCAAAGGTGGGAGATTTTAAATTTAAAATCGCTGAAACTCAGAAAGAATTAGAAGAGTACTATCGTCTTCGTTATGATGTTTTTGTTAAAGAGCAGAATATATTTCCTGAAAGTGATATTGATGAATATGACCTTGATGCAGTGCATTTAATTGCAATTGATGGACCAACTGGAAAGGTAGTAGGGGGGGTCAGGTGCTACAAAAAGGAAGGAGATACTTGGTTTGGTGGACGACTTAGCGCCGCTCCCGGCTTTCGCAACGGACGAATAGGAGCAAATCTAGTGAGGCTTGCGGTAAAAACGGTAATGTCTAGAGGTGGCAAAAAATTTCTTGCATATATCCAGCCTCAAAATGTGAAATTCTTTGAAAGGTTAGGCTGGAAGAGCGTAGGAGAGCCCGTTATTTATCAAGATCTTCCTCATCAGTTAATGGAAGCGGATTTGGATTCAGCTTAGCAGGATGCATGATACAAGATACAGGATAAGAAGATTTATCATGATTAATGTATCGTGCATCATGAATCAATCAGTTTATTCGTGCAAATTCGTGTTTATTCGTGGCTAAATACTTAGGAGAAATAAATGCAAGAGCTAATTTCGGCTTTACGTTCTTCTCCTCGATTGACACAGAAGGGAAAACTAAAAAACCTCTGGCACTTAGTACCCCAGGTCTCTCAGGTTGACGGCAACGATGTAATTCTCGGTGACGATGCCGCAGCTATTAAAACCCAAGATGGTTACTTACTTCTTGCTGGTGAAGGTGTTTATCCGCCACTTTTAAAATCAAATCCCTATCTTGCTGGTCGTACCTCTGTTCTTACTAACGTTAATGACATATACGCTATGGGTGGAAGACCTCTAGCAATTGTAGATGTGCTTTTTGGGTCGGATTTTGAGGAAGTTAATGAAGTGCTTCGCGGAATAAGTGAAAACGCATCCCGTTATAATGTTCCGGTGGTCGGTGGGCATTTAACTCAGGAAATAGGTTTTTCTTCGCTTTCTGTATTTATACTGGGTAGGGCAGAGAACCTACTATCGGGTTTTAATGCTGAGGTAGATGATGATTTAGTTTTTGTTACCAACTTTAATGGGGGATTTTATTCGGGATTCAATTTCTGGGATTCTTCGAGTAATTTGAGTGGAGAAGAAGCAATAAGACAGCTAGAGCTTTTGCCTCAATTAGCTGAAGAGGGACTAGCAGATACAGCAAAGGATGTAAGCATGGCTGGTCTTATCGGCTCTACATTGATGCTTCTTGAGGGTTCAGGAAAGGGAGCGGAAATTTATGTTGACAAAGTCCCTGCCCCTTTTGAAGTGCCTCTGAAAGAGTGGTTTCTTACATTTCCGAGTTTTGGATTTATTTTATCCCTGAGACCCAATAATACTCTGAAGGTTAAGGAGAGATTCAGAAAGTTAGACTTAGTATGTGAGAGGATAGGAAAGGTAATTTCAGGCCATCATCTCTTTTTCGTTAGTGATACAGGTGAAAGAAACCTTTTCTGGGATCTTAGCGTAGAACCTTTAATTGGATTAAAGATTCTAAACCCAAAATCAGGTAGATAAATGGCTGAAGAAAAACAACAGGTGGATAGAATTGTTTCAAAACTGGGAGAAAAAATAAAGACGCTCCGTACGGAAAAGGGCTGGTCTCTTCAAGAATTGGCTGAAAAATCCAGTATATCCGCGGCTGGGATTCACAAGATCGAATCAAATGGAATAATCCCGACTATAACTACTATGATGAAAATCGCTGATGCCTTGGGGAGAAAGGTTAGTTATTTCATCGAGGAAGAAGGGGAAAAGGGAGACGCTGTTTTTATCTCTTCACGAAAACGTGAAACTATTTTCACCTTTAAGAAGGGGTTAAGTCTTCAAGGTATTTCTGCAAAGAAATACGGAGATTTCATTATGACCGCAGCTTATGCGTTGGTGCAGGTTAGGGCATCAAGCGGGAAAAAACCGATGAATCACCGTGGAGAGGAATTAATCTATTGTCTTCAGGGTCAAATGGAGTTTCAGGTGAAAGGTAAAACCTATATCCTAAATCCAGGTGACAGTCTTCATTTTAGAACTCATCTGGAGCATAGTTGGAAAAATATAGGTGACGTTCAAGCAAGGTTAATATGGGTGCTTGCTGTACCACCGTCGTAAGATGTCGTATTTGATGCGCAGTGTGCATCAAATGGAAATAAAAGGAGGCCAAATTACGTGGGGATTAAAACTAAAAGGCAAGAAAAAGCCGAAAGCAAGCCAATGAAGTATTTGGGGGAGAAGATCGGAGAAGCCAATCAACTTGCTATACAAAGAATATTTTCTGTTGAACCTACCCTTGTTGACGTTGACACTGCATTGAATGTCATTCCTCGTATGACTCCAAATACCATACTTCATGCCGGGCCTCCGATTGAATGGGAAAGAATGTGCGATCCGATGAAGAGGGCTGTGAGAGGGGCTTTGATATTTGAAGGTTTAGCGGATAGTGACGAAGAGGCAGAGAAACTGCTCCGGGAAAATAAAATAAAGCTTTCTCCAAACCATCACCATGATGCAGTTGGTCCAATGACTGGAATCATTTCTCCATCTATGCCCGTGATTGTTACAAAGGATCTAACCTTTGGTAAAAAGGTTTACTCTACCTTTAACGAAGGTGGTGGTAAGGTCCTCTGGTTTGGTGCCTTCGGAGAGGAAACCCTTCATCGCCTTAAGTGGATACGGGATGTGTTTGGTCCCGTAATAAAGAAGGTTATTATAAAAGCCGGAGGTATTTCGATCTGGAATATCCTGGCTCAGGGGATCCAAATGGGGGATGAGTGCCATAATCGTCATGCGGCCTCTACGAATCTTTTCCTTAAGAATATTATCGAACCTCTTCTCTCAACAGATTTATCGCGTGATATTGCTATTCAGGTTTATAGATTTATTGTTGGGAATAGCCACTTCTTTCTTAATATCACCATGACGGCGTGTAAACTCACAATGGATGCGGCACATGATATACAGGATTCCACAGTAGTGACTGCCATGTCTCGAAATGGAACGGATTTCGGGATCCGTGTGAGCGGGCTTGGTGATAAATGGTTTATAGCTCCTTCTCCTTATCTTCTCGATGCCCTTTACAATCCTGGATACGGACCCAATGACGGCGCACCTGATATCGGAGATAGCTCGATCATTGAGACTATGGGACTTGGTGGGTTCGCCATTGCTGCTGCCCCTGCCATGGCTTCCTTTGCTGGCGGTGGTTTTCAAGAGGCCCTTAGTATAACAAAACAGATGAATTTAATTACGCTTGCTAAAAATTCTAAGTTTGCAGTCCCGGTCTTGAACTTTGAAGGAACACCAACAGGCATCGATATTCGTAAGGTTGTAGAAACGGGGATTCTTCCGAGTATAAATAGTGCGGTGATTCATAAAAGCTCTGGAGCAGGACAAATTGGAGCCGGTATTGTAAAGGCTCCTTATGATTGTTTCGCAAAGGCTATTATGGCTTATGGAGAGAAATATGATATAGCGGCGTAAGAAATACAATATTTGCCACGGAGGACACAGAGCAAAATACAAAGATTTTAAATGAAATATTTTTTCTTCCCTCCGTGATCTCTGTGCACTCTGTGGCTAAATTATGAGGAGAAAAGTGGTAGTAATTAGCACAGTTAAAAAAAACTTTTACCAGGATTCATTGAAGCTGATGCAGATTAGCCAAAAGCTGAGTGCGCTCCCAGGCATTAAAGAAGCCTCTGCCATTATGGCAACAGAGGCTAATCTAAGGATGCTAAAAGACACTGGGTTAATCAAGGTGATTCCAGATTCAGTTAATGCTAATGATTTGATTGTAGCAATTGAGGCAGAATCCGAAAACGTTGCAAAAGATGCCATAGAAAGATTGGATTCTTTTCTTGTTCCTCCACAGGTTGATGTTACTGCAAAAGCAGAATACAAAAACTTTGATTCTGCGAATAGTGCTCTTCCTCAGGCTAATCTTGTAGTCATCTCTCTACCCGGTCAATATGCAAAAATAGAAGTGGCAAAGGCAATTGAAAGAGGACTCCATACGTTTCTCTTTAGCGATAACCTAACGATTGAGGAAGAAATAGAACTTAAGGAAAGGGCAAAAGAGCGTGGACTTTTGATGATGGGGCCTGGATGTGGCACAGCAATTATAAATGGAACAGGGCTTGGGTTTGCAAATGTAGTAAGACGCGGGCCAATAGGGGTAGTTGCTGCTGCTGGAACTGGAATGCAGGAGGTTACCAGCCTGATCCACAATTGGGGCTCAGGGATTTCTCATGCTATTGGATTAGGTGGAAGGGATTTATCAGAAAATGTCGGTGGCATCATGGCAATGGAGGCCTTGAAGATGCTACTGGGTGATGAAGGTACGGAGGTCATTCTTCTTGTTTCCAAGCCGCCTTCCAAAAAAATAGCAAAAAAGGTGCTTGATGTGGTTCGTGAAGGTGAAAAACCTGTTGTTGTCTGCTTTCTTGGTAAGGAACTAAGTAAAGTATCAAATTCAAGCATTCCTGTAGTGAGCCCTTCGTCTCTGCTCAGGACAGGCCGGTCTAACATACGCTATTCTTCTGATTTAGAAGAAGCGGTTTTGGAGGCTTTGAAATTTATAAATGGGAATGGAAAGCAACCTCAAATTCTTTCCATTAAAAGCTGGGTGAAGCAGGCTGAGAAATTGGTGAAGTCTCTTGATTCTAAGCGGCGTTATCTTCGCGGTCTTTTTTCAGGTGGAACTCTCTGTTATGAAGCTCAGCAGATTCTCACTCCAATTCTGGGAAAGATTTACTCCAATGCTCCACTTGATAAAGAAATGAAGCTCGAGGATTCAAATCGGAGTAAACGTCATACCTGCGTTGATTTAGGTGAAGAGGAATTCACGGTGGGGCGTCCTCATCCGATGATAGATGCAACGCTAAGAAGTGAGAGATTGATAAAAGAGGCGTCTGATCCGAGTACGGCTGTAATACTTTTTGATGTAGTTTTGGGATATGTAGCTAGTCCTGACCCTGCTGGTGACCTGATTCCAGCGATTAAAGAAGCAAAGAAGATAGCAAAGGGTAAAGGACGCTCTCTGGCTTTTGTAGCCCACGTCTGTGGTACGGAAGATGATCCTCAGAATTTAAAATCGCAAGAAGAAAAACTAAAAAAAGCGGGGGTCTTGGTTTTACCTACAAACGCTCTTGCTTCTAGGATTGCAGGGTGGATTACAACGAGAGGTAAAAAGGTATTATGACAATCTAACAGAAGGTTTAGTGCATATACCTACTTCCCCCACTTGTGGGGGAAGGCTAGGATGGGGGGATAGGTGCGAATATAACCCCCACCTTATTCCTCCCCCGCAAGGGGGGAGGAAATTTTGGATGAGGGAGAATAGATGAAGATAGCCGTAGTGGCATTCGGTGGAAATGCCCTTATGGAGAGCGGTGGTAAAAGTAGTTACTTCGAGCAGGCGATGAAGGCCGAAAAGATGTGTGGACAAATTCCGAAACTCTTTGATTTAGGCTACGAGGTTGTAATTACTCACGGGAACGGACCCCAGGTTGGAAATCTTCTCATGCAGCAGGAGTCTTTGGCTGATACTATTCCGCCAATGTCTCTAGATGTTTGTGATGCTATGACTCAGGGACAGATGGGATATATGATAGAGCAGACTCTAAGAAATAATTTTACTAAAAAAGGTATAAAGAAATCTGTTATTACTCTTGTAACTCAGGTAGTTGTTTCTGAAGATGACCCTGCTTTTCGGAATCCTACCAAATTTATCGGGCCATTTTTTAAGAAGGATGAAAGTATAGAACTTGAAAAGGAAAGAAGTTGGCAGATGAAAGAAGATTCGGGAAGGGGCTGGAGACGCGTGGTGCCGTCTCCAAGGCCGATTGATATTGTTGAAAAAGACGAAATTAGAGAGATGATAAATAGAAATTATGTCGTTATAGCATGTGGAGGCGGAGGAATCCCTGTGCTTCGTGATAAAAAGGGAAGGCTTAAGGGAGCAGCCGCCGTAATTGATAAGGATTTTGCAGCCGAGAGGATTGCAAGCCTTATCGGTGCAGAGATGCTTCTACTGATTACACCTGTAAAGCAGGTAGCAATTTTCTATGGGACTTCCAAGCAGAGGAATCTAAAAAGTATGACGCTCAAAGAAGCCAAGCGTTATTTTGCAGAAGGGCACTTTCCACCAGGAAGTATGGGTCCTAAGATTGAAGCTGCTATAAAATTTCTTGATTCGGGTGGGAAGCGAACAATCATAACATCACTAGAAGGCATAGATGCTGCAATAAAAGGAGAGGGAGGAACAGAAATAATTCCATGAAATTATATCCACCAATCGGTTGGTGCTCTGTATTTGATCAATTGAGTAAGGAGATGGATGTGAAAGAAACAAAATATGATAATTTCTAATTGCACTTTTCTCTTTTTTATACTAAGATAAGGGTTATGGATGAAATTATTATGAAACATACTAAAGAGAAGGAGGTGAAATAGGTGAAGGTAACTAGAAAGGTTTTTGATGCACATAGTCATATTGGCGAGTTGGCTGCATTCAAGTTTTACGACCTTAAAGAAGCAGTAAAACCTACAGTGATTGAATATCCATCCTCGAAGGAATACCTGAAGCATATGGATGAGTATGGTATAGGCAGGGCAATGGTTATATCCAATTATGGTGTGCCAGATTCAGGACAGCCGTTCACCCTTAATCCTATTGTGATTGATAGCGTCCACAAAGCCGACCGTCTTGTTGGTGCCATCTGGGTTTCAGGTATGGCAAAAGACAAGGAGCGGACGGAAGAGGCTTTGAAACATGTAAAAGAAAAAGGCATTGTAGCACTAAAGGCCACCTGTCTTCTTGGAGGGACATACAAGCCCAGTGAATGGGATGAAACGGCTAGAGGAATTTGGAACAGCATTGTTGATGCAGCGGAGAAAAATAATCTTGCTCTTCATATTCACACAAGTCCTGGAGGCGGCTCTGATGTTGGAAATGCCTTGGAGTTTGTGAGAGAATATGGAAAAAGGATTAAGGTGCATATAGTTCATATGGGAGGCGGCGTTAGCGGTCACATCAGGCTTGTTCCAAAATTTATAGAGCTAGTGCAGGATGGATATCAGGTTTATACTGATACCACATGGGCTATTGGATTTGGTTCACGCTGGTTGCTTCATGAGATAGAACGTACAGGCATAGGTGCTGACAATGTACTTTTTGCCTCTGATACACCTTGGGGAGATTTCCCTTCAGAATATTGGAAGGTTGAAGGAGCAAAGATTTCAGAAGAGTTGAAAAATAAGATTTTCTGGGAAAATGCCCAGAGGCTTTATTCTAGATGAAAAGCATAGCTACTAAGGCTCCAAGTCACAAAGAAGAAATGTATGTAGCAGCGTATTGCAATGTGTCTATACATTCTTCGTGTGTCAGTGTCTTTGTGGCAGAATAATTACACAAATAAACAAAAGGAGGTAATACAACATGGCGGTAAATAGAGTAAAAGGAGACAAACCACAAAAGGGACAGGCGATTGTCAATTATGAGGAAAAGGTATTCCCGGATTATAAAGCAAATCCGGGAGAGAGGGCATTATTTCTTGTCCATACGGTTCCGTATGAAGGATCGGTAGCCGGTATCAATATGCTTACGGCTATAAGGGCTCAGAGAAAGGGTTATGACGTGAGCGTCGTTTTCTATGGCCCGGCTTCTGCTATACCCGTCTATAGAGGCTGGCCCAACATTGGAGACGACGGTTACGGCGCCGGGATCCAGCTCTATCCCAATCTTGTTGAGAAAATGCTTAAGGAAGGAGTAAAGGTATATGCGTGCCGCTTCTCAGCCGCCTGCCTTCTCGGTGTCAGAGAAGAGGACATGTTAGAAGGCGTGAAGCCAATACATCCAACCGACATTCTTGACATAACGATCGAACATGCAAGAGCTGGTGCAATGATATTTAGCACTTGGACGGTTTAGAGGGCTGGTCTGAGTCCGTTATATTGGGTCTAAGAAAGAATTAACGGACTGTTGGAAGTATACGGATAACTATATCGATTCCGAAATAGCCAATTGCGGATTTCGGAATTCGGATTTTGGGTTAAAGACGTTCTTAAGTCCGCAATCCCTAATCCGCGTTCAGAAATTGAAAGGAGTGGCAGCATGGATTCAACAACCCTTAAAGTAGAGCTCCAGAGTTTTGGACTCCGTATACCTGATAAAAAGAATATAAGAAGGGGTGGAGCGGGCCCTACAGGAGGAATCCATCTAAAAATTCTTCCTGATACCGAGGGGAACGTACCTGTTGTCGGCGATTTCGTTGATTCTTCTCCTTATTACCTTGACCAAATAAATGGTGAATACTGGGTATTTAGAGATCACGTTGCCTTAGCTCAGGTGGAGTTTATGGGAGATGCGAGGTTCTACGAGCACACAACTTCAATGGGAACACCGATGCAAAAAATCGGCCTTCTTCACTGTCCGGCTACGTTTGCTACAACATTGCTTCAGACCTGCGTTTTCTGGGAAGACTACAGAAGATGCAAATTCTGCGGGATTGAACTTACCCTCAAGGATAGAGCAACAGTAGGATTTAAGGATGCAAAAAGCCTAGTTGAAACCATACTGCTTGCTAAGGAACTCGATGGTATCTCTAATATTGTTTTTACTTCAGGGGTTGCAAAAGATGAGGAAAAAGCCCTGAGGAAATACGCTGAGATATGCTCAGAAGTAAAAGCGGCTACTGGTCTTCCGATTCAGCTTCAGATAATTCCGCCTGAGGATCTCAGTTGGCTTCGAAGGCTTAAAGATTCTGGTGTTGATGCCCTGGGGGTTCATATAGAAACCTTCGATCCTGAGGTATTTGAAAATATTACTCCGGGGAAGGCGAAAATCGGGTTTGATAAATATGTTGAAACATGGAAAGAGGCAGTGGATGTTTTTGGAAGATGGCAGGTAAGCACTTATGTACTAGCCGGGCTTGGAGAAAAAATAGAAACCATAATAAACGGGGTTGCTCTCTGTGCCGACATAGGTGTTTATCCATTTATCGTTCCTTTCCGCCCAATTGCAGGAACACCGATGGAGAATGTGAGGCCTCCGGAACCTCATGTGATGGAATACGTTTATACTGAAGCTGCAAAGATACTCTCAAATTATGAGGGAGGTTCAAAAAGCAGTAGGGCTGGGTGTGTAAGCTGTGGTGAGTGTTCTGCACTACCTGATTTTGAAAAGGCTTTGAAGCCCAGCAATGTAAGATTTAAGAAGACTCTTAAACATCTTAATGTGAGTTGATTTATTTTTGAACTCAAACTAATTTATTCCTTCCCCCCCTATGCGGGGGAAGGCTAGGATGGGGGGATGAATACCCCCACCTTAATCCTCTCCCTCAAGGGGGAGGAAAGGTAAGGTAATGAGGTGAAATAGAATGGCTCAAAATAATTTGCGTGTGATCGTAGTTGGGGGAGGCGCTGCCGGGATTTCTGCGGCTTCTACTGCAAGAACTGTTAACCCAGAGGCTTCAGTTATCCTTTTTACAGAGTATGAAGACGTAGCATATAGCCCCTGTGGAATACCTTTCGTACACGGCCGTGAAATACCAGATTTTAAGGGTCTCTTTCTTCAGACTTCTGAGCACTATGCTGAGATTGGAATTGATTTAAGGTTTCAAACAACTGTTACGGGAATTGACCTAAATAAACGTACGGTAAGCGTTGGTTCTCAGGTATTTGAATGGGACCGTCTTATTATTGCCACAGGATTTGAATATGAAAAACCTGATATTCCGGGAAGTGATTTAGAGGGATTGCACTATGTTAAAAACATTCGTCAAGCCATGGAGTTTGATAAGATTCTTGATCAGATAAAGAAAGTTGTCGTCATGGCCGCGACACCACTTGGTATTGAGATGACTGGAAATCTTGCGCATCGAGGACTTGAAACTCATCTAGTGGATGAGGGGGGTTGGATAATGTCTGAGGTTGCCGATCCCGACATTATGGAGCCTGTGCAGAAATCCCTTGAAGAACTTGGAGCGAAGATCCATTTTGGTGCTAAAGTCATCGAATTCAAAGGTTCAAATGGAAAGGTGAAAACTGTTAGCACAACAAATGGGGAAATAGATTGCGATGTTGTGATTGTTGCCACACATAAACAACCTAACAATCGTCTTTCACGAGAAGCAGGGATAAAGATCGGTTCAACTGGTGGAATTTTAGTAGATGACCATATGCGAACGTCTGTGAAGGATGTTTATGCGGCAGGAGACTGTGTAGAGGTTATTCACGGGGTGACAGATATTCCTATTCAGGGGCTCTCAGGAAGCCATGCATATTCTCAGGGAAGGGTTGCGGGGGCCAACGCCGCAGGCGGTGACCGCGCTTACGATCCAGTTTACGTACCTTGGGGTATGGTTGGTGGGAAGGTTCAGATAGGCGGAGTGTCTCTTGGCGAAACTCTGCATAAGGCATTAGGGATACCCCATTTCGTTGCTGTTGCCCAGGGAATTTCAAGGGCTAGATATTATCCTGGCGTGAGTAGGATTCGTGTAAAGCTTATAGCTGATCCCAAGACACTTCGTGTAATGGGTGCTCAGATGGTAGGGGGTGAAGGGATTAAAGAAAGGGCTGACTTTCTAGCATTTTCGATAAAACGTGGAGCCACACTACATGACTTTGCATGGATGGAAAATGTTTATTCTCCTCCGATTGGGGCGCTAATGGAGCCAATCGCTTTAGCCGCACAGGCAGGATTGGCCGAGTTGGCAAAGAGGGGATATCAGCCTCCAAAATTTGCTGGTGCAGAATAAAGGGAAGTTTAAATGACTGGAAAAAAATCCTTCGGCGAGTGGTTAAGAAAAAACGCTGAAACATATCTGCTTGAAGCTGCTTCTGACGAAATGATTGCCCGTTATCCCGAATTCTGTGCGAAGCCTTATCGTGATAAGGGATTTATTCCTTTTTTCTGGCGAAATATTTTTGTCCCTATTTATTCAAGGATTCCCTGGAGTGTTCGTAAGAAAATGATTCTTCTTTCTTCTTATCCGACTGGGGAGCGCCCGCATTGGAAAAGAATAAGTTATTAGCCACAGAGTGCACAGAGATCACGGAGTAGTGGCACGTTGCAACGTGCCACTACGACATACCCAATAGACGAAATTATCAAATACGGTAGTCCCACCAGTCCCCTCGACTTTACTCGGGACAGGCTTGCTGGTGGCATGACGTTCTGAATGCTAATCTCATCTTAAGCTAGCTACATGCCGACAAAGAATGTCTCTAGCAATTTAGTAATAGCTGAATCAGTTGGCTATAAAGCCCTAAAGGCACTGAGCGGTTCTAGAAGGACAGCTAAGGTACACAGTATTTTTGATCGTGCATTTTATATTCAGATTGATAGAAACACTCTAATTAGTGTAATTACAAACAAAGACTATATCAGTCCTACATCCATTTCGGTAAAAGAACCTAAGGATCAGAGCTTTAAGTCAATTGGTATTAAAGAAGGAATGAAGATAGTGATTGATAATCATAGCCTGCTCTTTGGAGATAATGCGCTTACGATCAAACTCAGAAAATCCTCTAATTGGTTTCCTCCTCCAATTCCTAAGCAGGATGATCTTACAGGTTTAACAGGCATTGGTCTAAATCTTAGAATCCTTAGAGATGTAATTTACACAAGCCCAACCAGGGAAGGGCTTGTGCCACTTTTGGAGAATGTAGAGTTATACGGACCACTTAACAGCTTTGTAAGACCACAAGAACCTAGTGTTTCAGAGAGAGCAAGGCCAAATATTGAGACCATGATGTGGGGGCTGTATAGGGGTGATTTGGATATGGTGTTGAAGAATGTTGAGTCAGTACTCGGATTAGGCCCCGGGCTCACGCCTTCCTGCGATGACTTTTTAGCTGGTTTGATAATTAGTTTAACTATAGGTGGAAAGGCACTTCTCAAAAAAAATAAAGGTGAGCTAGACTTCTATCAAAAGGTATCGGCTGAAATCTGCCGATTAGCAAAAGCAAAGACGACAATCTATAGTCAGGTCCTTTTAAATCAAGCCCGCTTTGGTGAGGGACCCAAAGCTGTTGTTGATTTGGTTCATAGCCTGCTAACAAAACAACCACCTCATGTTGCTGAGGTTTCAAAGGTGGTAATAAATATGGGTGAGACCTCTGGAGCTGACATTGCAATTGGTATTTTTTATGGTATTCGGCTTTTACTTTCACAACTGGAAAGTATAGAGGATTTATATCAATTCGAATAAAAAATAACTTTTGTAGGCACGAATTTATTCGTGCCAAAGGTATAACACAGACAAGTCTGTGCCTACAAATTGGGAATTAGATGAAATCGCTTAGGATCGCCCTTTTTACTTACTCGACAAAACCGAGAGGCGGAGTGGTTCATACCCTAAACCTGGCTGAAGAATTGGCTCGTTTAGGTCACCAAGTTCATATATATGCTCTTAGCACAGGAGAAGGTTTTTTTAGAACCGTAAGCGTTCCCTATACGCTTATCCCATGCGCCATAGTCGCTAATGAAAGTATAGATGAAAAGGTGAAAAGGTATATCAGTATATACACCGAACACCTATCTTCTATAAGAGAAAATTACGACATCTATCACGCCGAAGATTGTATCTCTGCAAATGTGCTATTTGAGTTGCGAAGTCGTAATTTAATCAAATTCTTTGTAAGAACCGTTCATCACCTGGATGATTTTACATCCAAGTCGCTAATTGATTGTCAATTAAGAAGCATTCTGGACCCTGATTATATAATTGTTGTCAGTAGGTTCTGGGAAAAAGAACTCCGCTCTCGGTATTCATTAAATCCTAAAGTAATTAATAACGGCGTTGATATTAAGAAGTTCAAAATTCAAGAAGTTGAAGGATTAAAAGAAAAGGCTAAGGAAAGTTTCTCCGTGAACGGAAATAACGTTATGTTGAGTATAGGAGGAATCGAACCACGCAAAAACACTTTGACCGCTCTCAGGGCATTTAACATCGCAAGTAACTATTTTAAGTCAAAGGGTGAGCGCTTGGTATGGTTAATCGGCGGTGGGGAGACACTCTTTGATTATAGAGCATATCGTGAAGAATTTTTTTCTGAAGTCAAAAGGCTCGGATTGAAACTGGATGAAGATATAATCATACTTGGCACCGTTCCTGAGGAATCCATTTCTAAGCTTTATCAAGCAGGAGACGTATTTGTTTTTCCTTCTGTCAAGGAAGGATGGGGGCTTGTTGTGCTCGAAGCCATGGCATCAGGACTTCCCGTAATCGCTTCCGGAATAGAACCTATGACGGATTATTTAAAGGATGGAGAAAACGCTCTTCTCGTATCTCCTATGGACTATGAAACTCTCGCTCAGCAGATTATAAGGGTTTTGGATAAAAGCGATCTTCGGGATAGGCTGATAATCAACGGAATTAAAACAGCACAAGCGTATAGCTGGCAGAATACTGCGTTAAGACACTCGGAGTTTTATAGCGGAATTTTAGAAAGTGTTAGGTAGAGTAACTGCCACGCCAGTTCCTTGTTAGTTAATATAAAGTCAAGAACTGACCCTGGACTTCTTTATTAAAACAGCACACGCATATAGCTGGCGAAACACAGCATTAAAACACGAGGAGTTTTATAGTGAGATTTTAGAAAGTGTTAGATAGAGTGACGAACACCAGTGACTCAGGTGCCCGGGTCGGGCGACCGTTTTCCAAAGCGGTTCGTCCGATTGGCTCTATAGCCCGGTTCGGACTGGAGCTACATTTTTATACGTACTCATTCGGCCCTGAAGTTCGTGCTCAGGAGCCTAACGATTTCGGTCGCCGGTACGACGGCTGCAAACTTGCCACCACTCTTGTCTGAAATAACACCGTGAATGAGCCCTACGACGCTGACGCCTTCTCTGACTGTTATCCGACGCCCCTCCTCAAAGTAGCTCTTGCCGGTGTCGAAGACTGGGCCGCCGCTTAGGCCCCCAATACTGGGGTCCTGCAACACAATGAAGTTGGCCTCCTTTCCATTGTCAAACCGCTTTAGCGTAATGAACCCCGAGGCCGCCTTCGTCTCAAGTGATAGCGGCGAGACGTAACCCGAGGACCCAAGCCCAAGGGGATATCCCATAACGGTTAGAGGGATGTCTCGTGAGGGAGGCAGAGGTCGTGCCGATAGGAGATGAATGGGTAAGGAACGCTTGAGCAATGCGTTGAGTTGATCGGCAGAGTCTGGCTTCAGCACCGCCACTGATACATCTGCCGTTGGCGATTCCCGCCACTCAAGACCGTTTGCCCTAGCGGTAACAGCCCTGCCACTGCCTCCTGGCATCACAATTCGCCAACTTGTCCCGAGTGCACGAGCAACGTGACTTGCCGTAACAAGAAACACTGCATTGTCGGTGTGCACCAGAAAGCCGGAGCCAACAATAGCTTCTTGACTTGCTGGCACTTCCTGCATCAGGAAGACCACGCACGGTGCGAGGTCATCCGTGACGCCGGCGTGGACTGTTAGAATTTGAAGCAGGGCACCTGTCAAAATTAGTGGCAGAGCATACAGACTCTTCATGAGTGTTGACGTTTGTGGCGCACGACTTCAACCTATTGATTAAGCCGATTTTTTCGCCTGATCACCGTAAACATAGTGTTATACAGAAATCCTTGCGCCTTTTCCTTTCTGTAAGAATATACTATACATTTCTTCCTGTTTTATATAGGGATAAAAAATTATGGAAAAACGCCCTAAGGAACTTCTCGATTGGGTTTGTGAGGCAATACGGCACATGCCTATAGCTGGCAAAAAACGGCATTAAGACACTGGTAGTTTTATAGTGAATTTTAGAAGGTGTTATACCAGTTTAAAAATCAAATTATGTATTTCTTTGCTTGCGTCCATAATGTTAAGCGAGCACGTCGATGTAGGCTGATGAGCTATGAGGTTCGGGTATCTCATAGCCTTCCAACCTTAGTCCCTCTAAGTGGAACTCTATCGCCTCTCGCATATTCTGTTCGACTTCTTCCTTTGTCTGACCTG
>Ga0209341_10003320_pt1 | contig 15065 bp, 15 predicted proteins | sample RifCSP13_2_FD_184020 | JGI IMG/M metagenome (GOLD analysis project Ga0209341, IMG submission 184020) | Soil microbial communities from Rifle, Colorado - Rifle CSP2_sed 13_2 (SPAdes) (version 2) | ecosystem: Environmental > Terrestrial > Deep subsurface > Rock core/Sediment | place: Rifle...
GCAATATGACTCGCTCGGCGAGATCAGCAACGTCATCTGCGGCAACGTGCTGCCGGCTATCGCGGGCACGGACAAGGTCTTCCACATCGCGGCGCCGGTCGTGGCTGAAGGCAACTATGCGGAGGAGACCGAGCCGGCGGCGGCGGTGCACCTCGGCCTGGAGCAGGGCCATGCCGATGTGCTGCTGTTCATCCGTGCCGAGGGGTCCCGCCGGACCTCGCGGGCAGGGACCGGCCGATGACCCGCGTGCTGATAGTCGACGACTCCGCGGTCGTCCGCAAGATCTTGACTGACGAGCTCTCAAAGTACGAGGACATCGAGGTGGTGGGCAGCGCTGTCGACCCGTACGTGGCCAGAGACAAGATCCTCAAGCTGCGCCCCGATGTGCTCACGCTGGATGTCGAGATGCCGCGCATGGACGGGCTGACCTTCCTGTCCAAGCTGATGCAGTTCCACCCGATGCCGGTCGTCGTCGTTAGCTCGCTGACGCCGAAGAATAGCGAGGCGGCCATACGCGCGCTGGAGCTGGGAGCGGTGGAGGTCATCGGTAAGCCCGGCTCGGCTTACTCCGTGCCAGAGATCGCGAGGCAGCTCGTGCGAGCGATCCGCGCCGCTGCTGGGGCGCGCATCCGCAAGGAGCTGCTCGAGCTGCCGGCCGTGCCGCCCGCCACGCGTCATTTCCAACTGAAGACCACGGACAAAGTGCTGGCCGTCGGCGCTTCCACGGGCGGTACGAAGGCGATCGAGGTCCTCCTGACCAGCCTGCCGGCCATGGCGCCGGGCACGGTCATCGTCCAGCACATGCCGGAGCACTTTACGGCGGCGTTTGCCTCGCGGCTCAATCAGCTCGCCGCGATGGAGGTGCGAGAAGCGCGCGACCTCGACAGCGTCGTCACGGGCGTCGCGCTTATCGCGCCTGGACACCGGCACATGGTGCTGGAACGCAGCGGCGCGCGCTATCTGGTGCGGCTGCACGATGGCCCGCCCGTGCATCATCAGCGGCCCAGCGTGGATGTGCTGTTCCACTCCGTGGCGCGCAGCGGTGGAGCCAACGCCGTCGGCGTGCTCCTCACGGGCATGGGAGCGGATGGTGCGGAAGGACTGTTGGCGATGCGCGAGAGCGGCTCGCATACCTTCGCCGAGGACGAGTCGAGCTGCGTTGTCTTCGGCATGCCCCGGGAGGCTATCGTCCTCGGCGCGGCGGCGGAGGTCGTGGCGTTGCCCCGCATGGCGCAGGCAATCCTGGCCTATTTGCAGCGAGACGCGTAGAAGCGCCGGGAGCAGAGGACCATGACACAGCGGAACGAATGGATACTGGAGACGATCAAGCTCGTCAGCTCTGAGATCAGAACGCTCGGCCCAGACGAGCGGGAGGCGCTGAGCGATCTCGAGAGCGCTCTGGATGCTGCTGAGGCTGAGCTCGACGACCGGACGTCCCAGCTGGCCGAATTGCTGGGCCTGAGTCGTCAGGGCATGCGGGCCCTGGCGCATGGCGCGCAGGTCGATTTCGACGGCCTGGCCGACGCCATCCTGGGCGGCATGGTTACCGCGGAGCAGCTCCTGACGAGCGAACTCGACCCCATGCGGGCAACGCTCGCAAGGCTGGCCTGCGACGCGCTCAGGAGCGCGCTGCCGGCGGCGCCGTCGAGGGAAGCGCGGGAGGAAGTAGGGGCAAGGACGGCCGACGTTGAGCCGGTCGCGGAAGAGGAGATGGCGTTCAATCTCTTGCCGGACGACCACGATCCCGAGCTGATGGCGGAGTTCATCACGGAATGTCGCGACTACATCCAGAAAGCCGAAGTGGCGCTGCTCTCCCTGGAGACCAACCCTGACGACGACGAAGCCGTGAACACGGTCTTTCGCGCCTTTCACACGATCAAAGGCACGGCGGGCTTCGTGGGGATCGACCCGGTGGCGAAAGTGGCGCATCACGCCGAGTCGCTCCTGAGCCGCATTCGAGACCACGAGATACGCTGCACGGGGGGCTACGCGGACCTGTCGTTGCGCTCCGTGGACGCGCTGAAGGACCTGATGCAGGCCCTGCAAGACGCGCTGGCGGGTGACGTGGTGGAAACACCGGAGGGGCTGGAGGACCTGCTGCGGCTGCTGGCTGATCCCGAGGCAGCCGGCATCACCGGCGAGCCCAGCGTCGACGGCGATCTGGCAGTGCCGCGCCTTGGGGATATCCTCGTGGCTGAAGGCCGAGCCGGCCGGGCCGACGTGGAAGCCACCGCTGCCGGGCAAGGAGAGCGGCTCCTTGGCGAGGCCCTGGTCCAGTCCGGTGTCGCCTCTGCCGGTGATGTCGCGAGGGCGCTGCGGACGCAGAAGCGGCTGGCGGCCGACGACCGAACGGCCGAATCGTCGGTCAGAGTGCGGACCGACCGCCTCGACCGACTCATCAATATCGTGGGTGAGCTGGTCATTGCGGACTCGATGGTCTCCCAGGACGCGGTGGTCATCTCCGGCGGTCATCTCGATCTGGTCCGGAAGGTTAACCACACGAGCAAGATCGTGCGGGAGTTGCAGGACCTGACGATGTCGATGCGCATGGTGCCGCTCAAGGCGACCTTCCAGAAGATGGCGCGATTGGTGCGAGACCTGGGCCAGAAGAGCAAGAAGGCCGCCGAGTTCATCACGGAAGGCGAAGAGACCGAGATCGACCGGAACATGGTGGACATCCTCAACGATCCGCTTGTGCATATGATCCGGAATGCCATGGACCACGGCATCGAACCGCCGGAAGAACGCGAGTGGCTCGGCAAGCCCAGAAAAGGGAGCGTGTGGCTCTCCGCCTACTATCAAGGCAGCAACGTGGTCGTCGAAGTGCGCGACGATGGCCGGGGGCTGAATCGGGAGAAGATCGTCGAGAAGGCGCTGGCGAGGGGGCTCATCGAGTCCGAGAAGGGCCTGTCGGACAGCGCGGTGTTCACACTGATCTTCGAGCCGGGCTTCTCGACCGCGGAGCAAGTGACGGACATCTCCGGCAGAGGCGTGGGGATGGATGTGGTGAAGAGGGCCATCGACTCGTTGCGGGGTCGCATCGAAATCGCCTCCGCGGCAGGGGAAGGGACCACCTTCAAGATCCGCCTGCCTATCACGTTAGCCCTCACGGATGGGATGCTCGTGAAGGTGGGACGGGAGCGCTACATCATCCCCACGCTCAACATCTCCATGAGCTTCCGTCCAGCCCCCGGAGCCCTCTTCACCGTCGCCGATCGCGGGGAGCTCGTGATGTTTCGAGACGACTTGATGCCGATCATCCGGCTGCATCGCCTGTTCCACGTCGTGGGGGCGGTTGAAGACCCGGCGCTCGGCCTGCTCGTAATTGTCGACGACGGCCGGAACCGGTGCGCGCTGCTCGTGGACGAGCTCCTCGGCCAGCAACAGGTGGTCGCGAAGTCGCTCGGCGGCAGCATCGGCAAGGCGCCGGGGATCTCAGGCGGCGCCATCCTGGGCGACGGTCGCGTGGGCCTGATTCTAGACCCCTTTGCCATCATCGCCTTAGCTGGCCAGGGAGGGAACACGAACGAGCGAATAGCGCATCTTATGCCCGCGTAAGCCACCAGTGCGTGAAGCAATACGAAGGAGGAGTCATGAGCACGATCAGTCAGGTAGCAAAAAGACCGAGCCCCGGGACACCAGAAGGACAGGGCAGCAGCGTCGCGGGGAAGTACCTCACGTTCTTTCTGAAGGGTGAGGAGTATGGCCTTGAGATCCTCAAGGTCCAGGAGATCATCGGCATGATGACGATCACGCCGGTGCCGCGCATGCCTGAGTCCATGCGTGGCGTGATCAACCTCCGGGGCAAGGTGATCCCCGTCGTCGACCTGCGGCTGAAGTTTGGGATGGAGGTGGCTGAGCAGACGGACGAGACGTGCATCATCGTCGTGCAGGCTCAGGGCATGGAGATGGGCATCGTGGTGGACCGCGTCTCCGAGGTGCTCGATATCATTGCCGACGACATCGAGGATGCACCGGCCCTCGGCGCCGACGTGGACACCGACTACATCCTGGGCATCGGCAAGGCCGAGGGGCGCGTGAGACTCCTCCTAGACATCGTCAAGGTGCTCTCCACCAATGAGGTCGTAGACGCCCCCACCGTCTCCGACAGCGCCGACGAGTAGCGCCCTCTAGATTCACCGCGGCCCCTGCCGGTTGGCCCGATGGGTCGCCGGTGGGGGGTTGCTCTCTTCGCGATGGCGTCCTGCAGCCTGCGCTGGTCTATGAGAGGGCCGCCAAGGTTCCGATGATTACCTCGGGAGGATGAGGCCTATCGTGGCAATGCGATGGCGTGCGGAGACGCTGTGCGGGACAGATCGCTCGGAGTTCGGGCCTTCGCCAGTACTTGCGTCGGCGGCGCAGGGGACGAATATCCCCATCCGCCTGCCGTGACGGCCATAGGCATCACGGTCTTGGAGGGATAACATTCTTGTCTGATGGCCCATGTAATGGGTCAAGCCTACGCCGAGCGACGGGAGCCATGATCCTCACAACTCGCCTCGACAACAGCATGCTGGTGCTCAACAGCGACCTGATCGAGCACATCGAATCGACGCCGGACACGGTGGTCACGCTGACCAACGGCAAGCGCTGGGTGGTCCGCGAGTCTGTTGAGGAGGTGGTCGAACGGATCATCGAGTACCAGCGGGCTATCCGGATGCGGGCGGTCGAGGAACTAGTGCTCGCGACTGGTGAATCCCACTCCGAAGGGAGCTAAGGCTTGGACATCGCGACGCTTGTCGGGCTGCTGCTCGGGTTCGGCGCGCTCATCGGTGGCTTCCTCATGGAGGGCGGGTCCATCGGTGGCCTGCTGAACCCATCGGCGGCCATCATCGTCATCGGCGGGACGCTGGGCGCCGCACTGGTCAGCTTCCCCATGGGGGTGATCGGAGGCTTGCCGAAGGCGGTCGTGAAAGCTTTCTCCGAGAAGCGAGAGGGAGAGTCGGAGCTGGTGCGGACGTTTGTGGCCCTGGCGGAGAAGGCGCGTCGGAGTGGGTTGCTGTCGCTTGAGGACGATGCGCAGGCCTTGCCCGACCCATTCATGCGAAAAGGGGTGCTGTTGGTCGTGGACGGCACGGACATGGAGACCATTGAGACAGTGCTGGACTCCGACATCGCCTCGGCCAAGAAACGGCACGAGAAGTTCTACGCCGTATTGGAGACGATGGGAGGCTACGCCCCCACGATGGGCATCATTGGCACGGTGATGGGCCTGGTCAACGTGCTGAGTAACCTCGACGAGCCCGGCGAGCTGGGCCACGCCATCGCGGTCGCCTTCATCGCCACCCTGTATGGCGTGTCGACCGCGAACGTCCTGTATCTGCCCCTGGCGAGCAAGCTGAAGAGCCGCAGCAAGGAAGAGATTCACCTGCGTGAGGTGATGCGGGAAGGAATCCTCTCGATTCAGGCAGGGAACAACCCGAGGATCGTGCAGGAGAAGCTGCAGGCCTTCATGTCGGCCTCGGCGCGGGGCGAAGGGAAACCGGCCTCGCCGCAGGGCGCCGTTGGGGCTGAGCCCGACGCGCTCGCCGAGCCGGCTTAGGGCAAGGAGGGACGGAGCCCTTGGCGCGCCTCGAAGAGCCAGAGAAGCCGGAGAACCACGAGCGGTGGCTCATCACCTACGCGGACATGATCACGCTGCTCATGGTGTTCTTCATCGTGCTGTACGCCAGCTCGATCGTCGACAGCAACAAGTTCCAATCGCTGGCCGCGTCGCTCCAGCAAGCCTTCAATGTCGACGTGCTTGAGGGCTTCGATCTTGAGACCACGAGCGCGGACCCAGCCGCCGCGGAGGCGCTTGTTGCGGCGCTGAAGCAGGACGTTGAGTCGCTGCGGAGTGAGCTCGACGCCCTGCGCGGCCCGGCCCTGTCGCGCGGCGACATCGCCGTGGAGGTCAACCGGGAGGGCATCCTCATCAGCATCTACGGGAACCTACTGTTCGATTCCGGAAAGGCCACCATCAACTACGAAGCGCTGGACGTGCTGCAGCGTGTCGCGCGGGCTATCGCGACCAAGCCATACCCCATGCGCGTCGAAGGCCACACGGACAGCATCCCCATCGAGACGCAGGTGTACCCCTCGAACTGGGAGCTCTCGACGGCCAGGGCCACCGCGGTGGTGCGCTATCTCATCGACAGCGGCATCAGCCCCCAGCGGGTACAGGCCGTGGGCTACGGCGAGACGCGGCCGCTGAACGGGAACCTGAACCGCGACCAGCGGGCCCGCAACCGAAGGGTGGATATCCAGCTCATCTATCTCCCCTCGCTGCAGGCGTTGAGCGACGCCGACATCGGGCGCATCACCGCAGGACGCGCGGCAGGCGCCCAATGAGGAAGCTCATGATCGTTGGCCTGGTCGTGCTGCTCGCGGGCGCGGGGGTGGGTGGCTGGCTGGTCTTCTCGTCGAAGTCGAAGGCGGCAGACGCCGGTGACACGCACCACGAAAGCGCTCCCATCGTCGGCCTCATGTTTCCGACCAAGGAGCGCGTGGTCAATCTGTCCGATAGCGGCGGATACCGCTATCTGAAAACCGAAGTGATCATCGAGCTGGGGCTACCGGCGAAGGAACTCGAAGGTATTGGCGCTGAGGCCTACAAGAAGAAGCAGGAGGTGATCGCCAAGGAGTTGGCCCCCATAACACCGCTCCTGGACGATGCGATGACCACGCTGCTGTCGAGCAAGAAGGCGTCCGACCTGCTGACCGCGGAAGGGAAGGCTGCATTGCGGTCGGAGCTCAAAGAGCAGCTGCAGGCCGTTATTCACGCGTACCCGGTCAACGGGGTCTATCTCGCGCAGTTCATTATCCAGTGAGCGCTCCGAGGGACATGGTGGCATCCACCAAGCAATTGGCTCAGCACGAAATCGACGCCCTCCTGTCAGGGTTGGCGGAGGGTAGAGGCGAGGACGCACAGCGCCTGAACCCGCAGCGCGTCAAACGCTACGACTTTCGGCGGCCAGACAAGTTCTCCAAGGACCATCTCCGTGTGATCCAGTTGGTCTTCGATACCTTCGCGCGTCTCGCTGGATCGGTCCTGTCCTCGCTGCTGCGCGGGCAGGTGCAGGTCCGACTCACCTCAGTCGAGCAGATCTCTTACGATGAGTACATCCAGCAACTGCCGAACCCGACCGCCATTTGCCTGTTTAGCGCTGATCCACTCCCCGATCGCTCCATCCTCGAGCTCAACCTGCCAGTCTTGTACGCGATTATCGACCGACTGTTGGGGGGCACAGGCAAACGTCCTCAGCTGCAGGTGTTCCGGGAAGCAACGGAGATCGAGCATGCCTTGGCGCGCTCGGCGATCGTCCACATGCTGCGGAGCTATCAAGAGGCGTGGGGCAACGTCGTCGCCATGACCCCCCGCCTGGAGGACCTGGTCTTCAACACCTCATTCATCCCGTCGGGTGTGCCGGGAGTGGTGGCCGCCATGGCCGTCTTGGAGATGAACATCATGGGCGTGACCGGCACCATCAGCACAGCGATCCCATACACGGTCCTTGAGCCGGTGATGGCGAACCTGAACTCGCAGATGTGGCTAGCTGGTCCCAGGCGCGCATCCAGGAGCGAGATGAAGCAGCCGAGCCAGCGCCTGCGGGACGTGGCGTTGCCGGTGGCGGGCATTCTTGGTGAGGCCGAGGTGAGCCTCCGCGACTTCCTGAAGCTCCAGTCGGGCAACGTCATCCGCCTCGACACGAGTCCCGGACAGGAGATCAAGGTGACGGCCGGGGGAGCGGCGAAGTACGCGGCGTTACCGGGGCGGGTCGGGAACCGCCTGGCGCTGCAGATCACGAAGGTAGTGAAGGACAACGACTGATGGCAGACAAGACAGAGATTTCTCTCGACGAGCTCAAGGCACTGGGCCTTGTAGGCCCAGATTTCGAGCTGGAGGCGACCGGCGCGCCTGAGCTGCGGGCAGCGCCGCCGCCCACGGCCGCCGTTGGGCCCGAACCAGGCTCAGAGGCGCCGGCGAAGCTCGAAACCCAACTCAAACGGCCATCCGGTTCGGGAGGCGAAGCCGTAGGGAAGGAGGAGCCAGTAACCGTTCGGCCGGTGCAGTTCTCGTCGCTTGCGGCACCTGCTCAGGCGGGCGTGCCCGTGGACGGGAACCTCGACCTGCTTCTCGAAGTTGCCCTGAACGTGACCGTGGAGCTGGGGCGGGTGCAGATGACGGTACAGGAGATCATTGCGCTCCAGCCCGGCTCTATCGTCGAGCTCGATAAGCTGGCGGGCGAGCCGGTGAGCATTCTGGTGAATGGCATGCTCGTCGGCTATGGCGAGGTCGTGGTGGTCGACGAGCGCTTCGGCGTTCGTGTCACTGAGATCATCTCGCCCGACCCCCGGTTGGGCGTGGGCTGATGCTACCGTCGTTCAGGCTCTTGCCGCTGAGCGGCAGGAGCCTCCTCACAGGGGTAGGGCTGATAGCTGTCGTTGTCGTGGCTGCGGTGGTGCTGATTTGGAACTCGCCAAGCGGCGGGTTGCCGGGATCCGGGAGCAGAGAGGCAGACCTGCTGAAGGACATCGGCGTCAAGCTGGCGGGCGTCGTCGCGCTGATCTACGGCTTTGCCTGGCTGCTCCGCCGTCTCTCTGCCGGGCGGCCAAACGCCGCAGCGGGGTGGCCTCGCCTGGAGCTTCTGGATACGCTGGCGCTCGGTCCTCAGCGCGCCGTCCATCTCATCAGGGCCGGCGGTCGCACCTTTATCGTTGGCGCCACTCCCAGCCAGCTGACGCGTCTCGGCGAGCTGGCCGAAGGAGACGGCAACTGGGTAGAGGTACCGGGGAGCGGGCAAGAAACCGACGCCTAGTGGCTGCCGGCATACCGCCGGGGCTGGCCTTACCGGCCTACCTTCGTCGGCTGGATCCGGTTAGCCGGAAGTACTCTGCTCTTCGTCCGCGAGAACCGACGTTTCCTGGCGCAGCGTCCCTATAACACACGGGCGGGTGAATGGCACGATGGCTTCAGCTGATGATGCCACGAGCCCTCTCCTTTTTCTCCAAGTACGCCAAGAGGCCCGGGAAACTGCTCTCGGGGCAGTGGCTCGGCCTCGCGACGCTGGGTCTGCTGGTCTTGCCGCTGGTGGGGTGTGTGGAGGCAACGCAGAACGGCATCAGCGTGCAGGTGAATGGGGGCCAGACCGGGGCGGGTAACCTCACGCTCGTGCAGATCATCGTCCTGCTGACGGTGCTTTCGCTGGCGCCGGCGGTGCTCATGCTCTTCACGTCATTCATCCGTATCGTGATCGTGCTCTCGTTTGTTCGCAGCGCGCTGAGCGTTCCGCAACTGCCGCCCAATCAGATCCTGGTGGGCCTGGCGCTGTTCATGACGCTCTTCGTCATGTGGCCCGTATGGCAACAGGTCAACCTGGACGCCCTACAGCCTTACCTGGCGGGAGAGATGGACAACGACGTCGCCTTCAACCGAGCGATGGCTCCTGTCCGCGGCTTCATGCTGCGTCAGACCCGGGAGAAGGACATCGAGCTGTTCATGGCTATGGCCAATACGCCCGATGCCGACACCGTCGAGGACGTGCCGAACCACGTCCTCACTCCAGCGTTCATCATCAGCGAGCTCAAGACGGGGTTTCAGATGGGTTTCCTCGTCTTCGTCCCCTTCCTCATCATCGATCTCGTTATCTCCAGCACATTGATGTCGATGGGCATGATGATGCTGCCGCCGGTGGTCATTTCCTTGCCTTTCAAGGTCTTGCTGTTCGTGCTGGTGGATGGCTGGAACCTCGTGGCCCGCTCACTGCTGATGAGCTTCGCCTGAGGGAGGCAATCATGACACCATCCTTGGCATTGGAGCTGGTGCGCGGAGCGATGACCACGGGGCTCATTCTGTTGGCGCCTGTGCTCATCGGCACCCTGGTCGTAGGGGTGCTGGTGAGCCTATTCCAGGCCATGACCCAGATCAACGAGATGACGTTGACGTTCGTGCCCAAGGTGCTGGTGGTGGCCGGGATCGTGGCCTTTCTAGGGCCCTGGATGGCGAGCACGTTCCTCAGCTATTCCAGGCAGATGTTCGAGCTGATGGCGCAGCTGGCGCGCTGACGGGCCGACGATGGACTATCTGGCGCACCTTTTTCTCCTTTCAGCGCGTCACTCGGCCGTCCTTTCCCTCGTGCCCGTCTTCAACCTGCGCGCTATGCCTGTCGTTGTCCGGCTGGCACTGGCGGTACTGCTGTCGGCGGCGGTCTTGCCGCCGGGCAGTCAGCCAGGGCCGAGCGTGCCGACCGACCATGGCTTCTTCCTCGTCCTTGTCAAAGAGATGCTCGTCGGAGGCCTTGTAGGGTTCGGGGTGGCGCTCGTGCTCGCCGCGTTTCAGGCGGCGGGCGACCTCGTCGGGCTGCAGCTTGGCCTCAGCCTCTCCGGCCTCATCGATCCGATGGGTGGGACCGGCGAGAGCATGATGGACTCCTTCTATAACCTGCTGGCCGGCCTGGTGTTCTTCGCGTCGAACGCGCATCACGCGGTGCTGGCGGGCCTGTGGCAGCTCTCCATAGCGGTGCCGGTGGGCCAGTGGGACCTGCAGCCTGGGACGGAGCAGGTGTTCCTGTCGCTGGCGGGGACGCTCTTCGTCGTCGCCCTGCGGGTGGCCCTGCCGGTGATCGCCGTGATGCTCGTGGCCGATGTGGCGCTCGCCGTGCTCTCTCGCCTAGCGCCGCAGATGCAGACCTTCTTCGTGGGACTGCCGGCGAAGCTGGGGCTTGGGCTGCTGGTGCTGCTCCTTACGCTGCCCGCTCTCGTGTCGGAGATGGTGGGAACGTTCGATGCCGCCACCGATCGCATCTTGGTGCTGTTCCGAGGGACGTAGATGGCAGGCCAGGAGCGCACCGAGGCACCGACGCCGCGACGGCGACAGGAGGTCCGCGAGCAGGGGCGCGCGCCCAGGAGCGCGGAAGTGCAGACCGCCACTGCCCTGCTGATGGGCTTCCTCGGCCTGCGCCTGTTCGGACTCGCGGCGGTCGATGGTCTTGTGGGCCTGACGCGCGACTCGTTCGCGCACCTCAGCCGGACGGACCTGACCGTGGGGAGCGTCGAGGAGCTGGGCGCCCGTTGGACCGGAATGGCGCTGGAGGGAATGCTGCCGGTTCTCGGCCTGATCATGGCCGGCGGTGTGAGTGTGGGGCTGCTTCAGACGGGGTTCCTCATTTCCGGTCAGGCTGTGAAACCCGACATGAGCCGTCTCAATCCTGCCAAGAACCTGCAGCGTCTCTTCTCGGGGCGGGCGCTGATGGAGCTTGCGAAGGCGGCGATCAAAGTGGCGCTGGTCTGCTTCGTGGTATGGCGGCTGATCGAGGACCGGCGGGAGCAGATGCTGCTTCTGAGCCAATTCCCGCTGGCGCAGGCGGCGGGGGCCATTGGGAGCATGGCCCTGGATATCGGCCTGCAGAGCGCCCTCGTCTTCCTGGCGATTGCCGCTGTGGACTACGGCTACCAGCGCTGGACGTTCGAACGCGACTTGCGGATGACGAAGCAGGAGGTGAGGGAGTCGCTGCGGCAGACGGAAGGCGACCCGCGCATGCGGGCCCGCATGCGCGAACAGGCGCGGCGATACGCCCGGGGGCGCATGCTGCAGAACGTGCCGAGGGCGGCGGTGGTGATCACGAACCCGGTCCACCTGGCCGTCGCCCTGGAATACCGCGCTGAGGAGATGAAGGCGCCTCGCATTGCGGCGAAGGGCGAGCGTCTGCTGGCGGAGCGCATCCGGGACATCGCCCGCGAACACCGGGTGCCAATCGTCGAGAATCCGCCGCTGGCATGGGCGCTCCACCGGGGCACGGAGGTGGGCGACTACATCCCGGCCGCTCTCTACAAGGCGGTGGCTGAGGTCCTGGCCTTTGTCTTCAGCGTACGCCAACGGTTGAATCAGGCGCCGGACCGCAGAGCGCAGCGGAACGCGTCCGCCGCGGCGCAGTAGGCGAAAGGGAGCGAGAGAGCGATGGCAGTAACAGTCCAGCCGACCACTGGCAGTCGGAGCGTGCTCTTGCGGCTGCTCCGCTACAGCGACGTGATGCTGGCCGTCGCGGTTCTCCTCATTATCGCCATGCTGGTCATCCCAATGCCCTTGGCGGCGTTGGATATCCTCATCACCAGCAACATCGCGGGGGCACTGGTCATCCTGCTTGTTGCGATCTACACGAAGGACGCGTTGCAGTTCTCAGTGTTCCCGCCGCTGCTTCTTTTGGCCACGCTCTTCCGGCTGGCGTTGAACGTGCTCTCGACGCGGTTGATCTTGCTTCACGCCGACGGTGGCCAGGTCATCGACGCCTTTGGGAACTTCGTGGTGGGAGGCAACTACGTCGTCGGGGTGGTCGTGTTCCTAATCCTCGTGGTCATCCAGTTCGTCGTCATCACGAACGGCGCAGGCCGGGTGGCGGAGGTGGCGGCCCGATTCACGCTCGACGCGATGCCTGGGAAACAGGTGAGCATTGACGCCGACCTGAACGCCGGCGCGATCGATGAGGCAGAGGCACGCCGCCGCCGCCGCGCCATCGAAAACGAGGCCGACTTCTACGGGGCGATGGACGGCGCCAGCAAGTTCGTCCGGGGCGACGCCATTGCCGGCATCATCATCATCTTCATTAACAGCCTGGGCGGCTTCATCATCGGTGCACTGCAGCTAGGTTTGTCGCCGCTAGAATCGCTCCAGACCTATACCCTTCTCACCGTCGGCGACGGACTGGTGACGCAGATACCAGCGCTGCTCATCTCCACGGCCACCGGCATCATTGTGACGCGGGCCTCGTCGGACTCGGACTTGGGCCACGACCTCGCGAGCCAGCTCTTGCTGAACCCGCGACCGCTGTTCATCGCCGGCGGTGTGCTGTTCGCGCTGGGACTGGTGCCCGGCCTGCCCAAGCTCCCCTTTTTGACCATCGCCGCGGCGCTGGGGGGCCTGGGCTACCTGCTTCGTAGCCAGCCTGAACGCGACCTGCCGATGACCAAGGCGATCGCCACGACCGAACCGGAGAGCTTTGATGGCCTGCTGGCGATTGACCCGATCGAGCTGGAGATCGGCTATTCGCTGGTGCCTCTCGTAGATATGGAGCAAGGCGGGAACCTCCTGAGCCGCATCACGCTCGTGCGGCGGCAAGTCGCCCTGGACCTCGGCTTGTTGATGCCGCCGGTGCGCGTGCGCGACAGCGTCCTCCTCGACCCGCGACGCTACCAGATCAAGCTTCGCGGCACGATCGTGGCGACGGGAGAGGTCCGCCCCGAGCGCTACCTGGCCATGAACCCCGGGCTCGTGCAGGAGCCTCTCGATGGCCTGCCGACCACCGAGCCCGCCTTCGGGCTGCCGGCCTTGTGGATCGAACGGGAGACGCGAGAGCAGGCCGAGGTGCTTGGCTACACGGTCGTCGACCCCTCGAGCGTGATCGCCACGCACCTGACGGAAATCGTGAAGACCTTCGCGCCGGTCATCCTCTCCCGTCAGGACGTGCAAAGCCTCCTCAACTACCTGAAGCAAGACCATGCGGCGGTGGTCGAGGAACTGATGCCCAACCTGCTTTCCCTCAGCGAAGTGCACCGCGTGCTGCAGAACCTGCTGCGCGAGCAGGTCTCTATCCGAGATATGGCCACCATCCTGGAGACCCTGGCGAACTTCGCGAAGCTCACGACCAGTCCAGACGTACTGGCAGAGTTTGTACGTCAGTCCCTGGGCCGAGCGATCTGCTCCCAATACACTGACGAGCAAGGTGTCCTGCATGTGTTCACGCTGGAACCGGAGCTCCAGGACCATCTGTTGAGCTCGCTGCAGGCGGGTGAGCACGGGTTCACGTTGGCGCTGGAGCTAGACACCGGCCAGCGGCTCTTGCAGGGGATCGTACGAGAGATGGAGCATATGGCGAACCAGGGTTACACGCCGACGCTCGTGACAGCCGGTCAAGTACGGCAACCGCTGCGGCGGTACTCGGAGGCCACGCTGCCGAAGCTGGTCGTCCTTTCCTACAACGAGATCCCACCCCAGCTTCGAGTCCAGTCGGAAGGCAGAGTGAGCCTATGATGCAGGTCAGAAAGTACCGCGCCCCCAGCGTCGCCGACGCGTTGCGCCAGATCCGTGCTGAGCTCGGGCCCGACGCGATTCTACTGGAGTCGAGAAAGGCACGGCAGCCGGGCATTCGCGGCTGGTTTGGGCCTTCGATGCTCGAGGTGTCGGCCATGGCTGGCCATATGTGGCCGGCCGGCACCGCCGAGGTGGCTCCGATGCCGGCAGAGCCCGAGCGAAACGGCCAGAAAGCGACGCTCCTCGCTCCCGCACAGACCAGCGAGGCGGACCGTTTGACGGCCCTGCTCCATGAGCTGCAGGAGAGCCTCAGCCATCTCGACGGCCTCCGCTCAGACCTGAGCCGCATGCTCCATGGGACCGACGTCGACCAGCTTCTTCGGTCCCAGGGCCTCGTCTTCGGAGGGACCGATGGGACTGCGACGCACACGGCGTCAAACGGCTCCGGGCCAGAAGAGCGGTACGTGGTGGAGGTGGGGTTGCGGTCCCCCGGGGAGACGCCCATAAGCTGGGCCAAGCAGGTCCGGGATTGGCGGTCCAAGCTGGGAATGACGCAGGCGGAGTTCGCGCGCCTTTTCAAGTACGAAACGAGCACCGTCGTCCGGTGGGAGAGCGAGACCAGCAGACAACGCCGCGTGCCCCACCCTGCAACCCAGGCGTACATTCGCGAAAAGGTCGACCAGGAACTTGGCCACCTTTCCCAGGACCAGCGCGTCCCCATGCGGAGGTTCCTGCTGGAGCGCGGCGTGGATACGGCGTTGCTGCAGAGGACCCTCGAGGCGGTGGGACGGCTTGAGGCCGTGGACGGGCTGGGGGCCCCTTCGCTGTACGGCGCGCTGCGTAGATGGGTCCGCCAGGCGATCAGGACGACGGGCGCGTTGCCGACGGCCCAGGACCCGAACGTGGTGTTCCTCGTGGGTCCGGCGGGGGCAGGCAGGACGTCGGCTGTTGGCCGTTTAGCCCAATTCCACTCACGGGAACGGAAGGTCGCCGTCGTGTCCATGGGCCAGGAGCCGGTCGGCGACCATCGTCTGGCCCAGGTCTCCCTCGCCAGACGATGGTC
>Ga0209341_10003321_pt1 | contig 15064 bp, 19 predicted proteins | sample RifCSP13_2_FD_184020 | JGI IMG/M metagenome (GOLD analysis project Ga0209341, IMG submission 184020) | Soil microbial communities from Rifle, Colorado - Rifle CSP2_sed 13_2 (SPAdes) (version 2) | ecosystem: Environmental > Terrestrial > Deep subsurface > Rock core/Sediment | place: Rifle...
CCCGGCTCGGCCGGCGCCCACGGCCGGTGGTCCTCGGTCGCCTCCGTCGTCGTTGATTCCGGCTTCGCCGCCACGCTCGATGCCGCCTCCCTTCGTCAGGCCGCAAGTGTACCGGCCCGAGGCCGGTCGCCGGGAAGGAGGCGGGTCGCCGGCGAGCGGCCGAGGTCAGGAGCCGGCGACGATAGCCGGAGCCGGCGCCGGGAGCGGCTCCGGGGCCGCGAGCGGTGCCGACGAGCCGCCGCCGGCGATGCTCGGCAGGATGGCCAGGAGCACGATGATCGCCGCCAGGAGGCTCGCCGGGCCGGCGACGGACGATTCGCCGCGGCGGTTTGCGGGGTCGGCGAACGCGAGCGAGCGGGCGGTCGGGGAGATCGTCAGGGCCTGCATCGGGTTGTCCTCATGGAGTCGGGGGTCGATGGGCCCAACGTAGGCTTCAAGTCTCCGCTCATCGACCGGGCGGACACCGATCGCCGGCGGGCGGGTCCAAGGGCTTGCACGGTGTCGCGGTGGTGGACGATGGTGCGAGGATGCGGCGATGCACGAGGCCGTCGCCTCTCCGACCCCGTCGATCCATGCGGCCGGCATCTCCGCGCCGGCCCCGCGACGTCGCGACCTCGTGCTGCTTGTCATCGGCGGGGCGCTCCCCGTTGCGTCCGGGCGGCTGGTCCTCGCCCTGACGCCACTGCCGCTCCACGAAAGCATCAACGTCCCAAGCCAGGTCGGCGTCTCGGTCGAAGCGGCCGTCTGGATCGGAGCCCTGCTGCTGTCATACCGGCGCGCTCCGAAGCAGCCATTCTGGAAGTTGATCCTTGCCTTCCTCTGGACCGACCAGATCTGGCTCCTGGGCTACATCCCGACGTCGTTGACCTGGACCCTCGGCGAGGCCTTCAGCGCGGTCCACGACGCCGTCTCGGCGCACCTGCTGATCGCCTACCCGACGGGATGGCTCGTCGGGCGATTCGACCGCCGCCTCGTCGGGTTCGTCTACGTCTTCGTCCTCGCGACGAGCCTCATCGGCCATGCCGTCTGGCAGCCGGAGTGGGTCGGCGTCGACTGCGTGGGCTTCTGCCCGAACAACCTGCTCCTGATCTCGCGGAACGACACGCTCGAGCGGCTGGTCGACCTCGGTAGCACGGCGTTCATCCCATTCCTCGCAGTCGGGGTCATCGCGGCCGTCGTCCGCCACTGGCGGGCGGCCACGCCGGCAGCCCGCCGTGTGCTGTGGCCGGTCCTGATCGCGACCCCGTTGGTCGCCACCCTGACGACCCTCTGGTACCTCGCGCTCGACTTCGGCTGGCTGGTCGTGACCGACGTCCTGGCCGGCCAGCTGCTCCTGTTCGTCGACTTCATCATCCCGACGGGGGTCATCGCGGGCATGCTCCGGAGCAGCCTCCATCGATCGTCGGTGGCGGACCTCGCCGTCGAGCTCGGCGGCGGCGTGCCGATCGGGAGCCTTCGTGCCTCGCTGGCCCGGACGCTTCGCGACCCGACGCTCGAGATCGCGTTCCCGTCCGTCGCCGGCGGGGGCCTCGTCGATCCGGCAGGCCATCCGTTCTCGCTGCCCTCTCCGGGCACGGGGCGGGTTGTGGCTCGACTCGAGCGCGAGGGCGAGCTTCTCGGGGTCCTGGTCCACGATGCTGTCATTTCGGACGAGGATCCGGGCCTCGTCGAGGCTGTCACCTCGGTCGCTCGGCTGGCCCTGGAAAACGAGCGTCTGGCGGCCCAGGTCCGGGCCCAGCTCGAGGAGGTCCGGGCGTCGCGGCAGCGGATCGTGGAGGCCGGCGATGCCGAGCGGCGGCGGGTGGAGCGGGATCTCCACGACGGCGCCCAACAGCGGCTCGTCGCCCTGGCCATGCGGCTGGAGCAGGCCCGCGGCGCCTCGGCCGACGCCCAGGACCTCATCGACGCCACCACCACCGAGCTCGGCGCCGCCATCGCCGAGGTCCGCCAGCTCGCTCGTGGGCTCCACCCACCGATCCTCACCGAGGCCGGCCTGCGCGCGGCGGTCGAGTCGCTCGCGGAGCGGACGCCGATCCCTGTGGAGGTCGAGGGTTCGGGCGAGCGCCACGCGGCGACCGTCGAGGCGACCGCCTACTTCGTCGTCGCCGAGGCCCTGACGAACATCGCCCGACATGCGAACGCGTCCCACGCGACGGTCTCGATCCGGACCTCCGGTGATGACCTCGCGGTCGAGATCCGCGACGACGGCCGAGGCGGGGCGGACCCCGCCGGCGGCTCGGGGCTGAGCGGCCTCCGCGACCGCGTGGCCGCGATCGGCGGAAGCCTCGTCGTCCACTCCCCGGAAGGTGGCGGCACCAGCGTCCTCGCCACGATCCCGCTCGCGGCCGACGGCGGATGACCCGGGTCGTCCTCGCCGATGACGCCGTCCTCCTCCGCGAGGCCCTCGCGGCCGGGCTCGCGACGGCCGGCTTCGAGGTCATCGGCCAGGCCGGCGACGTCGACGGGCTGCTCCGGCTCGTCGAGGCCGACCTCCCCGATGTCGTCGTGGTCGACGTCCGGATGCCCCCGACCCACACCACCGAGGGCCTCGAGGCCGCCCGGGCGCTGCGGTCCCGGCATCCGCGGCTCGGCGTCCTCGTCCTCTCGCAGTACGTCGAGACGCGCTACGCGGTCGAGCTCATCCGCGACGACCCGTCGGGGATCGGCTACCTCCTGAAGGACCGCGTCGCGAAGCTCGACGATCTCGCCGACGCCGTGCGTCGGGTGGCCGCCGGCGGCTCGGTCATCGACCCCGAGGTCGTCGCCCGGCTGCTCGGCCGGCCGCGCCGCCACTCCCCGCTCGATGAGCTGACGCCGCGCGAGCGCGAGATCCTCGGGCTGATGGCCGAGGGCCGCTCGAACCAGGGCATCGCCGACCGCCTCGTCCTCGAGCTGAAGACGATCGAAGGCCACGTCCGGCAGATCTTCTCGAAGCTCGACCTCGAGCCGTCGTCGGAGGATCACCGGCGGGTACTCGCGGTGCTCACCTTCCTGAAACCCGGGTAGGCGCCGCCACGGCGGACGCGTCTCCCACCCGCCGACGTCCCGACCTGCTAGCCCCCCGGCCCGAACCTGAAGGTCGAGAGGACGCGATCGAGGAGCACGCGATGCTCGGTCACGAGGCTGCCGCTGCCGAGCCAGTAGATGAGCGTGACGCGGCCGTCGCCGATCAGGGCAACCTCCCAGGCGTTGTAGCCGCAGGTCTGCCGCTGGAGACGGCCCGCCAGGCCGTCAACCGTGACGGCCTCAGTCTCCTCGACCGTGCAGATCCGGGCATTCTCGATGTCGAGCTAGGACAGAAAGGCATCTGGAGTGGCCCGCTCCGGGAACGCCCGGGTCACGACATCGATGACCGGGAAGGGCCCGGGCGGGCCGGCGAACTGGTCGGTGTATGACGACCCGCCGTCGGATAGGTATCGGGCGGCCAGTCCGTCGTCGCGGGCGTGTACGTCCAGTCGGACGGCAGCTCGAGCGAGAATCCGTGCCGGACCGAGGTGAACGTCGTCGCGCCGGGCGACGGTTCGGGAGTCGCCGAAGAGCGAGGCGACGCCGTCGGTGCGGGCGTCGGCGACAGGAGCGGCGAGGAGGCGAGATCGGGGGCGCTCGGTGTTGTCGCGCTGCAGGCCCCGGTGAGCAGCAGGCTCGCCGCGGCCAGCGTGGCAATGTATCGACTAGTCACGACGATCTCCTCCTGCGGTCCTCGCCGCCCCGAGGAAGGTCCGGCCCGCGCCCGCGCGGGCCGGCCGAGGTGACCGGGATCAGCTGTTCCAGTACTCGCAGAACGCGTCCGAGGTCAGACCCGGGAACTGGCCGCGGAGTGCGCTCGCGATCGTGTCCACGTACTCCCCGCCGGGGACGTCGTCGCCAAAGGTGTCAAACAGGATCGTCTCGTTGATCGTCCCGCGGTCCCGGATCACGACGTTCCCGTCGCCGTCGCGCAGCACGACCTGGCCGGCGAAGACCGCGCTGAAGGCGAAGATCGAACCCTCTACCCGCGTGCCGCGCGTCTCCTTCCAGTTAAGGATCCCGGTCACGACGCCGACCTTGCCGTCCGACGCGCGAACGTGGACCTCGCGGAACTGGAAGGTATCGTGGGCGAAGAACGCATCGTCATCCTTGCCGGTCCCGGCCCGAACCGAGTACATCCCGCTGAACGTGGCGGTCGCGTCCACCACGGGGCCGCAGCCGTCATACGACCAGGTGGCCGTGCCCTCGTACATCTCGCGTGAGTACATGACGGCCGACGCAGGCAGCGCGGCCGCCAGAGCGAGCAGGCCCGCCCCGACGGCAACGCTGAGTCGGCGGACGCCGGAAGCCGTTATCCGGTGCATCGCACCCTCCTTTTCGCGACCCGCTTGCCGCGGGCTCTCAGGACAGGCTGTTCGCGCCAGGAGCCTTCGGCCACCGTGCAGGCCCTCGTTTCCGAATCGGTGTGGGGGCGGGCCAGTCCCGACCTCGTGATCGGGGCCGGTCGATGAGCCTGCCCCTGGCGTCGGCCGGCGGCTACCCTGCTTCGCGATGACCACGCAGCGATTCCCGATCCGGATCGGCCGACGCTCGGCCGCCGCGCTCCGGCTTGCCTTCGGCGCGGGGTCCGAGAACGCCTGGGCGGAGGTCGGCGACGGACGGCTCGTCATCCGATTCGGGCGGGCGACCTTCGTGACAGAGCTGGCGAACCTCGATAGCTGGCGGATCGAGGGACCGTTCCACTGGATCACGGCGATCGGGATCAGGCGGAGCATCCGTCACGGCGACGTGTCGTTCGCGGGGAGCCCTCACGGCGGCGTTCGCATCGATCTTCGGCGGCGGGTGCGGCTGGGCCCGTTCAGCGTCCCGGCGGTCTGGGTCGGCGCGGATGATCTCGATGCCTTCGCGGCGGCCCTGGCGGCACTCGGGGTACCGGGCGAGGACGCCAGGCGCCGCTGATCCGAACCGACCTCAGTCGCGGTTCCGCATCGCCTCCGCGGCCATGTCGAAGTAGGCGAGGAGGCGGGCGGCGATCGCCGGCGGCGGGTCCATGAAGGCGACCGCCTCGCGCATGTGACCGAGCCACAGGTCCCGGGCGGCGGGGTCGATCGGGAAGCCCTTGTGGCGCATGAACAGCCGCGGGTGGCCGCGCTCGTCGGAGTACGTCGTCGGGCCGCCCCAGTACTGGCCGAGGAACAACGCCAGGCGGCGACGAGCGCCCTTGAGGTCGCCGTGATCCGGGTAGATCGCCAGGAGCGCCGGGTCTGATTCGACGCCCTCGTAGAACCGATTCACGAGGGCATCGAAGAACGGCTGGCCGCCAGCCAGCTCGAACACATTGACGCTGACGGACGTCGCGACCGTTTCGTCGTCGCGCGCGGGGCGGACCGGAAGGCTCTCGGACATTACGGCTCGATGGTAGCGCCGAACAGGCCGATGACTCGCGGACCGGGGTGGGGGCGCCCGAGTCAACCCACCCGGCGGAGCCGAAACGCCGGCCCCCGTCCGAGCCGCTCGGCAGGCGCCCCGTAGCGGAGGATGAGCGCCGTCACGACCCGGGCGGCCTCGTCGTGATCCAGCGGCTCGGCCACGGCGTCCCAGGCCCGATCGCCGACGGTGAGATGGCATGCCGGATCCACCTCCAGATTGCGGGCCCAGTCGGCATCGGGGTCGCCGGCCGCGACGAGCAGGCTGCCGTCCGGCTCCTCGACGAACCCGACCGCGACGGCGACCTCGCGCCCGGTGACCCGACCCCGAGTCGCGAGCCGGACGACCTTCCCCCAGCCGGCGAGCTGTTCGCCGATCTCGTCCGTCAGCGGCCCTTCTGCTGCCAGGACTTGCCCTCGGTCACGACCGCGGGCGCGTAGACGATCTCGACCGCCTGCATCTCGCGGAGCGTCCGGGCGCCGAGCGCCGCCATCGACTGGCGGAGGGCGCCCATCAGGTTCTGCGAGCCGTCGGCGACCGTCGCCGGACCAGAGAGGATCTGCTCCAGCGAACCGATCGTCCCGACCTTGATCCGCGTCCCCCGCGGCAGGACCGGCGAGGGAGCGGCCATGCCCCAGTTCACGCCGCGCCCCGGCGCCTCGGCGGCGCGAGCCAGCGGCGTGCCGAGCATCACGGCGTCCGCGCCCACGGCGATCGCCTTGGCGACCTCGCCGCCCCGGCGCATCCCGCCGTCGGCGACGACCGGAACGTAGCGGCCGGTCCGCTCGAGATAGGCGTCGCGCGCGCCGGCGACGTCGGCGATCGCAGTCACCTGCGGGACGCCGATCCCGAGGACCTCGCGGGTCGTGCACGCGGCGCCCGGCCCGACGCCCACGAAAACCGCGGCAGCGCCCTGCTCCATCAGGAGGTACGCCGCCGCCGCGTTGGTGGTGTTGCCGACCGCGACCGGGATCGGCATGAACCGGGTGAACTCGGCGAGCGAGAGCGGATCGTAGCCCGAGGCGAGGTGGCGGGCGCTGCTGACCTGCGACTGGACGAGAAAGAGGTCGGCGCCGTGCTCGGCGCAGAAGGGGCCCCATTTCCGGGCGGCGCCGGGGGTCGCGGCCACGGCGGCCTTCGAGCCGGCGGCACGGATCTCCGCCAGCCGGCGGGCGACGAGCTCGTCGCGGATCGGGGCGGCGTAGGCCTCGGACAGGAGGTGCTGGACCTCGTCGTCGGGGGCGGTGGCGATCCGCTCGAGGACGGCGCCGGGGTCGTCGTAGCGGGCCTGGACGCCTTCGAGGTTCAGGACCGCGAGTCCGCCGAGGCGGGCCAGGGCGCCGGCGAACGCCGGATCGACGACGGCGTCCATCGCCGCAGCGAGGACCGGGACGGCGAGGTCGATGCCGCAGAACGACTGGCCGAGCTCGACATCGTTCGGCTCGATCGTCTCGGTGCCGGGCGCCAGCGACACGTCCTCGAAGCCGTAGGTCGGCCGGATCGCGTCGAGCTTCGAGCGGAACGCGGGCAGCGGCCCGGAGGTCGGTGCGCCGCGCTGGTCGATCATGATCGGGGCACCTCCTAACGCTCGCCGGCTGGGTTCCGGGAAGGATACCAGCGGCGCCGGGGCCTCGAACCTGGGGCGCATACTGGCGGCACCCGGAGGAGCGAGCGTCTCTCGCCATCTCGAGGTCCGGTGGCCATGCCCAAGTCGAAGTCGCACCAGGAACGCCAGGATGTCGCGCTGGCCCCGGTCTGGCCGGATCCGCCGGTCGAGACCGTCGGCCAGGAAGTCCGGACGATCACCGGCAAGTTCTATCGCGAGGAGCTAGCCCGCCTCCAGATCGAGCTGGTGAAGCTCCAGGAGTGGATCCGCTCGACCGGCGCGAAGCTCGTCATCCTGTTCGAGGGGCGCGACGCGGCCGGGAAGGGTGGCACGATCAAGACGATCACGCTGTCGCTCAACCCCCGCTACGCCCGGGTCGCGGCGCTCCCGGCGCCCACGCCGCGCGAGGCGACGCAGTGGTACTTCCAGCGCTACGTGGCCCACCTGCCCGCGGCCGGCGAGATGGTCCTGTTCGACCGAAGCTGGTACAACCGCGCCGGCGTCGAGCGGGTGATGGGCTTCTGCACCGAGGACGAGTACCGCGACTTCCTCCGCTCGGTGCCCGAGTTCGAGCGGATGCTCATCCGCTCGGGCACCACCCTCGTGAAGTACTGGTTCTCGGTCAGCGACGCCGAGCAGGAGCGCCGCTTCCAGGCCCGCATCGAGGACCCGACCAAGCGCTGGAAGCTCAGCCCGATGGACCTCGAGTCCCGGGCTCGCTGGGTCGAGTATTCGAAGGCCAAGGACGAGATGTTCGCCCACACCGACACGAAGCAGTCGCCCTGGTACGTCGTCAACGCCGACGACAAGAAGCGCGCCCGTCTCAACGTCATCCGGCACCTCCTCGGCCTGATCCCGTATCAGGACCTGACCCCGGCACCCATCGTCCTGCCACCGCGCCAGCCCGATCAGGGCTACATCCGGCCGCCCCTGAGCGACCAGACGTTCGTGCCCGAGGTCTACTGACGGTCGGCGCGCGCCGCTGGCGCGCGGGCCCGCGGCCTCGACGGCCGCCACCGGCCATTGCCGGTCGAGCGGCGGGATGTATCCCTCCGCGCGGCGGTCTCGTCATTCAGGGCGAGACACGGATGTCCACCATCGGGCACCTGGCAGGACCGGAAGCGGTCGAAGGGAACCTCATCATGCAGCACCACGAACGACCGAACTGGTTCGCCGCCGGCTGGTTCGCCCAGTTCATGACATCCGGCCTGGGTCGCCGGGCACGTGTCGTCGCCGGATTCGCCCTGATCGCCTTCGGGCTCGTCGCGGTGGGCGGCACGCCCGGTGTCATCGTCGCCGCGATCGGGCTCGTGCCGCTCCTCGCCGGCACCTTCGACGTGTGCGTCTTCAGCCCGATCTTCGGCGGCCCGCTCGCCGGTGCCGAAATCCGCGCCTGCGCCCGGCGCTGACCGTGACCGCGATGCCGCGGGAGTTCGACGCCGAGCTGGCTGCCGAGCTCCCGCGCATCAGCCGCCTGGCGATCCATCTGGTCCACGACCCGGTCGCCGCCGAGGACGTGGCCCAGGAAGCCGCGCTCCGAGCATGGTCGCGCCGGACTCAGCTCCGCGACGGGGCACCCATCGGCCCGTGGCTCAACCGAATCCTCGTCAACCTCGTCATCGACCGATCCCGGTCGCGGCGCGACGAACTGACGATCTCCGATGTCGAGGAGCGCTGGCATGACGACGACTACACCGTGGACCCGGACCGGGTCGTCGCCCGCGCCGAGCTCAGGGACGAGCTCGAAGATGCCCTCGTTCGGTTGCCGGCGGGGTATCGAACGGTGGTTGTCCTCCACGATGCTCTGGGCTGGACGGTGGCAGCGATCGCCGACAGCCTTGCAATCGGCCTGCCGGCTGCGAAGCAGCGGCTGCGCCGGGCCAGGATGATGCTCGTGAGCGCCCTTGGCGAAGGCGACCCGAAGCGGTCCATCAGCCTCGGTCAGCCGATGCGCTGCTGGCAGGCTCGTCGACACGTATCCGGCTACCTCGATGGCGAGCTCGAGCCCGACCGTCGCCGGGCCGTCGAGGAGCACCTCGCGATCTGCCCGACCTGCCCGCCCCTCTACGCCGCGCTGGTCGGCGTCAAGGCCGGCCTCGGCGCGCTCCGAGATCCCGACTCGGTCGTGCCGGATCAGATCGCCGAGCGGATCGCCGCGGGCCTCCCCGGACCGGACCCCGGACGCTGACGCGCCGCGGGCGACGGCCAGTGCCGGGTGCGTCGATCAGACCGGACCCGGGAGACGGAACGCCGTCCCCTTGGCCGGGTTCTCGATGAGCCAGACGACCGTCTCGATCGCCCGCTCGTAGGCCGGCCAGGTCACGAGCTTCGTGGCCTCCTGAACGTCGACCCAGCGGGCGTCGTCGTGCTCCGAGGACAGGGCCACCAATGCCTCCGGGCGGACCTGGGCGGCGAAGACGGCCTCGCCGAGGATCGCATCGAGCGAGGCCTCGTGGAACCAGTTGACGAGGTCGGTCTCGTAGAAGGCTTCGAGATCGGACGGGCCGAGGCCGGTCTCCTCGGCGACCTCACGAAGGGCCGCGTCGACGATCCGCTCGCTCGGCTCGAGCCGGCCGGTGACGCACTGCCAGAGGCCCGCGTACATCCGGCCCGGCGCGCGGTGGAGGAGGAGGATCTCCGGCCGGCCGACGGCGTCGAGGCGGAAGAGCCAGCAGGCGACGAGATCGGGGCGGGTGCTCATCAGCGGCCGCCGACAGGGCCGCCGCCTCGACCGAAGTCGGCCGCGATCCGGTGGAGCTGCTCGAGGTGCTGGAGGTCGTGCACGCCGGCGAAAAGGAGCCACTCGCCGCACCGCAGCCTGCCGACGAGCGGGTGCTCCAGGGGGCAAGGGTCCTCCTCGTGGCCGGCGATCGAGCGGGCCGCCCGCTCGACAATCCGCTGGCTCGTCGCGAGTCGCCGGACGAGCGCGTCACGTCCGAGGCTTCGCTCACCGGGGATGCCCGGGACCACTCGCGGCGCGTCCGTCGGGAACCGCCCGGTCGCCGCGAGGGCGCCGGCCATCGCAAGGCCGGCCCGGGAGTCGGCGGCGTGGCCGATGGCCTCGGCGACGGTCCAGTCGCCTTCCCCGCCCGGGGCATCGAACGCCCGGTCGGGCAGCCGCTCGACGACTGCGGTCAGGGCCTCTGCGATCGCGCCGAGCTGCGGCAGGATGGCCTCGGTGCGACCCGGGCCGGCCCGCCGCCGGACCTCTCGCCGGACGGCGATGAAACGGCCGGCCTCGATGCCGCGGAACGCCGCAACGGCATCAGGTGCGCGCGGTTCAAGGTCATCGAGCCAGGTCAAGAGGAGCGCGAGCTGCCGAGCCTCGCCGGGCCCGTTCCCATGGCTACAGCCGCTCGAAGCGTTCGACCGGGAGGACGAAGACCGTGGCCCCGCCGACCTCGACCTCGAGCGGGTAGGGCATGAAGAACTCGCCCGGCTCCATGATCGGTGGCATCGGGTTCACGACCTGCGTCCGCGACGTGCAGTTGACCCGGATGATCTCGAGGACCGCGTCGACCACCCCGTCGTCGGCGCCGACGATGATCGTCGCGTTCGACTGCTTGAGGAAGCCACCCGACGAGTGAAGGCGGGTCGCCCGGTGCTCGCCCTCGAGGAGGGCGTCGACGAGGGCACCGGCGTCCTCGTTGTGGACGATCGCGACGATCAGCTTCACGGCGCGAGTATAGGGTCGTCGTCACGCACGGGATCCACCCGCTTGAACCGTTGACCGGCCGATGCCGCGGTGTACGATGCGGCCCGCTCCCCGAGCGCGCCGGCGACCCTTGCACGCCCGGGTTCAGCCGCCGGCCCACGTGCAGGAGCCCCGATCCGTGACCGATCGCACCTCGCCAGACAGCAGCCCGGAATTCGTCCTCGCCTCGGCCGTGGCCGTCGTCGCAAGAGGTCGAAGCGCGGAGGAGGACCTCGCCCGGCTCCTCGGCCTGGCCACCGGTGCGGTGGCCAGCGGGCTCGGGTCCGTCTTCCTGTGGGACGCCGAGCGAGGTAGCCTCGCGCTCGCCGCGGCGACGGGCTTCCCGGACGGGACTGCGGCCGCCTACGAGGCCGCCGTCGCGGCCAGCGCCGACCACCCCATCGCCCGGACGGCCCACGGCCAGACGGCGATCCTCGGCGCCGAGAGCACAGGTCCGGATGGGACCCCGATGACCGTGGCCACGTGGCCGCTCCGGGTCGCCCATGACGGCGTCGAGGAGCCGATCGGGGCGCTCGCGATCGGCCGGGCCGGCCGCTGGGCCGTCGGCGAGGCCGACGCGACGCTCCTCGCCGCGTTCGCCGACCTCATCGCGATCACGGTCGACCGCGCCCGGCTGACCGACGCGGCGAGCGAGCGGGCCGAATGGGCGGAGCGCGTCTCGCACACCGATGCCCTGACCGGGCTGGCCAACGCCCGGACGCTGTCGCGGGTCCTCGAGCTCGAGGTGGCCCGAGCGAGCCGGCAGGGCACCGACCTCTCCGTCGTCCTCTTCGACGTCGACGGCCTCGCGGCCGCCAACGAGGCCGCCGGCCCGGCGGCCGGCGATGACATCCTCCGCGAGGTCGCCGCGGTCCTCGCCGAGGCGGTCCGCCTCGTCGACACCGTCGCTCGCTGGGGCGGCGACGAGTTCCTCCTCGTTGCCCCGGGAGCGGCCGGGATGATCGTCGCCCAGCGGGTCCTCGACGCCGTGGCCGGCCGTCCGGCGATCGCCGGACGGGCCTACTCCGTCTCGGCGGGCGTCGCCCGCTTTCCGGCCGACGGCGCCAGCGCGGACGAGCTCGTCGCCGCCGCCGGCGCCGCGCTCGCGAACGCGAAGGGCATGGGTCCCGGCGCACTCGCGGCGGCGGGCGCCGCCTGAGGCGACGGCCGTGGCGGGCCGGGGGCGGGCCGGCGTGGCCGCCAAGCTTCCGGAATTCTCGCCCTGCGGGCGTTATCCACCGACCGGCCCCCGGTGGCGACCGCGAGCGCTTGATTATCGAGGTCAATGACCGCGTGGCGGTCATTGAGGGCGGATCCGCACCCGTTCCCCCGCCCGGCCCTCGATCTCGGGCTGACGGCCATCGATAACGACCACCCCGAGAGAATTCCGCGACGCCCATTCGCCGGCACCGCCAGCCGGTCGGACCCGCCGGCCGGTCGGACCCGCCGGCCGGCGACGCCGACGGTCAGGTGCTCGCGGCGAGCGTCCCGATCGTCAGCACGGGCTGCGTCGGGATCGTGGCTCCGGGACCCGGTTCGAGGGTCAGCGCCAGGATCGCCCCGGGGCCGGCCAGCGCGGTCGTGCCGCTGAAGACGCCGGTCCCCGAGGCGCCGACGGTGAAGTGGCCGAGCGGCACCGGCCCGGCGTCGCCGACGATGACCCAGGCTTCGTAGACCTGGGTCCCGGTCGTCGGTGCGAGCTCGCGCATGGAGATGACCACGGTCCCGTCGGCCCCGGTGGCAGCAAGGCCGACGGCCGAGGTGCTCGGGTCGGCCGGCACGAGGAGCGCGGTCTGGGCACCGTCCTCGGCGGCGACCTCGAGGACACGCGCGACACCCTGCTGGTAGGCCGTGGCCGCCGCCAGTGTGCCCTCCACGTCCGAGAGCCGCGCCTGGAGCTGGAGGTTCCAGGCCCCCAGGACGGCGATCGATAGGACCGCGGCGATGCCCATGGCCCAGGTTCCCAGCCGCGACGGCCGGGCCGCGGCCCGGGCGGCGCGCTCCTCGGCAGTCGGGAACGGGATCGCCGGCGGCGTCGGTGCCGGCGCCCGTCCGCGCGTCGGTGCGGCGCTGAGCTCGACCTGCGCGCTGCCCTCGGCCGGCCGCTCCATCGCGGCGGCATGGAGGATCCGGTCGCGCAGGCTGGCCGGCGGCTCGACCGGATCAAGCGCGTCGGCCAGATAGGGCACGACGCCGCCGAACTCCTCGATCTCCGGGTGCGGCTCGGCGCACGTCGCGAGGTGGTCGCGGACGGCAGCCTCCTCATCGGGCGCGAGCGCGCCCAGCACGAACCCGGCGGCGAGGTCGAGGACATCGTCGTGCGTCTGGTTCATGACTCGACGCCCTCGGACATCGGGTCGGGGCCCTCCCCGACGAGCGCCCGCCGCATGGCGAGCAGGCCCAGCCGCATCCGGCTCTTCACGGTCCCGAGCGGCGTCGCCGTCCGCTCCGCGATCTCGGTCTGGCTGAGACCGCCGAAGTAGGCGAGCTCGATCGCCTCGCGCTGGACGTCCGAGAGGGTGGCCAGCGCAGCCCGGACCTCGACCGCATCGAGACGGCCGGCCACCTCCGGCCAGACGTCGGAGGCCACCAGCTGGGGCGGAGGCGGGACCTCCGGGTCGGGCAGCTCGACGGCCGGGCGGCGGCGACGGACGGCATCGATCGCCCGGTGGTGGACGATCGAGAGGAGCCAGGTCTTGACGCTGCCGCGTCCCTCCACGTAGCGGTCGGCATGCCGCCACACGCCGAGGAAGGCGTCCTGGACGACGTCCTCGGCGAGGGTGCTGTCGGCGGTGATTCGAAGGGCGATTGCAAAGGCCATGGCTCGATATCGGTCGTACAGGTCTTCCAGCGCCCCGAGGCGTCCCGCGCCGAGCTCGGCGAGGATGCGCCGGTCGGCATCATCCACCGGCGAGGCCACGCGGAGGGACCCCGGCGCGGTCTGGTCGGTCATCGCTGGATGCGCGCCGCGGGGGTCAGCGGTTCACTCGGCTGGGCGCTGCCCGGCCTGCCCAGGGCCGCGCGGGCCTCGGCCAGGACGTCGGCGAACACGGTGTCGATCGGGCGCCCGGCATCGACGACGGCGAAGCGGCCCGGCTCGCGACGGGCGATCTCGAGGAACCCGGCCCGGACACGACGATGGAACTCGAGGTCGAAGGCCACCTCGAAGCGGGTGTGGTCGTCGGGCGCCTTGCGGCCCAGGCCGGCCTCGGCCGGCAGGTCTAGGAGGATCGTCCGGTCCGGCATGAGCCCGCCGGTGGCGACGGCCGCGAGCTCGCGGAGGGCATCGATGTCGACGCCCGCGCCGAAGCCCTGGTAGGCGAGGGTCGAATCGGCGAACCGGGCGCACACGACGACCCGGCCGGCCGCCAGCGCGGGACGGATCACCTCCGCGACGAGCTGGGCGCGGGCCGCATTGAACAGGAAGGCGTCGACGAGCGGGTCGATCGACGGCGAGTCGCGGCCGAGGAGGAGGTCCCGCAGACGCTCGCCCAGGTGCGTTCCACCCGGCTCGCGAGTGAGCAGGACATCGGCGCCCTCGGTCGCGAGCGCGTCGGCGAGGCGCTCCGCGAGGACGGTCTTGCCCGCGCCCTCCGGCCCCTCCAGCGTCAGGAATCGGCCGCGTCGCCGGTCGATCGAGCTCACGCTGGCGAGTGTAGCCGACCGTATCCCGGGGTCCGCGCCGGCCGCGCCGGGGGCGGTGATCCGAACCAGGGCGTCGCGCGTACCCTCGGCGCCATGCGAGCCCCCACCGTCCGGCGCCGTCTCCTCGCGGTTCTCGCGTCACTCGCCGCGCTCGCGGTGCCGGCCGCGGCGTCGGCGCACCCGCTCGGCAACTTCACGATCAACCACTACGCCGCTCTCAGGGTCGGCGCGGACGCGATCGCCCTCGACGTGGTCGTCGACTTCGCCGAGATCCCGGCGTTCCAGGAGCGGATCCGGATCGATGCCGACGGAGACGGCGACGTCAGCGAGGCCGAGGCGGACGCGGCGCGCGGGCCCGAGTGCACCGCCCTCCTGCCCAGCCTCGAGCTCAGCGTCGGCGAGGCCAGGCTCGAGCTCCGGCTCGACGCCGCGGGACTCACCTTCCCCGCGGGCGCCGGCGGCGTGCCCACGATGCGACTCGTTTGCGAGCTCACGGCAGCCCTGTCTGACCCGCTCCCGCCCGGGGTGGCGATCGCGTTCGGTGACACCTCGTACGGCGAGCGGATCGGCTGGCGCGAGATCGTCGTCATCGGCGATGGCGTGACGATCGCCGCCGCCCCGGGCACGCCGGCACCCGCCGCGGCCGATGTCTCCGCACGCCTGACGAGCTACCCGGAATCGCTCCTGGCCCAGCCCCTCGACGTCCGCTCGGTGGCCTTCACCGT
>Ga0209341_10003323_pt1 | contig 15060 bp, 18 predicted proteins | sample RifCSP13_2_FD_184020 | JGI IMG/M metagenome (GOLD analysis project Ga0209341, IMG submission 184020) | Soil microbial communities from Rifle, Colorado - Rifle CSP2_sed 13_2 (SPAdes) (version 2) | ecosystem: Environmental > Terrestrial > Deep subsurface > Rock core/Sediment | place: Rifle...
CGAGGAGAGGCAAGAGGACGATCGTGAGCCCGAGGCCGAACGTGACGATCCACTCGTCCTTGCTCCCCGTCGACGCCAGGGAGGCGGTGCCGAAGAGGGTGAACGTCGCAAGGACCGGCCAGCGGAGCGGCGCAAACCCGCTGCGAACGCCCTTCGGGTCCACGCGGACCGTGAACACGACGTACAGGACGGAGGCGACGAGCAGGGCGAGCGCCGCCTCGCTCCAGCCGCCCGTCGCCGCGACCGCGCCGATGCCGCCCCGCGCCCGACTCTGCGCCTTTACCGTCAACGCGGCCCATGCCGCCAGGGAGAGGACGGTCGCCCAGCCCCAGACGAACGCGTCGGTGGGCGGCCTTCGGTCGAACCGCCAGAGCGCCGGGAGAAGGAGGGCGACGGCGGCCGCGAGGAGGATCGCGCCGATGAGCCCGAGCAGGTCCCCGATCGCGTAGACGCGGAGCGGGTCCGTGAGGAGGAGGATCGCGACGCTCGAGGAGTCCCGGGAGTCGACGTGCGCGCCCAGGTCGGCGAAATAGAAGAGGGGCGCGAAGAGGAAGGCGAAGTTCGCCGCGATGAGGAAGCCGGCGCCCGCGCGGCCTAGGGAGGCGCCAAGCTGGAGGAACAGGACTTTCCCCGCGCCCGGTCCGCGCGTCGTCTCCCTCCCGCGGCGGGACGCGACCCCGCACGGCGCCCATGCCGGGCGGCGCCGCGTGCGCAACCCCGATGGGGGAACGCACGCCCGCTATAAGATGACACGATGACTCGCCGGCGAGGAACCGCCGAGAGCTGTCTTGGTCGATCGAACGTCAGACTGGCGGCCGAGGGCGCACGGTCGTCCGTGCCCGGGTGGGCTCCGCCCGGGCCACGGTGACCCACGGGTCCTGGCCGTGGACTTCTTCGGGCGGCGCACCGCCAACGAGAGGCTCCCGGGGGAGGACCATCTTCCGCGTCGCCCCGGACATCGTCGGCACATGGCCGCCGTCGGCGTACATGTCCTCCTGGGCGCGCGCCACGGTCGTTGCCTTGTACGGATCCATGAGATGCAGGGTCCTCCACAACGGGAACCGGTCCTTCAGGTCCCCGTACGCCATCACGCCGAGCATCGGGATGAGGGTCACCTTGAGGACGAGGCCGAGGGACAGCGCCTCGGCGAACTCGAACCCCGACGCCAGGCGCGCGAAGTAGCCGGCAATCGCGACGGAGCCGAAGACGTTGACCGCCGCGTACGCGGGCCACCAGTAGCTCGTGAGCCTCCGGTGATGGACGCCGTGCTCGATCCGGGCCGTGAAGGCGAGATACGCGAGGGTCGCCACAAGGAGGACGAGGCTGGCGAGGCTCCAGCCGCCCGTCGCGGCCGCCGCGTCCAAGGTCGTGATCGCGCCGCGGGCCTGGCCTTGCGAGTACAGCATGAGGGGGACCCAGAGGGCGAGGCATCCGAAGACGGCCCCGCCGGAGAGGAACGCCGCAATCGACACGGGCTTGTCCGCGCGCACGAGACCGATGAGGACGACGGCGACCGCCGCCCCGAGGAGGACCATCCCGAGGATCGCGACGAAGTCCGAGATCGCGAGCAGGCGCGCCGGGTCGGAGAAGAGGGCGATGAGACCGGCCGCGGGCAGGTCCGGGTCGAGGACGGACTCCGCGTTGAGGAGGAACACGATTGGCGCGAACATCGCGGTGAACGACGAGACGATCAGGAGGGTGGCGCCGACCTTGCCGACGGGGGCCGCGAGGTGCAGCCACGGGCTCGTCGCGGGATCGGGCGGGTGCTTCGCGGACAACGCAACACCCGTTGCCCTCCCCGGAACCGTATCGGTTTCGCTCCGGTTCTCAGCGGTGATACGCGGCCCGGCCCGACCCGGAGATGACCTTCAGCTTCGACGAAGGGCCTTGACCACGAAATCTGCGGTCCGACGCGCCATCGCCATGATCGTGATCATCGGGTTCACGCCCGGTGGCGTCGGGAGCACGCTCCCGTCCCCGACGAACACGTTCCGCATCGCGCGGAGCTCCCCGTTCGGCTTCGTCGGCATCTTCTCGGACGCGCCCATCGGCACGGACCCCATCGCATGCGCGCTGAACAACGCGAGCCCGTTCGGCTTAACCCCGAGACGCCGCACCTCCTCCGCGAAGACGTCGAGTTCCGAGGGGCGGATTGGCCCCTCCCGGTACGGGATTTCCCCGCCCGCGGTGTGCAGGCTCCACACGGACTTCGCGCCCGCCGCCACGTGGATCCGCGCGGACTCCACGATGCCCTCCGTCATCGTCCGGCGGTCCCGCTCGTTCATCTCGTACTCCGCCACGGGGTTCCCCTCCCGGTCACTCGTGATGCGCCCCGCCCCCGTGTCCCGCACGAGGATGATGTTCGCCATCGTGTGCGCGTACCGGAGCATCGCCTCCTTGTGCGCACGACCGCCCCGCCACGGGAGCCCGATCGCCGTCAGCCCGGGGTGCGCGGGCACGGTCTCGAGCCAGAAGCCGTAGTCCCCGTTGCGGCGGAGGAAGCGGTCGACGTGGAGGGTCTGCGGGACGCCGGCCCACATCCGCACGGGCTCCTCGTAGACGCCGCCCACGGCGGTCGTCGGATCGAGGCGGAGGCCGCGACCGACGTTCGGCTCGCGGAGGCCGGACCTCAGAAGGATTGCGGGCGTCTGCAGCGCACCGGCCGCCAAGACGATGACCCTTGCGTGGATGTCCATCTCCAGTTCTCCGTTCGCGTCCCGACGAATCGCTTCGACGTGTGGGATTCCCTTCCCCTCATGAATGCCGAGGACCTCGGTGTCGAAGAGGAAACGCGCACCCGCCCGCTGCGCGTCTGGTATGTACGTGACGAGCGTGCTCTGCTTCCCGTTGTACACGCAGCCGAAATTACAGTAATCGCACCGGTTCGCGCACCCGCGCGCGTTCTTGGCGGTAATGTCGAAGTCGACGCCCATCCGGTACCCGAGGGTCTCACACCCGCGCTTCAGGATGACGCTCGGCGGCGTAAGGACGGACTCGTCCTTCGTCACACCGAGGCGGTTCCACACCTCGTCGACGTTGGCGGCGAACTCCGCGCCCGTGAGACCCGGGATGCCGTACGCCCTCTCCCACTCCTTAAGGGCGAACGCGGGTGGCCTCAGGCATGTCATCCAATTCACGGCGGTGCCACCGCCGGCGGTCCGACCGTGGAGGATGCCGAACGCGAAGTCCTTCGACGTCATGAGCCCGTGACGCTCAAGCATCCCGTCCGTTCCCGGGAGTTCGCGCTGCGTGAATGAATCGGCGGTGAGGAGCGTGCCCGCCTCGATCACGAGGACGCGGAACCCCTCCTTGGCGGCATGGGCCGCGATCACGGCACCGCCCGCGCCCGACCCGACCACCGCCAAGTCCGTTTCCAGGATGTCCCCGTCGACGTTCATCGGTTGGATCCGGAGCTCGGGCGGTGTTCCGTGTGTCGCGCGCTCCGCATCGTCGGGGGTCCGGTACCCAATGTGCGGCCAGGTCGGATTCGTCCGCCCGTCCGGGAGCCCGGCGTAATAGAGGAATGTCGCGAGCCGCTTGATCGCGTGGAACCCGCGCCGCTTCACCGCCAACAAGCTGCGAGCCCACGACCGTAGGTATTCCTCGCGCGCCTCCGGACTCAGCCGGGAGAACCGCACGGGGCGACCGGACAGGAGGAGATTCAGCGCGGGATTCTCAACCGTCCGCAGGAGCTGGCGGAACTGCCTCTGCACATCCGTGGGTAGCTTCGCGATCGCCTCCGCGGCAAGCTCCGGGACGCCCAGGTCGCTCGCAGACGCCGCCAGCGGGCCCTCCGTGCGGGGGACGATCGTGTCCGCGAGCAGGTGGAGGCTCTCGCGCTCCCTGGTGGTGAGTTCCATGAGCGACGGGGGAAGGACGAGGCCACGCTTAGAGCCGCCGAATGCCCGGGCATACCTTTTTCTTACGGCCAGCGGATGCGCGGGTCCCAAGGGGGAGAACCATGCCGTACTATGTGACGTTGGGCCAGTGGACGGAGCAGGGAGTCAGGAACGTGAAGGACGTGCCGAAGCGGGCGGAGGCGTCGAAGGCGCTTGTCGAGAAGAACGGCGGGAAGGTGGTTTCCGCGTTGGTCACGATGGGGCGCTACGACTTCGTCCTCGTGTCGGAACTGCCGAACGACGAGGCCGCGATGCAGGTCGCGCTCACAATCGGAAGCCAGGGCAACGCGCGGACGACGACGCTGAAGGGATGGAGCCCGGCGGACGCTGCCAAGGTCGTCGCGAAGATACCCTGATCGACACGGAAAGCGTAAAAGGGCGCGTGGCCTTAGGGCAATCCCTCTCGGGGGAGTGGACCATGCAAGAATACGCGCATCCCGAAGTGTTAGTGGACACGAGCGAAGTGAAGAGCCTCCTCGGACACCCGCACGTGCGGATCGTGGAGGTGGACTACGATCCGACCGCGAACTACAACCAGGGTCACGTTCCCGGGTCCGTCCTCATCGACTGGATGAAGGACATCAACGACCCGGTGACGCGGGACCTTGTCTCGAAGGAGGGGCTGGAGAAGCTCTTCGGGCGGCTCGGGATCTCGAACGACCACCGCATCGTGCTGTACGGGGACTTCAACAACTGGTTCGCCGCGTTCACGTTCTGGGTGTTCAAGTACTACGGCGTCGAGAACGTCGTCCTCATGAACGGCGGGCGGAAGAAGTGGCTCCTCGAGGACCTGCCGGTCACGAAGGACCTCCCCACCGTGCACGCCGCCACGTACCACGCGAGCGGGCCGGACGAGACGATTCGCGTGTACCTCGACTACGTGCGGCAGGTGCTCCCGATGAAGGACAAGGTCCTCGTGGACGTCCGGGGCCCGAAGGAGTTCTCGGGCGAGATCCTCGCGCCGCCGGAGTACCCGACGGAGCACGCGCAGCGCGGCGGGCACATCCCGGGCGCGAAGAACATCCCGTGGGCGCAGGCCGTGAACGACGCGGACGGGACGTTCAAGTCTCCCGAGGACCTCCGCGCGCTGTACCAGGGCAAGGGCGTGACGCCGGACAAGGAGGTCATCGCGTACTGCAGGATCGGGGAGCGGTCGTCCCACACGTGGTTCGTGCTCAAGTACCTCCTCGGATACCCGAACGTGAAGAACTACGACGGCTCGTGGACGGAGTGGGGCAACATCATCCGGAATCCGATCGAGAAGTAGGGAATTCACTCACAAGAATCGCGAGAAACTCTTCGCGGAATAGGCCGGCCTGCCGGAGGATTGAGACCAGGATTCCTCTTTGTACCTCCTGGTAGTTCGGCACAATCACAGTGCGCGTACCCGATTCGTGACTCGCCTCAACTTGGAGTGACTCCCCCGCTGCGAAACCACTTCGAATCCCGCGCCGCGCAGGGCGTTCCGAATCTCACGGGCGGACAGCACGGGCAGGCGGGGCACGTTCCACCTCGACCGCGGTCAGGAGGAACGGCCCTTCAGGCGGTTCCACGTCATCATCCTCGAGTCGGAGTTCGAGCGCCTCGCGCAGGTTCGCCAACGACTCCTCCACGGAACGCCCTTGGCTGGCGACCTCAACTTCCGGGCATCGTGCGACGAACCACTTGCCTTCCCGATGGACGATGGCGGACAAACGCACCTTCACGCGCCTCCAATGACTCTGGCGGTATTTAGTCATAAGGGGGCGGCGCGAATGAAGAGAAGCCGTACATGTACGCGGTCAACGCGCCCTCCGAACGAGGTAGTGGAACAGGTTGCCCTCTCTGCGCGCGTCGACGACCGGGTGTCCCGTCTGCTCCGCCCATTGGGCCATCTCCACGGGCGCCGTGGCATCGTCGGAGACGATGTGAACGACCTCGCCGATTTCGATACGTGCGATGAGTTCGTTCAGCTTCACGAGCACCGCGGAGCACTCGACGCCGATCTCGTACATCTCGTAATCGGGGAAGGCGGCGAAGCATCGGACGCGCAGCGCGGCGATCTGCGATTTCAGTACGTCGCTGGCGGCCTCGGCGGTCCTCAGGGCCGTCCGGTCCTCCCGCCAATTCTCGGGTCGGAGCCGCACGAACCACCCGTCCCCGTAGGGCGAATCCGAGAGCAGCTTCGGCTTTCGAAGGACCTCGTCGTTCACCGCCAAAAGGGTCCCGCGGACCGGCGCGCGCACGACACCGAAGTACCGCCCGCTCTCGAGAAAACCAATCCCCTCCCCGCGTCCATAGATGACGCCCATCGCCTTCGTGCGCACGGCCGTGAGCTTTCCGGCGACCGCCGCCAAGATGCTCGTGATCCCCACAATCGCGGTTCCGGATTCCTCGCGGATCCAGACGAAACCGTCCGCGTCGTAGAGTCGGTCCTCCGGAAACTCGCACGCCTCGATTCGCACGGGTGCGGACAAGGGGCCGTGAGGCTTAGTCCTTTCAGGGGGAGTTCAGGACGGCGCAGCCGAAGACCGACGACGCCCGCGGTACCAGAGGAATCCCGCGGTCCCGAGCAGGACGATCCCGATTACGTCGTGCAAGACGTGAATCTCCCCGAGGCCGACCGCCTCGTGATTGCCGGGCAGCGGGTCCTTGTGCCAGATCAGGAAGTAAAGGCCGACGATCGCGAGGACGAAGAGGAGGACCCATCCGAGGATGCGCCTCAGCCTCCGGTCTGGGTAGACCATCGTCGTCCCGTACTTTCCACGCTGGAAGCTGAAGAACTGACGCCGCTTCCATGGCCGGTCACCGCCGCCACGGACCTTCGCAACCACGAGGGCGGAGACCCGGAGACCGGCCATAAAGCCTCTGGCCACAATCCCCGCGCGGGAATCAGGAAATCTCGGCCGGGTCCCAGCACGTGCGGTAACCGTCGTGTAGCGCGTCGAGCGCCTCCATGTCCTCGGGCGCGAGCATGAAGTCGAACACGTCCGCGTTCTCCTCGATGCGCTCCGGACGTACGGACTTCGGGATCACGACGTACCCGTGCTGGAGGGACCACCGGAGCATAATCTGCGCGGGCGTTTTCTCGTACTTGCCGGCGACGGCGGCGAGCCCCGGGTCCTTGAACCGCTGCCCGCGCGCGAGGGGGCTGTACGCCTCGACCACGATCCCGCGTTGGCGGCAGAACTCCGCGACCTCGCGCGGGTGCAGGAACGGCGTCAGCTCGATCTGGTCGACCGCGGGCACGACCTCGCTCGCCTCGAGGACCTCTCGGATGTGTGGAACGTAGTAGTTGCTGATGCCAATCGCGCGCGCCTTGCCCCGTTCGCGGAGCTCGAGGAGGGCGCGCCACGTGTCCCCTCGCTTCTTCGAGCCCGGCCAATGGATGAGATAGAGGTCCACGTAGTCCATGCCGAGCCGCTCCAAGGAGGCGTCGCACGCGCGAAGCGTGGACTCGTATCCCTGGTCCGACGTCCACACCTTCGTCGTCACGAATACGTTCTCCCGCGGGACGCCGCTCTCCCGAACGGCGATTCCGACCTCCCTCTCGTTCCCGTAGATCTTGGCGGTGTCGATGAGGCGATACCCAACGCGGAGCGCGTGCTTCACCGCCTCCACGCACTTCTTCCCCGGTACGTCCCAGACGCCGAGGCCGAACACGGGCATCTCCCCGCCGTGGTTGAGCCGGACGCGGTCCTCGAGGCCGAGCTTCACGACCGCACAACCGCGACGCTGCGACTTGAAGTTTGGCGGCGGTCGGGTGCTGAACAAACAATCAGCGTAACCGAAACGGCGGCCCGCGGGGATATCGTTATAGGTCCGGCGGGCTTCCCGCACCCCGGGGAGACGAATGTCGGAATACGAGGCCCTCGCGAAGAACGTCCTGAAGAAAACGCTGCATGTCAAGCCGGGCGAGAACGTCATTGTGGAATCGTGGAACCACGGCGTGCCGATCGCCGCGGAGTTCGTGTATCAAATCCGCGCAATGGGCGCGCGGTCCATCCTACTGTTCGAGGACGAGGAGACCTTCTGGCGGTCGGCCGCCTCGCTTCCCCCGAGCAAGCAGGGGAAGATCGGCAAGCACGAGTGGGCGGCGCTGAAGGAGGCGGACGCGTACGTGTTCATCACGGGTCCCGCGGACATCCGCAAGATCCGCGAAATCGGGATTGACAAGTACAACGCGATGACCGACTACAACGACGAATGGTACAAGCGCGCGGAGCGCTACAAGATCCGAGGCGCCCGGATCGGCCTCGGCTATGTCACGCCGGAGCGCGCGGCGGCGTACGGGCTCGACCTCGACGATTGGCGGCGGATGATGCTCGATGCCTCGGCCGTCGACGCCGCGGACCTCCGCAGGGCCGGGCGGACGGCGCGGCGGCTCCTCTCGGGCAAGGGGCGCGTGGAAGTCATCGCCCCGAACGGAACGCGGTTTTCGTGCGACCTCGCAGGGCGCAAGGCGCGTCTCGACGACGGCGTGATCACGCCGCAGCAGATCGAGGAGGGCGAGAACATGGCGTCCGTCCCTGCGGGCGAGCTGTACGTGGCGCCGGACGAGGCGAGCGGCGAGGGCACGATCCGCTTCGACCGGCCGAACGCGTACACCGGGCGGTGGATGCGCGGCCTCACGTTCGCGTTCGACGGCGGGCGCGCGAAGTGGAGCGCGGAGGAGAACGGCGAACTCGTGCAGAGGGGATGGGACCGGGGGACGGAGGGCCGCGACCAGCTTGGCGGCTTCCAGATCGGCCTGAACCCGCGCGTCCGCACCGGGTTCTTGCAGGACTACCTCGCGGCGGGGAGCGTGTACGTCACGATTGGGGACAACGACGAGTTCGGCGGCACGAACACGTCGAGCTTCGGTCTCGCGGGCACGCTCACGGGCGCGACGGTCAAGGTCGACGGAACAACGGTCGTGAAGAATGGGCGGATCGTCTAGGCGCCCAGGATCTCGATCCAGATCCCATCCGGGTCCTTCACGTAGACTTCCGTCCCCTTCGACTTCGCCGGCGGGACCGCGGGTTTCGCGCCCTTCTTGATCAGCTCGCTGTACGCCTTCCCCACGTCGGAGACGACGAACGCGAGATGGTCCATCTCGTCGCCCTTGCGGTACGGCGTGTGGAACTGGCTGCCATCCGGATACCAGTTGAGCTCTAGCCTCTGACTAGAACCGGGCCCGACGAGATGCACGTACTTCCCGCCGTGGTCCATCGTCCCCTCGTTCACGACCTTCATCCCGAACGCTTTCGTGTAGAAGTCCCGCGAGCGCTTCAGGTTCCGGACACGAATCCCCGCGTAGTAGAACCGGTACTTCATGGGGAGGCGAAGGACGCAGCTCCTCATGACGATGATACCGTCGTTCGACGGCTCAGGGCGGACTGGGACGACCGCGCGTCCCCCGGAAGCTTCTTGGTCTGGTCGACAATCGGCGGCGAATGGAGGATGGCATTCCGATGGCCACCGGGTGGGAGATTTCAGGCGACTACTTCGAGGCGTGCAACTGCGACGTCGCCTGTCCCTGCGTGTTTCTGGGTCCGCCGACGACGGGGGATTGCACCCTCCTCGTGGCGTGGCATATCGATCGCGGGCAGTTCGACCGCGTTTCATTGAAGAATCTGAACGTCGCTCTGGCCGTTTACTCGCCCGGCCCGATGGCGCAGGGGAAGTGGAAGGCTGCCTTGTACCTCGACGAGCGGGCGGGCAAGGCCCAGCGGGAGGCGCTGACGAAGATCTTCGGCGGCCAAGCGGGGGGGCACTTCGCCGCGATCGCGGCATTAATCGGAGAAGTCCTCGGCGTGAAATCCGCACGGATCGACATCGAGTCGAGCGGGAGGCGACGCGCCATCCGGGTCGGAGGCCTCGCGCACGCGGAAATCGAGGCGCTCAAGGGGGCCGGAGGGCAGGTGCCCACGATTCAGGGATTGCTTCTCTACGGTGCGGCCGAAGCACCCGCCGTTGTGGCCCGGTCGAAGACGCTGACCTTCAAGGACTACGGCTTCTCCTGGGATCTCTCGGGGAAAAACGGGTTCATCTCCGACTTCTCGTACAAGGGACCGTGATCGCCCGAGGGCAGGACGCCCTTCCGACGGAGGAACGTTTCGATCGCCGCCACGGCGTTGGCGGGACCGAAATCCCTCGGCGGCGTCCGGCCCTCCGCAAGTTTGGCGGGGATGAGGTCCTCCAGGCGGAACGCGTCCTCGTACGTGTACGGAAGACCGAACGCCCGGAGGTTCCGCTCCGCCTCCGCGTGGCCCTTCGGCGGGATCGCGATCACCGGCGTCCCCGCCGCCAGGGCCTCCATCATCGTGCCCTTCCCCGCGAGCGTGACGACGAGGTCTGCCGCCAACACGTAGTCCTGCAGGTTCGGGATGAACCCGCGGAAGTACACGTCCTTCTCCTTCGGCGCGGGGATCGAGGGACCCGTGACGATGATCATCTGCGCGTCGTCCCGTTTCAATTCCCGCCATGCGCGGATCGCCTCGTCGATGAGAAATGCGCCGACGTTCGTCCCGCCGGGCGCCACGAGCACCGTCTTCTTGAGGAACACGAAGTCGTCCCTCAGCTTCTCGCGCGTCGCAGAGAATGCGCGCACAATCGGACCGACGTACGTCGCGTTCGGCAGGTCGATGTTCCTCTCAAGCGCTAAGACGAGAACGTGGTCGCGGTCGAGGAGGGACCGCATCCACCGCCGGCCGTACGACTCCACGAGGCGCGTGGCGACACCGCCGCCGAAGGACTGGCCGATGGAGTGGGCGAGGACGACCGTTGGGACCTTGCGTCTCACCGCCAAACGCACGGACGCCATCTCGCCGTCGGAGATCAGGAAACGAAATTGCTCCCAGTCGGCCTCCTTCCGGAGGAACCTCGACGCGATACGCACGCACTTCGCGTACTCGCGGTACCAACGGAACATCGAGTGGAGCTGTCCCTTGTCGTGAAACCACATCGGTGTCGGCGGCAGCGGCATCGCGTCGAACCCGTGCGCCACCGCCAGATCGAGGGCGGGCGCACCCGCCAGGAAAAAGAGGTACAGGTCCGGGCGGCGGCGCTGGAGTTCCCGTGCGATTGCGAGCCCGCGTGCGGCGTGGCCGAGGCCGAGCGAGTTCACCGCCACGTATCCCGCGGGACCTGCCACGCGAGGAGAAGCGACGGCCGCCTAAGAAGCCTCACGGCCGCACGTCGAACGCGAGCGGCACGACCACGTGCTTGTTGAACGCCTCGAGCGTCTCCGGCCGTCCCACGTCGAACCCGTCCTCGACGAGGGATCCGAGCTTCGCCAAAAAGTCCCGCACGCCCGCATCCTTGACGGCGATCTCCGTGAGCGGCACGGGCTTCGCTCCTTCCGGGAACTCGAGGATGCGGACCATCCGACCCCCGCCGAGGAACAGCGTGTTCCGCGTCGCGCCCATGAGGCGGGCGACGTGCTTCGCGGCTTCCGGATTGTGCAGCAGGGCCTCGAACTCTTTCTCCTTTCCAGCCTTCGCGCGGAAGGTGAACGCAACGAGCATCGACGACCCTCACGGGTACGGGCTCGCGGTCACGGACATCGCGGGCGCGAGGTTGTCCGCGATCACGTCCCAATGGTCGCCTCCGTCCCGCGTGGAGAACACCTGCCCCTGCTCCGTGGCGATGTACACGCCGACGGGGTCCTGTCCGTCGGACCCGACACCCTCACGGAGGATCGTGAGGTGCGCGGGCCTCGGGAGGCCGGTCGTGAGGCGCTGCCACGCCCGTCCTCGGTTCCGCGTCCGGTACACCGCCATCTCGCCGAGTGTCGTGCGGTCCCCGTCGCTTTTCAGCGGCACCACGTACGCGCTGCCCCCGTCCGACCCGACCGCCAAACCGAATCCGAAGGAGCTCGAGAGGCCGCGGGACACGTCGAGCCACCGTCCCCGGCCCTCCTCCCAACGGAAGACGCCCCAGTGGTGCTGCTGGTAAATCGTGTTCGGGTCCTCCGGGTCGCGCGCGAGCTTGTGCGGACAGTAGCCGATGTCGCGTGGCTTGTGATCGGGGAACCAGCGCGCGGTCATCCCGTCGTTCATCGTCTTCCACGTGTCGCCGCCATTCTCGGTGGAGAACACCGCCACCGCGGAGATGCCGACGACCATCTTCTTCGCGCTCTTGGGATCCGGCAGGACCGTGTGGAGGCACAATCCGCCATTCCCTGGGTTCCACTTCGGCCGCGTCGCATGGGACGTGAGGCCGTCGACGAGCTTCCATGAGTCGCCGGCGTCCTCCGAGCGGAACAGGCCCGCGGGCTCCACGCCCGCGTACAGCACGCCGGGCGCGGCGGGTCCGCCGCCGACCACGTTCCAGATCTTCGCGACGCTCCATCCGGACTTCTTGGAGTACGCGGGCCCGGCCTTCCCGCGCGTCCACTTCGTGAGCGTCTTCGAGCGGTGGACGAGCGGCCCCCACTGGCCGCTGTTCACGGCCGCCCATCCGACGCCTTCCTGCGGGTCGTATCGCGCGTGGTGCACGGGAATCCCCTCGAAGTATCGGCCGGCGAGCTTCCACCGCCTCCGGTCCTTCGAGTGGAACACGTACAGTCCCTTCCGCGTGCCGACCAAGACGACCGTGCTGCCCTTGGGAATCGCCGCCATTTCAACCGCCTGCCACCGAGGGGATGATGTGGACCGTGTCGCCGTCCTTGATCGGGACGCGCGCGGGCTCGCCGGCCGTCACCTGGTCGCCGTTCACGAACACGACGACGTACTCCCGGATGTGTCCGGTGTCCGCGAGGACGCGCTGCCGGATCCCGGGGAACTTCCGATCCAGATCCGCGAGGAGGACCTCAAGGGACTTCCCGGAGGCCTTCACGCGGCTCGCGCCCTTCGCGTACTCGCGCAACGCGGCGGGCAGGACGACCTCGACGGCCACAATCTCCCCCTAGAGGCGAGGGGATGACGGGAGGGGATGAAAAGACTTCGCACCCGCCAACCTTCGGGCGGACACGGCCGGGCGCAACGATGCTACCGAACGGTGCGGCTTATACCCCGAGACACCGGTGCAGGCCGTAATGCCCCTACCCGAGCAAGGGCGACAGAAGGTGGGCGGGGTGCACACGGCGGACCGCCCGATGGCCATGTATACACCCGAGCGTGAGCCGGTCTTCTATGAACGCGGCTCGACATGGATCGTGATCGCCATCCTCGCAATCCTGTTCCTCGTCTTCTTCGGGTTCTTCGTGTTCTTCCGTTGAAACGGGTCGCATCCCAAGCACACGTTCCCAGGGCGAAGTTACGCCACGACCGAGCGCAATCCCTCGCGGAGCGACGGGTACGCGAGAGTCCACCCGAGCCGCTCCTTCGCCTTCGCGTTCCGAATCCGGAACGACTCCGTGATCAAGCGAACGCCCGCGCTCCCGATCACGAGGCTCGCAAGACTCGGCGGGACGTGCCCCGGTCGGCGGAGTCCGTACGCGTCCGCGATCGCGTCCGAAGCCTCCCGTAAGGTGAGGGGCGTTTCGTCCGCGAGCAGGAAGGTCCCGCCCGCCGGACCGCGCTCCACCGCCAACGCATACGCAGCGGCGCAGTCCTGCACATGGACAAAACCGAAGTAGTTCGTCCCGTCGCCGACGACGCGGTACCGCCCTCGCCGCATGTATTCCACGAAGTACTTCTGAAACGGCCCCCCGCGACCGTAGACGACGTTCGGTCGGAGGATCACGGTCCGCAGACCGTTCCGTCCGTCAGCGGCCCGGACCATCGCGTCCGCCTCCGCGCGCCCCCGGTTCGGCTTCGTGAACGGCTCCTCGGGCGTGGTCTCGTCGACCCACGCGCCGGGCTCGTGACGGTACGTCCCGCCCGCGCCGCTCGCGAGGACGAACGCGCGCATCCCGCGCTCCGCAGCGATCGCGAGGAGGCTCCTCGTCCCCTCGACCCACGTCGGGTAGGCGACGCGGTACTTCGCCTGGATGTTCGGCAACGCGAGGTGCACGATCGCGTCCGCATCCTTGGCGGCGTCTTCGGACGTCGCCCGCTGCGTCACGTCCCCGACGACGACGCGCTCCAATTTCCCGAACTTGGCGGCGTCGGACTCCTTGTGCACGAGGGCGGTCACCCGATGCCCGCGGACGAGCAACAGGCGGACGAGGTTCCATCCGAGGAATCCGGCCGCGCCGGTGACGAAGACGTGCACCGACGCCGCCATTCGACGCGCGCACTTGAGGCTGTGGTATGAACCGTCACGCCCGGCGCGGCCGCGGGAGGAAACGCCCCGTGCGCGCCATGTACTGGCGGTACTTCGCGCCGAAGCCCTCGGGGGATGCGAGGAGTCGCTCCTCCTTCTGCGCGCGATAGTTCGCGAGGGTGACGACGAAGCCCGCCGCCGCCAAAAGTGCGACGTTGAGGAACACGAGCGCGATGCCCATGGTGAGGAAAATCGCGCCCGTATACGTCGGGTGGCGGATCCGCGCGTAGGGCCCGATCGTGATGAGCTCATGGTCGCTTGTGACGGCGATCTGGATCATCATGAAACGTCCGAGGGCCCGGCCCGCCCAAAGTACGAGGAGGCCGCCTGCGACCCACACCCCGAGGCCCGCAACCTGGAAGACCTCGTCGAACGGAAACGAGAACGTAAGGACGGTCCTGTAGGCATACGCGGGCGCAACGACCGTGAAGAACGAGTACAACTGCGGTGCGAGGAAGAGGAGGGCCCACGCGACCTGCAATGCTTGCGGCGGGCTGTCCTCCACGCGGAACTGCCTGGGCGCTTCGTGGCGCCGGGAGAGTGCGAAAATCGTCGCGACGGTCGCTGCCGCCATGACGAACGCGACGTACCACGTCAGGTCGCGGGAGAGCACGCGACGCGCGTAGCCCGTCCGCGGCCAAGAACGTTGCGAAAGGACGCAAGCCTTATCGCCAAGCCCCGCGCATGATGGCCGCATGCTCGAGAAGCGGGATTACCGCGTAGTCCCGGGCGCGAAGCTCACGGACGTGTGGGCCCCGTCGTGGGACTGGTGGCAGCGCGCCGGCTTCGCCCTGTACCACGTCGGCCCGGGCCACTTCACCGGATCTTCAATCTACTCGAAGATCGGCCTGCGGCGGGAGATCGATCTCCGGTTCCTCGAGGCGAACGACGCCCTGTACGTCGACCTTGCGTTCCGCGCGCGGATCACGGACGAGGGCGCGGTCGGCGGCGCCGTGGCGGCGGTCGTCTTCTTCCCTGTGGCGGCCGTCGG